>Ga0208481_1000293_pt1 | contig 15270 bp, 15 predicted proteins | sample LakMenEpi02Jun10_FD_150662 | JGI IMG/M metagenome (GOLD analysis project Ga0208481, IMG submission 150662) | Freshwater microbial communities from Lake Mendota, WI - 02JUN2010 deep hole epilimnion (SPAdes) | ecosystem: Environmental > Aquatic > Freshwater > Lake > Epilimnion/Euphotic zone ... | reverse complement strand
GCCAATCAATTCCTGAAAGCACAAATCCGATCACAACGTTAAGTACTACCAATACTGCAACTTGAGAAATATCTAATCTCTTTTTTCTTCCCACTACCAACATCGCACCCATCAAACCAAATATGGCACCACTTGCACCAATTGAATAAGTACCAAAGGGTGAAAACAAAAATGAAGCAATTGAACCGCCCATTAAGCTCACAAAATAAATAACAATAAATTTTCTTTTTCCTAAAATACTTTCAAGTTGAGATCCAAGTACCCACAAAATATAAACATTAAATAAAAGATGAAGTATTGAGCCATGCAGAAAACCTGCCGTAATTAATCTCCACCATTGTCCAGTGGAAACACTTGGAGCAAAAAGGGCAAAATTAGATATTAAAATATCACCCAGAACAAATTGGGCAACATAAATAGAAATAAGAGTAATACTTAAAAACTTTGTGGCTTGGTTGTTTTCTTGATTAGGAATAAAACTATTTTTACTAATTCCCCTAATTACTGGAGTTGAGTCTGAAGCACATTCTGGGCATTGATAACCAATGGAAGCAGAGCGCATGCAATCTGTGCACATGTATTTATCGCATCGCGAGCAACGCACATAAGTGACCTGATTTGCGTGGTTAACACAAACCGGTTCATTTATTGATTGGTTCAATTTATTTGAACCTCTTGCATTAGTGTCTTAGGAAATTTCAATGCTGTTTATAACAACATCTTTTGTTGGCTTATCCATATCCCCTGTTGGGGTTGCTGCAATCTTGTCAACCACATCACGGCTTTCTTGATCAGCGACTTCACCAAAAATTGTGTGTTTACGATTTAACCAAGCAGTTGCTGCAACGGTGACGAAAAACTGGGAACCATTTGTGCCTGGTCCTGCATTTGCCATTGCTAACAAATATGGTTTATCAAAAACTAGTTCGGGATGAAATTCGTCTTCAAATTGATAACCTGGTCCACCTCTTCCACTACCTAAGGGATCTCCGCCTTGGATCATGAAACCTGGAATTACTCTGTGAAATATTGTTCCGTTATATAAAGCTTTGTCAGCTTTCTTGCCTGTTTTTAAATCTGTCCATTCACCGGTTCCGTCTGATAGTCCAATAAAGTTTTTCACAGTCTTTGGTGCATGATTTGGAAATAATTCAATTTTGATATCGCCAAGATTTGTTTTCAATGTTGCAAATGTTTTTAACATTTATTTATCCTTTTCTTTTTGTTTCTTCCGGGTGGAGGCAAGGGGACTCGAACCCCTGACCCCTGCCTTGCAAAGGCAGTGCTCTACCAACTGAGCTATGCCCCCGGGATATTTCTTTTTTCTTTTTACGCCAAATTAGAAACAGGACCAAGATCAAGTGATGCATCAAATGCTGCATCTGTCCAAAGATCTTGTTCTGCACGTTGTTCTAATACAGCGCGATAAACCACAGCACCAATTGCAGCAGCGGTTCCAAGTAGAAGAATCGCACCTAGTGTTTTTGCCATGACTTAATCATCTCACTTCGTTGATTTTTCAATCGTGGGCCTAGGAGGACTTGAACCTCCGACCTCATCCTTATCAGGGATGCGCTCTAACCACCTGAGCTATAGGCCCAAAAATAAAACAAACAGAAGCCCTAGGTTATCGAATGGGAGAGATTGCCTTTACTAAGACCTTTAGTGCACTAAGGGGTGAGGTAACAACCATTAAGAAAGATTGCATGATGGCATGCAATCTCACAGTTAAAGCCAGTTGAGCAAGAAATGCGCCAGTTCTCCAATTTTTATTCATGGCCACTTCCAGTGCGTTTTTGTGGCATAAGAATTCTTCATCAAATCTGCCAATTGATTTGGCATACAAACTAGATGCACTTTGGCTATGTCTTCTGTAGCCGAGGACTTTGCTTTTGATAAATGCTATTTTTTGATCATTATCTAGTAATCGAATAAAAACATCTAAATCCATTGCCGTATGAAAGTTACTGTTAAATTTCACTTGTTTTAAGGTTTCAGTTTTCCAGAGAATTGCAGGAAAATACAACCAATCTCCCAGCATTAGATTTGAAAATATTTTGTCATTCTGAAAAATAGTGATTTTCTTTAATGAAGGGCGAAGTGTTCTCTTAACTAGATCTGGAATGGTTTTAACTACTTTTCCGGTTTCATTTATTACCGCAACATCTAATCCAATAGCTGAAATATTGCTTTGCGTTAATTTATCTTTATCAAAATCTTTTAAAGGGTTGTCTAGAAAGATGTCGTCGGAGCCACAAATTTGAGTAAAAACTCCGGTGCTAAGTTCAATAGCTCTATTGAAGTTACCTCCGATCCCAAGTAGAGATGAATTTTTGAAATATTCCACTCGAGGGAATTGCTTAACTAAACTTTCTAATTCAATTTCATCCGATGGATCTTCGACAACGGTAATAGGTACTCCAGGTGGCAAATGTTTTAAAGCACTTTCCAAAGTTTTGCGAAGATATGGGCTACTACCAAAAGCTGGAATCATTACATGCAATATAGGGTTGTTCATCTCAACACCTATAATACTTTCCTATTAAGTATAACGGTTGATTCAGTGTCCTTTTTATCGCTGAAAATTCGGTAAGGACTTTGTTTGTAGTCAAAACTTTAGTCCTCAACGTCAGCAAGCCAATATAGTCCACAAACCACAATTAACTAAAAGCGAATTAAATCATCTTAGATGTAGCTTATAAACTAATCACAAAAATCCTATATTCTACCGAGCAAAGTTTAACTTAGCGATTACTTTAAAATAAATTCCTAAATTGAGAATGTTAGAAATGTTTAGAAATCGCTGATACTACTTTATCTGGGTCATGCCAGTCTTTTATGAATTTAGGGCCTTTACTCTCTTGATTCATTTTTTTTAGCGAATTATCCAGAATAATTTGTTCTAGAATGGGCTCTAAATTATGTTTATTTGCATTGATAAAAGGAAGTTCTTTTTGCATTTGTTCAGGGATGAATTTAAGGTCTTCCTGCCTAATGTACACAAGCACCGGGCAACCAACAGATAAAGCTTCTAGCGCAACGACTCCATACCAGCCGCCAATTAACTGATCAATAAACAAATCAATTTTACTTAGTTCGATTTGAAGATCAAAATTTTCTAGGCCTTCAAAAATTCTTAATTCAATTTTGTGCCCCTTTACTTCTAGATTTTTGCACGCATTTTCAATATATTTTGTTCCCTTAATTATTCTATCTGAAGGCGCATGCCCAATTACCAACGTATCTGACCGATAATTTAATGTAGATTTAGGAACATTACTATTAAATGGAATTGGAAGGTAAGTGCTACCTTTCGGTAGATTGTGAAGTAAGTCGGGGTTGACTGCGAATGTTTTTGTGGCATATCTGCTAAATTTATTTATTACTTTTAATTTTGACCGATCGTCCTTAACAAAGTTTTTAACTCTTTGTTCGGACGCTATACTATACGTGTAATTCTGTAATCCCCACCCATTGATTCTAACGTCACCCCCCAAATAATAAAAGAATATTTTTTTTCGAAATAACTTATAAGAAATTAACTCAATTTCTTGAAGAACTATTGAATAATAATAATAAATTAATTCCTTGATATAACGCTTTAGTGAAGATCTCCTTTGCGGGAAGTGATTTGTTGCCCACAGAGTGCAACCACCTGTAAAATGTAAGTAACGGGCTTTTGATAAAATAAAAAAATACTTTGAGTTTTTGCAATTCCAACTGAAGCGCGTTTGCTTTTCCATTAATCAGAATGTCAGACTCATACTGGTATATATGTTTTTCAAATTCAACGAGCCGGGTTTCGTACCCAGATCTTATAAGCGCGTTTCTAAGTTTACTTCCAAAGCCAGCCCAATTAATTGGCAAGATTATGTGCGTTTTAATTTGATTCAATCAGTTCTTTTAATTTATCGTTGAAATTTTCAAGGTTCCAGTCCTTTTTCGGTTTACTTATTTCATCTTCTATTCTTAAAATATCTTGCTTGCTTATGCCATAACGCTCAAGGCCTACAAAATTTAATTTGTAAAACTTTGCTGGAACTCCCGCATAAATTGAAAAAGGTTTAAGATTTAAGTTTACAGAAGAATTCATCCCGACCAAAGTAAGCGCACCTACAACTCTATTCTGATGAATGGCGGCTCCGATTCCAATTTGAGCTAAGTTGTAAATTCTAACATTCCCACCAAGTGTAGCCTGTGGTGCTAATCTGACATCATCAAAAATAATACAATCATGTGCTACATGCGAATTGTGCATTAGATAGTTTCTAGAACCAATCAACGTTGATCCAATTGTGGGAGATTGAATACTCACCCCCTCCCAAATAAAATTGTTATCACCAATTTTTACTGGACAAACTCATGACCCTGTTGAACATTATCTAGATATTGAGCATGCTCGGGGGGTGATCCAATGGTGACAAATGGGCCAATCCAGTTGTTATTTCCAATCTCAACATTTTTTACAATAAAGGTGTGGGGTCCGATTGTATTTCCGCGACCTAAAATTGATCCTGACTCAACAATGGCGCTATGGTGTATCCGATTCATGTGAAAATCATACACTAAATTTCGATTTAATATAATTAAGTAGTTGTAACATTCAGAAGTAATAATTGAAATTAAATCTGAAAAGTATAAAAAGTGGCTAATGCATATTTTATGTGATTTTTACACTTGGTTTTTAACTTATGAATTGTATCTATGAATATAAATGTGTGGATAGGGTCATTTGTTCAAATTCCTATTTTTAGTACAGTACAAGTATCTATCCATTTTGTTTCATCTAATATAAGTCGACCGTCCATAATTAACCTGATGCCTGGAATATCTTTGTACGTCCAATTTTTGTAATCTAAATGATCTGCTTGTATGATCGCGACGTCGGCTGAGTCGCCTTTATGGTAAGGGTCTAATTCAAATTGGATTAATTCATCGTCATTGTAAAGTGGATCTTGTACAAATACTTGTGCACCTCTTTTTCTTAAGATTTCTACTATTGGAAAAACTCCTGAAAATGCTGTCTCTTTAACTCCACCTCGATAAGCTGCGCCTAAAATTACAACTTTCTTTCCGTTCAAAGAACCTATCTCTTTTTCAATTCTTGAAACTATTTTTTCAGGCATCAAAGCATTCGCACTTCTTGCAGCACTTACAACTGTTGCCTCAGGATCGTTCCATAAATAAAGTCTTGGATAAACGGGGATGCAGTGACCGCCGACTGCGATTCCAGGCAAATGAATATGGCTAAATGGTTGTGAGTTACAAGCTTCTCTAACAGCGGAAAAATTAATTCCATTATTTTCAGAAAATAGCGCAAATTGATTTGCTAAAGCAATGTTTACATCGCGATAAGTTGTTTCAGCTAATTTAGCCATCTCAGAAGCTTCTGTACTACCCATCGCCCATACGCCATTTTGTTTAGGAAGATCTGACCTGTTATCGAAATCCAAAACTTGAGAGTAAAAATCTAAACCTCTCTTTTCAGAGATTTCGTCAATTCCTCCAACTAGTTTTGGATATCTTCTTAAATCTTCAAATACCCGTCCAGTCAAAACTCTCTCTGGACTGAATACAACAAAAAAATCTTTCCCAGGTATTAAATCTGTCCCTTTTGCGAGCAGTGGAGTCAGTCGATTTCTAGTTGTTCCTACTGGGAGCGTTGTCTCATACGAAATGAGGGTTCCGGGTTTAAGTCCTTTTGCGATTTCTATTGTGGCTTGGTCCATTGCTAAAAAGTCTGGATTGGCATCTTTATCCACAAATAAGGGAACCACCACCACAACTACATCAGAATTTGATACCGCAAATGAAGTGTCTGTTGTAGCAGAAAGTAATTTTTTATCAATCACATCTTTCAAATATTCACTTAAGTGGGCTTCCCCTGGAAATGGCTCCGTCCCGGAATTAATTAACTCAACAGTTTTCGAGTTAATATCTGCTCCAAAAACAGTGTGACCTTTTTTTGCGTATTGGACTGCAAGTGGTAGACCAATTTTTCCCATACCAACAACTGTTATGCGCAAAATGCTCCTAATGAATGTTTATTGTTGTTCCAGTGTTTGCACTTTCTAACACTGCTTCTGCAACTTTAACTGTATTAAGTCCTTGCTGAAGATTTACAATATCAACGTCTTTTCCTAAAACTGCATCTCTAAAATTTTCATGTTCAGTTCGAAGTGGTTCTGGTTTTGCAATGGCGTATCTTATGACATCGCCCTCACTTACCCCTCTGAAGTTGGCCATTTCGTCCCACGCAATTGGAGAACTTCCGTTTAGGTAAAAAGTTAAATCAGCTGTGAGAGTGTCTGCCACTAATGCACCACGTTCACCTAAAATTACTGTTCGTCTTTCTTTAAAAGGCGAGAGCCAATTGACATTGTGGCTTGCGATAGTTTGGTCCTCTAGTTCAGCAACTATGTTGACTAAATCTTCATGTAATCTACCGGTGCGATGAGCCGTTCTTGCAGAGACTGATTTATATGATTTCCCAGTAATCCACGATGTCAAATCAATGTCATGCGTAGCTAAATCCTTAACAACTCCAACATCTGCAATTCGTGTTGGGAAGGGGCCTTGTCTGCGTGTAATTACTTGGTAAACCTGACCAAGCTCGCCTGCGAGCAATCTCTTCCTGGCTTCTTGTAAAGCTGGGTTGTAGCGCTCAATGTGTCCAACAGCTCCGATTAATCCATTCTTACTAAAACTCTCAACTAATTTTTGGGCTGAATCTGGATTATGTGCCAGAGGTTTTTCGATCAACGCATGTACACCGGCGTTGGCCAACTTGATTCCAATTTCTTCATGAAGTGCGGTTGGAACGGCTACAAGACAATAATCAATTTTCTGTAATAAAAGTTGATCAATTTCACTAAAAATTGGGGCAAAGTTTGAGATATCTTTATCTGATATGCCTGGATCAACTATTCCTACTAAATCAACTCCGTCCAGTGTTGAGAGAACCCTGGCGTGATTTCTTCCCATTATGCCAAGGCCGATTACCCCAGCTTTTAAATTAGCCACTGCCAACTCCAATAGATGCCACTTTGTTAACTGCACTTACGACTTTTTCTAGATTGGCTTGGGTAAGTGAAGGATAAACTGGTAAAGAAAGTACCTGCTGAGATGCTAATTCGGTTTCTGGTAAATCTAAATTTAGATTATAAGCTGCAAGGCGATGATTAGGAATTGGGTAATAAACACCACTTCCTACTCCAAGATTTTTAAGTTCTTCTGCAAACCGGTCTCGATCTAAGTTTTCAATTCTAATTGTGTATTGGTGATAAACGTGAACAGCATTTTCCATAACTGGAGGAACTTTAACCCCTTTTAAATTTTCATCATAAAATGCGGCATTACCTTGTCTCTTAATTGTCCAATTCTCAAGTTTTCTTAATTGAACCCTGCCAATAGCGGCATGAATATCGGTCATTCGATTATTAAATCCAACAATTTCATTTTTATAACGTTGCTCTTGCCCTTGATTTCTTAGCAAGCGAACTGTTCTTGCCAGACTTGAATCACTAGTTGTTACCATGCCCCCTTCGCCAGAAGTCATGTTTTTTGTCGGGTAGAAAGAAAATGAGCCGGCAAGACCCCACGTACCAACTTTTTTATTCCCCACACTTGCAAGATGAGCCTGTGCCGCATCTTCAATAAGAAATAAGTCATGTTTTTTGCATATTTCAGCGAGTGTGACTAAATCTGCAGGATGTCCATAAAGGTGAACAGGCATAACAGCTTTTGTCTTTGATGTGATTGCGGCTTCTACTGCCTTGGTGTTTAAACAAAAAAAATCTGGTTCGATATCCACAAAAACTGGTGTTGCCCCAGTTAAGGCAACCGAATTCGCTGTTGCTGCAAAAGTAAACGAAGGCACAATTACCTCGTCGCCTTTTCCTATGCCTGCAGCCAACATTGCTAGATGCTGCGCAGAAGTTCCTGAATTAACAGCAATGCATAATGCATCAGCTACTGCTAATTGAGAAAATTCTTCTTCAAACGCTGCAACTTGTGGTCCTTGCGCAAGACCACCCGTAGCCAGCACCGCATCAACGGCAGCTCGTTCTTCTAAACCAATTTCAGGTGATGCTGCAGGAATCATGTTAATTTTCCTAGAGGATTATTTTCTAGAATCTCAATAATTTTCCGTGCCGCATTTCCATCACCAAATGGTCTTCCTGTTGGGTTCGTTACTTCTCTTCTAATTAAATCCGTTAAGTTTTCTGCAAATGGATCTAGTACATTCATGTTACCTTCAAAGGTCTCGGGCCATTCGGTTTCTGTCCTTAATGTTATACAGGGTGCTCCAACTAAAAATGCATCTTTCTGCAAACCCCCACTGTCAGTAATTACACCCATTGAATGCTTAATAAGATTGACCATTTGAAGATAGCCTAGTGGTTCACATATTTCAATATTGTCGGATTCTAATTTGATATTAAACTTCTTTATTGCTGCAGAAAGTCTAGGGTGGGCGATTAATAGAACTTTAGTTCCAATCGTAGCTAGTCCCTTAATAATGCGACTTAGTTGGGCTTGATCATCTGTATTAGATGCCCGATGAATTGTCGAAACTAGATAACTATCGCGCTGAATTTCAGTACTATCCGTATTTGAATCTAATATAGAAAATAATAAGTCAGCCATAACGTCTCCCACCAAAAATGAATTTCCTGCGAGTCCTTCTTTTTGTAGATGACGCATTGCCATTTCTGTAGGAGCAAATAAAACATTTGAGACATGATCTGTTACAACTCTATTTAACTCTTCGGGCATGGAGCGATTAAATGATCTTAAGCCTGCTTCAATATGAACAACTGGAATATTTATTTTTGATGCAGCAACTGCGCCTGCCAAAGTTGAATTTGTATCCCCGTAAACCAATACCCAATCAGGTTTTGTTTGAAATAATACTTCTTCAATTTTTATTAACATTTTACCTGTTTGATCGGCGTGAGAACCAGATCCTACTTCTAAATTAAAATCTGGCTCTGGAATTTTTAGTCCTTCAAAAAAAACATCTGACATATTAAAGTCATAATGTTGGCCAGAGTGAACAATAATATGATTATGTTTTGTTTTACTTAGTTGTTCAGATATTGGCTTTAGTTTTATGAATTGTGGCCTAGCCCCAACTATGCTTACTAGTTTCATAAACTAATTTCGTGACTTAACTCAACCAATAAATCTTGGCTTTCTTGTTTATATCGTTCTTGAGTTACGGGGCAAATAAAAACGGATTTTTCATAATCGTCTTGAACTAATTTTTGACCAACTCTTCCCACCCAGCCAACACGTTTTGCTGGAACCCCAACCATCAAAGCGAAATCAGCAACATTTTTTGTCACTACAGAACCCGCAGCAATCATTGCCCACCTACCAATAGTTACGGGTGCAACGCAAACACTCCTTGCGCCAATCGAAGCCCCCTCTTTTACATAAACCCCAACCGGTTCCCAATCATTTAAGTTCTTAAGTTTTAAATTTGGATTTACAGCGCGAGGATACCTGTCATTTGTAAAAACTACACTTGGTCCAACAAACACTCCTTGCTCTAATGTGGCTGGTTCATATAACAAAGCATGATTTTGAATCTTGCAATTATCTGCAACTACAACTCCAGTACCAATGTAGGCGCCACGACCAATTATTACATTTTTACCAATTTTTGCATTGTCTCTAATCTGGACATAGTCCCAAATTTTTGCCGAGGCTGAAATAAAAACATCTTTACCCACGCTCACAGACGGTATTAAAGACATTAGAATCTTCATCCTCTCGCCTGAGAAACACTTTACCAACAAACAAATCAAGAGGTGGGAAGAAATTTACTTTAAAACCTAAAGTGCCTCAATTAATGAAGGGCTTGAGGACTTATCCTCTATCTCATGGATAAATATGGATCGGGCTAAAATTTATTTTAACAATGTCTTAACTGGAAATACTCCCTTTTGTTGTCAAACCTGGAGGTTAATTAATGCGGCAAGGTGAGTAAGACTAGTCTTAAATCGTTGAAAATTATGGATCAAATATGATGAAACGCCCTAATAAACCTAGAGTTCTTATAATTTCTTTTAGTCAACTAAATCGAGACCCTAGAGTGCTGCGCCAAATACAATCGTTACAAGCTAAATTTGATTTAATAGTTGCAGGTTATGGATCATGTATGATTGAGGGAATAAAGGAGATTAATTTAACTAATAAGAATCTTAACTTTTTTCAAAAAATCAGAAATAGTATGTTAATACTTTTGGGCTTAAGTAAAATTTATTATTGGTTTTTTAAACCAGAAATTATTGAAATTTATAGCAAATTAAAAAAAGTGGAGATTGATCTAATAATTGTTAATGAATTTGGCCCGCTACCACTGGCAATAAGACTTGCTAAAAAATGTTCGGTTTTTCTTGATGCACATGAATACACACCAGATCAAATAGCGGGGAGGAATCTTCGTTTATACCCTTCAAAAATTTTTGCTAGATGGTTGATAAACAAACACATAACTAAAGTAAAAAAGATATCAACGGTTTCCACAGAAATATCTCTACTTTATTACAAAAATTTTGACATAGATCTGCCTATCGTGATACCCAATGCATCGACATATAAAAATTTACAACCTCGTCGAGTTTCGGATCATAGAATCAAACTTGTTCATCATGGGATAGTCAGTAATGATCGTGGGTTACAAATTTTAATTGAAACAATGAATCATATTGGAAAGTTCTTTGAACTTCACTTAATCCTAGTTGGGAGTGAAAAGGCAATTAACGAATTAAAGAATAAATGTAAAAACAATTCAAACATTTTTTTTCATAATCCTGTAAGTTTTGATAGCATTCCAGCATTCCTTAATCAATTTGACATCGGTGTTTATTTACTTCCTCCAAGGACTACAAACGCGCTTTATGCCTTGCCAAATAAGTTTTTTGAATTTGTCCAAGCAAGGTTGGCAGTCATAATCGGTCCTTCGCCAGAAATGGTTAAATATATTAAGAGATATAACTTTGGTCTAGTTACAGATGATTTCTTTGTAGAAGACCTAATTAAACAATTAATGTCAATGGATTCTCAAACCATTTGGAAATTTAAGGAGGCATCGCATGAGGCTGCAAAAGAATTATGCTGGGAGAATTATCTCCCAGCATTTATTTCAGCTCTTGAAAGTTCATTAAACCGTCCTTGATTTCTTGGTACTAATTCAAGCTTCCCGATCTTCAAAATATTATCAACTTATTTTTACCAAGTACAACATATTGAATTTAACTAATTTTAATATATCATGCAATCATAAGTCTTAAAATTTTTGTTATTTTATATTTTTGATAATCCCAAGTTAGTACATCTAGATTATTGTTTTGAGAAATTTTTTTTCTATCCCTATTAATTAATTCTTCAATCCCTGAAATAATTGCATCCTTGTTAAAATCCACAACCAATCCTAAATTGTAATTATTTACTTTATCCGATATATCCGGAAAGTTGGATGCTAGTACAGGTAATCCTGAGAATACGTATTCAAATAATTTATTAGGGAGAGAAAAATAAACACTTAACGAAGTGTTTTCTAACACGCAGTAACCAAAATTAGCCGATGAAGTAATTGGTACAACTAAATCACTTGAGACTGCTGGATGTAAAAATATGTTTGCGTATTTGCTCGAATATTTCCTAATTTCCTCCTCTTTTTCACCATGTCCCATAAAAACAATTACATATTTTGGGTTCAATTTAAAAACCTCGAGAGCCATTTCAATTCCTCTGTCTCGACTTAATAAGCCAAGGTAAATAAAAATTATTGAATCCTTATCTAATTTGAAATATTCCCTTATGTAATCTGTCTTTTTTTCAGATACTTTTAATTCCGGAGCGTTTAAAATGATCTCATAATTTATCTCACCAATATTTTCTGTGTACCATTTACGGATTGACTCACTTACGTAAAAAACAGTGTCAATAAACCTCCATGATAACTTTTCAATCATTAATACGAAAACCCGGTTGAATTTGCTTATTCCGGTTGTTTCTGATTCCAGTTCATGAATATCATATATAACTTTTGCGCCTGTAAGGAATTTTAACATTACTGCTATAGGCAAGAAAGGATAGTCTGAACAATGAATTATTTTGGGTTTGAAAATAAGTGATTTTATAGTTATTTTCAAAAGTACTTCAGTTGACATGAATAGCGTTCTAATAATCGAGACTAGAATTGTTTTTAATCTATTGTGCGTTTGTTTTTTTGTAATCCTAAAATATGGATCTATTGATATTATGTTATCGCTTACGGTTGACTCAATTCTACCAAATTCTTTTATTCCAATTGCTAAATACTTAAATCCAATTGATTCGGCTGCTTTCATTTGTTTCAATATTCTTGAATCTACTGAGATATCAGATGAGCTGATAAATAGAATTCTGTTTTCTGAATTCATAATAAGATACAATACAACTTATCTTTGAGTTTGAGGGTACAATTAAAGCAAATTTCAACTGACAATGTTTATCAACTTTTTACTTAAATCTACCACTCGATTATCATATGTATGATCCAATAATGTTCTTTTTCTACCAGCTGCCGCTATTTGACTGGCAGCCTCGTTGTTAGTCAAATAATAATTAATTTTTTCAATCAAGTCACTAACTGAATCGTACGTCACAACTTCTTCATTATTAAAATATTCTCCCAAGTTTGATTGATTTTCGGTTAATAAAAGAGCTCCCGAACCAGTTACTTCAAGTAATCTAAGATTAGCAGCCTCACTTTGAGAAATGTCTCCATGTATATTCAGTGACAGTTTAGAGTTTGCCAAAATTTCATACATGTATTTCCCCCAGACAGGATCTTTCCATTTATTTTCTAGATTAGAGCCTTTTGGTATGTTTTCTTTACCTGGACCAAAAAGATTTATATCAAACTCGTTTGAAATTTTCTCAAGAATTCGTAATCTTTTACTATGTAAATTTGAAATTCCTCCAATAAATGTTAATGGAAGTTTGCGTCTATCCCACTCATTTGAATAGCAGGATTCCTGGTCAACGGCTTGTTTAAAATATTCAGCTCGGAGATTCATCTCATTCCATTTGTTTACATTAGATCTCTGAGAGGAAATCATCAAATCATAATTTTCAAACCATTTTAGTTTTGGTAAGGGAGAGGAAATATGCGCCACTTTAAATATCTTGTTTCGATTTGGCACAGTTTGCATAAGAATTGGTGGAGTGTGCGCAGGATCAAAAAACCAAATAATATCGGGTTTCAAATGTTGTATTTGAATTCTTGCAATTTGCCATCCAAGCAAATAATTGAATAATTTTTTTGGTCTAGAGAATTTGTCAAAAGATTCTGTGATTAGATATTTTATCTTAGGAACTTTATCTAGAAACTTTATGTCGTTCTCGTGAATCCATCTAACCTGCGATCTAATATCGTTAATATAAAATAAATCAGAATGCCAACCTATTTTATTAAAAGCTTTATTTAGATAAAATCCTAAACCAAATTCTAAATCTTTTTTATCATCACTCATGCCAGTACTGTGATAATGAGTTAAGGCCTCCCAATAGGCCGTACCTAACATTAAAACTTTAGGGTTACTCACTTTTGCCCACAATGCTTGAGGGAATGTACTTTGGCATTTAATATACATCAAATATTTAAATTTAGGTTAACTATAGACTTTTGAGTCTTTGTCTATAGCCCGTCTTCATGTATAACTGTTGATGTCTGCGTAATAAGTTCTTCATTTGGCCTCAAAATATTTCAAGTATTTTTCATAGACCTAATTAGAGTTTCAGCCATATAAATACTTAGCCAATTGCAAAAAGTATCAAGGAATTTGTTTGTTTTACTAGCCCAACGATATGAGTTTTCTTCAAAACAGAGTGTCGATTTCAATTATTACTTGAATGTGAATAATCATTAATCATGAATAGTTCCCTTTTAGTAGTAATTCCAGCTTTCAACGAAGAAGCCGTATTGGGTCGCACCCTAGATGCGTTACTGCATGAAGTGTCTAATGATCAAGTATTGGTTGTAAGTGATGGAAGTACGGATAAAACATCTCAAATTGTTAATGATAGAAAAATCAATCTTCTAGAACTACCTTTTAATTTAGGTGTTGGTGCTGCGATGCGTTCAGGATTCCAATTTGCTAAAGAAAACGGTTTCCAAAAAGTTATTCAGTTTGATGCTGATTTACAACACCAACCAAAATATATAAAAGAAATTGTTTCAGAATTAGATAAATATGATGTTGTTGTTGGTTCGCGCTTTGCTGCCGACTCCTCGTACAAGGTGTCCTTTGTGAGAAGTTTGGCAATGGGATTATTGAAAGATTCAGTTACCAGACACATCGGTAGAAAAATGACTGATGTGACATCAGGATTTAGAGGGGCAAATAAAAAGGCTATAGATGTGTTTGCTGATTTCTATCCTTCTGAGTATTTAGCTGACACTGTTGAATCTTTGATAATGGCTCATGACAAAGGCCTAACAATTAGTGAGATTGCAGTAACTATGCAAGAAAGACAAGGTGGTATGCCTAGTCAAAATATTTTTCGTTCAACTTTGTATTTGTTCCGCAGTATTTTAGTTATTATCGCTACGCTTACTGTTAAGCCAAGAAAGGATAAATAATGAATAACCCAATTGTTGCAATCATCTTGGCAGTATTAATTATCGGTTTAGTTTTAGTTTCCATCAGACGAGGTCGCTTAAAAGAAAAATATGCAATCCTGTGGTTACTAGTTGCTCTGTTCTCATCTGCTGCGGTGATCTTTCCAGAAACTGTTTTTAAAATAGCGAATACTTTTGGGTTTGAATTACCATCTAATTTTCTTTTCAGTATTGCTTTACTGATTGCCTTATTCTTAACGTTTCTTCTTTCTACTGATATTTCAAAAAAACAACGCCAAATAGAAAACTTGGCAACAGAATTAGCAATAATTAAAAATCAATTAAAGAAATAAGTATTTTCAAGTCAAAATGACTTTAATTATTGCTCACCGTGGAGCCTCTGGATATAAACCAGAAATGACCATTCCTGCATACGAATTAGCACTACAACAAAATGCTGATGGTTTTGAAACAGATGTCAGATTAACCAAAGACTTAGAACTTGTTGGGATTCATGATCGAAAAACGGGTCGAGTTGCAAACTCAGATTTAGTTGTTTCAAAATCAACATTGAAACACCTTCAAGAACTTGATTTCTCAAGTGAAAAAGCTAAAGCCAGTGTTATGACAATTAGAGAATTTCTAACTTT
>Ga0208481_1000292_pt1 | contig 15293 bp, 7 predicted proteins | sample LakMenEpi02Jun10_FD_150662 | JGI IMG/M metagenome (GOLD analysis project Ga0208481, IMG submission 150662) | Freshwater microbial communities from Lake Mendota, WI - 02JUN2010 deep hole epilimnion (SPAdes) | ecosystem: Environmental > Aquatic > Freshwater > Lake > Epilimnion/Euphotic zone ... | reverse complement strand
AGTAACCGTGTTGCCTACGAGGCCAGGATTGGCGGTGAAGCCGGGGGCAGCGTTCATGAAGTATTCCACGCCGTTGGAGACCCCATCATTGAATCGCCTGGATAGCCTCGGCAACGCAGTTTCTGAATGACAACAAATGGCTGCCACTGCGGTCATAGTGGCGAAGGTCGCTGACGAGTTCCGGCTCATAATCCAGCAGAGCTTGAGCTTGTTCGAGCCATCCGGCGGGCGCTGTCAATTCGTTGCGACCCACCTGATCCATGAGCTGTTTGAGCATCCGGATGTATTCGTAATCATAAAGCCCGTCGCGGATGGACTTGAGCCGGATGGTGGGGATGGTTTCCTTCTCCCCCGGGTAAATGAGCAGGCCGTCCCCGTTGTAACAGAGAAAGGAGGCTCCATTAAAGCTGGTGAGCGGCCCGTCATTCATCCGCCTGTGTTCGGCCGTGTATTTCAAGGTCCTGACTCCCGAATCATCGGTGGTCGGCACAGTCCGCCCCCACATGTTGACGCAATAATAAAGAAAACCATCCGCCTGAAACTTGTGCGGCATGATCCCCATGAGGAGGCGGGCTTCGGCGGCGCTGTATTCGATCAAAAAGTTCGGAAACGGTCTGCGGGGATGGAGGCATACATACCACCAGAGGCGTTTTCCCGCGTTGCGAGCCCGGGAGACATTCCCGGCATTCGTCTCAAAACGGGGGACGAGCGGGCACCAAACATCCACCGAGTCGCTACCACCGTCCACTCCGTAAGCGGAGTCGTATGCCGTGGTCGCAATCTCGATCCCGGGATACCTGTTCTTGATCAGGTCGGTGATATCCGAGAGCGCAGCATGGAACTTTTCGGGGGCCTCATCAAAGCCGTAAACCCGCGCCATGTGATCCAGGCCGTGCTCCTTCAAAAGCGCCATCCTCCGGTCAAGCCGGTCGAGCAACAGGGACTTCATCTCTGGATTGATCAGCCCGGTCTCCGGATCAAGGAATCCGGGTTTGTGGATTTGATCGCCGAAATTCAGGATCGTGACCTTCGACACCCCCGCCTTGGCCAGCCTCCGGATGAGGTCGATGCGGGGCAAGTAGGAGTGATAGAAGAAATCGGGATTGATGCGGTGCTCCAGCATTAGGTCAACGGTTTGGAGCATGATTTCGGCATTCCGCTTTGCCTCGCCGTTCCCGAGGTCCTCGAAACTGATTTCATCCCTGCAATATGCGGTGTATTTATCCCACTCCTTCGCATCCCGGCGGTAGGGGCCGTTGAATGGGCCGTTCAAAAACGGGCTGGGATCCTGTCCCTCTGGCGCGGCAGACAAGGTCTCGTCAAACTGATGAAAATGGAATGCGTTCTCGAAATGCCGCTTCACCGGGATTGAGAAATCCAGAACGCGCAGGCGAACCGGAATACGCAGGTCTTCCGCGCCGACGGCCGAAACCACGATTTCGCCGGAGTAAACGCCGCCTTTCTGACCGGCCGGGACGCTGATCTCAACCCAGACCGGCTGCCATACCTCGGCATCGAGCGTGAAGGAATCGAGATAAGTGCAGATTGGATCCGGCCACCAACCCGAGCGATCCACCTTGTAGTAGGAAGGATTGGTGTTCACATAGCCGACGGGATGGCAGGTGATGCGGTCGCGAGAGATTTCATCGCCGCTTTCGGAGACAAGATTGGAGGACGATACCCTGACGTCGGTGATGGACTCCCTTGACCTGAGGACGACTTGGGACGATCCGGTTTCGTTCTTTGCCAACACCAACTCGACACCGCCCCCCAGCGTTCCCTGGAAAGGGACGCCATTCCTGAACACCTTGTCCAGACTGTGGGTGATTCCGTATCCCCATTTTCTGTCCCGGAATTTGAAGTTGAAGGAGGCGATGGGAAGACGCTCCTCAACCTCGCAAAGATGCCGATGCCATAGGGCAATCTCCTGACGCAGGGGGATGAGTTCTCGCCGGCCGTCGGCGGAATCCCGGATGGCGCCAGCCAACCGATCCAAGCGGAGGAGTTCCTGTTCAAGAATCGAGATATCAGTTGCGAGGGCAGGAAGGGAGTCAGAATCCCGCTCCGCAAAGGAGCGGCTCAAGTCTTCAAATTTTTCCCTGGCCACGGAAACCAAGAGGGAGGGACGGATGCATTCCAAACGCACCTCCGCAAGGTAGATCACCAGGTCTTTCTGCGGGGTTTCCAGCATGAAACGGAATATCCTGACCTCCTCCGGCGTTCTCGCGGCTTCATCGACCGGGACCCGCATGGTCGAGCGCCCGGGCGGGATGAAGATCCGGCAGCAGGAATCCCAGGCCGGCGCCTGCTCATCCTGCGGCCACTCAAAGCACCCCCCGCGCGCCCATCGGTTGGTGGCGAGCACATCCAGAGCGATTGCCTCTTCACCAGGGTTGTGGACTTCAAAACTGAGGATGTCATGCAAAGCCCAATTGCTAAGCTCCGGCCTATCCACGTGAAGCTCAACATAGGGCCACCTGTCCCCGGATCTGCGTACAGAGAAAGCTGCGCAACCTTCGCCGCCCAACAGGTCCGTGTCTTGGAATACAAACGTCTCTCCCTCGCCCAAGCCTGCGTGATTCCATTTCGCGACATCCTCGCTTGAGCGCAAAGATGCGATGATTTCGTGTGAAAAAGTCACGGGTTGGTGATCGGTTATTGCGGCGACCCGGCCAAGGCAATCGTGGATGAGAGAGTCAGACATGGATTAAGAAGGTTCAAAGGATGTCATTCGGAGATCGTCAGGATGTCGGAGCAGATACCCTTACCGGTGAAGAGATACTCGTCGTCCGAGACCTGCTTCGTGAACCCGTATTTGGAACGAAGCTTCGGAAGCCCGGGTATTTTTATCTTTGCCTGCGGACTATTGTAGCCACTGAGCAGAACAGCCGCTTCACCATTTTCCCCGCGAAGGATTGCGCCGCTCACGCTTCCCTGCGTTGCGGGAATTACGAGCTGCTGAATCGGTGTCGTTGACATGATCAGCGGCTCAAGGGACTTCACCATCGCTCCGATCCGCACCATCATCGCCCATCGTTCATCGAATGTTTTACCGTCCACCTGCCGTTGAAGATCGAAGTAACTGTAAAAGAAAAAACCGCGCATGCCGGCAATCGCATGCATGATTGTGAGGCAACGTATTTCCTCTTCCGTTGGCGCCCTCAAGTTCATGCTCTTCTTCAGTCCGGCATCATAGATGCCTGTGTCATGCGCCTGGATGACCGCCCACGAAGCCCCCGTGCCCGGTGCGTTCCATACTTTCCATAGCTGGTCAAGATAGAACTTCATGTTTGGCATGTCGTTGCTGTTATCGTTAAAGATCGGATAACGATCAATTCCCATGACATCAACAGCGGATCCGAATCTGGCCAGATCGGTGACATGCGTGAAGACCGCCCACACCGGATGACTGGAATCCAGCGTGTTGATCAAGCGCCGGCGGGCATCCAACTGGGGCGCGTACTTTAATTCCATTTCGTCCCCGGTATACCATGCAAGAATGGCTGGATTGTCCTTGAGCGAATTGACGGCATGGCGAACCAAATGATCGGCTCCCTTGCTGGGATCTTCGCCGAGAATCTGGCTTTGCTTGGGGGAGATTAAACCGCATGGATAGCCCCAATAATTCTCGTGCAGATCCTTCAGAGAATAAACCACCTTGATCCCGCTGGAATGGCAATCATCGAGAACCCTGCGCACGGATTCGAGGCCATATTCATTGGTGAAGCTTAAAAAAGGACTATTATAAGGCATCACTGTGTTGAACGGGGAATCCTTCAGCCTCGCGAGATCGGCCGGTGTAATCCCCATTTTGTAAAAGCCGATGGGCATGAAGGGTTTTCCCCCGACAAGGGTCCTGCCATGATCATCAATCGTGCATGCGGAGGAATCCGTGGCACTCTTCCCCGCGACTGCCGTTACCTCGAGGTAGTTTTTCGCCAGGATCGCTTTCGTGGAGGGGCTCAATAAAGTCAGCTTCAAGTTTACCGGCCCGGGCTCGATGGCACCAAGATCCGACGGTTTGAATGAGATGCGACTTGAGGCAACGGGTACCAGAGCGGAGCCTTTGGACTTGCCGTCTTGTTCAGCTTCAATGAGGCAGGAGGGATCGGACACTTCCTGTGGAATTCCCCCGTCCGAACCCAGCAGAACGGACCGCCCGTCGAGCGGTAGGCGCTGCATTTGGGGCAGAATTTGATAGACTGTCCAATCCGCGATGCCGACAGGTTCGATGGTCACCCCGTCGAACCATGCCCTGCCGGTCATTCCAGGACGCATGTAAAGACGAAGTGTTGGGGTGACATTGGCCTCCCTGAGCGCCGTGATCATCGTAATATGGGTCCAACCCTGCGTGCCGCGAACTCCCGTTGCATAATCACCACCTCTGTAACCGTTGGGATCATTGGAGTCAGCAAATTCAATGGCAAACGTTGCCCCCGTTTCATTGGGAAATCCCCCCGTAACCTCCTCAGTCCGGATCCAGACGCCAACCTTGTATTTTAACGATGGCTTGAGATTAAGTCGCAGAGAAGCGAACCTATATTTACTCGGGTCGCTGCGTGAATAGAAAAGAGCACCATTGCCGGTCCGTCCCACGCCCGCCTCGATTTTAAAGCCCTCGTCCAAGTTCCAACCGCCCTGCGAATCAAATGAGGTATTGGCAATTCCTGTCGATTCGTCTTTTAGCATATAGGGGGAAAAGCCTTCGACAGAAAATACATTCGTGTCTCCCGCCGTAACTTTTCCGGAAGGAGCGCCAGATTGCGCTGCTGAATTCTGCACCAGCGAAATAGCTAACAGAATAATCAGCCCCAGTACACATGCTGCGCCAGTTGTGGAATAGGGAATAAATTTTTGGTAGGACGCTCCAGGCGTGGACGCCCGGGCCAAGTCGCACGTGCGTTCACAACGGCCACCTTTTACATGCCAGTACGTCGGGAGTATCGAGGTCAAATGTATCTTCTTCATAAGCACACCCATACTCACTGCCACCACCTGCTTTGCAATCGGGATCTTACGCAAATCCATACTAAAACGCGCAGACGAACACCACGCCCTTGCTTGATTCGGCGCGGTTCTGCAACGAACGAAAAAGGACCTCTTGGCAAGCTCAATCGGGTGAGTTTGCCCGCAATTCCCCCCCCGTGCAGCCAAACTTTTGAACAATCGCCGCTTCAAGTGCGGAAATGTTGTTGAATCCGCTTTTTCGGGAAATCTCAACAAGGGGGAGCGTCGTTGTAGTGAGAAGTCGTTTGGCGGTTGCGATGCGTCCTGATCGAATCTCCTGATAAATTCCACGTCCCAGATATTTTTGAAACTGTCCTTCGAGCTTTCGCCGCGAAACCCCACTCACCCGAACCACATCCGGAACATAAATCGGCTCGTTCAAATGTTCGCGAAGAAACTGCAACGCTACCGCGAACTCTTTGCTTAACAAGGCGTAGCTATCCGATGATTCCCGCACGCAAATCTCCGGATTGTTGGCGGTGGACAGCGGTTTTTCGCCGGGCATTCCCCTGCCCATCAATTGATCCAGCATCTCGGCTGCGCGATAACCGATTTCATGGGTTTTTTGATCGATGCTGCTCAACTGCGGTTGGGCAACCTGGCAGATGACCTTGTCGTTGCCGCAACCCAGTATGGCTACTTCCTCGGGAATCTTTCGATTCAATACATGGCAGGCGCGAATCACCCCTAGGGCAATTCGATCCGTCGCGGCGAACACGCAAATCGGTTCCGCGTGGCTTTGTATTGCTTTAAGATAGTGGGAAGCATCGGTCACTTGAACGCGATTTTGATGGATTTTGATCCAATGCACCTCTACTCGACCGCCCCGCGCGTGGATTTCCTGTTGGAAGTAAAAAAGCCGCTTCTTGCAACAATAAGGACTTTCAACTTCAAAATACAAACAAACGGATCGCTGCAGGATCGACAGATGCTGTGCGGCAACTTTACCGACTTTGCTTTCATCATGAAAAACGGTCGGTATCGAGTGCGTCGAGGATGGTTCGACGTTCTCGACCGTGTCGACCGTATTGACTATCGGAATTCCCAAAGCCGCCATTGCTTCAACGTCCTTGGAAATATAAAACTCGCCGATGATCCCGTCGCCCTTCCACCGCTTCAATTCCCTAACCGACATATAGGGCCGGTCGCTTAGAAGCGGGATATCCCAGCGCGGATTACGCTTCAAGTATGCAAGGACGCCGCTGAGCTTGTCTCGTCCGTAGGTGCTGTCCAGATTGATGGACAGGGCGACCCGGGGAATTTCAATAACTTTTTCTTGTGACGAGCTCGAAGCATGTGCTGTTTTTTCCGGTTTATTTTTTTTCATCTGCTATTCCATACCGTTTTCGTGTGAGAGATGTGCGGAGATGTTGTCTCATAAGGGATGATTAGCGGAAAATCAACTTACCAAAATCCTTTGGAACATGAAATGCTGGCTCAGCCCGGTTCACCTTGGCCCATGTGAGCCAGTGCGGGCGTGATGTCAAATCCCCGCATTTGAAGAAATTCCCCCGCCAGATCGTGCCGGGACAAGGCTTGGGAAAGGAATGGATTCTTTGCAAAACCTGATAGGGAATTCGGGCCTTGAGTGTCCATGCCAATGGTCCCGGGCGCTCAGGTTCGACGATGCGCGGCAATGATGTCGAAATCTCGGCTTCCTGGAATTCCCGGGCGGTGGTTTTGTGGATCCGCGAGCCATCTGCTGAACGATAGTGAAGAAGCGCTGTGCCGCCACAGTTCATCTCGAGATTGAAATATCCCTCCGAGAGGTCCTCCGAGGGTGAGAAGAAAAATTCCACGCAAGAATCATTGCACACCATATCCCCGTGATGCCTGGCCACCGCCCGCACGGCGTATTCCATGACATCGTAGCATAGATAGAGCGCATCGGCATCGTAAGCGATCCGGAACTCGACACGCGGAAGCGGGCGAAGGCTGTTTCCCATCGAATGGCGGAGCATGCCGACGGGAATCGTCTTCCATTCGCCTGCCACCGGGAGAGCGGCAGTCTTACTCGTTCGCCGAGGAAATTGGCAAACGGGGTGCGTGGGCAAAGTGGCGCAACTAGTCATCGCGAAAAATGCGGTCACGAACAGGACTTTTAGAGGTTTCACTAGAGGTGGTCGGCAAAGCTTCATGGTTTGTGTATCACTCATGGTTTCGCAAATGCAATGGTTCTCCGGCAGCGGCAAGGAGAGCCAGATAAGGAAATCTACGCGATGGCGACTTCATGTGCTGGTGAAGACTGCGATGATCCAACTCTGTGGCTATGATTGGGAGCTTGAATGCAGGACTTTTCCAGTTCATGACCCGCGCGGATGCCGAAGATCGGATGCGATTGCATGCCCTGCCAACCATCCACCGAGCCGTCGAGCACATGGCGGCAGAGTGCCCAACGCAGTGGCTGGTATTTCGCCCATTCGGCATCGGCTTCGCGATTCCATGCTTCGATCTTTTCGCGGCGTGCGGCGGCGGTCGGGTCGTTTTCTGCCAGCGCCACGCGCAGGACATAGAGTGCCTCAGGCGAGCCGGGATACTCGGGCTCGAGCAGGATCATGTTGGCAAAGGCGGAGGCGAGGTAGTCCCAGCCCTGTGCCTTGCAAAGTTGATAGCGGTAGTAGAGAAAATCGACATTCTGCCGCTCTTCCTGGCGGCCGATGCCAAACTGCGGCGCGGCTTCCGATCCACGCGCAAGGATGTCGAGCGCGGCATTGAACTCCCCTTTCCCGCAAAGCTCCGCGAATTCGCTGAAGAATGATTCCTTGTAGAGAAACCACGCGGTGCTCGCTCCTTCGGCAATGCTCAGCAGCGGCTCCTTGAGGAGCGTGCGCACGGACTGCCAATCGCCATCGAGCTGCGCAAGGTTGGCCTGCGCGAGGCGGCAATCGTCGGTGGCGCGGGTCTCGGCCGGAGCGTTTTGCCAGAGGGTCCGTCGTTCCTCATGCCGGCCCATGCGCGAGAGCATCTGGTCGGCAGTCGCGATGAGATGGGTATCGGCATAGCCTTCGCCGACCGAGCGGCGGATTTGTTCCAAGGCCTCGGCAGTCTTGCCTTCGTTCTCCGAAAGCTGCGCAAGGAAATGGTTCGCGTAGGCCGCCGTCTCGCCGCCGATCTCGGCAAGGCCGGTGAGCAAAGCTCGCGCTTTGTCAGGCTCGTTGGCATTGATCAATGCCACGGCCAGCGCCAGACGCGCATCGTCGCTAAGGTCGTTTTGCTTTTCCGAAAGCAAGCGGATCCATTCGTCGCCACCGACCCAACCGAGTCCGATCGCGCGGGAGATTTCGCTCTCATCGAGCTTGCCGGTAAGGATGAGCTTTCTGGAAATCGCAAGCCGTTCGTCCTCGGCGATGAGCGTTTCGGATTTCGTGATCCGCCAGAAGGCAGAGTCATTCCATGCCGCCCAATCCTTGCCGGTTTTTTCGATGCCGCGTTGCTCGAAGGCAGAGAAATTTTGCGCGTAGTCGGCGCCGGTCGATGCGCCTTGCGCGCCGCAGAATGATTCGGTCCAACTGATGCTCTCACCCGCCTTGAGGATGCCGGTGTCGGGCTGGGTCGGCAGCAGGCCGCATTGGATCTCGGCGTAAGGAACCCAGTTGGGTTCGGCCATGCTCTGCCACCAAGTCTGGTGCACCCCCTGGCTTCCAAGCGACCAGAGCTTGCGGCCTTTGCAGATGCTGCGGTCGGCGCGGTGCACGAAGCTCCAACCCTCTTTCTCGTTGGTGTAACCCATGAAGTCGGAGGCGGTGTTGGGCAAATAACCCGAGACCACTTCATGCTGATGCAACCACTGCGACCAATCGACGCCATGCACCATCGGCCATTGATGAAACTCATAACCCTGGCGAAACATCGCATGATGCAGAAAATCGCCCGGCGCCATCATCACACGGTCACGCCACTGCTGCGGCACCGCGATGCAAGTCCACCAATAGAGGCTCGGCTGATCCTTGCCGGAGTGGTTGGTGATGGTCATGCGCGAGACCAGCGTGCCTTTTTCCAGCGTGAGGATGACCTCCCAACCGCAGCCGAAGAGTTCGTCGAAGGCACCCATCGCGATCGCTTCGCGGCCGTCGGCGAGCGTCACCTTGCGGGTCTCGATGGTCGAGATGCCATGCACATTGTGGCCGTAGCGGAAGGGATTGAACTCGATGCCGCCGATGCTCCAGGGGCCGGAGAGCGAAAGGTTGGCGAGCGGAAGACTCGGTGGCGTCCAGAGGAGTTGGCGGTTGAGCTTTTTGTCGAAGATCTCCATCACCCGACCGGCGATCGAGGGCATCACCGTCACCCGCGCAAACTCATTCTCCAAGCGCACCACCGGCAGCTCCTGGACCTCGAACTGACCGGGATAATCCATCGCCTTCTTGTATGGAAACGCCGATGTCCAGAGGTTGCGGTGGATGGGTTGCAAATGCTTCGGCACTCCCGGCGCGGGATGATAGGGAAACATCTCCTCGTCGTGATTGACGCGCGGCGCGGAGAGGCGCTTGCGCTCGGTGAAGGGACGCAGGTGGAAGGCTTGGGTGGTGTGCTGGATGGTCATGTGATATTGGTATGCAAAGCTAATGGAGCCCCCGCTGTGGCTGGTTTACATGGAAAAATTCCTGGAGTATTTACTGCATCTGGTGCCATGAAGTGGTGAACTTGTTTCATGGTTTCGTGACCTTCAAACGCATGAAGCGTTTTGGTGAGTCGGAGACAGGCACCGTGTCCTGAACCGTGACCTGTTGCGAAGGATTGCTGCCGCCACCGTAGTGTACGTTGAAGCTGTTCCAGATTTCCACCCATGAAGAGTTCAAATTCTCAACGGCCTCAACCCTATAGGTGATATCATCCGCGTATATTTGACGATTGAATGATAAAGACAGATAATCTCCTGTAACGGCACCAACCGGCAGTCCGGAACTCGAAGCTTGATTCGGATCCATGCCCAGCGCGTATTCGAGCAAATTGGCAACGCCGTCGCGATCCGGGTCGTCAAGGTAGCCCACCACTCCGGACTGCGCGAGTTGCTGCGGCGTGAAATTTTCCTGCTTCCATAGCTCGAAAGGTGCCGCAACGACATTGATCTGAAGCGTGGTGCTGTCAGTTCCGCCGGAGCCGTCCGCGACGCTCACCACAAAGTTGTTAGTTCCCTGAGCCGAGGTCGGCGGAGTGCCGGATACTGCGCCATTGGAAGCCACCGTCAGCCAGGCAGGACCGGAGGTCTTCGCATAGGTCAACGGATCGCCCTCCCAGTCGGCGGCATCGGCCGTCAGCGAACCGCTCATCGGCGAGCCTGCCGTAACACCCGCCTTGGCAATCGGATCCGATAGAAAATAGGGCGCGGCATTCGGGGTCGGGTTCGTCCCGATCTGAACGGAGTAATCCTCGACTTCACCATTGGAAAATGAACCGGTCGGATCGCTCTGGCCGGTGCCAAAAACCGAACGCCTCATGGCGATCCGCATCCGGCTAGGACCAACGCTGGCACCTGAGGGGACGGTGAAGTTGCCGCTCACGGCGGAACTGGAGCCGTCCGTGGGGCCGACAATCATTTCCCCGGAATCCCCAAAATCGCCATCCCGATTGAAATCAATCCAGACCGTCCATCTGACGGTAGAAAAATTACCTCCCGGAGTGAAGGTATAGTTCACGCTCTGGCCGGGAGTCAGGGTTGCGACCAGGTTCCTGAAATCGGCATAGCCGTTGTTATTGCCCGATGTCTTGTCCAAATCTGCCAATTGGATACGGTTGATGTATCCACTTGAGGTGCTATTGCCCTGTAATTCTCCGTAGTTGTTAGCAGGATAGACAATAACCTGAATGACGAGACGCGCGATATCCGATCCCCCGAATCCATCCTTCACGCGGACCATCCATACATTGACCCCGCCATCGCCAGCCTGGGGCGTCCCGGTGAGGGTACCGTCGGATGCAATGTTGAGCCAGGCCGGGCCGGAAAGCTTTTCATAGGTCAGCGGGTTGTCGTCAGCGTCCGTGGCGCTCCCCGCAATGGTGGCAGAGTACACCGTGGCAGGAGCAGACGTTGTTCCTGAAAGCGTATGGGAGGTGAAAACAGGAGGGGTATTAATGCGTGAGGCGAGTTTTAGCACTTCAAGTCGGTTGCTTATTAACTCGCCCGGATTCCGGTTGAACTGTTGCCCGGACAAGACCATTTGACTGACAATCTGGCCCGTTCTTCCGCTGTTATATGAGTTGGCGAGTTGCAGAATCTCGTAATCCTCCAGAGCGTCCCGCATCGCCGTGCTGCGCGGACCTTCCATCACGGATAAATTCGCTGAGTCGGGGTACACTAGCCATGCGTCCTCGACCCCGTCCGGGCAATAAATATCAATGAAAGGATTGTTAGTACCGTTGGCGGCCTGATACCAGGAGTTCCAACTCCAATGCAAAAATCCCTTGAGATTGTTTTTCCACAAATACCAGCCGAGCATTCTCGTGCTTTGCAATGGATAATCGCCCAGGCGCGTCAGCCAATTGCCCTGGGGGTTGACACAGGTATAGGTCCACGTCTGTCGGCCATTCGAATTGTTGATGGCGTCAAAGGATACCTTGTTGTTCTCATAGCTGTCAATTTGCGGCACCGGAATGTCCAACTCCGCTCCGAAGTGTATATTCTGATCGGATCCCGGTGCGATTGTCTTGATGGCAGAGTTAATCCCCTTGAGCCTGTTGTACAGGGCCGTGATTTGGCCGTATTGAATCTGTGAAAGCGGCTCGTCCGCCGAGTGCTGAAGCCACATATTGATCCAGCCCTTGGTCTGCAAATGCGAGTAAAGCGCATTATACAGCTTGTCGATATGGCTGTTGACCACGGAGGAATCGGAATCGACCAGCTTCCACACCGACCTCACCTTGCCGTCCGTATCATTCTGAAAAACCCAGGCTACCAGGCCGCCATATGGATCCTGTTTGATATACCAGTCCTTTTCGTAAGGGTAATTACTATCCAGATACTTTACGGAACCATGGGAGATGAAAGTATTGATAAATTGATCGAACTTTGTCCAGTCAATGGCATAGCTTCCATCGCCATTAATTGTCATGTCCGGCAATATCAATGCTTCCACAGGAACCTTGATGGTGTTTTGCCTTTGCTTTTTCAAAACCGCCGCATAATTCCGCATGAGTTGCCAGAAATTGGCATTGTAATTCGCGCAATTGTAAAAGGAATTGAGCACATTGCCCACATGATAGCCCTCGCTATAATGCGCGGCACCGGGATGGGTGGCCGAATGGAAGTAGGCGTTGTACGCCAGCGTGGAATCCTTTGGATCAGGAAGAGTCGCGCTGTATACCACTATCGTGAAGGGAACCGTTGTAACACCAAGTTCCGTATTGATGTTCACCCATGCATTATAGGTACCGGGAGCCGTATTTCTGGATGCCGTGACCTCCACCAAAAAGCCCTGGGTTCTCCATGAGGTAATCGTTCCGATGCTCCCTGTGTTTTCATAATACGAGGGAAAATATCCGGGTGAAAGCCGCCTTGCATACCCTGCGTTCCGGTTATACTCCCCGAGAATTCCATATGAAGATTTGGAATTATAAAGCTGTCTGACGGGTTTTACAGTGACCACCGGGCTGTTTGATCCCGAGAGCCCGCCCACGCTGGTAGTGACATTGTTCAGAGTTTGGGTGTCACAGCGCAGGGCGATCTGGATGCTTTCGGTTTCGTTTCTCGCCATATGGATGGTGCCGCTGGACATCGAGGTTGTTGATTGCACCGTGTCATGGAATATGTCCGTCAGGGAGTTCTCGAACCATGTCGTGATGGTGTTCTTGGTGAAATTGTTGGTTCCCACGCATTTCACCTCGGGAAAGAATGCCATCGCCGCATACCAGCCTGTCAGGCCCGTTTGATCCGTGCAATCCACCACAAACCTGATGATATCCGTGGTGTCGAGCACGACCTCAAGGCTAGGAAACTGCTGAACAGGACCGCTTTTTGAAAGAGCCAGGGGATTTCCATTGGCCGGCCAGATGATGGTATCATTTTTGTAAATGGCAAATTTGGCGGTCTTGGATTCATCGGATGCCTCGATATGAGCGGCATTGATCAGGTCAATTGTCGTGTAATTGGCGGAGGGACCGATGCTATAAGTGCCTGATTGCGCCGGGATGTAGGACAGCGCCATCTTCATGGTTGATGCGGACGGAGTGGGATTAGGAACCCTGTCCACCCCTTTGTAGGCCTGGAAAACCATCCCATACCAGGTCTGGCCGCTGCCAAGAATGGAGGCACCCCAGCTAAAAACGGCCGCTTGACTGTATTTTTGCCACCATACAGTATTGTCAAAGTATTCTGCGATCCAGGGAGCCGTCTGGGTATAGGAAAACCATTGATCCGCAGTGGCATTGGACTCAATTAACGCGCTTGGGGCATTTGCCTGCGGGATCGAATAAGCGCTGGTGAGATCCACGCTCGTGATGACAGGATATAATCTCATACTGGCATTGTACCCGTAGAGACCTGATTGATCCGCGTTTTCAACGACAAACCTCAGGGTATCGGAGGCCGAAAGGTTCACCTCAAGCGTCGGAAATGCAGCGGATGGGGTGTGTTTTGATAGTTGAAGCGGCAGGCCATTGGCCGGCCAGAGCATGGTTTCATTCTTATAAATAGCGAATTTGGCCGTTTTGTTCTGATCCGCTGCTGGAATATCGCCCTGTGCCGCCAGATCGATCGTTTTGTAACCCGGATTCGGAGCTATCGAATATCTGCCGGATACGGATGGCTTGAAGCATAACGCACTTCTGGCGTCAGTGACGGTCGGCGAGATCTGAGCGACTCTGGACATCCCTCCGGCAGGTTGGAATATGATTCCATACCATGTGGATCCTTGCCCCAAAACCGATCCTCCCCAGCTGAAAATTGCAGCCTGACGATATTGATTCCAGAGATATCCGTAACCCGGGGAGGACTCGCCGGACCAGACTCCGCCAGGGTTATAGGAAAACCATGTGTCCGGCGCGCTTGCTGAAGATTCAATGCCGGAACTGATAGTGGTCACATCCGGAATCGACGAACCGCGCGACTCCTCGTTACAGATCCAGAATGTCGCCATCACGCATGCGATCCGCATTCCCTTTCGCCCGGCTACAGCCAGAACCCGATTGATGCTACAAACAGAATGGGACATTGCGGGACTCATAATACCCAGGTCGAAATATTGTCAGCGCTGCACCTTGTCGTTGAGTTCTTTGTCCCAATAGTAAAACGGGGTCGTGGATTGGTTGTATCCATTCAGCATGTTGCGGATCTCCTTAGGAACCATGGCCTGCACATGACCATCGAGAAAAAGCACGTTCGCACGGCCATCGTGGCGCAGGTGCAGGCATCCTTCGGAGTCCCAGGAGCCGGTTTCACCCGAAATGCTAATCTGTGCAACTTGATAGTTCTTTGTTTTGTCTTTTCCATTGTACGTCCATGCACCCTTGTTTCTGGCAACGCTATCTGCAAGCAAGATGTATTTGGATGGTTGTTCGATTGCCATGGTGGCAACTGGATTGCCTACGGTGAACTTGTTTGTGGCCGGATCAATGGTATGCTTCAAGGCACCAACATCCATGCCGTATGCAAACCAATTGTTGGGCTTGCCTTCATATTCCGCAAAGCTCGGATTCCATGCAGGGCAATACGTGATCTTGCTGAGTTCAAGAGTGTTGCCTTCGTCTTTGGATAACATAACGGACTTCCAGTTGTATTCATATTGCCCCTCCATGTATTCATATTGGAGAATCTTACCATCAAATAAATAGGTGGAAAACCTCACGCCACAATTCCTCAGGTTCGAGACGCACTGGGATGCTTTGGCTTTCTCCATACCTCTCCGAACGAGAGGGAACATCAACGTCGCCAGAACGCCGACGATAGCAATGACCACCAGAATTTCCGTCAGCGTGAAACCGGACATCCGTGGCCGAAACGAGTTCAAGGGGATTGGCTTAGCTGCGTTCATGGTCATTTTCCGATTGGTATTCACAAGGAGAAACATGCCTCATTCCTCGAGTCCCGGCAAATCAGAATATGCGCAAAATCATTCTGAAACACGCAATTCTGTACTCTCTTTCAATTCCATCCGTTGCAGCAAAGGTTGATTCTCTGATACGATACGACAGCGACCTGTACGCCGAAATCGTTAACCCGAAAACAGAATTTGAAACCACGAAGCACACGAAAATCCACGAAAGGCATGAGATTTCATGTCACGCTTGTTTCACCATTTTGGAAAAGCCATAAACTCCCCCAGGGACTTCTTATTTCGTGCTGTTTCGTGACTTTC
>Ga0208481_1000286_pt1 | contig 15369 bp, 9 predicted proteins | sample LakMenEpi02Jun10_FD_150662 | JGI IMG/M metagenome (GOLD analysis project Ga0208481, IMG submission 150662) | Freshwater microbial communities from Lake Mendota, WI - 02JUN2010 deep hole epilimnion (SPAdes) | ecosystem: Environmental > Aquatic > Freshwater > Lake > Epilimnion/Euphotic zone ... | reverse complement strand
CATTTATTTTATCAAATTTGAGGCTTATCCACCGTTTTTTTATTTATCCACTCCAGCATTGTGTATTTTAATCTAGATACAAATCGTTTTCGTTCATATAATATACTAAATTTGCTGCCTATATAATTATAACATACATATGTCTATTATTCAGAACATTCGTGATAAAGGTGCTTGGATCATCTTTACAATTATTGTAATCGCATTGGTTGCTTTTGTATTACAAGATGGGATTGGTAAACAAGGTAATACTATGGTTTCAGAACTTGGAACTGTAAATGGAGTTGGTATTAATAAAATCAATTTCGAAGAAAAATTAGATATTCAAGTTCAAAAATATGCCTCTCAGGGTGTAAAGCGTGAGCAGTTAATTGGTTTCTTATGGAACCAAGAAATTGATCGCATTTTGTATATGAATGAAGAAGAAAAAGCAGGAATCACAGTAGGTAATAAAGAAATTACTGATGTTTTGTTTGGTACAGAATCTCCATTTAGACAAGAATTTACAGATCCTAATACTGGTGAATTTAGAGTGAACGATGCTAAACAGGCGATTGCGCAAGTGAAAAAAAGCAAGAATCAAGATCCAAGAGCAGAAGCCACTTCTTCATTCTATCCTCTTGAAACTGAACACTTGAATCTTGAAACTTCTTTCAATGTTCGATGTTCAAATCCCCCTCTTCCCCAATAACTAATAACCAATAACCTCTAACTCTTCACTCCCCCCGCCCTTCTTCCTTCACTCGAATGTACTTGCGAAAGATCAACAAGGCCATCGGCGCAACGAGCACCATCAAGCCGATGATGAGCCACATCATGCCGGGGTCACGCGGACCTTCCTCAGGGCAATATTTGGCGAGCAAGCCACCGAATGCCGCACCAGTGATGAGCTTGCCAATGAGCAAGGGCACATAGGAAAGCGAGGCGTAGGAAGCCTCCTGACCCTTCGGCGCGATCGATGCGGCATACTCGTAAACGCGCGGCGAATAAAACGCTTCGCCGACCGAGAACAAAACCTGCCACAGCACGATCATCACATAATACGGATGCACCACGCCCTTGAGTTCCATGTAGCCGGTGCCGATGACCTTGCCCAGCCAGCCATCAGCCATGCCTTGGAAAGCGGTGGTCGGCAGTGCGAGAAAAACAAATGAACACGCGGTGATGAAACCACCCAAGATCACCATCGAATAAGCGGAATACTTGCGGGTCAAAACCCCCACCACGGGCGCCAGCATCAAAATGAGGATGCCATTGATCGCATTAAAGCGCCCAATACGCGCGTCCGGTCCCAGCTCCTGCAACGCAAATGGCGGCAACACATAGTCCATGACATTGAAGACCACCTTCAGGAGGCCGATCATGCCAAGAAACATCAACAAGCGGTAAAAGCCCGCCTGTTTCACCAAGCCCGCAAACAAACCGACGATTTCACCGCAGGCATGCGACACGCTGCCGGCCACCGTCCGCTTCACCGCATCGGCCTCGATTTCCTTCTCACTGCGTCCAAGCAGCAGGATCAGCGGAAACATCAAACACTCGATCGCAAAGCTCACCAGCAACAGCACACGGTAATCGCTCAAGCGGGCATTCGTGAGCGGCAATTGGACACCACCACCAGCCTGCAAAGATTCGCGCACGCCATCGAAGATGAAATACGCGACCATGAATCCGAGATTCATCAACGCGTAAAAAAGCGAGAATGCCACCGACCGCTGGCTCGGTGGCGAATAACGCCGCAAGGCCGCCACCAAGACTGGCGTGCATAAGGCCTCACCAAGCGCCAACGGAAACAAGCCGCACACCAAGGCCACCCACGGCTCGGTCGAAACCACCATCACCAAACGCGTCACCACACAAAAACTTACCCCGATCAACAGCGTCCGCCGCAAACCCAGCGCATCGGTGATCGAACCGGCAATCAGCGTCATCAGCGACATCACGATCGACCACCCGGCGATCAGCGCGAGCGCGCTCTCCTTGCTCAAGCCCATGTCGTTGGCGAGCCACAACACGAGCGTGATGTTTAAAATCTTGTACGCGGTGACGCTCAGAAACTTGAGCCCGAAAGTGAATCCCACCTCCCTCGGCGCGCCCTTGAGTTGCAACAACGCAAACAGGCTCACGCCAAAAATCGACAAGCCGATCGCAACCGCCGGCACCAATCCGAGATTCAGTTTTCCCTGCGCAAGGTAACCGACCAGACCGCTTACCAACAAAAGACCAAGCATCCGCACGGTCATGCCCCACCACGAAACAGCCGACTCATTGGTTGCTTTGTCCATTTGTCAGGATCGGAAAATTTGAAAAATCACGCAGACCTCAATGTCCTTCACCCTTGGCCATGAGTTCGGCCTCTTCCTCGTGCGAGTGGATCAGCAGGCTCACCTGCACCCCTTCGCGCTCGGCGGCGATCTTGAGCACATTGCGGATCGCCGACGCGGTGAAGCCATTTCTACCAATGAGCATCGCGACATCCGCCTTGGCCAGCACCAGCTTGAAGCGAACCTTCTTCGGGGCGATTTCAGCCACTTTCAGCTGCGCTTGCCCGGGCTCATCGATGAGCTTGACGGCCACATATTGCAGGAAATTCCTGAGTCTTTCGGTGGTCGGTTCCATGTCGCCTAACATGCACGCCATCGGGCCCAACGCAAGCCCGCGTTGCAATGGCCGTCAAACGCGCGGAATCGCAGCTCGACGCTTGCCAGCGGACGCAGCGCCCTCCATCTTCCCGCGCATGTCACGCAAGCACCGCATCACCATTCTCGCAGGGGACGGCATCGGCCCGGAAGTCATGAACGGAGCAATCCGCATCCTCGATGCCGCCGAGGCGAAATTCGGCTTCACGGTCGAGCGCAGCGAACACCTCGTCGGCGGTGCCGCGATCGATGCCACCGGCCACCCGTTGCCACCCGAAACCCTCAAGGCCTGCGAGCAAGCGAATGCGATTCTCTTCGGATCGGTCGGCGGACCAAAATGGGAAAACCTCCCGCCCGACATCCAACCCGAACGCGGCGCGCTCCTCCCGCTGCGCAAGCACTTCGGCCTCTTCGCCAACCTCCGCCCCGGCGTTTGCCTCCCCGCGCTCACCCACGCCTCCCCGGTGAAGCAGGAACTCATCGCCGATGGCTTCGATGTCCTCTGCGTACGCGAACTCACCGGCGGCGTCTATTTCGGCTCACCGAAAGGTCGCCACGAAGAAAATGGCGAACCTGTTGCGCTCGACACCATGATCTATAAAAAAAGCGAGATCGAGCGCATCGCCCGCGTCGCATTCACCGCCGCGATGGGCCGCAAGAAACAACTGCTCTCGGTCGACAAAGCAAATGTGCTCGCATCCTCCGTGCTGTGGCGTGAGACGGTGATCGAAATTTCCCGCGAGTTTCCCGAAGTGCAACTCTCGCACATGTATGTCGACAACGCCGCGATGCAATTGATCCGCCGCCCCGGATCCTTCGATGTGCTGGTGACCGAAAACCTCTTCGGCGACATCCTCTCGGATGAAATGGCAATGATCTCCGGCTCGCTCGGCATGCTGCCCTCGGCCTCGCTCGGACGCCAAGGTGACAACGGACTCTACTTCGGCATGTACGAACCCTCCGGCGGATCCGCTCCCGACATCGCAGGCCAAGGCATCGCCAACCCGATCGCCCAAGTGCTTTCGCTTGCCATGCTGCTGCGCTTCTCGCTCGGCGAAAACAACGCCGCCGAAGCAATCGAAAACGCCGTGGCAAAAACCATCGCCGATGGATTCCGCACCGGCGACATCGCCACCGGACGCGATGGCGAAACAAAGGTCGGCACCCAAGCCATGATCGAAGCCATCCTCGCACGCTTCTGATCGCGCGCGAAAACTTCGCTCATCGCTTGGTCAACGCGGCAGCGTAGAACCCGTCGAATCCATCACGGGCCGGTGAAATGATCCGCTCTTCGATGAGCTCGTATCCGCCACCGGCAAGCAGAGCATCCACCGCCGCGCGGTTCTCCGATGGCAAGATCGAACAAGTGGCATACACCAATCGACCACCGGGCTTGAGCATCGCGGGGTAGCTTAAAAGCAGCTCTTTCTGAATCGATCTCACCCGCTCAAGCTGCGCGGGTTTGAGCCGCCACTTGAGGTCGGGCTGACGCCTCAATGTTCCCAGCCCCGAGCATGGCGCATCGATCAACAAGCGATCGGCCACTTCCGCAAAATCGACAGGCGTGGTTTCGATGATCTCTTTGCCCTTCACGCACGAAGCTCCTGCCCGTTTCGCGCGGCGCTCAAGTTCGGAAAGTTTTTTCGCATCGACATCCATGCCAAACACCCGGCCGTCGTTGCCCATCAACGCGGCCAAATGCAGAGCCTTGCCACCCGCGCCCGAACACGCGTCGATGACTCGCTCTCCAGCCTGCGCAGCAAGCATCGGAGCAATCATTTGCGACCCAGCATCCTGAATCTCCACGCGTCCATCGAGCCTCAATGGCTTCGGCAGCGACTTGCCACGCGCCAACACCAAAGCATCCGGCAAACCCTCGACGACCGCGGCCTCGACCCCCTGCGATGCCAGCCATCCAATCGCCTCGTCGCGCGTGGTCTTGAGCGTATTGACCCTCAAATACACCGGCGCCCGTTGGTTGAGCGCAGCAATTTCCTGATCCCACGCATCACCAAGCTCGTCCACACCCAAGGCATCAAGCCAATCGGGAATCGACTCTCGAATCGCCCGCGGCTGATCGCCAAGTTGCGTCTCGCGCAGCGCCATTTCCTCCGGGCTCACGCCTTTGAATTTCCACCATTCGGGAATCTCATAACCCATCCGCCGCCACTGCGCCGCGCACATGGCATCGGTCTCCTCGCTGTCCGCGACAAATCCCAAAGCGCGCCGCCAACGCACAACCTCAAACGCGGTCTCGGCAATGAATCCACGATCACGCTTGCCCCACTTGGGATTGTTCTCAAACGCCTCGGCCAGCGAGTGATCCAAGACGCGGTGCTCCTTGAAAACCAGCTTGATGGTTTCCGCAGCGGCTTCAGCAAGAATGCGGTGCATTTTCATGAAACGGCACCTTTCCCGAAAACCCGCGACATGGCAATGGAAACGGATCAATCGTCAAAACGGATCATCATCCGACCACGCATCCTCGTCGGAACTGACCCGCCACGGCTCAACCAACTCGGCCGGGACTTCGTCCAGAAAACCGGATGGACGGCAGATGATGTCACCGCTGTAGGATTTGGGATTCATCATCGGATAAGTGAGATACAACTCATCCTCGGCCCTTGTCAGCGCGACATAAAACAAGCGCCGCTCTTCCTCGAGCATCGCATCGTCGTCGGCATCCAACACCTTTCCAATCGGAAAATACCCATCCGCAAGCCACACGAGGAAAACCACCTTCCATTCGAGCCCCTTGGCCTGATGAATCGATGAAAGCGTCACCCGCTCCTCGTCGGGCTGATTGCGATCACCCGTCGGTTCACCATCGACGGCTCCCATCAAGGAAAGCTGTGCGAGAAATTCCACCACATCTTCAAAGCCGGATCCATACTCGCTCAACTGCTCGATGTCCGCGCGCCGGCTCTCGGAGTTGTCGTAGGTGGCGGTGAGGTAATCGTCGTAAACGCCTTCGAGAATGCTGAACACCATTGCGCTAGGCTTGGAAAATTCCGAGCCCGTCGACAATTCGTCGAGCGTGTAACAGAGTTGCTCCCAATGCTTCGCGGCCTTTTTGGGAACCTTGAACGCCAGCAAGACTTCCGACCACTTTGCCGGCGTCTCATCGCGCTGCGTCCAACCGGAGGCCAACCATTGATGCCACAATTTCGCCGCTGCCACCGGGCCACATCCGGGCATGAGCGAAACCATCCGCAAAAAGCTCACCTCATCGCGACGGTTCACCACAAAACGCATGAATGCCGAAATGTCCTTGATGTGTGCCTGTTCGAAAAACCTCAGGCCACTCGTGATGTTAAACGGAATACCGCGCGCGGTCAGTTCCATCTGGATTTCAAGACTCTGGAAATGCGCACGGTACAACACCACCATTTCCTCAAGCGCGATGCCCTCACCATCACGCAGTTCCAGCATCCGCTGCGCAACAAAGGCGGCCTGCGACGCAGGATCGGGCAATGCCACCAAGGCCGGCTTCAAGCCCGCCCCACCACGCGAGGCACGCAAGTCTTTCTCAAACCTGCCGGTGTTCGCACGAATCGCAGCATTCGAAAGCTCCAAAATCTCCGGCACACTGCGGTAATTGGTGTCGATCGTGAAAACCTCAGCACCCGCATAGCGCTGCGGAAATCCCAGAATCAATGACATGTCCGCACCACGCCACGAATAAATCGACTGCGCGTCATCCCCCACCGCCATCAGGCTGTTTTGATCGCCCACCAGCAAATCAATCATCTTCGATTGCACCCGGTTGGTGTCTTGATACTCATCGACGAGAATGTGACTGAACCTCTTGCGGTACACCTCCAGCACATCCGGATGCTCCTCAAAGAGCCTCACAAGCAACACGAGCAAATCATCGAAGTCCATCGAGTTGGTCTCGAGCTTGCGCTTGATGTATGCCAGACGAACTTTTTCCAACTCATCGATCCAGTCGTAAAAATACGCATAGCGATCAGCCACAATTTCCTCGAGCGGAGTCTCGGTGTTTTCCACGAGGCTGAACATCGATGCCAGCACATCGGCCTTGGGAAAGCGGCGCTGGCGGGTGTCGATCTCACACGCGGCAACGATCGATGACAGCATCGACTTCTGGTCATCGCGGTCCATGATCGAAAACGATGCCGTAAAACCGAGGTCCTCGGCATGGCGCCTGAGGATCCGCCCGCCAATCGAGTGGAATGTCCCCGCCCAAAGCGCCGACACATCCTGCGGCACAAGTTCCCTCACTCGCTCGGCCATTTCTCGCGCGGCCTTGTTGGTGAAGGTGAGCAACAGAATGCGCCTCACATCGATGCCCCTATCCACCAACCACGCCACGCGATAAGTCAGCGTGCGCGTCTTGCCGGATCCCGCACCGGCGATGACCAGCGCCTTGCCATCACCCGCCGACACCGCGCGGTACTGCTCGGCATTCAATGCCTTGCGGTAGTCAATGCCCGAAGCATTTCCACCGGTCGCCCTGTGCAGCTTGTATTCGCGCGCCATCGGCCCACAGCCTGACACCGCCCGCGCCGGCAATCAACCCGACAAAGCCGTGCATCCGAAAAATCAGATGTCCCAGTCCTTGCGCTCGAGCCTGTCGGCCTCCTCGATCAACTCACCAGCATCCACGCGTTTGGAGAACGCGAGGAAACTGGCAAATTCCTTCCTCACCACGGGCAATAGGAAGTACACGCCGATCAGGTTCGGAATGCTCATCGCAAACAGAGCCGCATCCGAGAAGTCAGTCGCATTTGCCATCGACGCCGAGGACCCAACAATAATCACGAGACAGAACACCACACGATAGATCCATGCGGCAAAATCACGCTTGCCGAAAATGTACTGCCACGCCTGAAGACCGTAGTAACTCCATGTGATCAGCGTCGAAAACGCGAACAGGAACACGCAGGCAAAGAGAATGTATTTGAAGGACGCATGCACGGTCTCGAAGGCCAGTGAAGTCATCTCAATGCCAAACTTCGTGCCATCGCCGGAGACCTGACCCAACACATACGAATGCCCGTGAATCGCATACGCGGCGGTATCGCCGTCGAACTTCATGGTCACGCAAAGCACCAGCGCGGTCATCGTGCAAATGACCACGGTATCGAGAAAGGGCTCGAGCATCGAAACCACCCCTTCGGAAGCTGCGCGGCGGGTCTTGACCGCCGCATGCGCGATCGGCGCCGAGCCAATGCCAGCCTCGTTGGAGAAAGTCGCACGGCGCATGCCCCAGATGAATGCCGAAAGCAAACCACCGGTGATCGCCGCCCGCGGCTCAAATGCCTCGGTGATGATGCGCCCCAAGGCCGGGATGATTTCCGATGCGTTCACCACCAGAACAATGAAGCAGCTCACGACATAGGTCACACACATGATCGGCACCATCTTATCTGTCACCTTGGCAATACCTTGGATGCCGCCGATGATCACAAGGGCAGTCATCAATGCCATGATCGTTCCGAAGACCCATTGCTTGTCGGCAAAGAACGATTGCTCACCGCCAGTGATGTTCACCAACTGCGCGGCGACCTGGTTCACCTGGAAAACATTGCCCCCACCAAAGGAGGCCAGCACGCACATCACCGCGAAAAATCCAGCAAGCACCAGACCGGCTGATTTCATGCCGCGTTCGGCGAAACCTTTCCTCAAGTAATACATCGCACCGCCGTGCACACGACCCGCGGCATCAAACTCGCGGTATTTCACCCCCAGCGTGCATTCTGCAAATTTCGTCGACATGCCAATGAAACCGCTCAGGAAAAGCCAGAACGCGACACCGGGCCCGCCATTCTGAATACCGATCGCGACACCCGCGATGTTGCCAAGCCCCACGGTGCCCGACACGGCCGCGCTCAGTGCCTGAAAGTGCGTCACCTCGCCCGGATCGGAGGGCGAACTGTATTTCCCCCGCACCGTTCTCAGCGCCAGCGCGAAGGACCTCAAGTTTACAAAGCGGAACGCAAGCGTGATGATCACCCCCGCCGCTGCCAGCCAGAAGATGACCGCAAACGCCTCAAAGCCGCCGATCTTGATCTTGAAGAAGATCAGATCGACAAAGGGCTTGGTGATTTTGCCAAACCACGCGTCGATTTTCTGGTCGAGACTCTCGGTTGCCACCTCGGCTGCCGCGGCCCAACCGGCCATCGAGAACCATGCGAGCAAAACTGTTAGAAAACCCGTGAGTTTGTTTTTGCTGAACTGAGCCATCTGATAGACATGGCCATCCTACGCTGGGACTGCAAGCACAAAACTCCTCGGATCAATAGGCAAAGCCGATCGCAAAATGCAGCGTGCCCGATGGTTCGCCCTCATCACGCGTCAGATTGTAGCCGTACTCCAGACGCACCGGCCCGATCGGCAGATCAAGGCGAAAGCCAAGCCCCGTCGCCAACTCGACATCGGCCGCCCCCCAATCCTCGCGGTTTCGCGCGAGCCCACCGGCATCGACAAATGCCACCCCTTTGAGCGACCCCCAAATGTTTCGCATCAGCTCAACATTGGTGTTCCATCCGGCTTCACCACCCGTCGGATATCCATCGACCAATGGACCCAACTCCCGATTTGGAAAACTCCGCACGCTGCGGCTGCCACCATTGAACATGCGCAAGTCGATCGGCAGATCCTCACTGTCACCAAACGGAAAAATCCCGCCAAGCGATCCGCCGATTCCCAAATCGTAAAAACGATGGATGCGCTTGTACCACCCACCCGACAAACCAAACCTCGCGTACGAGGTACTGATGTCGCCAATCGCCGATCCAATCTCCAACGGGCAATCGAGATGCCAACCCTTGGTGGGTAGAATCATACTGTCACGATAGTCGAGCGATTGATTCAATTTCACCCGCTGGTGCAGATACACGGTTTCACCAAGCTCCTCGATTGGCAGGCCATCTTCGCTCAGGTTCACCATCGCAGATGCCGCACTCAAATCCACCGCGTAGTGATCGCCAAATTTCCAAATCACCTTTCCTTCAATCCCTTCCTCGCGCGTGTCGTATCCCTCATGGCCGTAAATGAATGCGTACAAGCGACCGGAAAGCGGCAGGTCTTTTCCAAGAAACCACGGATCCGTAAGCCGCAATTCGCCAAGCAATCCTCTCGAGCTGACCTCGATGCCGGAGTTCAACCCGATCACATTGCCAAACAAATTTCGATCCGAGTAACTGACCCGACCAATGAAACCCTCGTACGAACCGTAGCCAGCGGCAAAACCCACCTCCTTGGCCTTCGCTTCGGTAAGATGCAGCGTGGCATCGACCATCTTGTCGCCGACTTCCTCGGTCTCGATGCGTGCGGATGAAAACGCCCCGGTCGCCAGCAAGCCTCTCACCGCGCGGTTCATCGCGGCCTCGTTGTACCAATTGTCGCGCGCAACCTCCATGCGCCTCAACACACGCTTGGAATCGGTGCGCTCAAGGCCCTTCACCGACACACGGTTGAGCTTGAGGCGCTTGCCAAGGTCGACTCGAAACTCCGGCAAAAAAGTACCAGCAGCTGGCGCCCTTCCCATCTTCACCGTCGAGTTGGGATAACCCCGACTCACCGCGATTTCCTCGGCCGCCACACGCATGGCATTGAGATTCGCCGTGGTCGCAGTCTTGCCCACATAGGGCCGCACCACCTCACTCACCAACTTCACTCCGCGCCCATCGACACTCATCACCTTCGGCTCCGCAATCAAGCATCGCGGCCCTGGTCTGCAATCAAGCGTAAGATCCACCACACCCGTGCGGTCATCAACCCACCGCTCCTGCACCATCACCTCGGCATCCCAGTACCCGTCGGCATTCAACTCACGCAACACATTTGAAAGGCCCTCATCAACATCGTCCTCGCGAAATGGCGTCGCCACACCAAACAGAAATCGATCTTTTTCCGCGACCTTGCGAAACAATCGCGCCATGTGCTTTTGATCCGACTTGGAAACACCAAGCACCCTCACATTTCCAAGCGAATACCTCACGCCCTCCTCAACCATCAGCCGGATTTCATCAGACGATGCAATTTCCCAACTCACCTTCGCACCATCATAACCGTCCTTCTTCAAAACCTTACCCAAAAGAAATGCCGCATCTTCCGCCGATGCCGGCGTCGCCGCCGAGCCGCGCACATGATCAAGCCGCCCACCCATCGACTCAAGCACCTGACCCTCACTGCGACCACTGAGCCCGCTGATGCGCACACGCGTTTCGCCATGAGCGACCATCAGGGTCGCTAGCGAAATCATCATGAGCCATGCAAATTTCATCATCGGAATGTGAGTCGCCAAATTCCAAAAACCCTCGAATCCCCCTCGGCATCCATGCCGGCGGAGAGATACCAACGATCGGTGATCTCAAGCGTCGCAGTCGAAAACGAATCGCTCGAATAAGGATCCTGCTCCGCGACGGTGAAATCAACGCGATCCAGCATGCCAAGCAGTGGCCTCAAACGCTTGCCCACCACAAATCGTCCGCGACGAAACTCCTCCGCCAACAACTGCAAGGCCCGCGACGACGCAGCCTGCGGATCCTCCAAGCCTTTGGTGGTCGCACCCGTCGCTAGCAAGGTCATGATCTCGTTGTCGGGCAATGGCGGATTTGAAATTAAAACCATCTGCGGGTTCGAGGCCCGACCGTAAACCTGAATGTTCACCCGATACGGGCGAGGCTCTGCAAATCCGCGGATTTCCAGTACCGGATCCATTCCATTTTGCGGCGTGAAACTTGCCGTGCCCGATGGCACCGTGAGCGTGCTGAACGGCAATGAGGCCTTGAAGTCGGTGACTCTCAACTCGCCCTCCGGCAAAGGCCGCTCGAATCCACCGCGCACGCGCAGCGATCCGTCGATCCTTCCGGCAGCGACATTGCCACGAATCAAAAACGGCTTCTCGGTATGCAACCGCAGATCCATCGTCCAATCACGAAATGGCTCACGCATCGTGCCGACAGATTTTTCCAATCGGTCCAAACGCGGCAGCGTCGCAGTCGGCGGAACCAAAAATGGCGTGCCGATCGGCAAAATTTCGATGTCGCGGTAAAACAATCCATCGACCACACCGACCCGCCCGGACAACAAAGCTTTTTGCCATGAGCCTGATAAGCGAAGCTCGGCATTTGCGCGAACGATCAGCGACTCGTCGCGCCGCAAGGGCACCTGACGCGCCACCACATTCACATCAAGTACGTCGGGCTTGAAATCCTTGAGCGCGAGATAACCTCCACCACTCAGACTACCACCCACCGACGAGGCCTTGAGGCCTTTGAGCACGATGCGTTCACGCGCAAGTTCAAGCGATGCCGCGATGCCGGAAATCGTTTCAATTTTTCGATTCTTCCAAACGATCTCCCCACCCGAGAGATCCACTTTTCCACTTACCACCGGCTTCGCAAGCGTGCCCGCGGCATCAATGCCACCACTCACCGTGCCACGCAAGGACTTGGCCGCAGGCACGAAATTCGCAAGCCGCGCGACATCCACACGCGGGATGTCCAAACGCGCCAAAAATTCCTCGTTCATGAAATCACTTGGCTTCTCGAGCCATTCATGAAGCCGCAATGGCATCGATGCATTCATGCGTAGCGCGGGAAATTCCGGCGTCGTCGCGCGACCATCGAGCGTCAGTCGACGATCGCGTCCCCTCGCATCGATCACACACGCAAAGGCTGGCGCTTTCGGGTTGTCCTTCGGCCGCAAGCCATCGAGCTCGAACCTGCCATCCACCCGCGGATCCGACACCGGCCCATCAATGCGGATCGACACTTTACCAGCCGACTTTGAATCAAGCTTCGCCGCGCCCGCATGCCACTTCGACAAAATCGCGGCATCGAGTCGCTCCGATTCGAAATCAACTGCAATTTTCCTCTGATCATTTCGCCACTCGCTTCGTGCTTTGCTGACCTCACGCGGCATCGGCAGCTTTGCCGAGCCATGCGCAATCTCATGCTTGCCATCGAGCCACCTCAAATCACTCACACCCAGAATACCATTCGTGAGCGCAAGCTGCGCCGATATGCTCTGAACACCGGCCTCGATCCGCAGCTTGCGCGTCGAAAGTTTTTCCGGCCACTCGTAATCCACCCCACCACTCGCGACAATGTCCACATCGCCCGTGTCCTTCACCAGCAAGCGCCCGACATCTAGCACTCCCCTGTGCAAGGCCTTGGAAAAATTTCCCGAACCTTTCCATTCCCCATCGACCACATATCGGTCATTTCGACCATCGATAAAGATGTTCAACACGCGAGCCATTCGGTTGCTCGCAAAACCCTTGAATTCAAGCCCCGCTTGATACTCGGACGCGACACTCCTCACTCTGAAATCCCCCTTCATGCCGTCGCCCGCAATCACGCCCGACCAGTCATTCGGCTCGTTCCACTTTCCATGAACCCTCAGCGGCGATTCGACCGCCGCGTCACTGGGCAAATACCGGAGATCATATTTCCATGAACGATCACCCATGCTTTCCATGCCGCTGAAAATTCCCTCGATGCGCCCTTGAGGCATCTCAGCATCGCGCTGCTTCGCGAGCTGCCGCGCGAGACCTTCGACTTGATCGATCACCATCTCGCCCTTGATGCCGAAGATTTGCGGCAGCGCATCACCACGCAGCACCTTGGCATCGGCCTTGAGCGAAATCCCCGTGCCCATGCCCTTGCCCGCGAGCACGAGCCTCGCAGACTTCTCTTCCAACATCACATCCACATCCGCCTCATCGGCCTTCCACCCTGCCGACTCGAGCCCCTTCACGGAAAATTTCAGATTGCCTGTCGTTCGTGAAAAATCCGGATACACGCCAAACAACTCGGCAGAAAACAACCGAATCTCCCCCCTCGCCGATGAATTGATGCCAAACAAATCAAACCAATCCGCCAGCACCACCTGCCCGTCGGTGAGATCCATCTTCAGCAGCGAAAACTCCTCGCTCGCCTCGATACGGAAGCCGGCATCCCTCACCCGCAAATCGACCGCCCCCGTAAGCCCACCCTTGTTCGGCGTGTGCAAAGCCAAACGATCAATGCGAACCCCCGGCATCGGCACGAATTGCTCGACCTCCAAAGATTCGCTCTTCCACACGACCGTCGAACTACGCGCCGGCCAGCGCTTGCCCGAAGCATCGGTCATCGCACCAAGGCTGAGTTCATAGTTTTCCTGATGCGCCTCGTGATGCAACGCACTCGATTCGAGTTGAAAAAATTCCACGCCATCTCTCACCGCCTTCACGCGCAACCCCTCGACCGCCACATCCATCGGCTTGAGCGACCTGCGCGCATCGTGAATCGACTTGGCGATTTTTTTGAAATCAAGCGCAGGCTTTTCGCTCGATTTCGAAGTATGCGTTTCATCAAAGCGCAGCAACAAATCCACCTCCTCGATCCTAAGCCCGGCAAGCCGACCAAAGAGCATCTCGCGGAAATGAAATTTCGGCTGCAGCCGACCGATTTTCAATTCACCGACAGGCCCCTCGCCAGTCGCATGGAAATTCTTGATCACCAGGCCACGCGTGATGCTTCCCTCGAATTCCATACCGCCCACATACCCGGCGCGATGCAGCCCCCACTTGCCAAGCATCGGCCCCAGCCATCGCACCCCCGGCCCATCGAGCCACAGCAAGCCACCCAGCACCGCCGGAACAGTCATGCCAAGCACCCACATCCGCCATCGGCCACGGCGACGAACCTTCGACTCACCAGCGCTGTTTTCTGCTTCCTCCAATGCGCCACCAACTTCACCTCCACGCCCCATGAGGTCAATCGCACGATTGGCCCAAGCCTTGCCTTGCAATGCCGATTCAAGTAATTCCGGTGCCACATGGATCCGATCACCTTCACCCCCCTCTACATGCAGCGCGTCTGGGGCGGACGCGAACTCGAGCGCGTCTACGGCCGTCAGCTTCCCGATGAAACCAATCCCTATGGCGAGGCATGGGAAATCGTCGACCGTGAGAAGGAGCAATCCATCGTCGAATCAGGCCCCTTCGCCGGCAAAAGCCTGCACGAACTTTGGACTCATCACCGCGAGGAAATTTTCGGCAGCGGCTACTCGCAGCACCCGCGCTTTCCGATCCTCATCAAAATACTCGATGCCCGCGACGACCTCTCGATCCAAGTGCATCCGCCAGTCGCGCTTGCCGCATCACTGAATGGCGAACCTAAGACGGAAATGTGGTTCATCGCCGATTGCGATCCCGGCGCGAAACTTTATGTCGGCCTCAAACACGGCGTGACCCGCGAGGCGTTCGAAGCCGCGATCGCCAATGGCACGGTCGCCGAATGCGTGCATGCGGTGAGCCCCTCGCACGGTGATTCGATCTTCATCGCCTCCGGCCGCCTCCACGCGATCGGCGCCGGATTCCTGATTCACGAGATCCAGCAAAACTCCGACACGACCTACCGCGTCTTCGATTGGAACCGCTTGGGTCTCGATGGCAAACCGCGCGAACTCCATGTCGCCGAGTCACTCGCCAGCATCGACTTTAACGACTTCGAACCATCGATGGATCAAGCAAACGGCGACACGCTCGCTGCCTGCGAGTATTTCAAAACCGACCGCAAATCCCTCAAGGCCGGTGAGTCACTCACCAACCCAAACGCCGAAAAATTTTCCATCATCTCAGTCGTCGATGGCGCATTGAAATCCGCCGACGGTCGCCACTTCGCCAAAGGCCAATTTATCCTCATGCCAAAAGCATCCAGCCCACTCATCGCCGAACAAAATTCCACGATCCTCCAAATCACACTGCCGA
>Ga0208481_1000282_pt1 | contig 15523 bp, 15 predicted proteins | sample LakMenEpi02Jun10_FD_150662 | JGI IMG/M metagenome (GOLD analysis project Ga0208481, IMG submission 150662) | Freshwater microbial communities from Lake Mendota, WI - 02JUN2010 deep hole epilimnion (SPAdes) | ecosystem: Environmental > Aquatic > Freshwater > Lake > Epilimnion/Euphotic zone ... | reverse complement strand
GGATCGACTTCTTCAAGGGAGCGCGGGCATCTTGCCCGCTTTGGCGCCTGCGGCGGCGCTGCGGGCCGCATCGCCCTACCGTACCGGTACTATCCGACAGACAAATTGATTTCGTTTGTTTTCAGCGAAACGCCGAGAAGCGGAGCTCGCAGAGGAAAGCGCGGAGTTCTGTGGGCATGGATGGCCCCCGGGGAAGATCACTCAAATTTCTCTCCGCGAAGTCCTCTGCGCTCACGGCGTCTCAGCGTTTCGATTTTGTTCACCGGCAATCACGATCGGGCCACTGTGCCCCTCTTTTGAAGCGTATATTCCCCATACAAATTGATTTCGTGTGGTTTCGCGCCTTTCGTGGTTCCATCTTCGGATTTCGGGCTGAATCAGGGCCCGCCCATTTCCGCTGAACTTGAAACTTGGAAAAAGCGGCAGGATCGCGGCAACCTAGGGCCATGCAGCAATCCGACATCGATGTCCGCCATGTCGCCAATCTCGCGCGACTCGAACTCAGCGACGACGAGGTCGCGGTCTTCCAACCGCAGCTCGAGGCGATCATCGAACGCGCCCGCTCACTGATGCAACTCGATGTCGCCAACATCGAGCCCACCGCCCACCCCTCTCCCGTCTTCGGCCGCATGCGCAACGACGAACCGCACGAAAGCCTGCCACCCGCCGCCGTCCTGCAAAACGCACCCGACCAGGCCCAAAGCCAAATCCGCGTGCCCAAGGTCGTGACCGATGCCTGATCGCCCCCACCGCCGCACCCATCCTTTCCCCACGCATTCATGACGCTCTCCACGCTCCGCCAAAAATTTCTCGCTGGCGAAACAACTCCCGATGCCGCCCTGCGCGATCTCGCAAACAACATCGCCACCCGCGACCAGCAAACCGGCGCCTATCTCAGCCATGATCTCGAATCGGCACTCGCCGAGGCCTCGAAGGCCGACCTCTCATTGCCACTTGGCGGCATCCCGATCGGCATCAAGGACAACATCAATGTGCTCGGCCAACCCTGCACCTGCGGATCCAAGTTCCTCGCCGAAAATTACCTCTCACCCTACGACGCAACCGTCATCCGCAAACTCCGCGCCGCCGGTGCGATTCCTTTCGGCCGCCTCAACATGGACGAATTCGCCATGGGCTCGGCGACGGAAAATTCCGCGCTGCAAACGACCTGCAACCCCCACGACCACTCACGCATTCCCGGTGGCTCATCCGGTGGCTCCGCCGCCGCCGTGGCCGATCGCACCGCCATCGCCACTCTCGGCTCGGACACCGGTGGCTCAATCCGCCAACCAGCCTCGCACTGTGGCGTCGTCGGGCTCAAGCCGTCCTACGGCCGCGTCTCACGCTACGGCCTCGTCGCCTTCGCCTCTTCACTCGACCAGATCGGACCACTCACGCAAAGCGTCGAAGACGCAGCGATGATCCTGCAAGCGATCGCCGGATTCGATCCACTCGATTCGACCTCGCTCGATGTCTCGGTGCCGGATTACCTCGCCACGCTTCATGATGGCGTCAAAGGCATGAAGCTCGGCCTGCCGCGCGAATACTTCGGCGACGGCATTGATCCGGGCGTGAGACACACCGTGGAAAAATCCATCGCCAAACTTCGCGACCTCGGCGCGGAAATTGTCGACATCTCGCTGCCCCACACCGAACACGCGGTGGCCACCTACTACATCATCGCACCCGCCGAAGCGTCATCCAACCTCTCCCGCTTCGATGGCATCCGCTACGGCCACCGCACCAAGCAACCAGCCGACATCGCCGATCTATACCGCAAGTCGCGCGAAGAAGGATTCGGCCCCGAAGTGAAACGCCGCATCATCCTCGGCACCCATGTGCTGTCCTCAGGCTACTACGACGCCTACTACGGCCGTGCCCAAAAAGTCCGCACGCTCATCCGCCAGGATTTCGAAAACGCCTTCCAAAAAGTCGACGCGATCATCTCGCCTGTCGCACCAAGCCCCGCACGCAAAATCGGCGCCGGCGCCGCCGACCCGCTCCACGAATACCTCTCCGACATCTTCACGCTCTCCGCCAACCTTGCCGGCATCCCCGGCATTTCCGTGCCCTGCGGCACCACCGATTTTGATGGTGCAAAGAACCTCCCCGTCGGCCTCCAAATCCTCGCCCCCCACCTCGAGGAAGCGAAACTCCTGCGCATCGCCAAAGCCGCCGAAAGCTGAGCGCACAAAAAAGGACGCCGTCCTGTGAATTAGGCCGAATGGGGCGTTTCGGTATTCTGCCGATGGTAAAACTCCTGCCCGACTCGCTGAATGTGATCACGCAAAGCCTCGTGGTCGATCATGTGGAAAATCGAAAGATCGATCGTGTAAGGCAGGAGCAGATCATCCAATTCACCCATGATTTTGAGCAAATCATCATGAGCCAAACGGTCCCCCACCAATGTCAGGTCGATGTCCGAACCCGGCTTGTAGTTCCCCTTCGCCCGCGAACCATAAAGAATGGCCGACACGACCTCGGGATGCCCGGCCAGCACACCACCGATCTTGCTCACCACCTCTGCCGGCAACCCAAAGCGCGTGGCACTCATTCGCTTTGACGGGATAGGTTTTCCAAACGCACTCGCAACTTCACAAATTGCGCAAAGAACGCGCCGCGAATGCTTTGAGCGATCGCCTTCGCTGTCGCCTCGTTGTAGGTGTGAGTTGTGAGCGCACGACTCTTGATCATGTCCATCCAGACTTCGCCTTCTTCGATCAAGCCACGCTTGAATGCCAATCGAAACGCATCCCGACTTCCCATCACCTGGGTTTCACCCTGCTCTTCGAAAAAATCCTTCAATGTATTCCACGCCAACTCATAGGTGTATTCAAAACTTTGAATCAGCCCCTGCTCCTCCATTTCATTGAGCTCACCCGCTTCGATGAATCGAGTCATCTGTTCAACCGCTTTCGTGTAGTTCTCAAAGCGTTGCTTCCAGCGGATATCGGGCCGGCTCATGAATGGCAATTTAGAGGAATTGACGGGGGGAGGAAACAAGGAAATCTCAGAGACATGCCGCCGAGGCTTGATCCCACAAAAAAAAGGACGCCGACTTGTGAAAAGCCGGCGTCCTGGAAATCACTGCTAATCGCGCAAATCAATGCTCGCGGCAGAACTGCTCGAAGCGGGTCAGGCCTTCATTCAAAATGTCGAGCGTCGTGCAGTAGCTCAGGCGGATGCCTTCGTCATAGCCGAACGCAATGCCTGGCACAGCGGCCACCTTGTAGCGCGAAAGAAGTTTGTCGCAAAGGTTCACCGACTTGAGCTGCATGCCGCCGGTGTACACAAAGAAATAAAACGCACCCTGCGGCTCAACGACGCGAATGTTTGGAATCGCCTTCAAGCGCGCAAACATGAACTGACGCTTCACATCGTACTCGCCACGCAGGTCTTCGATGAAGGACTGATCGCCTTCAAGCGCAGCCAGCGCACCGTACTGCGAGAAGCTGCTCGCGTTGGAAATCGTGTGGTTCTGGATCTTGTCGATCGCATCGGCCAATGGCTTCGGCGCGGCGGTGTAACCCAAGCGCCAGCCGGTCATGGAATAGGCCTTGGAGAATCCGTTGACCGTGATGGTGAGGTTGTAGAGCTCCTCGCTCAGCGACGCGATCGAGACATGCTTGCTCTCGCCGTACACGAGCTTTTCGTAAATTTCATCCGAAAGAATCACGATGTCCTCGCCCAGTGCGATTTCACCCAGCGCGCGAAGCTCGTCAGCGGTGTACACCGCACCGGTCGGATTACCCGGCGAATTAATGATCACCATCTTGGTCGCTGGCGTCATCGCATCTTCAAACTGCTCGGGGGTCATCTTCCAACCGGTCGATTCCTTGGTCTCGACCAAAACTGGCACACCACCGGCAAGACGAACCATCTCGGGATAGGAAACCCAGTACGGCGTCGGGATGATGACCTCGTCACCTTCTTCGATCACCGCAAGAATGGCATTGAAGCAGGCCATTTTCGCGCCAGCGGTCACGCAGATCTGATTGGCGGCGTAGTTGAGGTTATTGTCCTTGAGAAACTTGGCCGAAAGCGCTTCGCGCAACTCGGGGATGCCACCGGCCGGAGTGTACTTGGTGCGACCTTCGTTGAGCGCCTTGATCGCGGCCTGTTTGATGAAGTCCGGGGTATCAACTTCCGGTTCGCCACCGGCGAGCGCGTACACTTCCTCGCCTTTGGCGATCATGGCCTTGGCCTGCGCGGTGACGGCCAATGTGAGGGAGGGAGAAACCTTTGCGATGCGGGATGAGATGCTGTCCATAGGGAATCGAGAATGGGTATGTGTGCACCGGTCCGGTTGGAACGACGCTCTGTGCACCCTCCGTCCCGGACAAGCGGGCGCTTTTGTGGGGCTTCGCCCAAACGGTGGCAAGCGAAATGCGGAAAATCACGCCATCATGTGAGCCGCCGCAGCTCCAATCGATCCCAGTACGCCCGGTCCCTGCGGTCCCGAAACATTTCCACGTACTCACGCAAACGCCGCCGACCGGCCACCGCCTCGCCCGCCACCAGGACCTCGTTCATTGCTTCCTCTGACCGAATCGTGCGCACTTCGCCAAATTCCTCGCGCAAAACCCGCCGCGTCGCCACCTGCATCGCGCGGTGGCCCGCCCCAGTCACCAAATTCACCGCCAAAACCCCGCCCGGTGCCATCGCCCTCCGCAAATGCCCCATCAATTTTTCATCCCACGCCTGCGGGCGAAACACATCGGTCTTTCCCGCAAGGTAAATGTCATCAATCACCACATCAAACTTCCGCCGATTCTTCGCCAACCACCCATACGCATCAGCATGCACGACCTCGATGCCCAAGGCATCCAAGTCCATGTGCTCACGCGCCAAGCCGACAATCTCCGCATCAATGTCCACCGCCACCAATTCGCAATCCGGCAACAAATGCCGCAACACGCGAAACGCCGTGCCACCGGCCAATCCCAACATCAACACCGAACGCGGCGGATGCGCCACACCCATCAAGGCCGATGCCGCAATCATGTCCCACGCCAAGCCGGTCAAAAACCGATCACGATGATAAAACGCATGCACCGCCCCCGCGACCCTAAACTCAGTGGCCTGATCAGACTTCCAAATCTCCAATGCCTGATAGCGGGTCTGCACAATCTCCTTGCGTCGCATCATCAAGCAACATCCTGAACAATCGCATCAGCGATGAAAGCGGGAAATTACCTCCTGGCCCCACCCTCGGCATCCAGCGCATGGATCCCGATCTGGTGCTTGGCGCATAGTTCGGCGACTTTTTCCTTTTCCAAAAGCAGCGTGCGCTTGGCCTCGATGGTGATGCCTCTCACGCCAGCTGCCGCGCAGGTCTCGAGCGTTTGTGGCCCGACGACCGGCACATCGAATCGGAAATCTTGATTCGGTTTGGAGACCTTCACGAGCATCACATCCTTGCCGCGGCCGAGCTCGCCGCCACGACGGATGCAGGCATTGGTGCCTTCAAACGCCTCGACCGCAAGCACCGTGCCGTGGCGCACGACGACACTTTGGCCGATGTCATGCGCGCTGGTTTCCTTGGCGATGCGAAATCCAAAATCGGCATCCGCGAGCTGACGCTTGCCAAATGTAGGCCCGCACACATGCCCGGCAGCAGGCAAATGATCATCGAGAAAGGTCGTGGCCGAAAGTACCTCGATGCCTTCCTTGCCAAGCTCATCGGCGATCGCACCAAACAGCGTTTCCGCATTGCGCTCCTTCACGCGCGCAAGGATCAGCAAGACCCGCAAGTCGGGCCGCAGATCAAAAAGATTTTTCGGCGAGATCTGACCCATCATCACCGCCTCGGTCACGCCCTCACTGCGAAAAAAGCGGATCATTTTTCCGAGCTGCGCGACGCGGAACCACTCGGTGGCATCCGCCTGATCAGCCAAGTCCGGATCGGTCTCACCATGAAATGCGGCAACCACCAGCTTCACCCCCGGGCACTGGCGTCGCGCCGCTGCGATGAATGTCGCGGGATAGACCCCGCTGCCTGCGATGATTCCGATGATACGCGGTTGAGACATGCCGAATGATGCGTGAAACCCGGCGCCCGCGTAAAACGGGAAGTAGCGGCTGTGGGACTCGAACCCACACTCGTTGGAACTCGATTTTGAGTCGAGCGCGTCTACCAATTCCGCCAAGCCGCCTTGGTGGTTGCCAGTCTGCGGCCCTTTACCGGCCAAATCAAGCGGATTTCCCAAAAAGCCAAAGCGCGCCCGCAGTTCCCTCACCAATCGCTTTTCGCCCGCATCGACTCGAGTGCCTGATCGTAAATGTTGAACTCTACCCGCTCGACCGCGTCCATGACGATCGGCGCTTGGCCAAAGTTCTGGCTCGAGCCGATCAACCGCCCCTGCTCAACCGCCTCAAGACGCATCACCAATCGCGAGCCGTTTTTGGTGTAAAGCCGGATGTCGCCATTGCGACGAATCGCCCTTTCGGAATTCAATGCCTTTAGCGACAGCGTCCGCAAGCGATCGACTGGCAACTTCACCTCACCAAGTCCCGACTTCACCGTGACGATGCCATCATCGATCGCCACCAACTCGCCCGACACAAAATCGCCATTCGCCAATCGCATTCCATCCTTCGCGGCATCCGCCGTCGCAGCTCCCTTAGCCGGATCCCACCTGCCCGGCACCCGCAACGCGATCCCGCCGCGCCCTTCCGGCACGCCCTCGACCGCTCCGTCCCACTTGCCCACACGAATGTCGGAAAGCTTTTGCGCCTGATCACTCATCGAGAAAAATTGCAGCCCGCTGCCAAACTCGTTCTTTTTGAAATCAGCATCCGTCCACACCTCGCAAAGCCGCTCGTTGATCAGCAAACAAATGGTCCCCGTAAGCTGGCTCGCACGAATTTCAAAGCGCGCCTTGTTCGCCACCATCAGCAACTGCGAGTTGCCACTTCCGAGGAAATTTTGCGTCGCGCATTTTCGGAGCCGATAGCTGCCGCGTTGAATCATCAGTTCATAGCCAGAGTTCGTCGTTTCAGCACACGCATCATTGGAAAAAATGAAAACCTTCATACCACAAGAATCACCCTTCCACTCGACATTGAACGAAACCGAACATGCTTCCGGCAAAAGATCATCACGACCAATGCCACCAATGCCCATACTACGGAATGCGGTTCGCTCGTAACTCCAAACCTCCTTTTCGCCGCTCTGGCGCCACCCGTCCATCCCTGTCGGCCCCCGATACAAGACCTCGCTCGTTGCCTCGATGCGCGCGGCAGCGATCATCGCGCGATTGAATTCCATGCGCCCGCCAAATGCAGTATCGATTACCACCGCCCGCTCATTCAGCGTCGCCAGCTTCCCTCTAACGACATCGCCATTGCTCAGATCGAGCACCAACTCGCAATCAGCCGACCCCGGCGCGGGATTGCCGGGCAAACGCAGCTCGACGATTTTTGAAAGTTGAAAAGGCGTAGCTTTTTCCAATGCCGGCGAATTCCACATCAAGTGATCGACCGCGATGGACTCAAGCGATCCGGTAAGGCGGTCCTCATTGGCAAAACGGATTTCCGCATCGGCCGCTGTCACACGCGCGCCAGCGATGGACAAACCAAGCATCCCAAAACGCATGGCATTCGCCAGCGCCGCATTTGCAATATAGAAAATCACCTTCATTCGCCTGTTTTGTTTTCTATCGAAACCGACTTTTCGATCACTCGCAGTTGCTTGCGCCCCAGTTTGAGCGACCTGAGCAAGGGATGATTCACGATCGCGACATCCTCAGCAAATCGACACGATGCAATGCGCAAAACTCCACCACCAGCAACGCGCAGCAGATACGAAACCTCCGGCGCAGGTGCGGAGTCATCAATCGACCGCGAGAAATACACCGTCGAAACATCGGCCTCGGGCAACTCGAGCAATTTATCACCGAGGTCACTCTTGAAACTCAACACTCGTCCGGTACCCGTCGCGGCGATTCCCACCAACTCACCCGACCATCGCTCATCCTTGCGCGTGATCACGCTGTCGCGATTCACACCCACTCGCCCCTCAGCACGATGCCGCTGCGGCGCGGCATCACTTTCACGCACCGCAATGCCACGAAGCGATTGCACCACACCATCCGATGCCTGACTCACCAAAGCCATGCCGCCACCCGCAGGCACTGAGCCAACCAGATCCTTGAACTCACCCTCAGCCTTATCATCAAGCATGAGCCGCAAGCTCGAATCGCGGCGATCGACCTCCAACTCAACCCGCAACTTGCGATCCGGAAACTCGCCCGGCATTCGGTTCACAAACGCAATGGTGGTGTAGCGCTTGCCCTTGGCCGACTCGCGCTTGAGCTCCAATCCCGCCGATCCATATTGCAAATAATACCGATCGCAACGCTCACCCGCAGCCACCAAGGGATCGCAAAAATACACCTGCAAACTCGGCATGGCATTTCGTTCCCACTCGAGCTCGAACTTCAAAATGAAACTCTCCGGCAACTTCACATCACGGCTGGCAAAGGCCTGACCCTCCGCAACCAGCGCCCCATCCTCAAAGCTCCATGTGGAGTCATCGTCATCCGGGTGCATCCATTCCCCACCATCGCGCGGACCCTCATAGACCACCTTGCGCGCATGGATGCCAAATTGCATTGCCGCCAAATGTCGGCGCTCAATGCGCAGCTTTCCCAGCACAGGCGAATCCACCAAAACCCCGCGACCGTCCATCTCAATAATCGAACACGGGAACACATCGCCGTTGACCAGCTCGACCCTCACCACCGGTGGCTCGGGATCCTCCGCACCCACCGCAAACTCAACCTTCTCGACCATCGCCCCGCGCAACCGCAATGGCTCATGCGAAAGCTCGCTCTGCAACTCCAGCACTCCATCGTCGCCAATCGAGCGCATTACTCCCGTCAGGCGCTCGGCACCACTCGTCAAAGTCACGACATCGGCACGCAACACCCCCACCTCCAAAGCGGCGGCAATCATCCAAGACCAGATCAGCATCGCAGTTTTCATTTTTCGTAAATCGGCAAGTATCGGAAATTCAGCGCCAAGGAAAGCAAGGCACCCGCGGTGTTGAACGATGGCCCTTGATTGCCGGGAAAGGATCCATCCGAGGACTGGATGGTCGAAAGGTAGCGGATGTTGCGCTCATTCCATTCCCTCCACAAAACATCGTCGGCATGAAACAAAGCCTGCGACATGTAGTACTCGAAATAGTACGGATAATACTGGTCGCGATAGTCGAGCTTGTCCCTGAGGTATTCGAGGCTTGCCTGATAACCCTTCGATTCACGCTCCTTAGCCAGCGATTGGCAGAGGAGCCCGATCGCCGTCAGCGTCGGCTTGCCGCCCGTGAGCGAGGTGTACCCATACGATCCGTTTTGCGCGCGATTGTTGGCAAGATACGCAAGCCCCTTGCGGATCGCTTCGTCGGGCACCGCAATGCCCGCATTGCGTGCGGCAAAAAGCGTGACGAGCTGGCAACCGGTGACGGTGGTGTCCGCATCACGGCTGTCCGGCGTGTAGCGCCAGCCACCGCTGCGATTGCGCTTCTGCGCGCTGAGGATGAGATCGACCGCTTTGCGCAACGCGGGTTCGATGGCGGGATTGTCGACCTGACCATAGGCCTCGGCCAGCGCCTTGGCCGCAAAGGCGTGATTGTACATGCTCGATCCGATGTACCCGTTCGTAGGGTCTTGCTGCTTGATGATGAAATCAATGCCCCTGCGAATGTTCACGGCATAGCGGCCATCAACAGGGTCCTCACCATGCGCGAGAAATGCCGCGACACACAAGCCGACCACTCCCGGCTCCTCGCCCACGCTGTCATTCCACGAGCCATCCGCGCTTTGCGAAGCGGCAAGAAACTTCATGCCCTTTTCATAAACAATCTCCGCCAATGCAGGCACCACATCACCGCGCCGCGCGATCGGATCCTGCGCAAAGGCAACACCGGAAAATCCGACCGCCATCGCAAGTATCAGAACGCGCGGACGATTCAGGCGAATGAGCTGTGGAAAAATTTTGATCATGGGGTGATGGCAAAATAGTTTTTCACTTCACCAAGGTTTCGGCGCCGCGGTTGTATGCATCGAACATTTTTCTGAATTCCTCGGGAACCTCCACCCCGCCGCCACCCGCCGCCTTGGGCACCCGCCGCTCCTCAACTTTGCCACCACTCGCACCACCCTCCACCGCATTGGCGGCATCAGAGTCACCACCATTGCCTGCCCCCGCATTCTCGCCGGCCTTGCCATCTTTGCCTTTACCCTTTCCCTCACCCTCGGGCTTGCGACCCATCATCCGCTCCATCATGTCCATCATCGCACCGCTCGCCGCGCTTTCACCACCTTGAGCCTGACGCTCCTTCGCCGCAGCGTGAATCTTCTCAATGATCTCAGTCTGCACCGCCATCGTCTCACCACCGGTGTCGCCGTCGGCCAATCGATTGGTCGCCTCATCCATCAGGCTCTCGACCTCCTTGAGCAGCTTGATCACCTCCGGCCTGGTTTGCTCGATCGTGAGTTGCTGCACATCCGCCGCCAGCTCGTCCTGCGCGTCGGCCACCACCGAAGCGCCATCGATGTGCTTGGCGACTTTGTTTTCAAACGATTCGGGATCCGCGCCCGCTGTCGAAAGCAGGCAGATGCCACATGCGAAAATGGAATGGAAAAATTTCATCGTTGGTCCGGTGATGTGGGAGGTGATCCTGTCGATCGCCGCAGTTGTTCCAAGACTCGGGTCTGCGCCCGCAGGTCCTGCTCGCTTTGGATCATCTTCATCACGCGCAGCATGAACTCAAAGTCCTCGTCCTCGGCATCAGGCGCGCCATCCGCGCCACCGCCACCGCCACCACCATCCATCCCGCCACCAAGCTGCGCCGCCCATTGGGTCAGTTGATCCCCCCATTTTTTCGCCAACTCGGCCGCGCCAAACGAATGGTTCTTCGAAAGCCGCGCGCGCACATCCTCAAGCCCGGAATCAATGTCCGATTGCTTCATCGCATCCATCAAAACCTGAATCGGCTCGGCCTTGGTGCGCGCAAAATAATGCGCGAGATCCTCCTGCAACCACCGCAAATCCGATGCCGTATCCGCCTGCTGTTTCGAGCTCTCCTCGATCTTTCGCGCGTCTGCCGGATCAAGCCGCTTGGAAGAAAGCCCGAGCATGCGCTCAAAACCTTCCTTGAGCGAATCAACAATACCCGCCTGCTCGCCTGCGGCTTTTTTCAAGCGGTTCACAAAGGTCCCAGCCTCAAGCCGCTTGTTGGCATCATTGGCCCGCGCAATCGCATCACGCATTTTATCGAGGGCCTTGCGCTGACGCTCAATCGCTCCATCAAGATCCTTCGAAGTCTTGTCCGGCGAGTTGGAACTCTCGCGCGATTCGGACAATTTCTCTTCCACACCCGGAATGTCGCGCACGGCAAGTTCGCGCATCGCACCCTGCGCCTCGGCCAGCTTGCGCAGCGTCTCCTTGTCGATCTGACCATTGCGCGTGGCATCCTTCATCAGCTGCTCCATCCGCATCGCAAGCTCATCCGCACGACGGCGCGTCTCGGCCTCCTCGCTCGACTGCATCTCAAGCCTACGACGGTTTTCCTCATCCGCCAACTTGGCGGCATCCAGTTGGCCAAGCCTCTCGTTTTCATCGAGCAATCCGGTTTCGCGCCGCGCGAGATCTTCGAGATCGCCGATCTGACGATCGAACTGACTCTTGAGCAACTGCGCGTGTTCATCACGCGACAAGACATGCAAAATCAAAGGCTCGGAATACGAACGTACGCGACCCGGGAAAAAATCTTCGGCGTACGCGCGCAGCACAATCTTCTGCGGGCCAATGCCGAATGCTGCCGGAGAAAACGCCACGCTCTCAAGCAAACGCTCAATCCCCGCCGCACCAGCCGCCAACTGCATCTCACCCTTGGCCGGCTTGCCCGCACCCGGCCGCGTCAACTCACCCACCCACTCGATGCCCGCCACCCGCACACCGAAATCATCCTCCGCCAGCAATTCAAAATCTACACTCTCCTCAGGCAACATCACCTTCTGCCGCTCGATCCCCTGCACATAACACAAAGCAGGTGCATCCTCAACGCCATCAACCCGCAAGCGATATCCACTCGATCCCTCAAGCCCGTCCTTGTCGACCCATGAAAATGGAATCTCGCAGGAAAATGCCCCAAGCTCGAATTCCCCACTGCGCGCATTTTCCCCATCCATGATCAAGCCACCGGCATACGGCACAAGACCACCACCATCATCTCCAGCATCGCCGAGCAACTGCGCCGGACCGTACGCACCCGATCGCAACTCGCGATCCATCCGCAGCACAAAGCGCACCTTGCTGCCCGCCACCGCACTCACCACCCCCGCCGCGCAATCCACCACACGCTCGCCAAGTCCCAAATACGCCGGCGGCGTCACGATCGCCTCGGCACTCCTCACCGCCGGCCGCGCCCGCGGCTCGACCCGCAAGGCATGCCGCATGTCACCCGCACGAAAATCAATCGCGCCCGCCGATTGCTGACCCGGAAAAACAAATCGATACACCCCTTTTTGCAAATCCGCCGACACGGCTTGCTGATTTTCAAAAGCCCCACTCGCACGCCCAGGCCGCCGCTCGGAATCATCCGCCAAGCGCAGGCTCACCTCAAAGGCCTCGCCCAAAGGCACCACCATCCGCTCCGGCGCATCCACCAAACGCGTGAAGGTGTATCGCTGGGTCTTCGAAAGCGGCAACATCCATCGTTGCAACGCATTCCACCCGGCCTTCGGCATGAAAAGAAATGCCAGCAATGCCGATGCCGCCAAAACCATTGCCACCATCGCCCATCGACGGTGACTCGATGGCGGCAAGGCCTCATCCAAGGATCGCGCCGCCACCTCCGCCGATACCGCCTGCATCGCCGCCTCACGCAATCGCGGCGAAAGCGTCTCCGCACACTCAAGCTGTTCCTGCAATTCGATCGCACCCAGCAAGCGATCCCCCAAGCCCGGATATCGCCTCGCAATCAAACGCGCTAATTGCGCGTCACGACGCTGACCCCACACCCAACGGTGCAACCAGTACGGCGCAAAAACCGCAAACAATGAAACCCCGCCAATCAAAATCAACAAACGCAACCATGCCGGCGTCGGCCACACGCGATCCAACACCAGCACCAACAAGAACGACACAAGCAATCCCACCAACCCAGCCACCACCGCCTCCATCACCTTCAAACGCCACAAGCGCCGACGAAACTCCGCCAACCGCTCATGCAGCGATTCAGGAATCGGAACTCTCGGTGACGGAGATATTTGCGCCATGATTCAAGTAAGCCGATCCATTCAACAAAACAAAACATGGCCGCGCAAGAATCCACAGCCACAGCCAACGCCACAATCTCACCCGAACTCGCCACCACCTCAAGCGGCATTCCACCACCACAACCGGGAAATATCGCGGGAACTCTTTGCGTGATAAAATCAAATACGTTCACCCTGGACCCAAAAATCATAAAATCGTTCAAAAAAACCGGAGAAAAATGCCCTGTAGAAATTTTTGCAAAAATTTCATCTTATCCGTTGATTGTTTTAAAAACACCACCAAAGTAGCGGCACATCTCATCTCCCCCCGATGAAAATTCCCCCCAACGGTTGGCGCCGTCGCATCGGCGCGCACTTGTCCATGGCCGCAGGCATGGCATGGCTCTGCCTGCCCGTCCTCGAAGCAGCCACTGAGCCGCATCATTCGATCGCCGGTTACACGCTTGAATCTCTCGCCAGCCGCGGCTCCGGATGGGCCAGCGCCGCCATCCTCGGCGCCGCACTTTTGCTCAGCATCTCGAGCATCAATAAACGCCGCCGCTCGGAACAAAAACATGTCGAGCAAATCCGCCAACGCATCGCCGCCGATCTCCACGACGACATCGGCAGCAACCTCGGCAGCCTCTCACTCATCGCACGCAGCGCACGCAAGGACCTGATCCGCCTCGATGGACCCGAGGAAATCGCGCACGACCTCAGCGAAATGGAAAGCATCGCACGCGAATGCTCACTCTCCATGCGCGACATCGTCTGGATGTGGGAACGCAGCAACGACTCGGTCGGTGATCTGATCGAACGCATGCGCCAAACCGCCAACCGACTGCTGCGCGAAATGCGCTTCAGCCTCGAATGCCAATCCTGCGAGATCAACGCCCACCTCTCAATCGAAGCCAAACGCCACCTCTTCCTGTTTTTCAAGGAAGCCCTCCACAACATCATGAAGCACTCGCGCGCCGATCAGGTAACGGTCCGCGTCTGGGACGAAAACGATCAACTCGCCATCGAGATCCGCGACAACGGCAACGGACTCCCCGGCGCGACCAGCAACCATACGCCCGCCGTCAGCAAGCTCCAGGACCGCGCCCACACCCTTCACGGCTTGCTCCGCATCGCATCAAATCACGACGCCGGCACCCGCATCCAACTCTTCGTCAAACACTCACATCTCACCACACAACCCGCCATATGATTGCAACCGCAGATACCACCAAAACAAACACCGCCACCAAGACCACGAAAATCTGGATTGTCGACGACCACGAGGTCTTCGCCAAACAAATCCGCCGCCTCATCGAGCCGGAGCCCGACATGGAATGCACCCAAAATTTCAACTCGGCCGCCGACCTCTTCGAGAAACTCCAGTTCACGCGCGATTTTCCCGATCTCCTCCTGCTCGACCTCGGGCTACCGCGCCGCAGCGGACTCGATATCTTGCCCGACATCCGCAAGATCATGCCGAACTCGAAAATCCTCGTACTCACCGCCTCCGACGATCGCGACAAAGTCTACCGCGCTATCTGCAACGGAGCCTCCGGCTACTTGCTAAAAACCGCCGACCCCGACGACATCATCCAAGGCATCCGCGATGTCATCGATGGCACCTCGGCACTCAGCGGACCCATCTCGAAAATGATCCTCGACGGCTTTTCGCGCTACGGTCCGGTCGAAGCGATCGACCCGCTCACCTCACGCGAAGAAGATGTCCTCCACCACCTCGTGCGCGGACTCATCAAAAAGGAAATCGCCGACGAACTCTCAATCTCGCAGCACACCGTCGACATGCACCTGCGTGCGGTCTACCGCAAACTCCATGTCCGCTCACAAACCGAAGCCGTCTCCAAAGCTTTGAGACAAGGCATCGTGTGAAAGCACATGAATCGCGAATGAAGAAACGACTCCACCCGTAGCGGCCGGCTCGATGTTCTTCTAAGCTCGTCGGATGGCAATTGCTTCATGGATATGAACCGCATCGAGGGTAATGGTGAGGGTTTGGCCCTTGTGCTTCCAACGCGGCTTCACCCCTTCCCATGCGGCGGTGACGGACACGGGCGGCTTCGCGGTCTTCACTGTGATGATGACCGGGCCGACTCGGGGAATCTCGTCGATCGCGCCGTTGTCTGGCTGGTTCGGGATGCCGCTGGCGCGGTTGACTAGATGAATTATCGTGAAGTTAAAGGGACAGTCCTTTAAGTTAAGTTAAAGGGACAGTCCTTTTATACGAATTCCTCTTGCCATCT
>Ga0208481_1000280_pt1 | contig 15603 bp, 10 predicted proteins | sample LakMenEpi02Jun10_FD_150662 | JGI IMG/M metagenome (GOLD analysis project Ga0208481, IMG submission 150662) | Freshwater microbial communities from Lake Mendota, WI - 02JUN2010 deep hole epilimnion (SPAdes) | ecosystem: Environmental > Aquatic > Freshwater > Lake > Epilimnion/Euphotic zone ... | reverse complement strand
AGGTGCTGGTGCAAGATCAACAATCGCATCAAGAATCATCTGCACACCAAAGTTGGTGAGCGCAGAACCAACGAAGACGGGTGTGCTCTCGCCTGCGAGGAAGCTTTCAAGATCAACATCGGCACCAATGGCATCAAGAAGCCCAATACCGTCGAGTGCTTGCTGCCATGCAGCGCCTTCTTCTGCGGCGGCAACTTCGGGGCTCACCACTTCTTCGGGAGCGATTGATGCACCACGAGCAACGCGTGTGAAACGAATGAAGTCACCAGTACGACGATCAATCACACCACGGAAGTCGCCCGACTGACCAACAGGCCATGTTGCCGGGGTAGGGCGCAACCCAATCTGCTGTTCGACTTCATCGAGAAGTTCAAGAGGGTCACGACCAGGGCGGTCGTACTTGTTGAAGAACGTGATGACGGGAAGGTTCTGTGAACGACAGACTTCAAACAACTTGAGAGTTTGTGGTTCGATACCTTTTGCAACGTCGAGCACCATGATGACCGCGTCGACAGCAGAGAGCACGCGGTAGGTGTCTTCGGAGAAGTCGCGGTGACCAGGTGTGTCGAGCAGATTGAAGATGCAGTCGCGATAAGGAAACTGCAGAACGGTGGAGGAAATCGAGATGCCACGCTGGCGTTCCATTTCCATCCAGTCAGAAGTGGCGGCGCGACGATCGCCGCGAGCCTTGACGGCACCACCGGTCTGAATGGCGCCCGCATAGAGAAGGAACTTCTCGGTGAGGGTGGTTTTGCCCGCGTCAGGGTGCGAAATGATGGCAAAGGTGCGCCGAGAGGCAGCTTCGCTCAGGATTTCGGCAGTTTCAGGCACTCATCAATTCTACGGGGCTCGCCCCATATCGCTTGAGAGGGCCTCACGAAATGATGACTAATGTTTCGTCATGCCATCAGCTTCTCGTTCCTCTCGAGTTGAGGCCCTTCTTGACCAGATGACTCTTGAGGAGCAGGTCAGTTTGTTGGCCGGTTCCAACATGTGGAACACAGTGCCGAATGAGCGATTGGGTATTCCCAAATTGCGCGTCAGTGATGGCCCTGCAGGTGTGCGTGGCAGTCGATTTGATGGCCCTGCTTCCATGAATATTCCCTGCAGTACTGCAATCGCTGCATCGTGGGACATGGCGCTGGTACGTGAGATCGGCGAACTGCTGGGTCGTGAGCTGGAAGCTAAAGGCGCACGCGTTCATTTGGCCCCCACTGTCAACTTGCATCGCACCCCCGTTGGCGGCCGCAACTTTGAATGCATGAGCGAGGACCCTTTGCTCACAGCGTTGACAGCCTTGGAGTACGTGAAGGGTGTGCAGTCCCATGGTGTCGCAAGCTGTATCAAACATCTCGTGGGTAATGACACCGAATTTGAACGCATGACCATCGACTCACAGATTGATGAACGCACGTTGCGTGAGATGTATCTGTATCCGTTTGAACGCTCGGTGAAAGATGCTGACGTCATGTCCATCATGACGAGTTACAACCGCATCAACGGCCCATACGCAGCTGACTCTGAATGGTTGCTACAGAATGTTGTTCGTGATGAGTGGGGCTTTGATGGTGCATTCATCAGCGACTGGTACGGCTTGCATTCAACGGCAGAAGGTGTGACTGCTGGGCTTGATCTTGAAATGCCCGGACCAACATTGCATCGTGGTAAAAAACTGATTGATGCTGTGAACAACGGCGATGTGTCTGCAGATGTTGTGCGTGACCGTGCGCGCAATGTGCTGAACCTCATGGAACGAACGGGTGCTCTTGATGCGCCTCCAGGGCCAGAAGGTTCTCGTGATGATGCACAAGATCATGCAACGTTGCGACGCGCATCAGCAGCCGGAATGGTGTTGTTGCAAAACAACAATGCAGCTTTGCCATTGGTGCCTACTGACATCAGGAGCATTGCTGTACTCGGACCGAATGCATCGACTGCAACAGTGATGGGCGGTGGCAGTGCGCATGTCACGCCGACACGTGTTTCTCATCCGCTTGATGCGTTGATGAATCGATTGCAGCCGTTGGGTATCTCTGTGGAGCATTCTGCAGGATGCAACATCAACAAGAAGCTGCCAGAACTTGATATCCGCAATCTCCGTGATGTCCATATGGATTACTTCAATGATGTCGAGCAGATGGATAACCCGAGTGCTGTGCCCGATATGGCCGGAACAACTGGAGTTTTTCGTCTTTTGTGGACCGGTGACCCCTTGGGACGTCGCGAGCCGAACATCAGTTTCGGTGCTCGCATGTCCGCAGTGTTTACGCCGCATGTGTCAGGCGAATGGTCTTTCAGTCTTGAATCAGTTGCAGCATCGCGCATCATCATTGATGGCGTCATTGTCCTCGACAACGCTGACGTTCCTTCTGGTGGTTCCTTCTTCGGAATGGGTAAGCCAGAGACCATTATTAAGATTGCTTTAGAGGCAGAACGCGAATACTCATTTGTTGTCGAGGTTCGTCATACGCCAATAGGTAGCGGACTGAGCGGTTTGACCATCGGCGCCATGGGTCCGATTGATCACGATCAATTAGGCGAAGCGATTGACCTTGCTGCAAAGTGTGATGTCTCGGTCGTTGTTGTTGGCACCAATGACGATTGGGAAAGTGAAGGCTGGGACCGCGAAGACATTGACCTTCCTGGGAAGCAAGACATTCTGATTCACGAAGTTGCCAAGGTGAGCAAGCGTACGATTGTTGTGATCAACGCTGGTTCGCCTGTTGCGATGCCGTGGTTGAACGAAGTCGATGCTGTGTTGTTCACATGGTTCGCTGGTCAAGAGATGGGCGATGCCCTTGTTGATGTGTTGCTGGGCGATGTTGAACCATCAGGTCGTTTGCCAGTCACGATGCCACGTCGAATGGAAGACACGCCAGCAGCGGAACATCACCCAGGCCGTAACGGTGTCGCAAAGTATCTCGAGGGCCGTCTCATTGGGTATCGCTGGTACGACACCATTGGTCGCGAACCGCAGTTCCCATTTGGTTTCGGTTTGGGATATGCCGATGTGTTGGTTACGGATGCAGCGAGCAGTGGAACACATATGGTGACCACAACGTTGCAGAACACATCGCAGCGTGATGGTGTGCAAGTGGTACAGGTGTATGCCCATCTCGTGAACCGCGAAGGGTTGTCGAATGATGAACCGTTCCAGCGCCTGGTTGGTTGGTCTCGTGTCGTTGTCCCTGCGGGCGCATCGGTGAACGCTGTGGTGAAACTTGATCGTGATGCGTATCGCACGTGGGATGTTGAAGCTAATCAGTGGACTCAATGGACTGGCGATGTGGAACTACGCGTGGGCACGAGTTCGCGCCACCTGACGCACTTCTTGCCAATCAGTGTTTGAGGTGAAAACTCTTTGGGCGCACGTACGGTGAAAAGCCGAGACTGCTGAGCGCAATGCCAGACCCGGTGTCTTTCACGCCGGTCCACACCAGAGATGGGTCAACGTAATCACAACGATTCATAAACACGGTGCCGGTCTCGAGTTGATTGCCAATGTTCTCAGCGGCAGCAATGTCTCTGGTCCACACAGAACACGTAAGTCCATACGGCGAGTCATTCATCAAGCGAATCGCTTCGGCATCGTCATGCACTCGCATGATGCCAATGACAGGGCCAAATGACTCCTCGCGCATGATGTCCATTGAGTGATTGACATCAACCAAAACGGTGGGACCCATGTAAGCCGTGCCTGGTGCAGAGGCTGGGAAATGAGATTCATTGACAAGTGCTCGTGCGCCGCCTGCAATTGCAGTGGCAACTTGTCCTCGCACAAACTCTGCAGCGTCCGCGTTCACCATTGGGCCAATTGTGGTTGCGGCATCGAGAGGGTTGCCGAGCACATACTGCTTCGTGAGGTCTACGAAGCCCTCGACAAGCTGGTCGTACACCGAGTCATGAACGTAGATGCGCTCGATTCCACAACATGATTGACCGCTGTTGAAGAAAGCGCCATCGACATTCTCACCAATGGCATACGCAATGTCGGCATCAGCACGCACATACGAAGGGTCTTTGCCACCAAGCTCTGTGCCGACGCCGATGAAGCGACCTGCAGCTGCGCGTTCCATTGCCGCACCGCCATTGACGCTTCCTGTGAACACCACGAAGTTGATGCGTGCATCGCCGATCATGCGTTCGACGTGAGCATGTGAGGCGTGAATGTGTTGGAACACACCAGCAGGGAATCCCACAGCAGCACATGCTTGGCTGAAACGTTCTGCACACAACAACGTTTGCGATGCATGCTTCATGATCACGGTATTGCCAGCCAGCAAGGCAGGCACGAGTGAGTTGATGGCTGTGAGGTACGGGTAGTTCCATGGCGCCACAATCAGCACGGTGCCCACTGGTTCACGCCGAATGAACTTGGTGAATCCATCAACCTGTGGAACAGCGATGTCACCGAGGTTCTCGCCGGCAATGCTCATCATGTGGCGCGCGCGTTCTTGTGCACCGCGCAGAATCTCATTCGAGGTGTACCGCACGGGGCGACCCATCTGCCACGAGATCTCTGGAGCAATCTCATCGACATGATCAATGAGCCACTGCACCATTGCTTCGCACAAACGAATGCGCTCATCTAATGATGTTGCACGCCATTCAGTACGAGATGACTCTGCCGCTGACAGAACTGCTTCAACACGCGCATCATCAGCCAGTTCACGTTCAGCAATAACTGAACCGTCAATAGGGGAGATGATGCGGTGAATCACGTGGGAAGAACGGCGCGGCGAACTGGGCGGTCCCAGCCGGGCTGACCAGTTGGCTTCGGGCTTGGCCATAGACCAGGGCCCATTTCCAAAATACCGTGGTGTGTTGAGTAATCAGCCATCAAGTTCAGGAATGGTGCGGCATCGAATGCTTCGGGGCCGTGCACGCCAGTCATGTTCCATGTTCCGTTGGCCAAGAGTTCTAATGCAATCACTGGACACACTGCTGTTTGCCACAACACTGCTTGTGAACCCCATTCGCGCATTGTCGTTTCATTGTCGGCCACGTGATACAGGTACACCTCGCGTGGATTGCCGTCATACAAACCGCGCACCCAAGTACCAGCACATGTTTTGCCATGCATGAGGTGACCCAACTTTGCGGGGTTGGGCAATACTGCGGCCAACACGTCACGTGGTGCAACAGATGCATCGCCCACACGAACTTTCTCGGTGCTGTCAAGACCGAGATACGCAAATGTCTTCAACCAGTCAATGAACTCTGCGCCGAGGCCGTATTTGAAGGTGACGCGATTGCAATCAACTTCGCGTGGAATCAGAATCACTTCCTCGTGTTCCACATTCACGCATTCAACAGGACCAATGCCGGCGGGGAAGTGGAACACCTCAGGCTCGCTGAAACAATCAGTGGTGTAGAGGCCACGATTCTTTTCCCAGATAACGGGAGGGTTCAAACATTCTTCAATGGTTGTCCAAATAGAGAATGTAGGCGCGAAGTCGAAACCGTCAATGGACAAGTTCGAACCATCGCGTACACCAATTTCGTGAATCTCATCAAAGAGATGTTCGGCTGCATATTTCGCAAAGATGTCGCTCAACCCTGGCTCAACACCCATGCCGACCAAAGCAAGAATGCCGCGTTCTTTCCACAGCTCATGCGCACTCAATTGATCTGCACCAAGTGGTGTACCCACTTCGTTGTATGGGTTTGTGGGGTGTGGCGTACTGAGGTTCATCGCCATGTCCACATAACTGCACTTCGCGCGGTAACACGCTTCAAAGATTGCTTCGTTAAAACGTGGATCACACGCGTTGACAACAACGTCGGCTTTCACCTTTTCAATGAGTGCAACAAGTTCAAAAATATTGCCGGCATCGACAACTTCAGCTGAGAACTTTCCGGGATCATCCAACTCGGCAACGGCCTGCAAGGCGCGCTCCCGAGAGAGGTCTGCCAATACAAAGGAGTCGAAAAAACTCCTCGTTTCAGCAATGGAAGCCATTGAGGCTCCAACTCCACCAGCTCCTACGACGAGGATATTCATTGTTCTCACGGCTCCGGACACACGGATGTGTCAATTGATTAACGTGCCTTCAGGATAACCGAGGACCCCTAGTAGTTGCTCTCGCGGAGATACTCATCTAGTTGTCTGATGAATTCTTCCTGGCGGCCTGTTTCGGGGCCTGCCATAGGGCGATGTGCTCGCACATGAGCCAAAGCCTCATACATGGGCATACCTAACATCATCGCGATTGCTGTTGCGGTGGTCCCTGCTCGCCCAATGCCGGCGGCGCAATGCACGACCATGCTGCCCCTGTCGCGTACGAGTGCAGTCACATGCTCAACGAACTCCAATGCATCATCAAATGATGGGTACGACAAATCGGGGATGGGGAACCACACGCTGGGGTTGCCTGCATTGTCCCGATGCCATTGCGCATAATCGTCATATCGATGACGAAGTTCGTGTTCCTCAACAAGACAGACCACGTATGTGATGTCCCGTTCCGCACGGACTGCTTCTACATCAGGACCAATGAAGTGTTTACCGCAGAGCCATAACTTGCCGACAGTTCCATCGAGGGGAACCTCGTGAATTCCGCCATCGGTATTGAAGGTTTGAGACATGCATTATTTCTAGTTCCCCAGATGGTGCATGGGTATAAAAATTCTGGAGGAGTGGAACTTTTGTCCTGTGGGTGCGGTCTGTAAAGGAAACCCCCCAAAGGAAAGGTCAATGATGAATCACCGTCGTACTCTTCGAGCCCTTGTGGCAACAGCCCTAGCTGGCTCCCTGTTTGCTGTTGCAGCCCCTACTGCTCAGGCACACGTGAGTGTGTATGTGGCAGGAATGTCTGGTGTTGCAATTGACACTACGACAACAAACGCCACCTATCTTGTGGGCTTTGCGCCTGGTCATGGCTGCAGTGGTCCACGAACTGCATCGAATCCAGAGGGCGTTTATGAAACAACAAGTCTTGAAGTGTTTATGCCTCGTGCAGCAAGCGGTGCATTCATCCTTCCCGAGGTTCGTGTGATCCATGGTCTTGGTTACAAGGCGACCTTGAAGCACATTCCTGATCCAGCTGATGCAACAAAAAAACGTGTCAGTTCCATCGTGTTTGACAACTTCCGTTTGCAAGCAATCAACAATGGCTACACAGCTCGTGATGCGCAGTTATTCACCATTGCCGTGAGGTTGCCAAGAATTGCCGACGTCAAAGCAGCGAACTACGGATACGCATCTGGCAGCGCAGCCAGTCTTGGTGCACGGGTGTACTTCCCGACGATGCAGTACTGCGATGTCACTGATCAGGGTGTAGGCATCCTGGCCTCTTCTTCTACTCCTGCAACTCTTGATGCAAAGGTTGACCCAGTGTGTAATGCCAATGACTCTATTCAGACCACATTGTTTGATGACTGGAGAACAGTAGGAAACACGCCAAGCCTTGTGATTGGTACAAGCACTTCGAATGTTTTCGAGATTTCGGGTAACAGACCAACAGTTGCTGCCGCAGCCGCGGATGCTTACTGCACCAAGCCAGGAGGATTTAACCCTCGTGACTTGCCGCTTGCAGGAAAGTTTTCCGCTGCACTGAGCGGGAAGAAAGGCGCAAAGGTCTTGACATTGCGCGCTGCTGACTCTGCATTGAATGAGGGCCGCACTTACAGGGTTGTTACTCCGAAGGGCACAGTTCTGGGTTCAGCAAAAGTCAAGCAAAACGGCACGCTGAGAATCACCGTCAGAGGTGGTGTTGCGAATCGTCTCGCGGATGGAACTAGCGTTCGGTTGATGTGGGGCAAAAAGGTTCTTGCAACTGATGTCGCGTAATTCGCGCTCGAAAAAGTGGCTGTTGGCCGGTGTCCTTGTGACATCGGCCTTCGCCGTTTCATCGATGGCATCAGCTCATGCGCCAGTGCGTGGAACTGCTCCATTCGCTAATCAGAATCTCAAGAAAGCACCAACAGTTGTTGAAGTACTCGCGGGAGAGTCAGGTCTGGGATCACATCCAGATGACTTCATCTCGGTTTTTGATGCTTCGGGCACGAACCATGCATCTCGAATGACGGCATCAGCCCAAGGAGACTTCTCGCGTATCTCTGCACCAGTGTCTTCATTGAAACAGGGTTGGTATGGCGTGCATTGGAATGTGATGTCGCAAGATGGCCATCCAATGGGAGGCGATGAAGGTGGTTGGTGGGCATTCGGTGTCAATGGAAAGACCACAAAGTCGGCAACGAGAAGAATTACTTTAAGTAACCCGTCAAAGCCGTCAGGTGTTCCTGCGTCGGTGCGGACTTCTTTGAACGGTCTTCGGGTTGGCTCGCGGACGATGACTGCAACGATGAAGTGGGGCACGATGGCATCGCTGAAGTGGATCGTTGTTGATTCGCCAATTGCCGAGCTCAAGGGTGCAACTTTTTCATGGTCGGTGTCGTGTATAAAGAGAGCCCATACCTGCACGGCAAAAGGAATCGTTCCGTTCGTCGCGAATTACCGCATTGAGGCACAGATTGCTGCCAAGACACAACAAGGCAGACTCACGTCGGTATGGAGTACTACTGCAACTGCGGTGGGGTAATTCTGCAAAGATAACTGCATGGCTTTACCTGCAGTAGGACTCATTCGGCCATGGGCAGACCCACAAGTGGTGAGTATGAATCGTTTGCCCATGCGTACATCTCTTGTGCCTTTTGCCGATGTTGCTTCTGCTCGTGTCGATGATCGTCAACACAGTCCGTGGTTCAAAAGTCTTGATGGCACATGGAAGATCAAGCGTTTCGAAGATGTCTCCGAGGTAACTGCTGCGTCACTAACAAGCGATACCGATAAGTGGCCAAAGATTTCTGTTCCGGGTAATTGGACTCTTGCTGGTCTCGGTGATCTTCCGCATTACACCAATGTTCAAATGCCATGGCAGGGTCGTCCACCTTCGCTTCCATCCACCGTTGCCACTGCAGTGCATCGCACAACATTCTCAATTGCTGCACCGTGGAAGAAGCGTCGGACGGTTCTTCACATCGGTGGCGCCGAGAGCGTGCACATGGTGTATCTCAATGGTGAATTCATCGGGTACGGAACAGATAGTCGTTTACCGAGCGAATACGACATCTCTGATGCATTGGTCGCTGGCAAGAATGACCTTGCAATTGTCGTCTGTCGTTTCTCTGCGCAGAGCCATCTTGAAGACCAAGATCAGTGGTGGATGGCTGGGCTTCATCGTGAAGTTTTTCTTCGATCGCAAGCACTGATTGCTCTTGATGATGCACATGTCAATGCTGGAGTTCTGAAGAATGGCACCGGAACACTCAACATTGACGTGAAGATATCTGTTCCTGCTGGAGCGACACTTCAACGTGGGTGGATGGTGCGTGCGCAGTTAGAAACGATGTCGGGTAAGAAAGTTGGCCCACCTCGTTCAAGCGAAGTCGCCTGGTTTGACATGCCGTATGTCTTTGAAGGACATGTCGCCAAGTTTCGGAAATGGAATGTTGATGACATTGAGCTGTGGAGTGCGGAAAACCCACAGCGGTATCGGGTCGTTCTCGAATTGATTGACCCGAATGACGAAGTGACAGAAGTTGTCTCTGTCGTCACTGGCTTTCGCACTGTTCGCATCTCCGGAAACTCATTACTGATTAATGGGAAGAAGGTCATGATTCGTGGCGTGAATCGCCATGACCACCACCCTGAAAAGGGCAAGGCTGTCAGTGTTGAAGATATGCGTGCCGATTTGCTGCTCATGAAGCAACACAATGTCAACGCAGTGCGATGCTCGCATTATCCAAACGATTCGCGCTTTCTCGACCTATGCGATGAGTTGGGTCTGTATGTGGTTGACGAAGCGAATGCGGAAAGTCACGCATGGAACACAAGCTTGTGTCACGACCCGCGGTATCGCGATACCTGGATGTCACGTATCAGTCGGATGGTGGAGCGCGATAGAAATCATCCGAGCATCATCATGTGGTCACTCGGGAATGAGGCTGGCTACGGTGCCGTGCACGATGCAGCAGCAGGATGGATTCGTTCTGTAGACCCGTCGCGCCCATTGCATTACGAACCCGCAGTGTTTCATGCCGGCTGGGATACAGGCGGGATAGCCGCCACCGATGTTGTGTGTCCGATGTATGCACCGATCGACGCAATTGTCGAATACGGAAAAAACAGTGTTGGCAAACGTCCTCTCATCATGTGTGAATACAGCCATGCAATGGGAAACAGCAATGGTTCGTTGTCGGACTATTGGAACGCATTTGAAAACACACCTGGTCTGCAAGGTGGTTTTGTGTGGGAGTGGAAAGACCACGGGTTGACGCAAAAGTTGCCTAATGGGTCCAAGCGGTTCGCATACGGTGGTCAATTCGGTGATGTACCCAATGACGGCAACTTTGTCGCTGACGGATTAGTGCATTCAGACCTAACGCCTCACCCAGCAATGCGCGAACTTGCATGGGTGCATCGACCGGTGTGGGTCACTAAGGCCGGCTCGAAGACTGCGCCACAGCTGCGCATTCGTAATCACCAATGGTTCTCGGATCTTTCCAGCATGGAAGCTCGTTGGGAACTGATTGTTGATGGCGTCTCGAAGCGGTCGGGCATTCTTGCGGTTCCGCACGTCGCTCCGGATTCTTTGGTGGATATTGCATTGCCGGCCACGATTCCTGCGAACTGCGGAGAAGCGTTTGTATCAGTGACCTGGTCGCTGAAGAAGGCAACACCGTGGGCACCAAAGGGTCATGTTGTCGCTTGGGATCAAGTTGTTCTGAAGTCCCAGAAGCCAGCACGAGTGCCAGTTCGAAAAGAACAAGGCGATACTCCGAAGGTGTCTCCACGCGTGACTGTGTGGCGCGCTGCAGTGGACAACGACGGTTTCAAGATGATGCCTCACCTGTGGCAGGGCTTTGGGCGGTCACTTGAGCGTTGGTTGGGTCAAGGTATTCCGACAGACAATGCAGATGTTGTGTCGAGCACAACAAAAGTGGAAGAGCGCACTGATGGTTCCGTGCGGTATGTGCACACGGTTGTTGTTCCTGAGGAATTGGCAGACCTTCCTCGTATCGGTGCGACCTTTGATGTGCCATCGCGGTTCACTCAACTGCGTTACTACGGCAACGGGCCACACGAGAATTATCCCGATCGAAAAGCATCCGCGATGCTGGGAGTCTGGGAAAGTGCGCCCGATGAGTTGCCATATCTCGTGCCTCAAGAGTTTGGTCTGCGTACAGATTGTCGTTGGATGGAACTGATTGATCCGCAATCTGGTGATGTGTTGCGTATTGAAAGCGATGCATGCACATTGCATATGAGTGCGATCCATCACACGGCCGACGATTTGTATGCGGCGAATGACCAAACAGAACTCACGCGCCGTCGTGCACTAACAGTTCATGTCGACATTGCGCATCGTGGACTAGGAACAGCAAGTTGCGGGCCCGACACTCTTGAGCGGTACCGCATTGCGCCGGGTACGTACACATTCGCGTACGTGGTGTCACAGCGTTAACTGATTCGTTCTGCTGCACCCACGGGTCGCACGCGCCAACCGTCAAGTTCAGTTCCGGGTGTGCACATCGTGACAACGCAACCGCCAAAACCGCCACCAGTCATACGTGATCCGTACACGCCTGGTGTCTCACATAAGGCACGAACAACAGCATCCATCTGTGGTGTCGATACTGCAAAGTCCGCAGACAAGCTTTCGTGACTATCGCGCATGAGTTTCCCTGCGGTGGAGTAGTCGCCAGTGGACAATACTTGCGTGAAATCAAGAACGCGCATGTTCTCGGAAACAACATGGCGTGCACGTCGCGCAATTGTCTCGTTCTCAATTCTTGAAACGTCATTGAGCGTTGCATGCCTCAGTGGCCCAATCACCGCTTCTGCATCAGCACATTCACGAACACGGTCGGCGTACTCAGAACCTTCCAGCGTGCGGTGCGCAATGAATTGAACAACGAACTCAACATCAGTCGGAATCGGAATATGTGTCACGGCGAACGACTCGCAATCAATCAGTGTTCCCATTCCTTCACGGGCTGTTGCGATGCACAATTGATCCATAATGCCGGTGGGAACGCCAGTGGCAAGCTGTTCGGCTTTTTGCATCAGTAGCGCCAACTCGGTGGGCTGCAGAGTGTCGTTCAGCGCGTACGCCACCGCGAGTTCCAACGCCGCACTCGATGACAAGCCGGCACCCACAGGGATGGTGGTGGAAAGGTTCGCACTAACTCCACGCGCAGGGCTGACAAGTGATGCAACAGCAGAGATGTATCGACCCCATGACGGCTGGATTTGTGAACTGAACGGCGAACCCAGTGGAATTTGCACAGTGCCATCGAGGTCATCCGATGTCATGGTGATGGCATCGTCAGTGATCTCACCTTCACAGACCGTCCAACGATCAATAGCCATGGGGAACACGAGTCCGCCTGTGTAATCAGTGTGATCGCCAATCAGATTGACGCGCCCTGGTGACATCGACTTCATGAGCTCATTGCATCGCGGAGTCGACGAGCGACATCTGCGGGATCGACGGGGTTGAAGTATTCACCCGTTGCTACTTCGACGCCAGCGATGTAACGGGGCACACCGTTTGCGCGCCATGGCGAAATGATTTCCATGTTGAGCCAAGCATCGGGCCATTCACTGTGCGAACGTGGTGCTTGATTCCACCACATCATGTAGGGGGGAAGGTCATCGAACAGATTGTCCAGTGCAGAAAAGACCTCATGCAGTACTGGTGCGAGCGATTGTCGTAGTTCTGGCGAAAGAGACGGAAGATCTGCAACACGATGGATGGGCGCCAGACGAATAGTCACTGGGTGTACTGCGGCGTATTCAGCCCATACGCGCCACCCATCGCGTTCGAGGATGAGTCGATCACCGGGGCCAGCATCGGGAGCCCAACTGTTCTTGAGTTGTGCAGCTACTCGTTGCGGTGCATGGTCGAATGCGTAGATCTGCCCATGTGGATGGGGGATTGTTGCACCAATCTCAGCACCGTTGTTTTCGAAAATGACAACACATTCGCCATTGGGTAACGCCTGCAATGCGGTGGTCCGCTGCGCCCACAGATCGACAAGCTCGGCGATGTTCTCCGTAGAAAGTGTGGAGAGGCGTGCATCATGCTGTGGTGAATACAACACGACTTCGCAATATCCGGCCTCTAGCGCGGGCCAGCGATTCGGAAATGTACGAACCGAATATGGTTCGGGTGCTTCTAAACCGCCCACACAAAATGGGCATCCTGACGATGGAAGATTCGGACGGTTCTGTCGGTCAGCCACGATATGCACTGACGTTTCCGTGAACGGATCGAAACGAAATTCACGAGTCATGAATGCACTGCCTGGCTGAAACGAATAAGGAATGACGATTCGGGAAGGAGCGACGGCATCGGGAGCCCAACATTGGCGAGCAGTGTGCCCGACATTGTGCTGGGTGAGTCGGTGATCCATTGCGGTAGTGCACGATGCAGTGCCCAACGTGGTGCGCCGAGATGAATGACTTCAACCGTCAGTTCTCCTGCATCTTTCAACATGGGGAAACGAAGCGGTGCTGAGTGGTTGCTCGGGCCACTGTGCAGTCGGGCCACAGAGAACAAACCGTCACCACTGGGTGAGTACACGCCACGAACATCAATGGAAGCATCGGGGTGATCGACGCGCACGAATGTTTCTGAGTGAAGGAACGCACGATTCTGTTTATAGAAGGCAATAGCGGACTGCAGAGCGTTCTTCTCTTTGTCAGTGAGAGTGAGGAGATTCCACTCGACTCCGAGCCATCCGAAGAGAGCTGTTGCAGCGCGGAATGACAATGCATGCTTGCGTCCGGTGGTGTGGCATGTGGGTGACCCAATGTGACTACCCAACATTTCGATGGGAATGAACGTGGACAGGCCCTTTTGAATCTCTAAGCGGTCAAGTGCGTCGATGGAGTCGCTGGCCCAAAACCGATTCACCTGATCAGCGACACCGAAGTCGATGCGGCCACCACCAGAGGCACACGATTCGAACTGGACATTCGGATGGCGCTGATTCAATTGATCAAGCAGTGCATAGAACCCCTGGGTCTGCTGATGCGATGCACCACCAATGAGTGGCCGATTGTGATCCCACTTGACATAAGCGATCTCGTATTCGCTGAGCAATGCATCAATGCGTTGGAAGAGATACTCGCGAACATCGGCTCGTGAGAGATCAAGAACAAGTTGATTGCGTCCGAGAATGGGGTGGGCGAGTGCACCGTCTAGCGCCCACTCGGGGTGTGCACGGAAGAGGTCGCTATTCGGGTTCACCATCTCTGGTTCAAACCACAAGCCGAACTCCATTCCCAATGAACGGACGTGAGAGATGATGGGATTCAGGCCTTGTGGCCATACTGATTCGTCCACGTACCAGTCGCCAAGACCAGCAGTGTCGTTTCGTCGTCCGTTAAACCAACCGTCATCCAAAACGAAACGTTCGATACCCACTTCGGCTGCCGTCGTTGCGAGTGCACTCAAAGTTTCGAGGTCATGATTGAAGTACACCGCTTCCCATGTGTTGAGAACAACAGGGCGTTGGATGTGTGGCTGACGACTGCGGATGTACTCATGAAAGTTCTGCGAACATTCGCTAAGCCCGTTGCGTGAGTACGACACAACAGCGCGGGGGAACGCATACGACTCAGCTGGCGGCACAACTACTTCGTTCGGCTGTAGCAACTCACCTATCTGAATGGTTTTGCGTGTATCGGTCACGCCATCACACATGATGCGAAAGTTTCCGCTCCATGCAAGATGCACACCCCATACCTCGCCGGTTTGTTCGGTGAACCCGGAGGTTCCTGCAAACACAACTCCGAGCTGTTCGTGAGACGTGCGGCCACTGCGGTTCTCAAGAGAGATGCGTGCGCGTTCCCATGGTGTGCGTTGCTGGACTGCTTCCATTGCGTGACGTCCACCAAGGGTCATGACTTCTGCGGCGTGGTCACCAACAGGAACATTGAAGTGAGCGGTACTGATTGCAAGAGTTCCATCAGACAAGTTCTTCACGGTCGCGTCAATGGTGAAGACATTGGTCTCTTTGAGAGAGAGAAGAACTTCCACACCAACGTTGTGTGTTGCATCAGTCAGCACACAACACAGCTCATCAATTCCTTTATCCCACGAGGTCTCGGCTACTCGAAGATCGAGAGGGAGAAGCACACCATCGCGTGAGACTTCAAGGCCAGGCGTGCCACTCCATCCCTGCGACGGCAACGCAATGAGAGCAGGAGTGACCTCGATGTCGAGTCCGCCGCCAACAATGCCGCGCGCAAAGAACCTGGGGTCGATGCGGAAATCATCGAATTCGTCTGCAGTGCACAGTGATGGGCCGATGTAGGGGACGAACAAGATGTCATCGCGAGCGGCCACGATGACACTGGTGTGCTCATTCCATAGATGGTCGATGACCCGAATTGCCCCGCTCATGGGGTTCATTCTGCCACTGGATAATGGATAGGGGTGAATCACGAGGGACCGACTTTGAAGCGCATAACATCTCTGTTCATGACAGAGCCACGGCCGACACGCGTAGATGGGCGCGAGACGATGGATCGTCTGTTGGAGTTTGCCGAACGTGAACTCAACGAGGTCGGTGCGGTGAAGTTCCAGT
>Ga0208481_1000277_pt1 | contig 15824 bp, 12 predicted proteins | sample LakMenEpi02Jun10_FD_150662 | JGI IMG/M metagenome (GOLD analysis project Ga0208481, IMG submission 150662) | Freshwater microbial communities from Lake Mendota, WI - 02JUN2010 deep hole epilimnion (SPAdes) | ecosystem: Environmental > Aquatic > Freshwater > Lake > Epilimnion/Euphotic zone ... | reverse complement strand
AAAACGCCGCCGTAGATCATCGTTGCCAAATAGTTTTGTGCGGCGAGATGCATAGTGGCCAACGTGTGCGGGCCGATTGGTTCACCAGTCGAGAAGGTGCCAGGTCGCAACAAGTCGGCATCACCCCACGCGTTACTGGCAAAGAAACCGTCTTGGCCACCGATGTGCAAAGTGACCGGAAGTTGTGCTTCGGCGAGTAATGCCCATAGCGGGTCAAGTTCGGCCGCTGCTGGCGAGCGACCACCAGGTGCGATGCCGTCTTGGATGAAAACTGCTCGTGCGCCACCAGCTGCAACTCGCTCGGCTTCAGCGATTGCACCTTCGATCGTCGTCAAGTTGAGCAATGCAGTTGGGCGCAAGCGTCCGCGACCAGATTTTGTCCATTGCATGACCGTGTCGTTGTATTCGCGCAGCACGACACCAGCGTTCGGATGATCAGACCACGCGGGCATCGCCAAAACCACCTGCGGAAAAATCAGTTGACGTTCGATGCCCATCACATCCATTGCCGCCAAACGGCCTTCGGGGGTAGACGCACCAGGTGCAGCAGTACCTTTGGTGGTCCACACCGACTGGGTTGTGAGGTCGGGTTCGTCGGTGGCATCAAACAACGGAATACCAGCGAAGCGTTGGCCAAAGCGCGCAGTTGCGTCACCGAATACCTCACCCCAACGAGAAATCGGTACTTGCAAATGACTGTCGAGATCGAGGATGCGCCCGTGAACGGCGGTCAGCGTGGTCGTCATGTGGACAACCTAATGGAAGGCGCCTAAAAATCAGAATAGAAGACACCATAAAGATTTAGAAGTTGGTGATTGCTCGGGCAAACTTTGGCCTGCGAATTGAGTAATTCGTAGCCCAAATTCGGCAATTTCAGTTGAGAGTCATCTGATTATGGGGCACTCAGTGCGTAGCATAAGTACTCGTATGTCTACTCTTCCCAACGCTGCATTTTCCATCTCTCTCGATTGTCAGCTCGACAATGTGCCAGGCACCCTCGGACGGTTGTGCGGCGCCATTGGTGAGGCCGGTGGAAACATCGGAGCTCTTGACGGTTTTGATGTGCGTGGTCCGGTTCTGCGCCGCAGTCTTGTCGTGCACTGCCGAAACGAAGAGCACCAAAAGACAATCGTTGCAGCAGTGCAAAAACTCGATGGTGTCACGGTTCTCGACTGGTGGGACCGAACATTCCGCATGCATGAGTCTGGGAAGGTTGAGGTCATCAGCACAGCTCCTGTGAATGACCGTGATGATTTGTCAATGGCATACACGCCTGGCGTTGCCCGCGTCTGTACCGCAATTGAAAATGATCCATCGCTGTCTCATAAGTACACCATCCGCAAAAACACTGTTGCCATTGTCAGCAACGGAACCGCGGTACTCGGACTCGGCGACATCGGTCCAGAGGGCGCAATGCCCGTTATGGAGGGCAAGGCTCTGTTGTTTAAAGAGTTTGGTGGCGTGAATGGTTTCCCCATTTGCATCAATGCTCGCACTGCAGATGAAGTTGTCGATTTTGTGCAGCGCATTGCCCCAACATTTGGTGGCATCAATCTGGAAGACATCAAAGCACCTGAGTGTTTCGAAATTGAAGAACGTCTCCGTGCAAGTCTTGACATTCCTGTGTTCCACGACGACCAACACGGCACAGCAGTGGTCACATTGGCAGCGTTGTGGAATTCACTGAAAATCACCGGCAAGAAAATGGAAGACCTCACTGTTGTTATCGCCGGCGTTGGTGCAGCCGGTGTTGCCATTGGCAAGATTCTTTTGAATGCTGGTATCGGCGATGTCATTGGTTGCGATCGTGTTGGCGCCATCTACACCGGCCGAGGCGAAATGAACTCGGCAAAAGAATGGTTTGCCGCAAACACAAACTCGTCGCGAAAGATGGGAACCATTAGTGACGTCATGAAAGGCGCCGACGTATTTGTCGGAGTCAGCGGGCCAGATCTCATCACTGCAGCTGATGTGCGTTCGATGGCAAAGAATCCCATTGTGTTCGCAATGGCCAACCCAAACCCAGAAATCCGTCCAGAGCAGGTCGATGGTCTTGCCTCGGTCATGGCAACGGGTCGCAGTGACTATCCGAACCAAATCAATAACGTGCTTGCTTTCCCCGGAATCTTCCGTGGCGCGCTTGACGCGAATGCAACAGACATCACTGAAGGCATGAAATTGGCAGCAGCGATTGCGATTGCCGAATCGGTCTCTGATGCCGAGCTTTCACCAGATTTCGTTGTGCCATCAGTGTTCAACAGGTCAATTGTTGAACGTGTTGCACCAGCGGTTGCTGCAGCCGCCATCAAAGATGGTGTGATTCGCAAGTCGTAGAGCAGGTGTTCGCTTGGCAATTACCCGTCTGCACATTGAGTAGTTCTTCATTGAGGTTTGGTTATCTCGCCTCAAATGATTGGGTAGAATTTGGGCGTGTCCAAGATTTCTTCGCCAATTGATGAGATGTATCTCGAAGGTCTTGAGATGAAGCGAGCCCAAATTCGACGTGATTGTCCTGATCTCGGCGACAAGGGCGTTGAAATATTGCTGCAGGCCTGGATTATGGATCGCCCAATGGACGCACCTGGTCGAGTCAGGTTCATGTGAGTCTTCTTTCCGCAGCGTCGCAAGTTTTGTCAGCGCTTCGTCACGAAAATGTCGAGGGCTGCATTGTCGGAGGACTCGCGGTTTCTGCATGTTGCGATCCTCGCTTCACACGAGGTCGTCAACTTGACGCCGAATTACTCACACTTCGCGATCAAACTGCTTAGCGTTTGCCGGTGCGCTGATACAACCGTGTCGCGATCGGAGCGAAGATAACGATCAAGAGAATCGCCCAACCGAGCGAGTACAACATCGCGTTCTGGAGCGGCCACGAGGTTGGTTCCGGAGTTTCGGCTGGCAAGTTTCCGAATCGAACACGAACCGCGTGTGTCAATGTCGACACTGGGTTCCATTCGGCGATGGGTTTCAAGATTCCGGGCAAACTGTCAGACGGTACGAAAGTGTTTGCGATAAACGTGAGTGGGAAGAGCACAATGAATGTTGCGTTATTGACGACTTCTGGTGTGGGAACCAGCAATCCAAGACAGGCCATCACCCACGAAAACGAATACGAGAAGAAGAGCAGCAACAAGTAGGCAACAACAGCATCAAGAATTGAACCGCGGATGCGCCAGCCCACTGCAAACCCGGCCAACGACATGATGATGATTGACAGCAAGTTATAGACCACATCGCTGGCGGTGCGACCAGCAACAACGGCCGAGCGCGACATTGGCAACGATCTGAATCGGTTAATCAAACCTTTTTGTACGTCTTCGGCTAGCCCTGACGCAGTGAAGGTTGCGCCGAACACGACGGTTTGAGCAAAAATTCCAGCAATAAGGAACTCGCGATAACTGCCGCCCGGAATATCAATTGATCCTCCGAACACATAGGCGAAGAGCAACACGAACATCAGCGGCTGGATAACGACGAACACCATCACTTCAGGCACACGGCTGATGCGAATGACATTTCGTCGGGCGATTGTGGTGGCATCGCGAATCATGCTGATCATGACTGCTCCTCCTGTGTCTTGTGTCCGGTGAGTTCCATGAATACGTCATCCAATGTTGGTCGTCGCAAACCAATATCAACGATCTCAATGTTCTGAGCCGTGAGTTCTGCCATGACCGAACCAAGTGCCTCAATGCCCTTTGAAACGGGAATGGAAACGAGAACTTCTTGATCGTCGATGCGAACCGCCCCAATTGCGAATGGTCGGACGATTGCCTCTACACGAGAAATATCCGTCAGCAGTGCGAGGTGAATATCGAGATGCTCGCCGCCGATGCGTCGTTTCAATTCTTGTGAGGTTCCCCGCGCTATCGCGCGACCGTGGTCAATGACCACGATGTCGTGAGCTAATTGATCGGCTTCTTCAAGATATTGCGTTGTCAGAACCACGGTGGTGCCAGCTTCAACGCGTTCACGAATGACATCCCACAATTCACCGCGACTTCGTGGATCTAAACCGGTCGTAGGTTCATCAAGGAAAAGAACTGGGGGATCGGCGAGCAATGCACCTGCCAAGTCGATGCGCCTTCTCATTCCACCAGAGAAAGTTTTGAGTGGTCGATGCGCAGAATCGCCCAATCGAAAGCGCTCAATGAGTTCGTTCGCTTTCGTGCGGGCAGCCGGGCGACGCATGCCGTAAAGGCATCCGATCATTTCAAGGTTTTCTGTTGCAGTGAGATGTTCATCAACAGCGGCGTATTGCCCAGACAAACCAATTAAGGACCGCACTCGTTGGGGTTCATTGATGACGTCCACGCCAGCGACTCGTGCTGTGCCGCCATCGGGAGCGATAAGTGTGGTGAGAATCGAAACTGCTGTGGTCTTGCCAGCACCGTTCGGACCAAGTAGTCCGAGAACCGTGCCAGTCGGCACCGAAAGATCAAGGCCGTCAAGCGCAATGACATCTCCGTAATGTTTGGTGAGACCACTTGCTTCAACAGCGAACTCGCCTGTGTAGTTATTGCCCGATGAATTATCCACGGTTGAAAATCATATCTAGGTTCAATAGAGAGATTCGGTCAGGGTTTGATGCCAGTGAAATATCAAGATGGAGATCAGTTATTTACTTGCGAGATGTGAAGCGACGTAATTGAGATCGAACAAGGTCATCAACTTCACGAGACATATCGGGTCCGAATCCACTTCGCATGTCAAAGCCTTCAACATGCATATGTCGCGCACCTTTTGTCCGAAGGCCAGATTTCATTGATTTCACGAGCGAGTCGGGGCCGCACATCACGATGTGGGCTTTTCTCAGGTGATCACTACTTGTTTCTGTGAGCACATGATGAGGCTCTAAGCGGTTCTTTTCATCAGATGCGTGCACATGTAGATGAATGCGACCTTCACGTGCCGCCGTTTCCAACACATCAATTGCCGGAGCCTGATGTCGAGATGGAACGCAGTAAAAAAGGTGTGGCGTGGGGCCATCGTTTGGTTCACGTGAGAGCGATGTTCCAAGGAAGGGGGTGATTCCAACGCCGCCGGCCACCCAAATGACTTGGTCAACGGGATGATCAGGAATCGGGGCTAAATGACCGTACGGTCCTTCAACGATGACGCGATCATCAATGGCAAGCGAAGCAACAAGTAAGTGAGTCCAGTCACCAAGATCACGAATGACGAATCGCAGACACTTTTCTTCAGGAGAGGAAGCGATGGTGAAGGGATGTGGCTCTTGAAGGCCCGGGACTTTCACCTTAAGAAATGCGAATTGCCCGAGTTTGTATTTCAACGGATCACCAACTGCTTCGAGCTCAATTGAAATGATGTTGCCGACATGTTCAATATTCGAGACGCGATGAAGTTTTCCTCGGCGAATCATGTCGCGCCACAAAACGCGGTAGATCCATGCAGCGAGACCTAAAAGCATGAATCCTGTAAACCATAAACCCCAGAACGAAACATTGGCATAGGGCTTTGTTGACGTGTAGAAGTGCCAGCAGGCAAAGGCATAGGGAAGTACGAGAAGTTTGTGGGTTAAACGCCACCATCTTGACGGCAGCCAACGAAGAAGACTGATGCCGACGAGAATGTAGAGCAACGTTGAACCGGTTTCTGCGAGTTCTTCTGCCGCTTCGGCAACATCGCGGGAAGCCCCACGAATACCTTTGACGTCGTCAACCATTTCTAGGTGAAGCCACATTGCGCCGACTGAGAGTGCACCGAACCATCGATGCCACACGTACATTCGGTCAACGCCACCAAAGATTTGTTCAATAGGTAGAGCTCGCGTTGAGAGAAGATTGCTCCAAGTCATCATCATGATGGACACAGCACCAATAAAAAGTGCGAATGCGGCGTTTCCGTCACCGATGGCATTGGTGAATGCAAACCATCCGATAAAAATCGAAAAAACGGCCACAACTGGGCCGATCCAGTTGGAACTCAACTTTGGTAATTGTGGCAAGTTCGGCTTGGCTAGGTGCCAGTCACGAGGTGTGCCAAGAAGTGTCTTGCCGAGAGTAAGTAATCGTTCAGCGGTGTTTCGCGGCATTAACGGATACTAACCGACACTAACCCACACCACTTTAGATTCTTGCTTTACGCCTTGGCGCGGGTGCGTCGCAGAATTGGGTCAGCAATTCGTAACGCGTTGTCGGCAAGTCGCATCACTTTTCCGGCGGCACCCGGAGTCGTTGAGTCAATCAAATTGCCCATCACGGCAAGCGTGATATCTGCGGCTGCTTGAGTTCCGACTGCAACGCGCAAACCTGGGCGTAACAACCACGGATGACCGATGATGAAACTGAATCGTCGGCCAGTTCGTAAGAACGCATCGAAGCGATCACCAACCTGCGTGTCGTATGCACTAGGTGCGGTAGCCGGATTGTCAATGAAACACTGAACGGCAAGCATCCCCGACTCGAGTGCGTAATCGATACCTTCGCCATTCATCGGATTCACAAACCCAGCAGCATCACCAACAGCAACCCAACCTGGTCCGTGACGACGTACGCAACTCATGGGCAATCGCCAGGCACGAGGCTTGTCAACATATTCACCCAGCGACCATGGTTCGCGCACAATAGACGCGTACTGATCAAGCAACGTATTGAGATTGAGTTTCTTGAAACCCTTCATAGTGCTTAATGCACCAACACCAATATTGACAGTGCCGTCGCCAGCCGGGAACATCCATCCGTAACCAGGAACCGGAGTTCCGTGTTCATCACGCAAACTTAAACATGCTTCAAGATGACGTTCGGCATGACGAGGAGTTGGCGCATACGCACGAATAGCCAATCCAAAAGTTTCATCGGGATCACGAACCGCGCCAAGCATTTTTGCTGCTGCGCCCTGAGCGCCAGTTGCCAAGACCACGAGCGATGCACGTATCACTTCACCGTTAACTTCAACGCCAACAACTACACCGTCTTCAATGACGGGCAGTGCTTCGGCATTGAAACGAACATCAGCGCCAGATTCAATCGCCACGTCAAGGAGGTGATTGTCAAATTTTTGTCGAGGCCACACTGCGCCATGATGTGGGAAGCGATCAGTTGCCGGCCATAAAAGTTCGCGTTGCTTCTTGCCAGCAATCATGCGCAGACCATCAATGCGATGGGCGACCGAGTAGTCAATGTTCAATTCATTGAGCGCGCCAATCGCTCGGGGTGTTAAGCCATCGCCGCAAACTTTGTCACGACCATACGGACCTTTTTCAAATAACACCACTCGTAACCCGGCGCGTGCAGCTGAAATTGCGGTCGATGAACCTCCTGGGCCACCTCCGATAATTGCGATGTCAAACTGCATACCTTGAGCCTGTCACGCTTACTTCATCTATGCCAACATCGGCGTTACGGATCAGCGACAAGAAGTTGAATGTCACATTCAACCAATACAACTGTGACTGCCAGTCTTTTGGGAAGTTAAGCACGTATTGAAGCAACCGCGGTTCGTGACACCTGATGGATAAATGCATTCATGTCATCGATGCCCTCAAGTTTGATTTCAAGCGGGCCATCAAGTAGCAGAGTTGCCAAACCATGACCGACTGACCACATATACGCAGTCTGCGTTTTAACAACATCACTATCGGTGCTGTCGCCAAGCAGCGCCTTGACCTCGTCAACGAGTATTTCGAAGGCCCGATCGGCTTCTTCCCGAGCAGATGGATAGTCGGAGAGTTGACACAAGTCGTTACGCATCATCACTCGAAAATGCCCGGGGTGTTGAAGAGCAAAGTGCACATACGCTTCGCACATGGTCGAATCAACCGATGGGCGAGGAGCCAACAGGTCCTCAGACAATTGGCGGAAACCCTCTTCGCAGATCGCAGCAAAAATTCCGGACCGATCGGTGAAGTGGTGGTAAGGGGCCTGGTGTGAAACGCCAGCCTTGCGAGCGACTTCACGCATCGAAATTGCGTCCGGGCCATTGGCGGCCGAAATGGCGACTGCGGCATCCAAGACAGTGCGTCGCAATGAATCGGTCTTGGTGGAAGCCATAACTTGACACTATCTAATTTTGATACTAGACACTGTCAAGTATGAATATTCATCCCAATCCCGTTGTGCAAAAACGTCGCTGGCTCATCTTGCCGGTGCTCTGCATCAGTTTGTTCATGGTCGTCGTCGACAACCTCATCATCAATGTGGCGTTGCCGACTTTGTCTCGTGAATTGGGGGCCTCAACGAGCGGTTTGCAGTGGATTGTCGACTCTTATGCGTTGGTGTTTGCCTGTCTGCTGCTGGCCTTTGGCGCTTTGGGCGATCGCCTCGGACGCAAAGGTGTCATTCAGTTCGGCATGGTCGCCTTTGTGGCTTGCTCGGTCTGGGCTTCTTTCGCTGACTCAACTGGCGCATTGATCATGGCGCGAGGTGCGATGGGCATCGGTGCTGCTGCGATCTTCCCAGCGACGCTGGCAATTGTGATTGACGTTTTTCGTGATCCAATTGAACGTGCCAAAGCAATCGGAGTTTGGTCAGCTGTTTCAGGAATGGCCGTTGCATTCGGTCCAATCAGCGGCGGGATTTTGCTTGAACATTTCTATTGGGGTTCGGTGTTCTTAGTTAACTTGCCAGTTGGAATTATCGCATTGACGTTGGGCGCGTTCTTGATTCCGTCATCAAAGGATCCGAATCCGCGGGCTATTGACATGAAGGGTTTCATTCTTTCGATTGCCATGGTTGGCCTTTTGGTGTTCACAGTGATTGAAGGTCCGCATCAAGGGTGGATGAGCTTCCGCACACTGGCATCGTTTGCAGTGACCATCTTGTTGTTCGCATTGTTCATTCTGTGTGAACTGAAAACCGAAGAACCGTTGCTTGACGTACGCGTGTTTCGTAATCCACGAATCTCGGCAGCAACTGGCTCAATCTCGGCTGCATTCTTTGTGTTGTTCGGTTTCACTTTCTTAGTCACTCAGTATTTCCAATTCGTGCGTGGATACAGCACACTTTCTGCAGGTCTGCACACGCTGCCGTTTGCCTTTGGCGCGGGTATCACCGCTCCAATTGCCGCACGTCTCGCTTTGAAATTCGGTACGAAACGTGTGGTTGCACATGGTCTTCTGAACATGTCAATCGGTTTGGTGATTATGGGCTTTTGTGGAGCCGATGCTCCCTATTGGGGCCCAGTCGTGATTGCCATGTTGTTCCTGGCATCAGGTCTTGGTCTGGTGACATCTCCGGCAACCGATGCAGTGATGGGGTCGCTCCCAGCCGAGAGAGCCGGTATTGGTTCGGCGATCAACGATGTAGGTCGAGAAGTTGGAGGAACGCTCGGTGTAGCAATCAGTGGTTCAGTTTTCGCGTCTCTCTACGGGCCGAAAATTGTGGAACTCATCAGCAATTTTGGATTACCCGAAGATGTAGTTGCCATTGCCAAGCAGTCAGCTGGTGCCGGATTTGCTGTCGCTGAAATGGCGCCAACACCAGAGGCCGCAGAAGCGATACGTGGCGCGGTGAGTGAAGCATTTATGCATGGCTTTCATGCAGCTTCGTTTACTGGTGCAGGAGTCGCACTCGTTGGTTCGTTGTGTGCATGGAAGTTCTTGCCAGCACGTAATCGTTCAATCTGACGCGCAAGAACTACTTGCCTAATGTCTCAAGCAATTTGAGAGGCGTGTCCTTGGGCGAGATTTTGTACCACGCTTCAAGAATGACACCATCCTTGATGAGGAATGCCGAGCGTTCAATGCCCATGTACTCGCGCCCATAAAGAGTCTTTTTCTTCCAAACTTTGAAAGCTTTAGCAACAACTTTTTCAGTATCGGCCAGCAAGGGGAAACCAAGTTCGTACTTGTCGTCAAACTTCTTCTGTTTTGTTGATGTATCGGGACTGATTCCGACAATTTTGGTGCGACCGATTTCTGATCGGATATCTCGAAGTCCACAACTTTGCTGCGTGCAACCTGGCGTATCGGCCTTTGGATAGAAGTAGACGAGAATCTTTCCCTTGCCTTGTTTCGCTAACGAGAATGGCTTTCCATTTTGGTCAAGGAGTTCAATCTCTGGTGAAGGGGAGCCGTTCTTGAGCATGACAACACAGTAATTGAGATGAGCACATTTTTGCGATGTGAAAGATGAAGCGGTAGTCCTTATAAATTCTCGAGCAAGTTGACAAGCTCATCTTGCTGCACGACGCCCATTCGTGTTTCAAGGGTTCCGTCTTGACTGATGAATGCCCACGCGGGTTGCGACGGAATGTCGTACTCGCTGAAGATCGATGCAGCCGTGTCATCAAGATTGTCAAAGGTCAACGAATGACGATCAATGAATTCGCGATACGAACTGTCGGACCCGTTCCATGCCACACCAACGATGCGGATCTGTCCGCTGAACTTTTTGCTGACCTCCTCGACCGAGGGGGCTTCTCGATTACACGTGCCTCAACCAGGTGCCCAAAACCAAAAAGCCACTGGGCTTTCGGCAAGAGCTTCAGTCAGAGAGAAACTCGACTGCGTTCCAATGATGTTTGCGGCAACATCATTGAGCGTTGTTACTTCAGTGATTGATGAAGTAGTGGTGAGAACTTCTTGCGAAGAATCGTCTGATCCGCAGCTCACAAGGAGCAACAGACTGATACCTACGGTGAGTGACGATAAACGACGCACATCTCAACCTTACCGAAGTAACAAGATGATGTTGAATCAGGCGAAGAAACCCTTGAGGGCATCGGCCATCTTTTGACGGTGCCGAGACCCCGACGGCAACATGTCCACCATTGTGATTGACGTATGAACATGTCCGCGAGCTCGAACATGTTGAACGGGAACTCCTGCGGCCTTGAGTGCATCGGCGTAGGCGTCGCCTTCATCGCGCAACGGGTCAAATTGACAGGTGACAATCATGGTGGGTGGAAGACCCGAGAGGTTTGTGGCAAGTAGCGGTGACGCTTTGGGGTTTGTTCGGTCACTTGGGTCGGCGTAATGATTCCAGAACCATTCCATCAATGACTTCGTCAGGATGAAACCCTGAGCGTTATCAAGATGAGATGGGTGTTGGCGTGAACCATCGGTCACTGGTGTGAGTAGCAGTTGCCCACGAAGTTTTGGACCGTTCATGTTGCACGCAGTTTGCGCTGCGACGGTCGCGACGTTGCCGCCAGCGCTCCAACCAGCAACTGCTAATTGATCCTTGATTCCACCGAGTGCTTCAATATTGTCGTTGACCCAACACACCGCGGTATATCCATCGTCAGCCGCAGCAGGGAAACGAGCTTCGGGTGCATGTCGATAATTGACCGACACGATTATGACATTGGCCAAACTGCAGAGCGCGCGACATAGCGGATCATCAGACGTGTGGCTGCCAAAGACCCAACCGCCGCCGTGGAAATAGACGACTACCGGATGTGGTCCGGCGGTCTGTGGTCGATAGAGGCGATACTCAAGATCGCCGCTAGGTCCAGGTAAAAGTCCGTCAACGATTTCGCCAACGTTTGGACCAGGCGGGCGCATGGCCGAAGATGCTTCAGAGAAAGCGCGCGCATCAACTGGACTCATGGACTCAACAGGCGGCAAACCGAGTGTGGCCATCATGTCAAGCACCATTTCGACGTCCGGTTGAATCTGACGAATTGGCCCGTCATTGACTTGGCGACCTTTTGGTCCCTCGAGAACAAACCCGAGATAGTCCTTGGCGACGACGTCATCACAAATGAGGCGGTATCGCCCAACTCCACCGATGTAGGGAAAAAGAACGCGAGGCTTGCCCGGAACGTTGGCACCCATGTACCAAGAATCAGTTTCTTGGAACAACGTAATGTCGGCGCAGTCGGTGCAGTGAATTCGCCAGTTTTCTTCCGCTAACGGGGTCGGTTCAATCGTTTCAAAGTTGTTCTCGCGAAGATGCACCAAAGTGTTGGTGATCCAATCAACGTGTTGCTCAATGGAAACCATCATGTTTGACAACACTGAAGGACTGCCCGGACCCGTCACCATAAACAGGTTTGGAAATCCAACCGTCGTGAGGCCGAGATAGTTATGCGGACCGAACTCCCATTTCTTCTTTAACGTCATCCCGTCTTTGCCGGTGATATCAACACTCACAATTGCGCCAGTCATCGCATCAAATCCGGTGGCATAGACAATGGCATCAAAGTCCTTTGTCTCATCTCCGAAATTGATTCCAGTCGGTGTAATCGTTCGGATTGGTTGTGTCTTGAGGTCAATCAAACGAACATGGGGCAAGTTATACGTTTCAAAATAGCGAGTATCCATACAAGGACGTTTTGTTCCGTATGGGTTTTTACGAGGTGACAAGAGTTCGGCAACTTGCGGATCTTTGACGACTGAACGAATCTTTGTGCGCATGAACTCGGCAACTACGTCGTTTGCTACTCGATTTGTACCAACATCGGTGAACACTAAACCTGGCTCAAGTAGTTCGCCTTTTTGCCAGGCAACTTCCAACATTTCAAACGCGGTCTCTTGCGACACCGATAGGGCGGAAATAGTTGGCATCGTGATGGGAACGCCCGTGGGGGAGAGTCGTGCCTCAGCTTCGTAAGCTGCGCGGTCAGTTTTCAAACGTTCAACGCGGTATTGCGGTGCTGGACCATTGAAAGCGGGAATCGAATAGTTTGGAGTGCGTTGGAATATGACAACTTCACTAGCTTGATCGGCAATTAACGGAATGCTTTGAATTCCTGATGAACCAGTTCCAATGACGGCTACTCGCTTACCAGTGAAATCAACTCCCTCATGTGGCCAACGTCCGGTCACATAAACTTCGCCACCAAATTGTTCGGTGCCTGGCAGGTCGACTTCTTTTGGCACCGAAAGACAACCAGTGGCCATGACGTAATGGCGACAAGTAATGGTTTCACCAGTTGATGTATCAATTGACCACGTTTTTGCCGAATCATCCCAGACCGCGCTTTCAACGCGCACATTAAATTCGATACCTGAATAGAGATCATGCTTTGTTGCAACGTATTGGGCGTAGCGAAGAATCTCTGGTTGTGCCGCGTGTTTTTCGGACCAAGTCCATTCGGTGTGTAACTCGGGATCCCAAGTGAATTGGTAATCGGTAGTTGAAATATCGCAGCGAGCTCCGGGGTATCGGTTCCAATACCAAGTTCCACCGACGTCGCCTCCAGCCTCGAGGACACGGTGAGAGAAACCGTTCTTGCGTAGTTCATGTAGTAGATACATGCCAGCAAAACCAGCTCCGACGACAACGACATCGACAACCGTGGTATCAACAATCTGTGCGTCTGACTTCGACACGACTAATCCCCCAATCAGTACTGCCTAACTCTCGCAGATTAATACTCATGTCTTCTAGTCGGGTACAACTACGCCTTCTCGAAGATCTCTGACACAATGAATCCGTGAACACGCACCCATCTCCGTCGCCAATCTCAACGACTGTGAGCAAGGTACTTGATTTCGCCGTTGTTCCGGGCTTCTCCAAGATCGGCTTTTTGGTTCGCAAGAAACTCGGTGGGTGGTCGGAAATCTCAGATTTTGACCTGGCGGGAAAGACGGTGGTCATCACTGGTCCAACTTCAGGTCTTGGAGCAGAAGTGGCGCGGCTGCTTGCGCCCACGGGTGCCAAATTGATTTTGGTGGGACGCAATCCTGAAAAGTTGGCGGCCATGGTCGCCGAAATCGGACCCAAGTGTGTGGCAGGAAAACCTGAATCGGTTATTGCTGAAATGGGTGATCTCGCCGCCGTCCGTCGGGCCTGCAAGGACATTCAAAAGTTGAGTAGTCATATCGATGTCCTCATCCATAACGCGGGAGCCCTTCTCAATTCTCGTGAGGTTTCGACTGACGGTATTGAACAAACCATTGCGTCGCATGTAGTCGGACCGTACCTCATGACCTCATTGCTATTGCCAGAACTTCAAGGCGGTCGTGTTGTCACGGTTTCATCGGGCGGAATGTATACAAAGGGAATACCTGACCTGCATCACGGTGCTTCGCTCGAGATGTCTGCTGATAAGTACAACGGCAGTCAGCAATATGCAATAGCGAAACGAGTGCAGGTAACGCTGAATGAAATATGGGCCGAACGGGTTCCCGAAACTCAATTTGTTGCGATGCATCCGGGATGGGCCGACACACCTGGCGTTCAAGACAGCATTCCCGGATTTCGTCGTGTGACTGCGCCAATTTTGCGTTCCGCACGTGAAGGGGCCGACACAATTGCGTGGCTTGCAGCTGTCGACACACTGCCTGGTGCTTCTGGAACCTTTTGGTGCGATCGCGAGACATGGCCAATCCACAAAACATCAGCCACAAAGAAGACCGATACTCCCGAAGTTCGCCGCTTGTTGTGGGAGTTGTTAGAGCAATATTGCTGGGTTTAGGTCTCTTCAGTATTCGCCCGTTTTCACCAAAATGGCAATCATGGATCAGAGAGATCCCATCACTTCGGACGCAATGAGTTCTAGTTGTTCAAGGTCGGTTAGGTCAAGTAATTGTAAGTAAGCACGCTCAGCCCCGACTGCATTCCATGACTCCAGTTTTTCAATTGCTTCGGCGGGTGTTCCGCAAACACCGTTGAGTTTTAATTCGTCAACCTCGCGACCAAGAAACGCAGCACGGCGTTTGATGTCGGCGTCGGTTTTGCCGACGCACACGATGAGTGCGGTTGAGTACACCAACGAATTGGGGTCACGTCCGATCTCGTTGCATACGGCTTTCACGCGGTCGCATTGTTGAACAAAGGCTTCTTGCGAAGAAAATGGCAAGTTGAACTCTGATGCGTAACGCGCAGCGAGTGCCGGCGTGCGCTTGGGACCACCGCCACCAATGATGATCGGAACAGGGGATTGCACTGGCTTGGGTAACGCTGGCGAGTTAGTGAGTTGAAAATGTTTGCCCGAGAAGTTGAAAGTTTGATCAATGGGGGTTCCCCACAGCCCAGTCACAATCGCGAGTTGTTCTTCAAGTCGATCAAAACGCTCGCCAAGCGCGGGGAAGGGAATTCCGTAACTGGTGTGTTCATCGTTAAACCAGCCAGCTCCAAGACCAAGTTCGACGCGACCATTCGACATGTCATCAACATTGGCAATGCTGATGGCCAAGACACCGGGATAACGAAAGGTTGATGAATTCACCAAAGTTCCGAGGCGAATCGTTGATGTTTCGCGAGCGATGCCGGCCAAAGTGATCCATGCATCGGACGGTCCAGGAAGACCAGAAGTTTGATCGCCCATCTTCACGTAGTGATCGCTCCGAAAGAATCCATCAAAGCCCAACTTCTCAGCATGCTGAGCAACGGCAAGAAGGTCTTTGTATGAAGCGCCCTGTTGGGGTTCGGTGAAGATACGAAGTTTCATAAAAGCACGCTAACCATCACGAGTGAATCTGCGAGACTCAAACTTGTGGAAATCGCTGCGATTCAAAAACGGACACTTCGAGTGTTAGTGATCGGGCAGTTGGCCGCCGCGGCAGCGCTTTCTTCGGCAGTTACTGTCGGCGCTTTCGTCATTCAACGAATTCTCGGACAATCAACTCCGTGGGGTGGTGCTGCTACTGCCACCGTGACAGTTGGTACCGCGTTTATGTCTCAGTACCTGTCTCGCTTGATGAGTCGACGAGGTCGTCAATATGGTTTGGCGCTTGGATATGGATTGGCAATCATCGGCGGTTGTATCGCTGGTCTCGGAGCACAAATCAAGTCATTGCCCATTTTCTTAGTAGGGCTCTTTATCTATGGCTCGGGGCAAGCTTCAAATTTGATGTCGCGGTATGCAGCAACTGATCTGGCAGAACCCGAACAGCGTGGCGAGGCTATGAGTCGAATTTTGTTTGCCTCAACATTTGGTGCAGTGCTTGGACCAGTTCTTGTGTTGCCGGC
>Ga0208481_1000273_pt1 | contig 15965 bp, 20 predicted proteins | sample LakMenEpi02Jun10_FD_150662 | JGI IMG/M metagenome (GOLD analysis project Ga0208481, IMG submission 150662) | Freshwater microbial communities from Lake Mendota, WI - 02JUN2010 deep hole epilimnion (SPAdes) | ecosystem: Environmental > Aquatic > Freshwater > Lake > Epilimnion/Euphotic zone ... | reverse complement strand
AGAGACCTGCACCGAAGAAGCCGGCAAAATGACCACACTCATTACGGGTGGTGCTGGTTACATCGGCTCCATCACAACACGTCTCATTCGATCCACTGGTCGTGCGGTTGTTGTCCTCGACACTCTCGAGAACGGTCATCGAACAGCTGTTGGTGACGCACCCTTTGTTCAAGGCGATGTTGCTGACACTGAACTTGTGGAACGCATCTGTAAAGAACATGGCGTTGATGAAGTCGTGCACTTTGCGGCCTATAAGGCTGTTGGCGAAAGCATGGAGAACCCGTCAAAGTACTTTCAGAACAACGTCACGGGTTCACAGAAGTTGTTTGATGCATTGCATCGTGCAGGCGTCGAACGAGTTGTTTTCTCTTCGACAGCAGGCGTGTACGGCACACCCGACACAGTCCCCGTTCGCGAAGATGCCGAACCACGCTGTGAAAGCGTGTACGCAGAAACAAAACTCATGATTGAAAAGACTCTGAGCTGGTACTCGCGCACCACCTCAATGCGCCATGTCTGTCTTCGTTACTTCAATGCCGCAGGCGCATCCTCCGATGCAACATTGGGAGAAGACTGGCGCTTCTCGCAGAATCTCATTCCGCATGTGATGAAGGCAGCGATGGGGCACGCTCCCGCACTCAAAGTATTCGGCAATGACTTCCCGACTCCCGACGGCACTGGCGTTCGTGACTACATCCATGTTGAAGATCTTGCATCGGCACATGTTGCTGCCCTTGACCATCTTGCAGGCAAGGGCGCAAGCATTACATGCAACGTCGGCACCGGGTTCGGAACCAGCGTGATGGACATCATCAACACCACTGAACAGGTCACGGGACAGAAAGTCCCATACGAAATCGTTGGTCGACGTGCCGGCGACCCTGCTGCGTGTTACGCGGATCCAAGCCTGATCACAAAGACATTTGGTTGGTCGCCTACGCGTTCACTCGAGGACATCATCGCTACTGCCTATGCATGGCACTCCACGCATCCTGCAGGCCACGACAGCTGATTACATCATGAGTGCTCGTTGGCGATCAAGCCATCCGAGCAACACCGCGATTGCGCGAGGGTCATGACGCAAGCGATGCCCTGCACCCGCAACAACACGAAGTTCAGCGCTGCCATGTGCTTCAGCAAGAACTCGTGAGTCTGCAACAGGAACACTCTCGTCTTCTTCACCATGCATGACCAAGAGCGGTCGCGGTGCGAATCGACTTGCTGCATCAACAGGACGGAAACGTCGCAGCTCACGGCTCCACTCGTCAAATGCCTGCGGGAAGCTCGGGGTACGGATGGCACCAATTTCACGAGCATGCTCTAAAAAGCGTCGTGGCTGACTTGCCCAGTCATCAAAGTCGGCACGAGCACCCAACAATGCGCAACCACGCACTCGCGGATCATCGGCTGCAACACTGAGCGCGAGAGCACCACCCGTGTTCGTTCCCACTAACCAAATGCCGTTCGGCTGCACTTCTTCTTCAAGGTGATCGATGGCTGCACGCAAGTCATCCACCCATCCCTGCATAGAGAAGTCGCCATCACTCGAGCCACACCCGCGGAACGTAAATGTGAGTGCCGCCCAACCAAGTTCATTCGCCATGCGGTCCATCAATTGCGGGAAGGTCACTCCGGCTTGACGTGCGTCCAGTGGCCCAATCGGAAAACCGTGGCACATGATGACACCTGGCAATGAGGACACAGGCGTGCTGGGTACTGCGAGGTACCGATGGAGCGTGAGAGGTCCCGAACGGAACGTGCCGTTCATTCCTCCGGACATGCGTTACGCGCGAGGCTTACGGTGACGACGTGTCGCACCAGCAGTGGCTAACGAATAGCCGCGGTTACGGGCTTCCGCCAAAGTGTCGGGGCCGAAACACAGTCCGACTCCTTCATTCACAATCTCTTCGATGATGGCCTCTTCGGTCCATTCATCAAGGTCGTACACAAGCTGCGTGCGCTTGTCACCAAGAAATCGGGTGTGCTCAAACCGTACGGGGCGTTCCATGGGACTAACGGTAGTCGCCACACACCCGCTGTGCACGAACGCGACTATTTGCGAGGACGAATGAGCGAGAAAATGGCGTCGAAGGAGACTTCATCCCACTTGGCGAGGTCAAGACAACCATTGTCCATCTCGGCGACGACTCGACCATTGATCTGGCCATGTAACCAATACGCAGTTGCCAGTGGGTCCAGGTCAGTTCGAACCCAACCTTGGCTCTGCGCGTACTCCATTGCCTGTGCCAGGGAAGTCAAGAACCTTCGATTGATTTCGTTGACTGCTGTGGCCAGCTCAGGATCTGTTTGCGCTGCCCCAATCACACTCAGGCGCACGCCGCGCGCAGCAACACGTTCTGGCTGGTAACTCCATGTCAACGATGCCCGGATCGCACGTTCGTATTCCTCTTGGTTGGTCACCATCATCATCAGTTGGTCAATCGGAACTTCTAAGTCTTGGCAGCGCTTGTACCACTCTGCATAGGCAGCAGTAACAAGTGCTGCACGATTCTTGAAGTGGTGATACACGAGTGGCTCAGTGACGCCCACCTTCTCGGCAACCTTGGCGACACGAACAGATGCTTCGCCAGCAACTTCCATCATCTCAATCGCCGCGTTAATCATCTGTGAGCGCATGTCTGAATTTGAACTCATTGTTCCCACACTAGATTGCAAAGATGACTCCGCATGAGACAATCGACAAACTTGCAGCAACGTGGCAATCACTCAGCGCTCTCGGTCAGACACTGACAGAGGAGCAATGGAAAACCTTTACGCAACTCCCTCGATGGACCGTGCAGGATAATCTGTCTCATCTCGTTGCTTTCGAAGCGAATTTCCAAGGAATTCCTCGCCCACAACATGTTGCTACCGAGAAATCTCATGTCAAGAATGAACTCGGCAGTTCCAATGAAGATGATGTTGACGTGCGCCGTTCATTATCCGGTGCACAAGTACTTGCTGAATGGAATGAACTGACAGCGTTACGCCTGCAGGCACTTCGCTCAGCAAATGCTGACTATTTTGCACAAGAAGTCATGACGCCGGCTGGTCCAGGAACCATGGCTGACTTTCTTCACTTGCGCGTCCTTGACTGTTGGACACATGAACAAGACATGCGACGTGCATTGGCGTTGCCAGGACACCAGAGTGGTCCTTCGGCGGAACACACCATTGATCGTCTCATTCGCACACTGCCCATCGTGATTGGAAAACGCGCGCAAACACCCGAAGGACAATGTGTTGTCATTCGCATCACTGGTCATGTGTCCCGATTGATCGCACTTCCTGTGATTGACGGACGTGCTCAGATTCGCAATGAAGAGCCCTCTTCTTCGCTGTGCGATATCTCAATGGACAGCGATGTCTTCTTACAGCTCGCAACTGGTCGTGCGGAATATGAAGAACTATCGAGCGATATCACAGTCTCTGGTGACGCTTCTCATGCCACACGAGTCCTCACTCAGTTCACCATGATGATCTAGACAATTTCGATGATCTAGTCGTGCAGTGAAAGGCCTACAACGAATCTGCTTGTGGGCCAACAGCACCAATTGCTGCGAGATACGCATTGTGTGCATCAAGAACAAACACCACATCAACGTCATCAAGCACATCAACACCGCGTGCCACTGACTCACTCAACAAGTAGGCAGCAAGAGCTGTTTCATCTGCCACAACTGGGGTGTCAATGCTTTGCCGACGATCAATGACGTCTCGCGGCATGAGATCTCGCTCGGACATCCAATTGAGATGGCCGAGAAGCAACGCACGCACTTCCGTCGATGTCAGTCGTGCTTGCGTGTTCTCCGGCAGAGACTCTGAAACAAATTCCACTGCTTGATCAATCTCGTACACCACGCGTGGTGCAACAGCATCGAGGCGACGGGCCTCGCGACCCACCACCACTGCAGCAACCGCAAACACTGCGAGCGCCGACACGATTGCAAACACGATGATGCTGGCTGACATGTTCCCAGCCTATGTCAGGACAAACAAAAGAGCCCGGGCACGAGGCCCGGGCTCTTTCTTGAATCTGTTTCAAACAGTGATCAGATACCGATGCGCTGAGCAAGAAGCTCGCGGTGGTAGGTGGGGTCACCGAAGATGAGCTCGCTTGACTTTGCACGCTTGAAGTAGAGGTGTGCTGGGTGTTCCCATGTGAAACCAATACCGCCGTGAATCTGAATGTTCTCAGCTGTTGCGTGGAAGTAAGCCTCTGAGCAATATGCCTTTGCGAGAGATGCAACTGAAGGAAGTTCTTCGTTCATCTCTGCTGCACACCACATGCCGTAGTAAGCAGCGGACTTTGCTGACTCAACTTCAAGCAACATGTCTGCACACTTGTGCTTGATTGCCTGGAATGAACCGATGGGGCGACCGAACTGGATGCGATCCTTTGCGTACTGCACTGCCATTTCGAGAACCTTCTGAGCTCCACCGACCTGCTCAGCTGCAAGTGCAACTGCTGCGAGATCCATGACCTGAGAAAGAACTGCGCCGCCGTTGCCCTCTGTACCGATGAGCTTGGCTGGTGTGTTGCTGAACTCAAGCTTTGCTTGCTTACGTGTCTGGTCCATGGTGGAAAGAGCTGTGCGAGTCAAACCGCTTGCATTGCCCTCGACTGCGAAGAGGCTGACGCCCTTTGCTGTGCGTGCTGCAACGATGATGAGGTTTGCGGTGTGTCCGTCGAGCACGAAGCTCTTGGTGCCGCTGATGGTGAAGTCAGAACCTGCACCCTTTGCCTCGATGGTGATGCCTGCTTCGTCCCAACGGCCTGATGGCTCTGTTGTTGCGAGTGTTGCGATTGTTTCGCCGCTTGCGATGCCAGGAAGGTATGCCTTCTTTGCTGCATCGTCACCGGAAAGAAGCAATGTGTTTGCTGCAAGCACAACGCTGGAGAAGAACGGTGCACACAAGAGTGCGCGACCCATTTCTTCAAGGACAACACCGAGTTCGATGAAGCCATAACCCTGGCCACCGAATTCTTCGGGGATAGCAAGACCCTGGAGGGCCATTTCGCCAGCCATCTGTGACCAGACGGCTGCGTCGAAACCGTTGACGGTTTCCATGTTCTCGCGAACTGCCTCTTCTGATGACTTGTTCTCAAGGAACGAGCGCACCATCTTGCGGAGTTCTTCTTGTTCTTCACTAAATGCAAAATTCATGTGGTCATTCTGACCCAGCGGTTATTGACCGCGCCACTCGGCATGTGTACACCCGTGTACACATCTTGTAGGCTCCAGTTATGGCCTTTGTCGGAATGCGCGAATTCAGATCTGCCCTTGCCACCTATATACGGCGGGCTCAACACGGGGAACGTGTCATCATCACGGTGGACGGCTCCCCCGTGGCGCAGCTGTCTCAGATGTCTGCCGACATGGGTGGAGCAACGATGGCCGACCTCATTGCCCGCGGAGCCGTGGCCCCACCGCGCCGGCGAGGCGACTGGATCCCCGATGACCCCTTGCTTCTCTCATCGGGCGCTCGCGTTGACCGCGCCTTGAACCAGGTGCGCTCATGACCGTCTTTCTTGATGCCAGCGCTTTGCTCTCACTCCATATTGAAGGACCCTCGGGCGCCATCGTTCGTGAAGCACTCGAAAGTGACACCACCTGGACCGCGTGCGCCATTGGGCTTGGCGAAGCAATCGCTGCTGCTTCACGTCTCACTGACGAAGCAGTACTGATTCGTCATCTTGAAGACATGCTGCGCCACACGTGGGATTTTCTCCATGTTGTCCCCCTCGACCAAGCACTGCTCGACGAGGCCACCATGCTCTGTCAAGAACAGCCTGTCGGTATGTCCACCGCAATGCATCTAGCCGCAGCTGCACGTTTGCCACAGCCCGTTCAATTCGTCACCTTCGATGCAGCCCAGATTCCCGTCGCACTATCGCTGGGTTTCGAAGTTGTGTCAGGCTGAGGACATGGCGTCGCCACTAGGAACATTGCACTACTTCGATCACAATCTCGAAGTTCATCGTGTTGTTGTCGGTTCCTATGCCAACAATGTGTTCATCGTGCGCTGCAAACACACGGGCGATGCCGTTCTCATCGATGCAGCAAATGAGCACGAACGTCTCCTCGAACTCTGCACAGCATTAGGCGTGCGCCGCGTGCTTGAAACACACGGACATCACGACCACATTCAGGCTGTCCCTGCAATGCGCGAAGCTGGGTACGAAGTTGCAGTCATGGACGAAGATGCCGAGATGCTCAAGGACGTTGGCTACGACGTTTTCATTAGCGACACGCAAATCTTTGAAGTGGGCAAGTTGCGTTTAGAAGCGATTCATAACCCAGGACACACTCCTGGTTCCGTTTCCTTCAAAGTGCATGATGCGCCGCTGCTGTTTACTGGCGACACACTGTTTCCTGGCGGCCCTGGCGCAACGCACTTTCCCGGCAGCAGCTTTGAGACAATCATCGAGTCTCTCGATACACGGTTGTTCACATTCCCCGGCAACACTGTTGTTCTTCCTGGTCATGGCGTCGACACCACTATCTCTGTCGAACGTCCACACCTCAATGAATGGATTGAACGTGGCTGGTAGTTCTGCTTTTCTTGGCGCAATGGCACCCGAGGTAGTACCCGTCGCGCACGCCACTGAGCACATTGCTACCGATGGTCGACTCTCACACAATGATCGCGCACGTTTACGCGCAATTCCGTCCTACAAAAACGCGTGGTCGACGGTGTGGTTGTTTGGACAGAACATTCTCATTCTCGTCGCAGCAGCACAACTGAACCATGTCGTTAGTTGGATCATCGCGTTTCTTCTCATGGGTCGTGCCCATGCACAGTTTGCTTCTCTCATGCATGAAGCTGCACACCGTTTGTTGTTCTCCAATAAAGCAATCAACGACTTTGTGGGTAATTGGATTCTTGGTTACTTCGTGATGACGAGTACACAGGCGTATCGCCGCGTGCACATGGCACACCATAAGCGTGAGTTCGGACCAAACGAACCAGATATTCCGCTGTACGCGAACTACCCCATCTCGCGTGCCAGCTTGCGTCGCAAACTCATTCGTGATGCCACAGGTCAAACGGGCTACAAACTGTTGCGCAATCAATTCAAAAATCTGCGCTCGACTGACACTCGTGTACGACACACCCTCTGGAAGATGATCGGCGTACAAGTGGCAATCGCAGCCGCGTTCACCCTCGCTGGTTACTGGTGGATGTACCCCGTGATGTGGGTGGCGCCGTACCTCACTGTCTGGCGCGTCATCAACCGTTTACGTTCCATCGCAGAACATGGTGGCCTTCGTGAAGACGATGACCGGCGCTTCACCACACACTCTGTTGCCCAGCATTGGGGTGCCCGATTTTTCTTGGTGCCGTACAGCATCGGATTCCACATGGCTCACCACGTTGATGCCGGAGTTCCCTTCCGTCATCTCAAGGAGTACCACCGCCTCCTTCATGAGGCCAACTATCTCGACAACGCCCTTGAGTACCCCTCGTACCTGGCGTTATGGAAGTCACTGTCCTCCCCGGCCTAGTTTCCACTACGCCCATAGTGGTAATTCCCCCCGCCCTAATAGACTGGGCTTGTGAGCGAACTTTTCCGCATCGAGAACCTCCACGCCCGCCCCGTTACTGACGATGGTGAGTCCGCAGACGACATTTTGCGCGGCCTCTCTCTCAAGGTGGCTGCTGGCGAAGTCCACGCAATCATGGGGCCCAATGGCTGTGGCAAGTCCACCCTTGCCAGCACCCTCTTGGCTTCCCCCGAGTATGAAGTCACCTCGGGCGACATCTTCTTGAATGACGAGAACATCACCGACTGGACAACAGATGTGCGTGCCAAGGCCGGCATGTTCCTCGCCTTCCAGTACCCGCAGGAAATTGCTGGTGTCTCGGTCATCCAGTTCCTTCGCCAGGCATTGTCTGCGCGCAAAGGCATTGACCTCTCTGTTCTTGAACTTCGCCTGTCTGCAATGGACTGGATGAAGCGCCTCGGAATGGATTCTTCTTTCGTTGACCGTTACCTCAACGAAGGTTTCTCTGGTGGAGAAAAGAAGCGCAACGAGATCATGCAGATGGCACTGCTCGAACCAGAGTTCGCCGTTCTCGACGAGACCGACTCTGGCCTCGACATTGACGCATTGCGCATCGTTGCGAAAGGTATTCGTGAAGTACGAGTTGACCGTCCGAACTTGGGCATCCTCCTCATCACGCACTACCAACGCCTTCTTGACGAATTACAGCCAGACCATGTGCACATCATGATTGATGGTCGCATCGTGAAGTCCGGCGGTATGGAGCTTGCAGCAGAGCTGGAAAAGAACGGCTACGAGGCATACAAGGCCTAAGTGTTGTGAGTTACGACGTTCAAAAGCTTCGCAATGACTTCCCTGTCTTGGCAGAGGTCATTAACGGCAAGCCACTGGTGTATCTCGACTCTGCAAACTCTTCTCAGAAGCCCTTAGCAGTCATTAATGCAATGAGCGACTTCATGTCGCATGCATATAGCCCCACCAACCGCAGTGCGTATCAGATGGCAGCTCATGCAACTGACTTGTATGAAGGTGCACGCGTAAAAGTTGCAACGTTCATCAACGCTCGTCACGCGCACGAAGTTGTCTTCACCAAGAACGCCACCGAAGCCCTCAACCTTGTCGCTCGCGCATGGGGTTCAGCGAATCTCAACAAGGGTGATGTTGTTCTTCTCACGCACATGGAACACCACGCCAACATTGTTCCGTGGCAAATGCTGGCCGCAGAGCGTGGCTTCACCATTCGTTGGGTTCCGCTCACAAACGACGGCCTTCTTGATCTCACCGACCTCGACACATTGCTCACGGGCGCAAAGGCATTCTCCTTCACCGCTATGTCCAATGTTCTCGGAACAATCAACCCAGTCGCAGAACTTGTTGCCGCAGCGCATCGTCATGGTGCAATCGCAATTGTTGACGGGTGCCAATCAGTGCCACACATGGTCACCGATGTTCAAGCACTCGGTGCCGATTTCCTCGCATTCAGCAGCCACAAGATGGTCGGCCCCACCGGCATTGGCATGTTGTGGGGACGCGAAGAACTTCTCGATGCAATGCCACCGTTCCTCGGCGGCGGCAACATGATTTCCGATGTGCGCCTTGACGGATTCACTTGTGCAGAATTGCCTGCAAAGTTTGAGGCGGGTACACAACCCATCATCGAAGCAGTCGGACTGGGAGCAGCAGTTGACTATCTCACCGCAGTGGGCATGGAGAACATCCGTCAACACGAAATCGATATCACTGCCTACGCGCTCAACACACTGACTTCTCGCTTTGGTGACGACATCGTGATTCACGGCAGCCGAGACGTTTCCGTCCGTGGCGCCACCATCAGCTTTGCGTACAAGGACGTTCATCCTCATGACGTCAGCCAAGTGCTCGACCAAACAAATGTCTGTGTTCGAGCAGGTCACCATTGCGCCAAACCCCTCATGCGCCTTCTCGGCTCCAATGCCACTGTGCGCGCCAGTTTCTATCTGTACAACACCAACCACGAAGTTGATGCCCTTTGCGACGCGTTATCCGCCGCGGGCGACTTCTTCACCCTCTAGCCTCATAGTTCTAGACACGGAGACACACCATGCCCGGCCTCGAAGACCTCTACCGCGAAATCATTCTTGATCATTACAAGAACCCACGTAACCGTGGCTCTCTTGAACCACCTGCAGTGCGCGCCGAAGGTCATAACCCATTGTGCGGTGACGAGATTGAAGTGTTCATCTCCGTCGAGAACGACATCGTGGCCGACATCAAGATCAGCGGACAAGGTTGCTCCATCAGCCAAAGCTCTGGATCAATGATGAGTGCTGCGATCAAGGGCAAGCCCATTGCAGAAGTGCGTGCTCTCATCAGTCGCTTCAAGCACATGATGTCAATCGAAGAAGGCGAACAACCTGATACGTCTGCACCACTCGGAGATCTTGAAGCATTACAAGGTGTTGTGAAGTTCCCTGTACGTATCAAATGTGCAGTTCTTTCATGGAACACACTGGCTGAAGCACTCGATATTGCTGCTGAATAGGGCATGACCCCTTGTGGGTCGATAGCGCTATTAACCTTCCATCATCATGTTTCGTCCCCTCCGAATCGCTGTTGCTGTCACCGCCCTGTGCACTCTCGTACCTGCGATGCCCGTCAACGCTGAAGGAACTGGCGACACCACTCCCGACACGACTCTTCCTGTTGACACCACTGTCGACACAACCATTGCCACCACCACAACATCGACCTTGCCGCCGGTATCGCGTCCGCAGAAACGCCGAGTCAACATTGCATTTTCCCGCATCGTGTTGAGCGAACAACGTGCGTACTTCTATACGGCAAGCCGCCGGCTCATCGCCACACTTCCTGTTTCCACTGGTTCTGATGATCAAACTCCTGTTGGCACATTCAAAGTTTTCTCAAAATCCGCCCAGACCTTCTACGAACCCAACCCCCGTGAACGCATGAAGTTCATGACGCGATTCACCAAGGGCCGTCAGGGGGGCAACATCGGGTTCCATGGCATCCCCTACAAGGTGACCAAGAACGGCGACGTTCCGTTTTATACCCCCCTCGGAATCGCCCCTGTTTCGCATGGCTGCATTCGCATGCGAGTCACCGACGCCAAATGGGTCTTTGAAAACATGAAGATCGGCGCTGTCGTGGCAGTCGTTCGCACTCGGGGCTGACATTCCCTCATTCCAGTAGTAGTTTTTCCTTATCCACGAGGGGGAACCATGGTCGAGCGCGCAACATTCAAGTCATTCGAAGAATCCACAAAGGAAGAATGGCAAAACATCATGGTGTGTCTGCAAGAGACACAGTCAATGGTTGCTGACCGAGTGATCGAGCAATTGCAGATGCTTGAGTTGGATCAAGGTGGCTTCCCCGTCAATCGTCTTGAGCACTGTCTGCAAACCGCAACACGTGCAGAAGCCGATGGTCGCGATGCTGAGTACATCATGTGCTCTCTGATTCACGACATTGGTGACAACCTTGCGCCGTTCAATCACCCTGACATCGCAGCAGGCATCTTGAAGCCATTCGTGTCAGAAGCCAACTGGTGGATGGTCAAGCATCACGGCATCTTCCAGGGTTACTACTTCTGGGATCACATCGGCCTCGACAAGAACGCACGCGAGCAATTCCGTGGCAATCCGTACTTCGAATACACCGAAGAGTTCTGCGCAAAGTACGACTCCCCCGCATTCGATGCTGATTACAAGAGCGCACCGTTGTCACACTTCGAACCAATGATTCGAGAGCTGTTCAAGCCAAAAGGACGCTGATACCGCGGATCGAATAATCCGTGTTCCCGTCACCCACCACTGTTCAGAGTTAGGTTGCTTCTATGAAGATCACCTTGCTCGGAACCGGCAGCCCACTCCCTAGTGCAACATGTGCGGGACCATCCACACTTGTGCAGGCCGGCGGCCAAAATATAGTTGTTGACGCTGGTCGTGGTGTGATCATGCGTCTCGTCGGCGCAGGGTGTCCTCCACCATTCATCGCAGCCGTGCTCCTCACCCATCTTCATAGCGACCACATCTGTGATCTCAACGACATCATCACCACACGTTGGATCTCCACTCCCGCCGCGACTGCACTTCCGATCTATGGCCCTAAGGGAACCAAGAAGATGGTCGACGGAATTCTTTCGATGTTGGCGCAAGACGAGACGTACCGTCTCGATCATCACGACGATCTGCGCGCTGCTGGTGGCATGAAGGTTGACGTCCGCGAAGTTGAAGCTGGTGAAACATTCAGCATCGGTGATGTCTCGATTTCTGTTCATGCAACTGATCATCGTCCTGTTGCACCCACAGTTGGTTTCCGCATCGAGCATGAAGGTGTAGTTGCAGCACTTGCAGGCGACACCATTCCGTGCGAAGGCCTGTACGACATGTGCAAAGACGCCGATGTCTATGTGCAGACAGTTCTTCGTGAAGACTTGGTGCGCACATTCGCTCCCCTTGTCCCCACAGGCGACCGTTTCCTCGACATTCTTGATTATCACTCGACAGTGCAACAAGCAGGCCAGACAGCTGCAAAGTGCAATGTCAAAACTTTGTTGCTCACTCACTTCGTTCCTGCGATTCAGCCAGGACAAGAAGAAGAGTGGCGTGCAATGGCTGCCGAACACTTCTCTGGCGAGATTGTGGTTGGCCCCGACCTTACGTTTGTAGAGAAGTAGCACTCTGTGGTGTGGAGGTTGCAAGCCACACACCAACAATTGCAATCACTAACCCGATGATTGATAACGGGTGAAGCCGTTCTTGAAACAACAGCGCACCTTCAATAGTGGAGAGCGCAGGCGTCAAGAAGAACAGACTGCTGACTTGTGCAGCGGCTTGACGATGCAGCAACCACAACATGATCAAGATTGCTGCCACGGACAGAACAATGACTGACCACGCGAGCGAAAACATGCTGCGTGCTGTGATCTGAAACTGCCAGCCTTCCCACGTGACTGCCAACATTCCCAGTGCAATGGTCGTTGCGGTGTATTGCACAGCAGTTCCACCGAGCAACGGAGTTCCAGTTGCAAAACGTCGTTGCACCAACGTGCCACCAGCCATTCCGGCGACTGCAATGGTCATTGCAATGACGGCGAACAACGTGACACCTTCTCCGGCACCACCATGTTCGATCACAACCGCAATGACTCCGACAAAGCCAAGACACACGCCCAACACGCGTCGACGCGGAAGTTCTTCTCCCAGCAGCACACGACTCAACACCGTGGTCACAACCGGATGCAGCGCAGCAATGAGCGCACTAATTCCTGATGGAAGTCCGTGATCGATCGCGACCCAGACTCCTCCGAGATACATCGCATGGATGCCAATTCCCGTGCACACCTGCACAGTTAGTTGAGGGCGAACCAGGCGCGCCTCGCGCATGAGCCGAGCGACTCCCCACAGAACCAGCGCTGAGATGGCTGTTCGAACAGTCAGAAATGTAAGCGGCCCTGCGTCCTCTGAGCCATACCGAGCAACGACAAAACCCGTGCTCCACAGGACCACGAAGATTGCAGGCGCCCACCGCTTCAGCATGATGGGAAAGGGCTTTCGGGGCCGAAGGTCACCCAATGACTGTAGGTCTCGGCGCTTTCGGTACTGTGCCTCATTATGAATAACCAAGAACTTCTTGACGCAGCGTGCCCTCTGATTAACGATCTCGGAGCCGCTTTCTATTTCATCCCCGAGACACTCGGTGTTGGCAAGGCAATGGGCCTTGGCGGCATGGAGTTCTATGTGCAGGGACGCGCTGGCCAGATGGGTAACACCGAGCCAGAAGCAGTTGCTGCAGCATTTGGGTACTTCAAGCCAGCTCTTCTCAAGAGCATCCTTGACTCAGCTAACGCAAAATCAGACCCACGCGCGACTGGTGCTGCCTTCATGAATGCATGCGCCACCATGAGCCGTGCAAAGTTGTCGTCGCTTCCAAATCTTGATGCTTTCGTTGCAGTCCTCGACAAAGTCAACAACGCAGCCGACCCGGACGGACTCGCGCTTTACGCAGCAATCAATGCAGAGACATTGGCAGAAGATTCAGCTGGCCGCGTATTGCAGCTCGTCGCAATTCTTCGCGAGTACCGCGGCAGCGCTCACCTTGTCGCGCTTCGTGCAGCCGGCGTGGATTCACGCACAGCACACTTCATGAAGCGCCCAGACATGTGGAAGCAGTTTGGTTACACCGAAGAAGAAGCACCCGTGATCACTGATGCGATTAAGGCTGCACGTGAAGAAGCAGAGCGCATCACAGATCGCATCGTTGAGCCTGCATACGCAGTTCTCACTGATGCAGAGCGCTCGGTGTTGGTGGACGGCATGCGTGCAGTGAAGGCAGCACTCACCGCTTAAGAGCTACTCAGCGGAGAGGTTCTCAGAGATCTTTGAGAACCCTGAGGCAAATGCCTTGATCTCTGCGGGTGACAACACGTCAATCATCAGACGTCGAACACTCTCGAGGTGTTCTGGCGCCGCTGTCTTCAATAGTTCAAAACCTTTTGTGGTTAACTGAGCAAATGCAACGCGGCCGTCCTCGGTTGATTGCACACGCGTCACTAACTTTTTCTTCAGAACGCCTTCCATACGGCGAGTCAGTCCGCTGCGCGTCAGACGCAACCGATCTGCCAAATCACACATGCGCATTTGATGATTCTCAGATTCAGAGAGCATGGCCAGTAGTTGATAGTCACCACGATCAAGGCCAAAGGGAGCCAGATCTTTTTCAATGGCTTTCATCAAGTCGCTCGTTGTCTCAATAAAGGCAAGCCAGGCGTCCATTTCTTGCGAAGAGAGCCACTTGGTTGCCATCCCCACAATCTAGCCAGAAAAGTGGGATAGTTGCTATCGCAATCATTTTATGTTTATGATTGCGTCCTCAACTATCTTCCTTTGAAAGAGAGAAACACATGGACTACGTCCTTCTCGCAGCAAGAATCTTGTTTGCATTTATGTTCCTCGGCTCTGGCTTGAATCACTTCAAGCACACCGAAGCAATGACTGGCTACGCACAGTTCAAAAAAGTTCCCATGGCGAAACTGTCAGTGCAGGTCTCCGGACTTCTCTGCATCCTTGGTGGACTCTCCGTCATTCTCGGTGTGTGGACAGACCTTGGCGCACTTGTCTTGTCGGTCTTGCTTGTTGCAATGGCCGTCAAGATGCACGACTTCTGGAATGCTGACGCAGCTTCAAAGCAGATCGAGATGATTGGCTTTTTGAAGAACATCTCCATGGCCGGTGGCGCATTGTTCATCTTTGCAATTAATGCATCTGCAGACGCTGATTACGCACTCCAGCTCGTCGGTGGACTCTTCGGCGGACAGTAATTCTTTCGAGAAATTCCTCAAATGGGGGTGGAGGCCACATGGTCTCCACCCCCATTTGTATTTACTGAGTGAGTCGCTCGAGTAACTCGTTGAGATCAACCGTTGCAATTCCAATTGCATGGTCAGAGATGCCATACGGAATAACAAGACGAGAATTAGCTTTCATCGACCCACATGAGTAGACGACGTTGGGAACGTAGCCATCTCTTTCATCGTTCTGAGGCGTCAACAATGGCTCTCCGAGTACACCAATGACGCGAGAAGGGTCATCAAGATCAAGAAGCGATGCACTAATGCAATATGTACGCATTGGGCCGACTGCATGAGTCATCAGTAACCATCCCGCTTCCGTCTCAATAGGCGAACCACTGTTTCCCACTTGAATGAGCTCCCATGGGTGAAATGGAATCTGGACAGACATCGATGAGTTCCAGTAGTCCATGTGGTCGGAGAAAGTCACCCAGTTTGATTCATTGTCTGCACGGGACATTGCGGCGTACATTCCACCAATCTTGCGAGGGAAAAATGCCATCCCCTTTCCTCTCGCAGCTTTTCCTGCGATGGGGTGCGTCTCAAAGACAAGAAAATCTTTCGTGGAAAGAAGTTGCTGGGAGATATTCGTTCCGTCAAATGCCGTATACGAAGCCAGATATCGAGAACTGCCATCGTCCTCGGTGAAGAGAACAAAACGAGCGTCTTCCATTCCTCGCCATTCGGCGTACGACACTGGCCAGAGAACTCTCTCAGAAACGTCTCTCTCAGTAGAGAATGACACCGAGTAATTACGTTCAGCAATCATTCGGAAGTGGTGCACCGTTGTGTCGGCATTTCGAAACGAATCTCGATCATCAAGAAATCGAAATAGCACTGTGTTGAGGTCCGTCAAAGTAAAATTATCGCTCAGTTGACTCATGATGAATCGGGCGTTCTCCCCAAGGTCATCCATTTCTTCAAGTAAGCCCTTAAAGTTTTCTTGATGCAGGAGCGGCTCCCAGTGTGTTCCGATGACCGGATGCTCCCCCGGGCTCGTGATGTCAATGTGCCCATCTTCGAAGATGACACCTTCTCGAAACCCGATTGACGAACGATGGCCTTCACCAATACATCGCACGCTCATCATGAATCGGACTGCTCCG
>Ga0208481_1000269_pt1 | contig 16035 bp, 10 predicted proteins | sample LakMenEpi02Jun10_FD_150662 | JGI IMG/M metagenome (GOLD analysis project Ga0208481, IMG submission 150662) | Freshwater microbial communities from Lake Mendota, WI - 02JUN2010 deep hole epilimnion (SPAdes) | ecosystem: Environmental > Aquatic > Freshwater > Lake > Epilimnion/Euphotic zone ... | reverse complement strand
CTGTAAATCCCACAACCGCGCTGTATTGTCTAATGAAGCAGTAGCAATGGTTTTACCGTCGGGACTGAAACTTACACCCCAGACAGAATCCTGATGTCCCTGAAATTGGTTACGTTCTTTGATATTATCGAGGATATTATTTAGGGCATAAATAGGACTAATGGTGGGATATTTGTCTAGGGGACTGTTTTTAACTAATGTTTTTAAAGTTTTACCATTCTGGATAGCAGCGACTAAGGATGGTAATTCTTGGAGTTGAAATTGTCTGAAAACATTGACTACAGCTTGTTCTAGTTTTGTCGCTTGTTTAGCAATATCAGCTTCTCTAAGTTGATTGAAGGAATAGACAGAGGAGATACCTGCAATTACTATAAAACCCGCAGCTAACCTAGAACTTAATTTTAATCTTTTTTCTCCTTCTTTAATTCGTGCTTCAGCTTTAATTCTGGCTGTTTCTATTATTTGTCTAGCTTCCTTTTCCTGTTTTAATTCTGCTTTAGCTTGAGCTAATTTTGCTAATAATTCATTTCCCTGCTGTTGACGAATAAACTCAACTAAATAATCATGCACTAACTGATATCTATCTGCTGGATATTCTGGTAATAGTAAGACTAAACCGGACGCAACGAAGATATTTAAAATCAAAACTAAATCCAGATTTTCACTTTCTGGTAATTGTACTACTAATTCATCTTTAGTTTTTAAAGGTCTGGTATTATTTTCATCTGTGAGTAAATATAATACTAGTCGCGCTACTTGTTCATGTTCTGAACCACAGTCTTTAATCACATCTTCTAAAAACTTTTCTACTACCTTTTCCTTATTCCCAAATTCTCGATATTTTGCTAAGGTTGTAATTTGTTCAGTTTGTAATTGTGTTCCCACAATTTGTAATTCTATGGGTCTCACTTCCCCCATATCTCCCGCTAATTCTTTGACCAATTCCGTAATTAATTCTGCTTGTAAATAAAACCGAGTTTTTTCTGTGAGAGTTTGAATTACTGTTGTAGCGTCTGGGGGAGAAAAGTTACCCAAATAATAGCGAATATCTTTATCAAGAATATTATTATTAGTGACGGTCAAATCAACTAAACGGTCTAATTCTAATAAATAATGTAAATAATCTTCCCGCAAAGAAAGGACAATTTTCACGAAAGGAATATCTAAACAGATTCGGAAAAAGTCATAAAATGGTTTTCTCTGGATTTTATCAGTATAAACAAAGAAAAATTCCTCAAATTGGTCAAATATCAAAACCGTTAATAAATATTTATCAGCATTTTTTCGCAATTTTTGAATAATTGTATCTGTAGAATGTGGAGATAATTGATCATTTGTTGATTTTAAAGTTTCTGTTTTTAAACTCTCTCCTAAAAGTTCTATCCAATTTGTATAAACTCGTAAAAATATAGGTACAGCGTCCCGTTCTCCAATGGGTTCTTGTTGAAGAGCGGGAATTAAACCACCTTGTAAAATCGAACTTTTACCAACTCCAGACTGACCATGAATTACAGTTAATTTATGTTGAGTTCCCGCAATTCTAGTCCGCAACCGTTTAACGTCTTGTTCTCTTCCTGAAGCAGAAATTTCTCTAGCAATTGTAGCAGTATTTTCCAAGTTTTCGACTTCCCTCTGTTCTCCAGGTAAGGGAGTATTGATAATTTGACGTTGGGGGTTTAGATAAGAAGCACCAACAAAAGCCCGAAAACCATATTGTTGTTCAATTTGTAATTTTTCTTGTTTGAGATTAAATGCTTTTAAATATTGTTTTTCTTGGAAATATAGAAAACTTAATTTTTCTAAAATCGCAATATAAAGTTTAGGATTATATTGATGATAACTTTGATTTTTAGCAGTTTCTAAGGTTTGAATAGCTGGGGATATTTCCCCTAAACCCACTTGAGAACGGGATATAAATAAACGATATTGGCTATATTCTTGGGTGGGTAAATTGGGAATTTTAGTTAAAATATCTATTGCTTGTTGTGCGTATTGATTTGCTTTTAGATAGTCTTGATTTTCTAAAGCTACTTCTGCGAGAAAACCATAATTTTGACTTAACCAAATTTGTGAAAGTACAGACTTTCCAGGGAACGTCTCTACATTTTCAGATAAATTCAAAGATTTTTGAGCTAGATTTTCTAAATCATTCCACGCTTTTAAATGTCGGAATATTTCTCCTAAATCATTGATATATTGAATTACTAGATCTAATCTTCGCGCTTTTTCAAAAATCTCTAAAGCTTGCTGTAAATAATTTCTAGAATTTTGCCAATTTTCTAAATCTTCATCATTATTAATTTCGGCTTTGCGAGTATAAACTAAAGATATTTTTACCAAAATTATCCCATAACGTTCTAACCCTCCTCTTAGCAAGGGTAGGGTGCGCGACAGCGCGGGTGGGGTATTATTATAATTTTGCCAAAATTCTCCACTTTTTTGATAATAACTTAAAGCATGATCTAAATGATCTTGTTGATATTCCCGTAAACCAAAAGCTAAATCTAAACCAGCTTGTATTTCTGGGTTTATTACTGCTCCTCTATTTTGTAAATCCTGACTCGCAAATTCTATTTCTTGATAAACTTGAGGACTGGGAATATGATCATTAATAAATATTTCTTCTGTTCTTTCTCGAATTAGATTAATTAAATCCTCCGTATCATTTTCAAAATCCAGAATACTCCCCCAACTTTCTAAATCTGGTGCGACGCGGATAATTTTTTTAAGAATTTGATTATCTATCCAAATCAAAATCGGAAAAGGGAAATTTTTTCTAAATTCCTCTCGAATTTGATTAGACAAACTCAAAATCACATCAATGTTTTTCACGGAGTCCAAACCAGAAATCATTAAAGCTTGTGGTTGTTCATTTCCCAATTCTTGAGATATTTGATTATACAAACTTTTTGTAGACGCTGTTAAAGTTATTTCTCGAATAGGAATAGAGGAAACTTGATGAATTTGTGTTGATATTTGCTGACGTAATTTCGCATAATTACAACGTAGAAAAATCAACGATAATTGACCTTGAGAAAAATTAATTGCTCTCAATATCGTTCGCAAAGAATTTTCATTGTTATCGGGAGAGATTTCTGGATTATTCATGACATTATTTCCTCATTTCAGTATTTTCTTGTTTCCCTCCTTTATAAGGGGGGATTAAGGGGGGTAAAACTACCGGATACCACTTTTAAAACATCCTCTTAAATCAAACATTTCTACGTTTCTATTAAAATTGGGTTAATATCAAACCAAGATCCATCTTCGTCTCGATATTCAAATACAAACATACTGCGAAGTAGGATATCATATTTTTCATTTCCTCGATAGTTTTTTGTCTTTTGTACTTCCTGTAATAACTCCCATTCGTCAGGTGTAATTGCTAAATTTAACTCATTACAACGTTTTTTAATCACTGTTTCCAGACACTTTCGAGAAATTGGTGTATCTTCCATTTGTAAACAACGAAATAATAACATTAACAAGTTACGCAAATGACCACCGCTAACTTTACAAAGTCGTTCTAATGTCTCAGGACTATCAAATATTTTTGTAATTAAATTTTGACTTTCCTCTCCACTGACTCCGGGAAAAGCTCTTTTCATAATCATTTCTTTTAATAGTGTAATTCCTGCGGGATAATCTACACCATTCCTTTTTTTAACTGCTACCATTGGTAAAACTTTAGGATCTACCCCAAAACGATTTGTTAACCTACCTAAAGCATTAGAAAATATCAAAACTAGAGGAATTGTATAAACAACATGACATTTTAATTTATTTAATTGTTCACCCCTTTCTACAAATAGATATTCTGGTTGATATTGACCATTTGGTTTAACAGCATTATCTACCCTATCTAGGTTATCAATAATTACAACTAAACCTGATTTACCACGTTTTTTCAGTCTTTCTCTTGCAGGAATAAGTAATTCTTGGTTAATTGATTCTAAAATTCCATTGGTGCGAGGTTCTAAATATTGTCGAAGTTGACCCCGCAATTTAGGACTATCCTTTGTTTTAGCAGTAATTTTGCCAATACCTACAGATAATTCCGCTTCAAAACCAATATCTAAGGGTGTTTGTAAAAGTTCCGCTATTTCTGTAAATAGATTTTGAAAGTATCCTGGTTTGAGTTTAATTTCTGCTGCTTCTAAACTTTGACTAACTTCACGAGCAATTGCTAGTAAAATATCTGTAATATCAATATCAGCTAAATCTAAACTTTGGCTAGACTCAAAATAAACTACATGAAATTCCAATTCTTCCAATTCTGCTTTTAATCGCAGTAATTCCGTAGATTTACCACAACCAATATGTCCTGTAAATAATTGACAAGTGGGAATTTCAGGAGAAAGTAAAGCAATAGTTCTTCTAAATTCCCTAATAATTTCTGCACCCCGTACCTCGGAAAAATCAATATAATATTGTCTATCTTCAGCTTTACTTTGATCAAGAGTTTTGTTAGGGTTACAAGCTTGATAAAATCTTGTTAAATCAAATGTCATAGTAAATTACCCGAAAATCACCCATTTATCATAGATATCTCAGTATTATACATAAAATCATAGAATTAAGCAAGATGTTAAGATGCCCATTATTGTCGGTAATTGTCCTAAATGATAAGATTAATGAACTATCAATAGTAAAAATATCATCAGGAATTTACAAATGGTTTTTTTTAATCAAGACCAACAACTAGAAAATATCGCTAATCAAATTTTAGAAGCAACTTGGACACAATTCTCAACCTTAGCAATCAATCAAATTGCACTTACTTGGATTGTTTATGATCATCCCGCACCAGTTAATACAGGTGGTGCACTGACTCCCAATGCTTTTTGGGAACACCCAGTGCGGGGTTTTAGCTATCGAGGCGCGGAACGGATTTATCCTGCTAGTGTGGTAAAATTATTTTATTTGGTAGTAGTGCAAGAATGGTTAGAAAAAGCCATGATTCAACCATCCAAAGAATTAGACCGCGCTTTAACTGATATGATCGTTGACTCTAGTAACGATGCTACCAGTTTAATTGTTGATATTCTTAGTGGGACTACTTCCGGTCCCCAATTAACCCCCGGTCCCTTTGAAACCTGGAAATATCAGCGCAATATTATCAATCGCTATTATCAGTCCTTGGGGTGGGAAGAAATGCAAGCGATTAATCTCTGTCAAAAAACCTGGGGTGATGGTCCCTATGGTCGAGAAAGAGCTTTTTATGGAGAGATGTTTGAAAATCGCAATATGCTGACGACCGATGCCACCGCGAGATTATTACATAGTATCATCGGAGGGGTAGCGGTGTCCAGTGGGCGATCGCAATCTATGATGAATTTACTTAAACGCAGTCCTCAGCTAGAAGAGTTATCCCAAAATAGCGACGAGAACCAAGTTACAGGCTTCTTAGGCGGTGGATTACCGAAAAATAGTCAAATCTGGTCAAAAGCAGGTTGGACAAGTACAGTGCGTCACGATGCGGCTTATATTGAATTACCTGATCAACGTCCTTATCTGTTGGTGGTGTTTACGGAAGGAAAAGAACAAGCTACAAGTCGGGAAATTTTGCCTTTTGTGTCTGGTAAAATTGCGGAAGCGGTTAGCAATTTATAACAGTGATTATGGGAGATTTATACCTCCCATCATAGTACCACATATTTTACTTTTGTTAACCAATTGCCCCAATATTTACCTAAAGTCCATAGGAATTTATTCTCCCTCTTCACTAATGACTACTTTTCCTCGAAAGACAAAGTAATTGTAGATGTTGTAAAACAACATAATCGGAATTAAAAACCCAATGAAAGTAATCATAAACACCATTGAACTGGCAGAAGAAGCTGCTTGATAAATGGTAATAGTGGGAGGAATAATGTAGGGAAAGGCAATAAATCCTAACCCGATAAATGTCAGCAGAAATATTAATGCTGTATAAACAAATGAGGCAACTTCCTCTTTCCGGTTTAGGCTTTCTAACAGCAACCAAATCAACAGCATACCCAATAAAGGAATTAGGGCAAAGATATAAACTTCTGGTTGATGAAATAGTTTAATTCTAGCATTTTCATAGACAATTGGCGTAGTAATGGTAATTAAAATTGCGCCAATAAAAGTTGTCCAAGCTGCTAATTTTGCTGTACGAAAATGAGTTTCTTGTAATGTCCCTTCAGTTTTCAAGATCAGGTAAGTTGAACCAATCAATACATAACCTTGTACAAGTGTCAATGCTGTTAGTAATGATTGCCAACTTAACCAATCCCACATTCCTCCAATAAAATGTCCGGCTGCATCAACTTTGATTCCTGCTAATACACCACCTAATGCAAATCCTTGAAATAAAGAAGCAATAAAACTGCCAATTCCAAAGGCAAAATTCCAAAAACTTTTATTATCAGAATGTTCTCGAAATTCAAAAGCAACAGCCCGCAAAATTAACCCCACAACCATTACCATCAAAGGTAAATAAAGGGCATTGAGAATTGTTCCATAAGCTAAGGGAAAAGCCCCAAATAATGCCCCTGCCATTAAAACTAACCAAGTTTCGTTAGCATCCCAAACGTTACCTAAACTGGTCATTAATAAGCTACGACGTTGTTCAGATGAGGAAGTTAAGGAGAGAATACCAACGCCTAAATCAAAGCCATCTAAAAGCACGTAAAGGAACAGAAATAGCCCTAGAATTACAAACCAAACTTGTGGTAAAAAGTGCAATAAAGCTTCCATATAATTTCTGGCTATTGTGGTGTTTCTAGAGGACGACTATCAGGAATATGACTCACAGATTCAGTGGCAATTACTGTTTTTATTTCACTTCCTGGTATTGGTAAAGTTAAATCTGGTCCTTTGCGAATAATGCGGCTACCAAAAAACATCGCACAAACAAACAAAACACTGTAGAGAAGAGTAATAACTGTGAGTGAAAATAATACTTCACCCGGTGGTAAATGAGAAGCTGCATCAGTAGTCCGAATTTGCCCGTATACCGTCCAAGGTTGTCTTCCCACACAGCGCACAATCCAGCCTGATTCAATCGCAATATAGCCCAAAGGTGCAGCTAGAATCCAAGCCCGTAACAACCATTTTTGTTGAGTTAAGTTGTGCGAACTCAGTTTACCCCTGAGCCATTGCAGGATACTCCATAGCATTAATCCTACTAAGAAAAAGCCGATTCCTGCCATGATTCGGAAGGAATAAAAAATCAAAGGAATCATTGGGGGACGGTCTTCTGGTTTCCATTCTTTCAGTCCTAATACTGGTTCAGAAAGTTTGGGTTTGAGTTCTAAAATGTAACTTAAACCATTAGGAATAGAAATTTCCCAATCATTTTTTTCCGCTTTTCTATTAGGTATTGCTAATATATTCCACTTTGCAGATTCACCAGCAGGGACTGTTTCCCATTGGGCTTCTATTGCTGCTAATTTAGTTGGTTGATAGTGATAAACTTGATCGCCACTTGCATGACCAATGTAGACTTGTAAAGGAGCAATAAAAATAGATATTACTAAAACTATTTTGAATGATTTGCTAAAAAATTCTTGATGGCGATTATTGAGAATATACCAAGCACTAATACCACCAATGACAAATAAAGAAGTCTCCAAAGTTGCCAAGAACATATGGAGAACACTATTCACCATGAAGGGATTTAAAATTGCTTGAAAATAGTCATCAACAATAAACTTACCATTCACCATTTTTCCACCAGCAGGAGTTTGAAACCATGAATTAGCAACTAAAATCCAGAATGTGGAAAGATTTGCCCCAAAAGCTACGAGAATGGTCGCTAAATAGTGAATTACAGGGGGAACTCGTTCCCAACCAAACATCATAATTCCTAGAAAAGAAGCCTCTAGCATAAAGGCCATTGACCCTTCAAATCCCAGAATACTACCTAAGAAATCTCCCACAGCTTCCGATAATGGTGCCCAGTTAGTCCCAAACTGAAAACCCATTGGTAAACCTGATGCAACTCCGATTCCAAAGTTTAGTAAATACAGTTTTGACCAGAAACGAGCATGATGATAATAGGTGGGATTTTTGGTTTTTAACCATAGTCCTTCTACGACAATTAAGTAGATAGACATACCTGTGGTCAGGACAGGCCAAATCATGTGAAAAATTGCTGTAAATGCAAATTGCAACCGTGATAAAGCTAGGGTGTTAGATAAAATTTCCATACTCTTTGAAGGAGTTACGCAAAACGATTAAATATATGTTTATCATATACAATAATATTTGTTTATAGAGTATTACTTCCAAAATTTTTAAGCTTTGAAAGGTTTGACAATAGGTCGTTTAAAGTTTGACAATAAGTCGTTTGATGATTTTTCCATTTTTGCGTAATTAAGGACAATTAATGTTATTAATTGTTGACTAGTCATCCGTACAAGGCGAATAATTCAATTGATGTCAATAGCTATTGCAATTTTTTACTATTTATGTGATAATGATTATAATTATCATATAAATGCAGTGCGGCTTCCTGCCGTCCTTATTGTTGCAGTTTTTACCGTGCCATGTAAAATACTGTAAGTTTTACCTTGGTCAAATTTTTAGTTATACAGGTGTTGAGGTCAAGAATGTCTACTAATTTAGTTGTGAAACTGGGAATTCAAATTATTGCGTCTAGTCTGACTATGACCTTGGGAATATGGGGTAGAAATTGCAAAGTTACAGCAGTAGAAATTCCCCAATATAAAGAAAATGTCTCAAATAAAATTACTCAAAATACATCAGCAGATACTAAAGAAAAAGAAGCTGATATTGAAATAAATGTCATTGAAGAACTATTAAATGAACCTGTTTTTTCACCTTTTCGTCAGGAAGGAACAGTGAAAGATTCTACCCGACCAATTTATGTAATTACGGGTGAAGAAATGGAAGCACAAGGTGCAAGAACTGTCAGAGAAGCAATTAAATTTCTTCCTGGTATATTAGGTGATGGTACTGTAGGAACAGAAGTTAACGCTTTAAGTGGTCAACTTATTCGTGGTTCTAATACTGGTCAAGTATTAATATTACTTGATGGTAGACCAATTAATAATGCTGGTAGTGGTGGTTTTGATCTTTCCGAATTTACAACTAATAATATTCAAAGAATTGAAGTATTACCAGGAGGAGGTTCAACTCTTTATGGTTCTGATGCAATTGGGGGAGTAATTAATATTATCACCCGTCGTCCTACAGAGAAAATTACCACAGAGGCAAAATTCAATATTGGTGCTTATGGACTCAATCAACAGAGTATTCAAAATAGCGGTAAAAAAGGTGATATTTCTTGGGTTGTAGGTTACAACCGTACCCAAGCTGAAAATAATTATCCTTTTTCTATTCCTGAAGCTAATTTTTCAGGAACTCGAAAAAATAATGATACACTTTATAACAATTTTAATCTCAAATTAGAAGCAGATTTAGGAAAACGAAATACTCTCAGTTTCTCGACTTTATACTTAAATAAAGAACAAGGAACACCAGGAGGAGTGCCAATTCCTTCTCCAGTCAATGGACAAGGTTTTTTTAATTCACTTACAGATAAAAATCGCAAATACACAGATCAAATTTTAACAGATTTCACCTGGAATTTAAAACTAGGAGATGGGGATGATTCTTTATTAACAGCAAAAGTTTATGGTGATTTTTTGAACACTCGTTTTGATCCTAGTGGTTCAGTTTCATCTCAAAATCGCTTTCAAACTAACCAAAGTTCCTACGGAATTCAAACTACACATAGTTGGAATTTTGCTAAAAATCAAAGTTTAGTTTATGGCTTTGACTATCGAAATGTCAATGTTAGGAATACTTCTTTTAGTTATTCTACAAATAAAGAAACATTAAATTATGACAATGACATTAATCAAGGAGCATTATTTACCAAATATGAAGTAGTATTAATCCCTAATTTGACCGTAAATGTAGGGTTACGTCAAGATTTTAGCAGTTTGGTAAATGGTTCAGTTACCTCTCCTTCTGTGGGAACAAAATATGCTGTTTCTGATTCAACTACCTTAAGAGCAAATTACATTCAGAATTTCCGAGTTCCCACCATTGCTAACTTATTTAATGTCAATCCTAGCAATATTGGCAACCCAGAACTTAAACCAGAAAGAGGTGATAGTTTTGATATTGGTATTGACCAAAAACTTGGTAATATTGGTTTAGCAAGATTAACCTTTTTCAAAAATAATGTATCGGATACAATTGCCTTTAAGAGACTGACACCACCCGTAAATGGTAATACGGGAACTTGGGAAAATATCGGGCTAGTGGAAACTACGGGAATTGAGGCCACTTTGAATTTACAAGTTGCTAAAAATATTTATACTTTTGTTAATTACACTGCCAATGATCCGCGCATTTTTAAGAGTTCTAACGCGGCAGAAATTAACAAAGAATTGCGTTTTGCTGGTGCCGATAAATTAAATTTGGGAGTTTCTTATGAAACTCCCCAAGGTTTGTATTTGGGTTTATTAATGAATTCCTTAAATGGATATCCAACTAATAATACAAATACAGAATTTTTATCTGGTTATACCACTTTTGATTTTAAACTGCTTGTACCTTTAAGTGATAAACTGGTAGTTACAGGTAGCCTGGAAAATCTTTTTAATCAGCGTTATCAGTTGTTTCCTGGTTTTCCTGACGGAGGGAGAGGTTTTCAAGTTGGTTTGAGTTCTACGTTTTAATACAAGGAGAGTTTTTTATGGCTGATTTTAATTGTTGGGTAACACCAGTAAATGAAAAAACAATTGAAGCTACGGGAAATGATTGGCAAATTGAGTATGAGTTTTTTGATTGTCAAGGTGATGTTCTGGCTTGTTTAGCTTATACTTTATTTCAGCAAAATTGGCATCAAGTTGGTTTGGGACATTTGGAACAAGGTAGTGTTTTGGAACTGGAGTTTCACGAAGCACCTAAAAAGTGTGTTCTCTATGATGGATATTTAACTGTTATTACTAGAGATTGGCATTTTCACTTATGTATTGAGGAAACGCTAGGTGGTCCTAATGCTGAAACTTCTATCGAAGTAAGACAGCAACGTTTGATTAGTAAGGGTGCATTTTATAGACGGATAAATCCCCAAGGAGAACCCAGAAGTTGGGGTATTCAACTTTGGAATGGTGCTGGTGAAAAGGCTATGACAATATTTTTACCTAATCCCTATGTAGAAGATGAAAATTTACTTCCTGAAGGCAAGGCCGATTTTACAAAGTTAGTTTTTTATCAGGAACTTAGAGATATTTATGTATTAGGTAAAAACCCCATTCCTTTTTCTAAAAATCCTTTCAAATGTGGCTATATTGCAGTTTGTACTTCTGGTCGTTGTTATCCTTCTCGAAAATGGCAACCTACTTTTGATGCTTTAAAAGCTGCTGTTGAAAAAGCGGGATTAGATTTGGAAGTGAGAACAAGTGGTTGTTTACAAGTTTGTAAGTTAGGGCCTGTTGTTTATCATTCTACTGATAAAACTTGGTACAGTCGTGTTAAGCCGGAAGTTGCAGAAAGAATTGTACAGGAACATTTACTTGAGGGGAATAAGGTTGTTGAATATATATATCCTTAGTTGGTGTTTTTCTGGGGTCATTTTTTCACGCACAGGCACAAAGGGGCAAAGGGAATTAACAATAATATGGAAGATGATTTCTCAAAAGTATAAGGGGATTATTTTTCTATGTCAGTTGTTTTTAGTTGCTATCTTGGTTGTTTCTTGTCAAGGTTCTGAGAATAGTCTGATTGTTAATTCTCCTAACAATGCCTGTGTTCAAAATTATGATTCCAATGTTGATTATTTTCCCAATAAGGTTAAGGTCACTCATGCAAAAGGCTTTGCAGTTGAATATTATAAAAACTACAAAGTCGTAACGATTAAAAATCCTTGGAAAGACGCTAAAACAAGTTTAAAGTATGTTTTAGTTCAATGCGGTACACCAATACCACCAGGGTTTGAGAAATCCCAAGTATTTACTACTCCTGTAAATTCTGTGGTTTCTCTCTCTACCACTCATTTACCACATTTTTCTAAGTTAAATGTTGTTGATAAGTTAATCGCTATTAGTGATATCAAACAAGTAACTACACCAGATTTTATTGACAAAATTAAGGCTGGTAAGTTGGTATCTGTTGGGAATAATTCTACTGTGAATGTGGAGAAAATTTTAGAACTTAATCCTGAATTAATTACCACTTTTGGCACTGGAAATCAACAAACTGATAGTTTTCCTAAGTTACTAGAAGCTGGTTTGAAAGTGGCAATAAATTCTGAGTATATGGAGGATACACCATTGGGAAGAAGTGAATGGTTGAAGTTTACTGCTTTATTTTTTAACAAGGAAAAAGAGTCGGAAAAAATCTTTGCTACAATTGCCAAGAAATACGAAGATATCGCTGTTAAAGCCAGAGGGGTTAAAAATCGTCCAACTGTGTTTGTAGGTTTCAATTTTAAGGGAACTTGGTACATGCCAGGTGGTAATAGTTATGTAGCCAAATATCTCGCTGACGCAGGTGCAAATTATCTCTGGAGTCAAGATCAATCTTCTGGTAGTTTACCTATATCTTTTGAAACTGTTTTTGAACGTGCTGTTAATGCTGATTATTGGTTGAATCTTAGACAATCTTGGCAAACTTTAAAAGATGTCATTACGGAAGATAATCGCTATGGTGATTATAAGGCTTTCAAAATAGGAAACCTTTATAATAATAATGCTCGTGTTAATGCTAATGGTGGTAATGATTACTGGCAAGGTGGAATTAGTAATCCAGATGTAGTTTTATCGGATTTGATCAAAATATTTCATCCTGAAATATTAAAAAATCATCAGTTTTTTTATTACCGGAAACTTAGTCAATAATGTTAATTACAAAACCTCAACTATCAAATTCTTTATTACACCAAAAACCTGCAACTCGAATCAAGGCTCTAGTTTTTTCAATTTTACTGCTAGGTTTGGTTTTGGCGTTTTTACTAGATTTAGCCTTAGGTGCTGTGGATATTCCTATTAATCAGGTAATTACAATTTTACTCGGACAAGAAGCAGAAAAAACAACATGGACAAGTATTATTTTCAAGTTTCGTTTACCTAAAGCCTTAACTGCAATTTTAGCTGGTGCAGCTTTAGGTGTCAGTGGTTTACAAATGCAAACTCTATTTAAAAATCCTTTAGCTGGACCGTTTGTATTAGGAATAAGTTCCGGTGCTAGTTTAGGAGTAGCGTTAGTTTTGTTGACAGCAAGTGTGACTGCACCAATATTATTAAATGATTTAGGAATAATTGGTGATTTTAGTTTAGTTACGGCTGCAAGTTTTGGTGCGGCATCAGTATTAGGGTTAATGTTAGTTGTTTCTCGTCGTGTACAAGATACAATGACACTGTTGATTTTAGGTTTATTATTTGGATATGCAACAAGTGCAATGGTAAGTATTTTATTGCAATTTAGCTCAAAAGAACGGATTCAAAGTTATATAATGTGGACTTTTGGCAGTTTTACAGGGGTAACTTGGCAACAATTAGCTATTTTAACTCCAGTTATTGGTGTAGGGTTATTAATTGCCGTGCTGCAATCAAAATCTTTAAATGCACTTCTATTGGGTGAATCTTATGCACGCAGTTTAGGGTTAACAGTAGAAAAAACCAGATTTTCTGTAATTAGCAGTGCTTCTATATTAGCAGGAGCGATTACTGCTTTTTGTGGACCAATAGCATTTTTAGGTGTAGCAATTCCTCACCTTTGTCGTAGTCTTTTTAACACTTCTGATCATCGGATATTAATCCCTAGTGTCATAATTATGGGGGCAATTTTAGCTTTATTTGCTGATTTGTTTTCCCAACTTTTAATCAGTCAAATGGTTTTACCTTTAAATGCTATTACAGCTTTAATGGGAACTCCTGTTGTTACTTGGGTAATTCTACAACGTAATTCCAAAAAATCTTTTACTTCATGAATACCTCAATTCTGACAACTCACAATTTGACTATTGGTTATAAGACTTCCCAAAAAACTATTCGCAATGTTGCATCTAATATTTGTGTATCTTTGCAAACTGGAGAATTAGTTTGTCTACTTGGTCCTAATGGTGCTGGTAAGTCTACTTTATTAAGAACTCTGGCGGGAATGCAACCACCAATTGCCGGAGAAGTTAAACTTTTAGAAGATAATATTTATCAGTTACCACCACAACAATTAGCCAAACGTTTGAGTTTAGTATTGACTGAAAAAATTGATGTGGGAATGTTATCGGCTTATAGTTTGGTGACTATGGGAAGATATCCTTATACTGACTGGTGGGGAAGGTTATCATCTGAAGATGAAAATATTATTAATTGGGCAATAAAATCAGTGGGAGCAGTAAATTTAGCCCAACGTAATGTTAGTGAATTAAGTGATGGTGAACGACAGAAAATTATGATTGCTCGCGCTTTGGCTCAGTCACCTATTGTTATGTTATTGGATGAACCAACAGCTTTTTTAGATTTACCACGTCGGGTAGAAATTATGCAATTGTTACGTCAATTAGCCAGGGATACAAATCAAGCAATTCTCCTTTCTACCCATGATTTGGATTTAGCTTTACGTCTTGCTGATAAAATTTGGCTGTTAGGAAATAATGGTATTCTACAGGTTGGCGCACCGGAAGATTTGATATTAAATGGTACATTTACTGATACTTTCCGCAGTGAAGGTGTGGAATTTGATGTCTTTTCTGGGGAATTTCATCTGCATACACCATACAAGAGGGAAGTTAAGTTAATAGGTGAGGGTGTTGCTGCTATTTGGACAATTCGCGCTTTAAAAAGAGTTGGATTTATAGTTCTACAAGGTGGTAAGTCTACACAAATCATAGTAGAAGTTATTTCTAAATCTGAACAAGTTTTTTGGCGAATTAGCAATAATCAGACTGTATCTACACACTATTCGGTGTATGAAGTAATTAAATTTTTGAACATCATCAGATAAATCATGAATGGGAGATGTAAATCTCCCACTTCTTTAACAAATTGTCTTTTTCTTAAACAAGATAACTAGTATTTGGTACAATGGGAAATATTGCATATTCATACCAAGCTGTCCAGATAAAACTCCGAATCCAGCGTTGACGTTTTTCCAAACTTAATTCATACTCAAATGTACCAGAAGATTCATCAATAGATGATAAATGAGAGTTACAAGCACAACCATGTTGATAGGTAAACCCGTATTTGGAGGCGATACTTTGTACCTTCATTTGCATTGCAAATACCTTACCCGCGTGTAGTATAGCATCCCAACTACGTTTATGTTCTATATCTCGTTGATCAAATCTTAAAGCTCTTTCTTCAAATACATGATCTCGATAAATTGGCGCTAAATGAACATGATAAAAACTTGCTGGTAGATCATAACCAAATTCCTGGAAAAGTTCTAGTCCAATATGTGCCACTTTGAGTTCATTACTGTATTCAGAACCTTTTGATTCAAAATTACGTACAACTTCTGCAAAGTTCGGATAATTATGAATCATAAAATCATGACCATAAAATTCTAGAGTTTCTCGTGCCATTTGCCCAAATAACTCGGAAAATGAGCGTTTTAAATGAAATAAATGGGGACGTTCATTAAACAAATCAACATCACCATATTGCAGTTTATATTGAAACAACTGCGCCATTTCCACATAGATTTTTGGGTCACTGAGTTTAACATTTACCCTACCTTTAGCGATATCTTGCCATACAGAAGGTAATTGAGAAAGGGTAACGGCATTTTCACCAACAATGACTGCAACGTTAGGGAGTTCTTGAATCTGCATATATAGTTTCCACAGAGAGCTTAATTAACTAATTTACCATAAATCATCTCCTTTTTATTTTATTAACAGAATTTAAAAATGTTTGACAAACTGTCTTGTGACATTTAACCTACAAGTAGGTTGGGTTGACGCAAGGAAACCCAACATTTTCGGAATTTTGTGGAATTACAGTTTCAACATTTTCGGAATTTTGTGGAATTACAGTTTCAACATTTTCGGAACTTTGTGAAATTACAGTTTCAACATTTTCGGAA
>Ga0208481_1000268_pt1 | contig 16063 bp, 15 predicted proteins | sample LakMenEpi02Jun10_FD_150662 | JGI IMG/M metagenome (GOLD analysis project Ga0208481, IMG submission 150662) | Freshwater microbial communities from Lake Mendota, WI - 02JUN2010 deep hole epilimnion (SPAdes) | ecosystem: Environmental > Aquatic > Freshwater > Lake > Epilimnion/Euphotic zone ... | reverse complement strand
GGCCCATGCGGTGGAAAAAACTTCCGAGAGCATCGGACCCGATGGTTCTTTAGTGCGCAAAACAACGCGCAAGGGCATTCCGAAAGAGCCGCACAAACAACTCACGCCAGAAGAGCAATCCGCCAAAGAACAACGCGATGGCGAGATCCCGTTTGCTCGCATGCTTCAGCATCGCATCCGTTACTTCACCGACGGCGCGGTGATTGGCACTCGCATCTTTGTCGACGAAGCTTTTGTAAATTCCCGCTCGCGTTTCGGCCCCAAACGAAACTCCGGCGCCCGCAAGATGCGTGGCAATGCCACTGCCGCAGGCACTATACTCTGGAGCATGCGCGACCTGCGCAAGGGCATTGGCTGAGGCCTTACAAAAAAACCATGCCTACGGAACGCGGAAAATTTTCTTGTTCGACGGGTCGCGTGCGAGCTGACCGGGACTGAAGCCGCTGATGTCGATGGTGTGGTATGGCTCGTAGGGGCTGATGACTTCGTTGGGGTTGCTGGTGGGTCTGGCCATCGGGTATTCGCCGATGCGCGAGCTGGGCGCTGGACTTGGGGCGATGCTGCTGTCCGCACTTGGCGAGGGCTGTTGGAGTTCGACCGAGGCGGGGTCGCCCGGTTGCGGCGGATAGGGTGGATTCGGAATGAAATACGGAGCCGGCACGGGTTCGGGCGGGCCACAGGCATTGAGCATGACGGCAAGGATCGCGAGGGCAGCGGCTTGAATGGTTTTGATCATGGTAGTTGCGGGCTTGTGGCTTAAGGTCTGCATCATCGCGCAATGCAGTAGCGGAGCAAAATGGAAATTTTATGCAATCGGGAAAGCGAGTAGCGGACACAGAACACATCGAAGCCGCCACGGCGCATGCGGGCGAGGACTGCGCGATAAATCTCGGCCATGATGCGCGCAGGCACCAAGGCTTCGCGGTCGCGCCCGGGCAGAACCGCTTCAGCTTCCTTGTAAAAACTTTCCGCGCGCGTTGCTTCGAAATTCATCAAGGAAAGAAACGCGGTGCTCTTTGAATCTTCCGCCAAATTTCCCTCAGTGCACCCGAAGCGCTCGAGATCCTCAAGCGGTAGATAGATGCGACCACCATTGGCAAGGTCCTCACCGACATCGCGCATAATGTTGGTCAACTGCAGGGCCCGACCAAGCGCGACTGCGTATTTCTCCGAGTTCGCATCAACGCATCCGAAAATCCTGATGGAAACCAAGCCGACCGCGCCGGCAACTTTCCAAATGTAAGCATCGAGGTCCGCCCATGTCGCGAAGCGCCGCGGCTCGAGGTCCATGCGGCAGCCGTCGATGATCGCCGTGAGAAGTTCATTCGGAATCGCGCGACGTTCGCGCAGGTCGATCAGTTGTTTTTGCAGCTCCGTCGGATTTGCAAATCCATGCAGCAGGCCATCGCGCCATGAAAGCAACGCTTGCTCGCGCTGCGGGAGTGGCGCGCTTGGATCATCCGCCAGATCGTCCATCGTGCGGCAAAACGCATAGAACACGACCATGTCGTCTCGTCGATCGCGAGGCAGGATGCGCAGCGCGAAGGCCAGATTCGACTTAGCGCGCCGGGTGATTTCCGATGCATCCGTCACGGTTTTTGTTTTCAGCGGATCAAGCCCCAGTGCCCGGTAGTCACCGGCCAAAGCGAGAAGAGTGCGGGCCCGACAAGGTTAAATTCTCTGACCGACCCCCAGTAGCGCGAGTCGAGCGAGTTGCCGGTGTTGTCGCCGAGTGCGGCGTATTCGCGCATGCCGGGTCGGGCATTTTTGCCGGCGAGCGAGAGCTTGTCGTCGGGGCTGGCGAGGTATTGGGAAATGGTTTTCGAGTGGCCCAGCAGTTCGCGCGTATCGGCGAGTCCGTAGCCATTCGGGTTGATCGCGTAATCACCTTCGCCATGGATCACGCGCTGGATGCCGGGCTCTTTGGCGATCCGGCCATCGATGAGCAGGTTGGGTGATTGAATTTGCAAGGTGTCGCCCGGCACGCCGCAGAGTCGCTTGATGTAGTGCGAGCCGGCTGCTTGTTCGCCGCTGCGTTCGTGAATGCCTCGGATGCCGAGGGTGTCGAAGACAAAAACTTCGCCGCGTGTGGGTTTGCGAAAGTGATAGGAAAATTTGTCGACCAACACGAGGTCGCCTGAATCCACCGTGCCTTCGCAGATCACTGTGCCTTTTGGCAAAAGTCCGCCATTGCGACTGGCGGTCTGGATTGCGGCTGCGAGCCCGATCTGCGTGCAGGGGTTGGTGGGTGCGGGCAGACGTAGCGGCGGCGAGTCAGTGAAGCGCAACTCCGAGCGGCTGAAGAAATGCATGAACTGCACATCGCGGATGTCGACGCGGCCTTCACGCGTGACAGCGAGGAAGCGATCCTGATCATTCACCACGCGCACATAGGTTCGGCCGCGAAGGACTTTTTCCACCAACCTTTGCGGTAGCGATGGCCACTCGGCCAGCGGCAGAGGCTTGCCGATGATGCCGTTGAGCGTTGGCTGCATCGATCCTGTCGGAATGCGGAACGGCTGCAGGTAATAGGCTCGCAAACCAAGCGCGATGACGATCGCGACAAACATCACTTCGACATTTTCCTCAAACCACCCGAGTGGCTTTTCGTGCGGCAGGGAATTTTCGCATGCCGCGTTGAGCATCTTCGACGCCTCGGCGGTCTTTGTTTTGTCGCCCGCCTTGATGGCCGCCAGCAGGTCGTTTCTGCGCGATTCGATTTCAGCGACGAGGCCCTCCTTGAGCAGGTCGCGCTTATAATTCACAAACTTGCGCGCGCCCTTTACCATTTGCAGGGCTTCACTTTTCCACTTCGGTGTGAACATGGCGCATTTTCAGCACCAGCCAGCGGTTCCTGCAAGCATGGAGAACGCCTTCATTTCCAGCGCTCAATGATTTCACCGAGATACGACCTCGCGTCGCGGGCACGTTGCATGATGCAGGTCGGGCAATCACCACTGTCGGCAAGCTCAAGAATCAGGGCACCTTGGAAATTCCATTGGCGCAACTGGCGCACGAGCGAGATCCAATCGATGGCCCCCTCGCCCGGCGAAAGGTGCGTGTCGCTATCGCCGAGATTGTCGTTCACATGCAACATGCGCAAGTGGCCGGAGAGCTTGTGCACGACCGTTCGGAGGTCGCGCGAAAGAAACGCATGGCCGGTATCGAGGCAGGTGCCGACATTTGTTTCGCGGATCGCACCGAGCAGGAAAAGCATGTCGCTCACATGTCCGAACATCAGGTGCGGCAGCATGTTTTCCAATAGCAGCGTGAGGCCCAGATCGCGGCAGTGTGCGGCAACAAGATTGAGCGACTCCGCGGCGCAGCGCATCCGATGATACCATTCTTCAGGCGGAGGTTTGCCCTCACGTTCCGGGCCGGGATGCAGTACTACATAGCGCGAATGCAGCGTCGACGCCGCATCACAAGCGGCAAGCATCTCGCGCACGGCTTCGGCGCGCAGCAGAGGATCGGGCGACGAAATATCGATGCGTTCGGCGAAAGGCGCGTGAAACGAATTGGCCTCGATGCCGAGCGATTGCATCATGTCGGCCGCCTCGCGCACATGCTTGGGGTCGTGGTAATCGAGATGGCTGGGAAACGAGCAGACCTCGATGAGGTTGAATCCACCGTCGCGCACCATGGGCAGCGCTTCGAGGATGTCGGTTTTGTAAAAGCATCCCGTGGAGATGCCGCAGGGCCATGCGTTCATGTGGATTCGGGATGAAGGTTGAAGGTCTTGCGGAGCTCGTTGCGCAGCGGCTCGAGCGAACACCCGCGCGGATGCCAGCAAAATTGTTTTTCCTGCTGCGAGACGCAGTTGAAGTCGATCGCGCTGTCGAGCCGCTCGGCCAACTCGCCGGCAAACAGGCGCACATAAAACTCCGCGCGTTGCGATGGATCGTACTCGACCCATTTGTCCTGCCAGCCGAATGCCGGATTCTCAAACTTCGATCGGATCAGGCCTGCGATGTGGCGCGGATGCCAGCCGCTTGCGAGAAGGCTGCGCGTGACGAGTTGCATGCCGCTAGGTTTGAGCAGAAGATCGTTGGGGAAGCTGAGCACATGCGCGGCGCAGGGCGGAAGTTTTTCGAGCGGCGTGCGGTCGTAGCCACCCGGCCATAGCGATGGCGAATCCTGCTGCACCGCGTAAAACTTGCGGTGAAAGCTGGCGAGCGATGAGCCGAGATAGTCATCGAGCAAGCGTGCGGTCCCTAGTTCTTCGGAAGGAATGTGAACACCGGCGCGGCGCGCGAGCGCGATGATCTCATCGGGATGATGGCGCAACTCAAGCAAGCGCGTCAGATCCATTTCGTGCAATGGCAGCGTGAAGAACTCGGTGATGCGATCCTCGATGCCGAGGCGCTCAAAGAGTCCGGAAATCCATGGCTTGCGATAGACCGTGTACGGCATGCGGATCATGCGGCTTTGCAGCGGGTCGCCGTATTCGGAGATGTCGATGGAAAGCATTTCACGCATGCCCGAATTGCCGGGGCCGACATGCTGGGCGGTGATCTCGACCGGCAATTCGCAACGGCTCGCGGCTTCGTGTTTCACGCGGTGCGCGAAGTGCTCCATCAGTAATGATATGTGTGCGAAGAGCGGATCCACTTCGCGCGCGCCGCCGCCGGATGGCGTGTAAATGCCAAGCTTTGCGATGCGCTTGGCGATGGCCGACTGCTTGTGGATTTTCCAAACGAAATGATGCCCTTGGCCGGTGACCAAGTGCAGGTAGCGGATGCCGTAATTCAGCAACCATGTTTCAATGACCTCGACCAAAGGCTCCTGCATCAGGAATGCGCCATGGGCATCGGTGTAGGCTGCGACGGGGTCGTCGAAGTTGACATATTCGATATCGAGATGAATGAGCATCGATTCGCGGTCCTCGAGTGAGCGCGCGAGTTCGCATCCGCCATCGAGCAGCTTGTCGAGATCGGCGGGCGGGTGGCGGTCGAAGATCGAAGGATTTTCCGAATCGAGCCTGCCAAGAAAAAAACAAGTGGCATCCTCGACACGATGACCACCGAGGTATTCGACGATGCGCTTGCGCACAGTCGGATCACGCCAAATACGATGCGAAACAGGTCGGCTTTTGCCGCGAAATAAATGCGAATGAGAGACCATGCGAACCGCTCAGGGTAACGCGCGGCGGATTTGCTGTCGAATTTTCATGCGCGTAGCGGGCATGCGCGAACGGCGATGAAGAATGATCAAGGCTGGCGAATGAGATCCACGCATTGCATCAAGTCGCTCTGCGAAAATTTGCGAAAAACCGCTTGTTTCAAGCTACTTTTGGCCGATCCATGCCTTCGCTTCGCTGCGTGCAAGCAGCTTCGATAGCCGCCCGCGGTTGTAGCGTTGCACGAGGATGCATGGCAGATTTGCCGCGATAGCGTAAGTCACGATCACGAGATCTGCCCACCACGGATTCCATGACAGGAAGAAGGCTACGCAGGCGATCGCGCACCAGTGGCATAGTTCGCCGCGGCGAGTCTCGCGGATGAACCGGTGCAGGTATTCGGGATCGCTGCCGGTGAGTTTCGCTTTGGCAAATCCGCCCGCAAACCAACTTGCGGCATCGGGCAGGCAGTCCTTCCAATGTTTGACGTGCAGCACATGATCAAGAAATCGGTTCTCGCAGGGACAGGGTTTGGCCATGGGGTCGCGCGCAAACCAATGATCCGGCATGCGCGTGAATGCCCATGCCAGCCCGAGCTGGATCACTGGCCACGCGAGCGTGTTGATCAGTGCAATGACAAGCAGTGACGGCTCAGTCGGCATGGATGTCGCGGCCTTTCCAACGGACTTTTTTGCCCGACATCATCGCCGAGCGGGTGAAGAGCGCAAAGAAGAATGCGAGCGGCAATGGATAGAAGGCCAGGCTCGTGAGGCGAAACGCACCAAGCATCCGGCCGATCCAGATGACTTGCAAAGCCGCCAGCGCGCAGACTGGGCCCCACAGCCGCCACTCACCGCTCAGGCATCCGGCCAGCGGCGGAATCATCAGCGCGCTCATCCATGCGATGACCAGTAGCAATGAGTTGCGCGGCGTGTGATTGGCGCCGGAAGCAAAACCTTTGGTCCAACCTTCGATGAGCGAGGCCATGCCATCCGCATACATGCGAAATGCGATCATGCCCCTGCCAATCATGCTACGCACAGCAATGCCATGTTCGCGACATGCGGCCGCGAGACAGAAATTTTCCAACACCCTGCCGCGCACCGATGCATGACCGCCAATGCGTTCGTATTCATCGCGACCGATCATAAGAAATTGGCCGAAAAGACCCTGCGGCAAAGTGCCAACGCTCATCGCGAGATTGAAAAACAGCGAGTAGTCCTCGTGGGTTTTTTCAACCGCATGATAAGGCACAATTGAAAACGCGCCGCCGCGATAGCGCGCGAGCACAAGATCAAGCCCGCCATCTTCAAACCATGTGTCGGCATCGATGAAGATCAGGCATTCGCCGCTCGCCGCCAGCGCACCTTGATGGCAGGCCCATGTCTTGCCACGCCAACCCTCGGGCAGTGGCTCCGAGGTGATCACACGCGCACCGTGCGAACTTGCAATTTCCGCCGTGCGATCCGTTGATCCATCGTCGATCACAATCAACTCGTGCAAACGCGCCTGCTGATCCCCTAGTGAGGCAAGCAGCTTCGGCAGATTGTGTTCTTCGTTGCGTGCAGGAATGATGAGCGAAACGCCACACGCGGAAAAATTTCCCGTGCCGCCTGCCGCCGCCATGCCCGCCGCCCTGAGCCGGATGGCAATGAGCCACCCCGAAATGCAGAGCAAGGCGATGGCGGCAATGAAGAAGATGAGCACTTTTGCGCGGTGTTGGGGTAAAGCAAAAGGATCAGCGATCCCACTCGACCACCTTCTTGGCGACATTCTGGCCGCAGAGGACGACCATCGGCATGCCGCCGCCGGGGTTCACCGAGCCGCCGACAAAGAACAGATTGGGATACTTCACGCTTTGCTTGGGGGCCTTGAAGGCGAGGTTTTTAAAGCGGTCGGAAACCACGCCGTAGATCGAGCCCTTGTTCGAATAGTATTGCTCGCGGATGTCGTGGGGCGTCCAGCAATGTTCGAAGACCACATGTTTGCGCAAGTCGGTGAGGCCCATGCGTTCGAGTTTTTCGAGCACGCGGTCCTTGAAGGCCATGTAGTCCTCGCGAGTGAGCGGCCTTTCATCGTCGATGTGCGGGATGTGCGGCAGGATCTTGAGGCAGTCGCATCCTTCGGGCGCTACCGTCGGATCGGTGCGGGACGCTGCTACTAGGTAGATAGTAGGATCGGGCGGCAGCTGGCGTTTTCGGAAGACCGTCTTGAAATGGGTCTTCTGGTTGGCCGAGAAAAAGAAATTGTGGTGGGCAAGCTGCGGGTATTTCCGGTCGAGGCCGAGTTCCAGCACGAGGCCGGAGCAGGATGGTTCGTACCTGTCGAGCGTGCGCATGAAGGCCTCATCCTCGAGCAGAAGTTTCTCGTAGGCAGGGATCACCTCCATGTTGGAAACCACGATGTCGGCGGCATGAAATTCGCCATTCGCGACGATGCCGGTGACGCGGCCGTTTTGTTTGCGCACCTCGCTGACCTCGCTGTTGAGGTGCACGGTGACGCCAAGCTCGTTCATCAGCTTTTGGAGGCCGAGCGCGATGCCGTACAGCCCGCCATCGACATACCAGAGGTCATAGCGGAACTGGATCGTCGCCATGCAGTTCATGAATGCCGGCGAGTGCAGCGCCGACGAGCCGACATACTTGATGAAATAGTCGAAAATGTCGCGCATGTGGCGAGTCTTAAGGTGCCTTGCGACACCGCCATGCATCGAGCGGAACAGATCGAATTTGAGAAATTTTCCGAGCCCGTAAAATTCGCGAAATGCCGCGGAAGTATCGAGGCCTTGCTCGAAATAACCTTCGTTGACGAGGTCGTAGAGGTCGGCGGAATACTTGAGAAATTTTTCCACATTCGCCGGGTCCTCACCGACCTTGCGGGCCTCGGCGGCCATCACGGCCGGATCCGGATCGAGATCGACCACCTTGCCATCCTCGAAGAAATTCCGCCAGTGCGGACGCAGCGTGCGGATCGGGATGTAGTCGGCCATTTTCTTGCCCGAGCGTTCGAAGAGCCGTTCGAAAATGTCCGGCAGCGTGAGGATCGAGGGTCCGAGATCGAAGCTGTAGCCTTCGGCTTTGAGCACATTGAGCTTGCCGCCGATCTGCGGGTTTTTCTCGTGGATCGTGACCTTGTACCCTTCTTGCGCGAGTGAGATGGCCGCGGAAATTCCGCCAAGGCCGGAGCCGATCACGATGACATTTTTTCCGCTCATGGCTTGGCTTCTTCTTTGGTGGTGATCGCGGCGAGTTCCTGACGCGCTATGTGGTCAGACGGGTGCTCGGCGAGCGCGCGATTGAAATAATCGATGGCCTCGGCATTGCGGCCGAGCATCTTGTAAGCAACACCAATGAAGGTGCGGCAGCTGACCGAGCCCCAGCGCGGGGTGAGTGGGTCCGTCGATTGCGTGGCCTCTTCGGCAAAAAGTTTTTCCGCAGACAGCAGTGTGTCGAGCGCCTTGCGTTTTGCTTCATCATCCTTGGCGGTGTGGAGCAGCCCGACGCCGAGCAGGTATTTGACGCGCGGGTTTTTTGCGCCGAGGCGGACCGCTTCCTTTTGATGTTGTTGCAGCATCGACCCGTAGCGCACGGCGTTGAGCATGTTGCTGTGGATTTTCATGCCAAAAATCGTGGCTACGAGCGCGTGGCTTTCGGCATGGTCGGCATCAAGCTCGAGGACACTCTCGAATGCCGCCAGCGCGGCCTCCATGGCGGATTTCGCTTTCGGGCTTTCCTTGCCGCCGGGGTTACTCTCGATCTGCAGCATGCGGTGAAACTGTGAAATGCCTTCCCAGTATTTGTACGCGACCGATGTCGGTTCTTGTTTCGCCGCCTTGCCAAATAGCTCGGCGGCCTTGGTGAAACCATCGGCGTCCCATGCCTTGCAGGCGACATAGAATTCCGCAACGCCGCTCTTTGCCGACTCAGCGGGCGTTTCCGTAAGCGGCTCTGCGGCGGAGGCAATCGTGAGCGTGGCAAGCAGGCTGGCAATGAGCGGACGAAACATAGCTTGACGGAACATGACGCGAACGCCTCGATGCGGCAAACAGAATATGGATTACGCTGCAATCATTGCGCGCCAGCGGGCGTTTTTTAGGTCGGGCCGTACGCTCGATGAGGGCGACCGATGCCGCAACCTGAGGGCACTCCTTGAGGCGGTCGAGGCAAACGAGCAAATTTTGTTCGAATCGCTGCATGCGGATTTGCGCAAAAACGCGCACGATGCCTTTGCCTCGGAGCTTGGCATGGTCACCGGCGAGATCCGCCATGCGCTCAAGCACCTTTCCTCGTGGACGCGTGAGAAAAAAATCCGCGAATCGTGGATGGCCTGGCCGTCGAGTTCGTGCGTGCGGCCGGAGCCGATGGGCGTGGCCCTGATCATTGGCCCGTGGAACTACCCTTTGCAGTTGCTGCTTGGGCCATTGGTGGGCGCCATCGCGGCGGGCAACTGCGCGGTCTTGAAGCCATCCGAATTCGCGCCCCACACCGCGGCGGCGCTCGCGCGCCTGATCGGCGAAATTTTCGCGCCGGAATTCATCGCGGTTGTGCAGGGCGACGAAACAACAGCCGCCGGACTGCTGCGTGAGAAATTCGACACGATCTTCTTCACCGGCAGCACGCGCGTCGGACGCGAAGTGATGGGTGCCGCGGCGAAGCACCTCACACCGGTCACGCTCGAGCTCGGCGGAAAATGCCCGACCATCGTTTGCGCCGATGCGGATGTCGAAATCACCGCGCGGCGCATCGTGTGGGGGAAATTTCTCAATGCCGGCCAAACCTGCGTCGCGCCCAACCATGTGTGGGTCGACCGCCGGATCGAACGCGAACTCATCGCCGCGATCACCAAAGCAATCGGCGAATTTTTTGGCGACGACCCTCAGCGAAGCGCAAGCTACGGACGCATCATCAACTGCCGCCACTTCGATCGCCTCTGCGCGTTGCTTGATGGTGCGCCCATCGAATGCGGTGGTGCACGTGATGCCGATGACCTCTACCTCGCACCGACGGTCGTTTCCCAGCTTGCCGACAATGGGCCGCTGCTCGCCGAGGAAATTTTCGGGCCGATCCTACCAATGCGCGCGTTTGATGATCTCGATCAAGTCATCGCCAGCGAGCGCGCGCAGCCGGTGCCTTTGGCGATGTATGCCTTCACGCACGACCGCAAAATTCAAGACCGACTCTTGAATGAAATCCGCTCAGGCGGCGCATGCATCAACGACACGCTCATGCATTTGGTCGGCCGCGAGTTGCCCTTCGGCGGGCTTGGCGAAAGCGGCATGGGCGCGAGCCACGGCAAAGCGAGCTTTGATGCCTTTTGCCATCAGCGCTCGATCATGCGCCGACCCTTCAAGCCCGATCCGGCGATGCGTTATCCGCCACCGCGTGTGAGCTTTGCGGCATTCAAACGCATCTTGCGATTCTTTGGCGCGGCCTGATGCCCGAAGAGGGCTTCGTAAAAAATCTGCGCGTTAAGTTGCACGCCATCGCGGCTCGGGTGGAGTCCGTCGGGCATGTAAAGCCTCTGCCCCCTGCCCTTTGCCATTTCGCTTTCCCATGCATCGCCGACGCGCACGATCGGCAGCCCTTCGACTTGGGCGGTTTCACGATAACCTCTTCGCAGGCGTTGATTCATAGCGAAAAAATCATCGTAAAATCTCCTCTCGTCGCCATTCCGGTAGCCCCAGGTTTGATAAAGCACCGGCATTGCTCCGGATGCGCGAGCTTCACGCGCCAGTTGCATCACCGAGGGGACCATGTGCGTTTTCCTCTTGATCGGCTGCGATGGAATGCGGCTTTGCTCCTGCAACACGACGATGTCCCACCGCCTGCTGCGCAAGACTTTAAGCGTCTCTGCAGTTCTTGAGTGCCGCGCGAGGTTCCATCCGCTGTGTGCCGCCATGCGGGTTTTAATGTCCCGACCGTTTTTGCGGGCGATTTTTTCCAACTCCTTCGGCAATCCAAAACTCAGGCTGTTGCCAATGAACAAAACCGAAACGGATTTTTTGTTCCGCAAATTTTTGCGAACCGCATCATCGGCCGGCAATGGTCCGGGCATGGTGGCGCACGCGGCAAGCATTATGCCGATGATGCCGATGGCGGCGTTGAATAAAAATTTCTTCATGCGCGCGGGTGGGCTTCGTCGTAGGCCTGCTTGAGGCGCTCTTTGGTGACATGCGTATAAATCTGCGTCGTCGAGAGCGAGGCGTGACCGAGCATCGCCTGTACGCTTCGCAAGTCTGCACCGGCATCGAGCAAGTGCGTGGCAAAGCTGTGCCGAAGTTTGTGCGGGCTCACGGCAAAGGGAATGCCGCTGTGCTTGAGGCATTTGCGCAGCATGAGGTCCACCGCTTGCTGGGTGATGCGTGTGCGGCGCTTGCTGAGAAATAGCGGACCCGATGTGATCGCCGCCTCCTGGCGGTATCGTTGGATCGCGGCGATCGCAGGTCCGCCGACCGGCACGATGCGTTCTTTCGAGCCCTTGCCAAAAACTTTCACCGTCTCTCCGATGAAATCAAGGGCCCTCACATCAAGCGCGATCAGTTCGGAAATCCGCAAGCCGCACGAGTAGAACAGCTCAAGGATCGCCGCATCGCGCATCGGCAACCATGACGGACTTTTCGAATCGGCGCCGATCCGCAGCGGCACGGCAAGGAGATCGTCCATCTGCGAAATGCTCAGCACGACTGGCAGTCCGCGCTCGGGTTTTGGCAGTTGCACCTCCGCCACCGGGCTTCGCCCGAGCCCGCGACGCAACACGAGGAATTTGTAAAACGATCGCAGCGCCGCGAAGCGCAGGCGGATGGTGGATTTTTTCAAACCATCCTTGAGCAGAAAAAATAGATAATCGCGAAAGTTATCCGCCTCAGCCTTGCGCCAACCCTCGTGACGCGCGCCACGCCAAGCGCGATAGCTTTCCAAAGCCGCACGGTAGTTCACCAAGGTCCGCTCCGAAGCGCTTCTTTCGGTGGCCATGAATTGAAAAAACGCCGACTCGTCCGGATCGCTCATCGGGTTTCATGATGCAACATCATGACCGTGGTGGCAATGCATGACTGCGCAAGCGCGATGCAGACCCGCTGGTTGACACACCCCCGCGGATTTGGAAATTTGCACATGCATGAAACGCCGATCGCTTCTTCACATGATCCCCGCCAGCGCCGCCTTGCTTGCCGCGCGCTCCGTGGCTGCGCCGATTCCGCAGGCGGCGTTGGCCAAGGCCGGCTTCGCGATTTCGATCCAGTGCTGGTCGTTTCGCGAGTTCACGCTGTTTGAGGCCTTGCAGATGGCCAGCTCTGCCGGTGCGGGTGGAGTCGAGTTGTTTCCCGGCCAAAAAATCGGCGGCGCGCTCGGCGAAATGAAAATGGGTCCCGAGCTCGACGATGAAGCAATCACCGTGGTGCGCGCGGAGTTGGCGAAGTACGGGCTCGTTGCGTGCAACTATGGCGTCACCGAAATTTCCAAAGACGAAGCGGCAGCGCGCAAGGTTTTCGAGTTCGCTAGAAAAATGGATCTCTATGGTGTGACGACCGAGTCGCTCGACGCGATCGACACGCTCGAAAAACTCGCGCGCGAATTCGACATCAAGGTCTGCTTTCACAACCACCCCAAGCCCAGCGCCTTGTGGCATCCGGACACCGTTTGGAAAATCATCGACGGACGTCATGCCAATCTTGGCTACAGCGTCGATACCGGCCACTGGGCCACTTCAGGGCTCGATCCGCACGCGACGATTCGCAAGATCGCGCCACGCGTGCATGCGTTTCACATGAAAGATCGCGAAGTGATCGGCCAGGCATCGCCGGATCGGCCCTTTGGCACCGGCATCATCGACATCGCGGCGGTGCTCGACGAGGCGCGCAAACACGGGTTCGGCGGCAATGTATCGATCGAGTACGAACGCAACTGGAAGAACAACCTGGCTGAAATCGCGCAGTGCGTCGGTTACTTGCGCGGCTATGCGAACCTGCGCGGGTGAGCGCTCGATTTCAATTCGCGGCGAGCAGCGCTTCGTCCCAGTCCTTCCACACCGGATCAATTTTTTGCGCACGCAGCATGGCGGCAATTTCGTTGGCGCTGCGCGTGTCGTGGATCTGAAATTGCTCGGTGGCCTTTTCGCAGCCAGAGCGTGATTCGAGTTCGACGCGGCGGCCCTTGATCGTGAGGTGGAGATCATCGCTACCCGCGCCGGTGTAGCCGCCGGGCTCGGTTCGGGCACCGGCCGACATGTGCGTCACGCCGATCGGCGCAAGCGCGTCGCGCAACGACGATGGCTCGCGTGTGGAAACAACAATGCCGACCTGAGGAAATAAAATGCGGAACACGGCGATCATCCGGACCAATGATTTGTCGGGAAGCAATCGTTGCGGATCTGGCACATACTCGTAGTTTCCGGCATAGGGACGCATGCGCGGAAACGCGATGGTGAACTGCGCCTTCCAACAGTGTTTATAAAGGTATTCGAGGTGCGCGCAGAGGGCCATCGCCTCAAGCTTCCAGTCGGCAAGACCAAACAAGGCGCCGATGCCGATGCGGCGAAATCCGCCCTTGTACGCGCGCTCGGGACAATCGAGGCGCCAGTCGAAATTTTTCTTCGGCCCGGCGGTGTGCAGCGTTTGGTAAACCTCGCGGTCGTAAGTTTCCTGATACACGACCAACCCTTCCGCTCCGTGCGCAACGATCTCGGCATATTGATCGTCCTCCATCGGGCCGACCTCAATGCCAAGCGTAGGAATGAACGACTTGAGCGCATCGAGGCAGTCCTGCAAATAGCCATCAGAAACAAACTTCGGATGCTCGCCAGCCACGAGCAGAAGGTTGCGGAAACCAAGCCCATGCAAGTGCCGCGCCTCGCGCACGACCTGCTCAACGGTCAGCGTCGTGCGGAGGATTTTCGCATCGCGCGAAAAACCGCAATAGCTGCAGTTGTTCACGCATTCGTTGGAAAGATACAGCGGCGCAAACAAACGCATCGTTTTGCCAAAGTGCCGACGCGTGATCTGTTGGCTCTGCCGCGCCAAGGCCTCAAGCCCGTAAGCGCGCTCGTCCGTAAGCATCCGCTCGAAACGCCGCATCAGCGGTGTCGGGTGCTCGAGAAGCTGTGGAAACACATCGGCAAAGGCCATCGCGGCGAAGATGCGCGCCCCGCCACCCGGCGTCAAAGGCGGACTAGAAAAAATTTACTCCCAGGTTGAAACTAAATTTTCCCAGCTACCAATAACTCTTCCTCTTTACCCTTTCCGCATTTATCGCTTTTTCCCGTGAGCTCGCCCCCCATATCCGACATGACCGCTGACGCAGGTTGGCGCTGGGATCATTCGTATGCGCGCTTGCCGGAATTGTTTTTTGTTCGAACGCGTCCTGTGCCGGTGCGCGAGCCAAGCTTGGTGATGTTCAATCACGCGCTGGCGGAATCGCTGGGGCTCGATGCGACGATACTCGCCCGACCGGATGCTCATGGGATTTTTGCCGGCAATCAAATCCCCGAGGGCGCCGAGCCGATCGCACAGGCTTATGCGGGCCATCAATTTGGTCACTTCACTGGACTCGGCGATGGGCGGGCGATTTTGCTTGGCGAGCATCTTGCGCCGGATGGCGCGCGTTTTGACATTCAACTGAAAGGCTCGGGCCGTACCCCATTTTCGCGCGGTGGCGATGGCCGTGCAGCCTTGGGCCCGATGCTGCGCGAGTATGTCATCAGCGAAGCGATGCACGCGCTTGGCGTCCCGACGACCCGCAGCCTTGCGGTCGCGTCGACTGGTGAGTTGGTGTTTCGCAACGACGAGCTCCCCGGCGCGGTGCTCACGCGTGTCGCTGCCAGCCACATCCGCGTCGGGACATTTCAATGGGCCGCCGCGCACGAGGACACGGCGGCACTGCGAGCCCTGGCCGATCACACGCGGCATCGGCATTTCCCGGAAATTGCCGACGATGCATCGCGTCACATCGCATTCTTCAGAGCGGTCATGCGTCGCCAGTGCGCGCTCATCGCGAAATGGCTGCATGTCGGCTTCATCCACGGCGTGATGAACACCGACAACATGGCGCTCTCGGGCGAGACGATTGATTACGGGCCCTGCGCGTTCATGGATGTCTATGATCCAGCGACCGTTTTCAGTTCGATCGATCGCCAAGGGCGCTACGCCTATGAAAAGCAGCCAGAGATCGCGCGTTGGAATCTCGCGCGACTCGCTGAGGCGATATTGCCGCTGCTGCATGATGATGAAAAAAATTCCGTCGATCTCGCCAACGAGGCCTTGGGGGAATTTGAAGGGATCTTTCAAAAACATTGGCTTGCCGGCATGAGAAACAAGCTTGGCCTGATGACCGATGAGCCGGGCGATCGCGATCTCATTCATGCATGGCTCGAATGGATGCAACAAAACTGCATGGACTTCACCCATAGCTTCCGCGCCTTGAGTGATGAAAAATCGATCGCCGTGCCGTGCTTTGCGGATATAGCTTTTGCCGCATGGCACACTCGCTGGCACGAGCGGATCGCACGCCAGCCACAATCCTTCACCGATGTCGCAGCCCACATGCGCTCGCACAATCCGGCTGTGATCCCGCGCAACCACAAGGTCGAGGAAGCACTCGCCGCCGCAAGCGATCACGGCGACTTGTCCGTGCTCGAGCGGTTGCTATCCGCGCTCGCAAACCCTTATGCCGATCGGGACGACGAATACACCTGCCCGCCACCCGCATCGACCACGCCTTATCGCACCTTTTGCGGCACTTGAGGAGTCACAAGCACAGCCTCAAACACGCAGTCGCAAATCTCGCGCGCTCCATAGCAAGTCGGCCGCAGGACGTGCGCTGCCTCTCAGTTTCCGCGCGCCATCTTTACGGCTTGGGCTGAAGCGTTCTCTCGCGCCGGCGAAGGCTTCGTTGACAAATGCCTTGCTGCCAATCACCGCGCCGTCGGTGAAATATCTTACGCGACAACGCA
>Ga0208481_1000267_pt1 | contig 16108 bp, 18 predicted proteins | sample LakMenEpi02Jun10_FD_150662 | JGI IMG/M metagenome (GOLD analysis project Ga0208481, IMG submission 150662) | Freshwater microbial communities from Lake Mendota, WI - 02JUN2010 deep hole epilimnion (SPAdes) | ecosystem: Environmental > Aquatic > Freshwater > Lake > Epilimnion/Euphotic zone ... | reverse complement strand
CTTAATTATTCCTGCTCGTGGAGGCAGTAAAGGAATTCACAGGAAAAATCTACAAACAGTTAATGGAATTACTTTAATAGAAAGAACAATAAAATCTGCTCTGCAAGCAGAAATAGACAAAATAATTGTTTCCACTGATGATTTAGAAATTAGACGAATTGCTGCAAAATATCCTGTTGAGATTCATGATCGAAGTGAAGAAACATCTGGTGATACTTCTTCAACTGAATCAGTGATTTTAGAAGTCGTGTCTCGTTTTGAAAATCAACGGCCAGCAGATGCAACTATAGGTTTTTGCCAAGTAACCTCACCATTTATTGAATCAAAGTCAATTAATGAATGCTTTTCATTAGCCGATCAAGGCTTTTCTGCATTTAGTGCTGTTGAATTTCATGGTTTTATTTGGAGTAAAGAAGAAACCTGGAATCCAGTAGATCACCCAATTGATTATCGTCCCAGAAGACAAGACCTTAAATCAAAGGTAAAAGAAACTGGAGCAATTTATTGCTTTCCGTTGCAAAACTTTAAACAGAAAAAATATCGAATCTGCTCAGAACCCCGCCCAGTGTTAGTAAATCCTGTTCATGTAATAGAAATAGATGATTTCGTTGAATTGCAATTAGCAAACTTGATAGCCACCCAACACGAAGTCAACAATCTTGACCAATTAAGCAATTTCCAAAAACCTAAAATCATCTTCACCGATTTTGACGGCTGCTTAACTGATGACAAGGTGAAGGTCAACATTTTTGGTAGAGAAAGTGTTAGAGCAAACCGAAAAGATGGACTAGCAGTTAAAAGACTAAGAACACTTGGAATCGATGTAGTTATTACAACGATGGAGACAAATGAAGTTGTGATCACAAGGGCGAAGAAAATGAAAGTAGAAGCTTTAAGAGGGCTAGAAGATAAGGTTCAAGCAATATCTGACTACATAAACATACAAAATCTGAGTTGGTCAGATGTTTGGTATGTGGGAAATGATGTAAATGATCTTGGGGCGATTGAAAAAGCAGCACTCTCGTTTTGCCCAATAGATGCATCTCCAGAAGTATTTGCCAAGGCTCAGATAGTCTTGTCCAGAAGAGGCGGAGACGGACTCCTTGCTGAAATTGCTTCCAGGTTAGAAAGAAGTAACTAAATGACTATAAAGCCTGTGAAGATCGGAAACAATACAGTTGGGCCAGGAAACCCTTGTTACGTAATTGCTGAAATTGGGATAAACCATAACGGTGATATTGATATCGCTAAACAATTAATAAAGATGTCTGCTCAGGCTGGCTGTGATGCTGTTAAGTTTCAAAAAAGAACCCCAGAACTATGCGTTCCACTTGACCAAAGAAATGTAATTAGAGAAACACCATGGGGTCAAATGACTTACATGGATTACCGATACAAAGTTGAATTTGATGAAAGCCAATATCAAGATTTGGCAAATTATGCGTCAAGTTTAAATGTTCACTTGTTTGCTTCTCCCTGGGATGTTGAAAGTGTTGATTTTATGGTGAAAATGAAACATCCGGTTATAAAAATTCCTTCAGCGTCAATTACAGATTTAGAACTACTTGAAAAAATAGTAAGTACGAAACTTCCCGTGATTATGTCAACTGGGATGTCCACAATGGATCAAATTGATAAAGCAGTATCGGTATTGAATAAAGAAAATCTTTTGATCGCCCATTCAACAAGTGCCTATCCGTGTGATCCAGCAGAATTAAACTTAAAAATGATTCCAGTTTTACAAGATAGATACCAAGTTCCAATTGGTTACTCAGGACATGAAACAGGCCTGCAAACAACCGTTGCAGCCGTAGCTCTTGGAGCATGTTTTGTGGAAAGACATGTCACCCTAGATAGAGCGATGTGGGGAAGTGATCAGTCTGCTTCTGTTGAACCAACAGGAGTCCAAAGGTTAGTTCGAGATATTAGAACAGTCGAAAGTGCAATTGGTGACGGAATAAAGAAAGTTTATGAAAGTGAACTTAAACCAATGTCACGTTTGAGAAAAAACAGCTAATTTATCTTGCTCTTTTTACTAATCTTTCTATATCAATAATTAAGACTGCTCTTGGTTTTAGTTTTATCCATTCTCTTTGCACAAAATCAGCTAGAGCTTTGTTCACAGTTTCCCTAGATGCACCGACTAATTGAGCAAGCTCTTCTTGAGTCAAATCATGTTCTACATAAAAACCCTCAGGACGCTTTTCCCCAAATTTTTCATTTAATTCAACTAGTGCTTTAGCGACCCGACCTGGAACATCAGAGAAAACCAAATCAGATAAATTCTCATTAGTTCTTCTTAGTCTCTGAGCAAGTGCTTTAAGTAAAACCTCACCAACGCCTGGTCTTCCTGTTAACCAAGGTCCAAGTGCGTCATGGCCTAAACCAAGCAATGATGTTTCGGTAAGTGCGGTTGCAGTTGCTGTTCTTGGGCCTGGATCAAATAAAGATAATTCACCAAACATTTCTCCAGGCCCAAGAACGGCTAACAAGCTTTCTCGACCATCATTTGAAGTTGTGCCAAGTTTGATTTTTCCATCCACGATCACATAGAGGCGATCTCCTGGATCACCTTCGGCAAAAACAACTTGGCCTCTGGTGAAATCAATTTCAACCATTGAGGCTCTTAATGCAACAGATGCTTCCTCATCAAGGGCAAGAAAAAGGGGAGCATTCCTGACCGCTTCTTCCATTAACCCTCTTCTTTTGTCTCTTGACTTTAATTCTAGTTGATTTATAAGCCGGTGTGATTTGATGTCCCCGTTAGCCCTTAATCTCTTGCTATGGCAACAAAAGCAAAAGAATCAGCAGCAGAATTAAAGCTTCGGGCTAAAAAGATTTATACCGGATTAAACAAGTTATACCCAAATGCTCATTGTGAACTAAATTTCAAAAACCCTCTGCAGTTACTGGTAGCAACAATCCTTGCTGCCCAATGTACTGACAAACGAGTAAACATGGTTACCCCAGCTTTGTTTAAAAAATACAAAAAAGCTGAAGATTTTGCTAGTGCTAAAAAAAGTGAATTAGAAGAACTCATCAGATCCACCGGGTTTTACAAAAACAAGGCCACCAGCATCATTGGGATGGCTCGAAAAGTTTGTGATGATTTCGGTGGGAAAATTCCCAACAACTTAGATGATCTAGTAACTCTTCCTGGAGTGGGAAGAAAAACTGCCAATGTTATTTTAGGCAATGCTTTTGATATTCCAGGAATTACCGTTGACACTCACTTTGGAAGATTAAGTAGAAGATTTGGTTGGACTATAGAAACAGATCCGGTCAAAGTTGAATTCGCGATCCATGAAATATTTCCACCAAAATATTGGACTCATTTAAGCCAACTTGTTGTGTGGCATGGGAGAAGAAGATGTCATGCCAGAAAACCAGCATGTGGCGCTTGTGCTATTGCTCAATTATGCCCAGCATTTGGAGAAGGCCCAATTGATAAGGAACTTGCACTTAAATTAGTTAAAAAAGATTCTGATTTCCGATAGTGGGATATATTACTAATATCATTAAAAAAGAAAGAGTACCTAATCGTGATTAGTGAGAGATTTAACCTAAGCCAAAAACAATCAGTGTACCTTAATAAGAAAAGAATTAGAATTAGAAATACAATTCAAGAACTTTTAAATAGCGAAACTTATAAAAATGAAACAATTAGGTGTTATATCTGTAATTCCCATTACGATAGGCATCAACTAATTTCTGCAACGGAACGACACGGTATAGAATTTTCCTGTGTAATATGTCAAGATTGCGGCTTAATTTTTGGAAATCCAAGAATGGATAAAAAATCTTATAGCGATTTTTATACACAATATTACAGAGATTTATATAACTACAATATCGGTGAAAATAATTTAGATTCACTATATCAATCAAATTATTTAAACGGAAAAAATGTTTATAAATTTGTAAAACCCTTTATTGAAGATAATTGTAATGTATTAGAAATTGGATGTGCGAATGGAGGTTTACTAAAATATTTTGAAGAGCAGGGTCACAACATTACAGGATTAGATTTAGGTGCAGCAGAGGTTAATTACGGAAAAGAGAAATTTGGGTTGAATCTAATTCACAAATCTATTGATGATTATCAAGGTGAAAAAAAACAGGATTTAGTAATAATGATTCACGTTATTGAACACTTAACAGAACCAGAAATAACCATGAAAAAAATACATGAAAATCTATCTGATTCTGGACTTATTTACATTAGTTGCCCAGATGTAGATACATTATCAAACGGACTAATTTATAAAAGCGACTGGCTAACATTAATGCAGAATGCTCATACTATTAACTTTGATTCCAATAGTATAAAAAATCTTTTAGGTAAGTATGGTTTTGAAGTTATTTATTTTGAACCTGGAATGAACTTAGTTGCTCGAAAAAATAATAAAACAAAATATATAATTGAAAATAATTATAATAAATCCCTCAAAAATATAACAGAAGCAGAAGAGATTTTTCAGAGCAGAACCGTGCAGAATAAGATTAGAAAATTTCTAGAAATAAATGGGATTTTAGCATTTTTAGTTTATTTATCTAAACCAGTAAATAGTATTTTAATAAAAATAGGAATTCAAAAATACGTAAAATCTTTTTTTAAATTAATTTATAGATTCATCTAAAAATCTATGAACTTTATTGATATTTTTATTGCTGCAGCTTTTCTAATATTTGGTTGGATTGGTTTTCGGCGAGGAATCTTAAGAACAGTTTTGAGCATTATCGGATTAGTTGTTGGTGGTGCCGCAGGTGCAATTGCTACACCATCGATTCAGTCACTAGTTTCTAATAGCGCTTTTGGTTTCAAACCCACAATTGGATTGACTTCCATAATTCTGGGGTCATCTCTGGGCATGTTCTTGTTTGGTGTTTTGGGAAGTTTTCTTCGAGTAGTTTTATTGCCTTTGCCTTTCATGAAAACTATTGATTCACTGATTGGATTTGGTTTAGCAATTATTGCTGTGGCATCTATAAGTTCAACACTTTCAAGTGCTGCAGAAGTTATTCCTAACAAAACAGTTAATAATCTATTTAGCCAATCTCAGCTGATTTCACAAATTGATCTGTATTTACCTGAACGATTTAAAGACGCTGCACAAAAAATTCAAAATGTGATAACAGATTCTCCACTTCCTGAAGTTTTTAAAAGTTTAGTTGAATCAAGAATTACCCCAACTCAACTTGAATCTGATGTGGCAATTCCAGCAATAGTGACTAAATCAGTTGCTTCAACGGTAAGAATTGATGGTATAGCTGAAAGTTGTTCAGCTGCAATGGTGGGAACAGGTTTCATCGTTTCACCAGAAAGAGTAATAACTAATGCTCATGTTGTGGCAGGGGTAAAAGAACCTGTAATTACATTGTTTAATTCCCAAACTCAACTTGGTGGAAGAGTTATTGCAATTGATAGAAAAAAAGACATAGCAATAATTTTTGTTCCAGGATTAACAGGTGAGAAACTAACCTTTATTGGACCTGTTACTCCAAATGAAATCGGTTTTGTAGTTGGTTATCCAAATGGAGGAAATTTAAGAACTATGCCAGTTTCTGTAACATCAGAATTTGAATCAATTGGCACAGACATTGATGGAAACGGTGAAACCAGAAGAGATGTCATTGTGTTTGGTGGTGATGTTAAACCTGGAAATTCAGGTGGACCACTTCTTAATGATCAAGGTCAAGTTTTAGGTGTTGTCTTTGCTGCTGATGCAGAAAACAAAAACACAGGTTATGCCCTTGCTCCAAGTGAAGTAGCAAAACTAGTTAGTGAAACATCATCGGTTATGCAAGCAATTGAAACAGGTCAATGCGCTAAAGCTAGTTAGTTTAAAGAATTCCAGCCAGAAGATTTTTCAGGTTTCTTAATGTTTTCTGCTAAGTATCTAGAAGTTTCACTGCCGATACGCGAGGCATCCCCGATTCCTCTAATTTTCCTAAATGAATTAAAGGCAAATAAAACTAAAATTACTGCCATAAAAATCATTATTCCTGCTACCAATAGAAAAGATGCCCAACCTGGTAAACCAATTTGAATGAAACCATAAGCAAGGGCAATCAAGAGAAACAACAGTGAAACATTAATAAGTAAAAACGCAGTGATAATAAATCCAATTCCTAAGCCAAGCTTTTTTACAGAGTTAGTTAAACTATTTTTAGCAATTTCAATTTCACCTTTAACGATTGTTGCAAAATCTTCCACTGCTTGCAAAATCATTCGAGGAACAGATGTTTTATCTGACTCTGACATAGCACCTTTTTCTTAGTGGCTCCAATTGTATCTTAGATAATTTTGCGATTTATAAATTCATCCCTGATCGATCAGATTTCCTATATTGCCTTGAGCGATACGCTCAATCGTTATCCAAACTTGCTGATAAACCTTGCCCAATTAAATTCATAACGGTTGGATCAGCCAAAGTTGTAACATCTCCAAGAGATCTATTTTCTGCAACATCTCGAAGCAGTCTTCGCATGATTTTTCCTGATCGAGTCTTTGGCAATTCTGCAACTATGAGAATCTTTTTAGGCTTTGCAATTGCGCCGATTTCTTTTGCTACATGGTTTCTTAAGTCTTTTACTGTTTCTGGACCTTCTTGGGAACCTTGGCGAAGAATTACGAAAGCAACTATTGCTTGTCCGGTTAATTCATCATTTGCACCTACTACTGCAGCTTCTGCAACCATTGGATTAGAAACAAGTGCACTTTCAACTTCAGTGGTAGAAATTCGATGTCCTGAAACGTTCATCACATCATCAACGCGACCAAGTAACCACAAACAACCATCGTTATCTAGTTTTGCGCCATCTCCGGCAAAATATTTCCCTGGAAATCTGGACCAATAAGTTTCTTTGAATCTTTCAGGATCTCCCCAAATTCCGCGTAACATACCTGGCCAAGGTTCAGTTATAGCTAGATATCCACCATGACCATTACCAACTGCATTTCCTTCTTCATTAATAACTTCAGCAGTAATTCCAGGAAGTGCAGTCATGGCTGAACCTGGTTTGCATTTGGAAACACCTGGAAGAGGAGAAATCATAAGACCACCAGTTTCTGTTTGCCACCAAGTATCAACTATTGGAGTTTTATTTGAACCAATGTGTTCTCGATACCAAATCCAAGCTTCAGGATTAATTGGTTCACCCACAGAACCTAAAACTCTTAAAGATGACATATCAAATTTTGCAGGAATGTCATCACCCCATTTCATAAAAGTTCTAATAGCTGTTGGGGCAGTGTAAAGAATTGAAACTTTATATTTTTGAATTAATTCCCAAAATCTTCCCTTATGTGGAGTATCAGGTGTTCCTTCATACATCAATTGGGTTGCTCTGTTTGCCAATGGTCCATAAACAACATAAGAATGTCCTGTTATCCAACCCACATCAGCTGTGCACCAATAAATATCTTTATCTGGTTTTAAATCAAAAACATTGAAATGCGTAAAAGCAGCTTGAGTTAGATACCCTCCACTGGTGTGTAAAATTCCTTTTGGTTTCCCGGTAGTTCCTGAAGTGTAAAGAATAAACAACGGAGTTTCTGAATCAAAGTTTTCAGGAATATGGGTGGTTGATTGTTTATCAACAATCTCATGCCACCAAATATTTTTGTCTTGATCCCAATTAACTTCGTTGTTGGTTCTTTTCACAACTAAAACTTTTTCCACACTCGGGGTGTTCTTTATTGCTTCATCTACTGCTGGCTTTAAAGGCAATACAGCACCTTTTCTGTTACCGCCATCAGAGGTAATAACTAATTTGGCTTGAGCATCATCAATGCGGGAACGAAGTGCTTCAGCACTAAATCCACCAAACACAACTGAATGAATAGCACCAATTCGAGCACAAGCAAGCATTGCAAAAGCAGCTTCTGGAATCATCGGTAAATAAATTGCTACACGATCACCAAATTTAACACCAAGTTCAAGTAAAGCATTCGTGGTTTTACAAACTTCATCTTGTAATTGTTGATAAGTAATAGTTCTGGTATCACCTGGTTCACCTTCAAAATAAATTGCAATTTGATCCCCATGCCCACTTTCTACATGTCGATCAACACAGTTATAAGAAACATTTAATTTGCCACCAATAAACCATTTAGCAAATGGAGCATCAGCCCAATCAAGAGCAGTTGTCCAAGGCGTCCCCCAAGTTAAACGAAGAGCTTGATTTTCCCAAAATTTGATTCGATCTTTTTTTGCTTCTTCATACATTGAACTTTGCGCATTGGCATCACTACTGAATTCTTTAGTTGGTTCATAGATTCGATTTTCGGTGGCAAGGTTTTCTAGGGCATCATTAGCCATTTTAAAAAAACCTCTTTTCCCACAGGTCGTGATCCTCTTGTTAGGAAGAATTCCACCAGCACCCCAAAGGACTTGGCAAGTAGGTATTTGAAATTGTGCTTAAACACCAGATAAATCAAGGACTTAAACACTTATCCACAATTTCAAATACCTACTAGTAATCAAATCACCGATTTTGTTCTAATAAGAGAGATTCTTCCCAAACCGCTTTTTGAAACTAGGTCCATATCTCTATATCGAATCTTTATCATCTCTTTAATAATTCACCTGCTAATAACTCATCCCTTGGAATACTTTATGTTTTATTAGAAAACCCATTGGTCACAGATGTCTTGGTTAATGGTTATAAGGAAGTTTGGATTGATCAGGGAACTGGTTTAGAAAGAACAAAACTTTCATTTCTTAATGAAGAAAGTGTTAGGTCCCTTGCCCAACAGTTAGCACTTTCAACTGGAAGAAGACTAGATCAGTCGCAACCCTATGTTGATGCTCAACTAAGTAAAACGATAAGACTTCATGCAATATTAAGCCCAATATCAAATCCTGGATCAATAATTTCATTAAGAATTCATCGACCCGAAGTCCTTTCACTAAACAATTTAGTTGAATCACAAACAATAACAAAACAACAAAAAGACTTCTTTGAGAAAATAATTAAGGATAATAAATCATTCGTAATAAGTGGTGGCACAGGATCTGGTAAAACTACATTACTTAATTCACTACTCAATAGTTGTGATGAAAATCAAAGAATCCTAATTATTGAAGACTCAAGAGAGTTAAATCCTCAACACCCTCACATTATTTCTTTGGAATCAAGACCGGCAAATATTGAAGGAATGGGTTTAATCACAATGAAGGATTTGATTAAACAATCGCTTCGAATGAGAGCTGATCGACTAATTATTGGAGAAGTTCGAGGTATTGAAGTTATTGATTGGTTAAGTGCATTAAATACAGGACATCGGGGAAGTGCTGGAACAATTCATGCCAATTCAATTCATGAAGTCGTAATTAGATTTGAATCATTGGGATTAATTTCAGGTTTATCAAAAGAGGCAATTCACTCTCAATTAAAGACAGCTTTGAATTATGTCATTCACATTGAAAAAGTTTCACAAGGAAAAAGAAAAGTTGTTGGTATAGGTGAATTTAAAGTTGATGAAAAAGAAAATTTATTTGTTGAAGAGATTGTTTTATGAAGATAATTATGGTCATCGCAATAATTATTTTGACTGTTTCTACACTTGCTGGAATAAGAACTTTTGTTAACAAATCAATTAAGTTTCCAATAAAGACAAAAGCCTTACCAATTGATGATCATTTTGCTCAAGAAATCGTTAATGGCATCTCCAGTGGCTTGGTGCCAAGAATTGTTTTGGCAAAAATTTGTGGTGAGTACTTTTTAGAAAATGCAAGGATTGCTTGTCTTTCCGGAACCTCAATTACCAAGGCTATAAATATTGATCTGCCAAATGATTTAGCAGCCAAAGGCTTTGCTTCCCTGTGGCAAGTTTGTGAAAACAACGGAGCAGCACTTTCACCTGCACTTAATCAATTTGCCCAACAGATAAGAGTGGAAAAAGAATTAAGGCAAGAACTATCTAGTTCAATGTCTGGTGCAAAATTAAGTGCCTGGGTTTTAGCAGGGCTTCCACTCTTTGGAATTGTGCTAGCTGCCTTTTTAGGTGTTAATTCCTTGGAGTGGTTAGCAAATTCCAAAATAGGCAACTTCAACATAGTTGCAGCACTAATTCTTGAAGTAATTGGAATTATTTGGGTTAAGAAAATAACTTCTCGAATAGAGAACTTATTGTGAAGATAATCATTATTTTAGCTTGTTTAATTTGGCAATCAATTTATTTGTTCTACGCAACAAGAATTTACTTTAACAAAAAAGTAAAAAAGTCTGTTGTAATTAAATATTCTGAAATTTCATTACGACAACAACTCATGATCATTGGGGTGATGGCAGAATTATTGCAAGCAGGAATTGACCCTTTAAGTGTTATCAAATCTGGAATAGAAACACTTGATGAAGAGCAAAGTCAAAAATACCAAGATCAACTAAGTGGTATACAAATTGATGATAAAGATCATTTAACTAGTGCAATTAATTTGATTTTAAAAAGTTCAATCTCTGGTTCAAAAATATCTGAAACTCTAAGACTGAACATGGAATCCATTCAAAGAAGCCATAGAAGCGAAGTGTTAAAGGCAATCAAGAAATCTGAAGTGTGGTTACTTGGACCTTTGGGTTTGTGCTTTTTACCCACCTTCATGCTGATTGCAGTTGTGCCCTTAATCGGCTCGCTAATTACAGGATTTATGACATGACTTATCCACAACCATTGGTTATCCCAAGAAATAAAAACATTTTGTCTATTGATCTAAAAATTGTTGCATTCTGTAATTCAAGTATTCATCAAATTGGTGATTAACAAACAAGGGAGAAAAGGCAGATGAAATATGTTCATCAATTACTCAGTGACCAAAGAGGTTTGGCAACGGCAGAATATGCAGTAGCCACAGTTGCAGCTTGTGGTTTTGGTGGAGTGTTATTAAAAGTTTTAGGCAGCGCCACAGTTACTGAGCTGTTAACAGATTTACTTCGTAAAGCTCTTGGTTTGGTGATGTAAGTCAAACCATGAAGAATAAATTGCGACACAAATACGTCTACTTCCTCAGACACAAATTGTGTCGCAATTTTATTAATTCCAAAGGAGCAGTAACCGCCGAAGCTGCAGTTAATTCTTTATCTATCGCAATGCTTCTAGCAGCTTGCATGTCAGTTTTGATAATTATGCATGGTCAATTCAGTGTTTATGAAGCAGCGCGAACTGGTTCTCGAATGCTAGCTCGAGGTGAATCAGATCAAGTTGTTTATGAACGAATTCAAGACATCGCACCTCTTTCTGATGTGCAAGTTAATTACTCAACTAATTCAGTAACCGTGTGGGTTACAAATGAACCAATTGGAGTTGTGTCATGGTTAAGAACAACCGTTGTTGCTCATTCAACTTCTGGTTTGGAATAAATGAAAGAAGAAAAAGGTTTTGCAACTGTTTTCTCAATATTTATGTCAATGCTGCTGTTTAGTTTATGTAGCGTATTTGTGATAGTAGCTTCAGTGCTAAGTGTCAAACACACAGCAAATCACGCGGCAGAAGAAGCGGCTTTAGTTCTTGCTGGCACCCTAGATTGTGTTGAAGCACAAGAAATTGCTGAATCAAATAATGCTGAACTTGTTGTTTGTAACTTGGAAAATGATTTTGTTTATGTTGAAACTTTTGCCAGATTTAAACCATCACAAATGATTGTTTTTTCTAATCTGGGAATAAATGATGAAGGAGTAAAAGGTAAGGCTAAAGCTAAATAATTTTATTCAGTAGGAACAGGTGCCACAACAGCATTTGGATCAACAGGTGGTGCCACAAAAATTGGGGCTATCCCTTTATCAGTTAGTGCCCAAGAGGGTTGTAGTTCAAGTGAAGTTGGTTCGCTTCCTTCAAGAGCACCTAATAATGTTTCCCGCCAAATTGGTCCAGGTATTGAACTTCCAAAAACTTGTTTATATTTTTTGCCGTTAATTGTTATGTTTTTCATTGGATATTTATAACCACCGCGTGGATCTCCTACCCAAACAGCTGCAGAAATTTCTGGAGTAAAACCAACAAACCAAACAGCTGCAGAATCATTAGTGGTTCCAGTTTTTCCGCCAGCTTCACGACCTAAAGACATCCTGGCACCAGTTCTTCCATCAATGCCACCATCAATAACATTTGTTAACATCAAAGCTGCTGTGTCAGCTGTTCCTGGATCAACTACAGAGTTGCAAGCATTTTTACTTAAAGAAATTTCTTCACCATCTCTTGTGACAATTTTTGTGATGATTTTTGTTGGACAATGTGTGCCGTGGTTTGCAAAAACTGAAACAGCTGAAGCCATCATCAACGGGGTCACAGGAGCTGTTCCTAAAGTAAAGGAAGGAACTCTTTCCAGAGGTTGTCCTTTACCAGTTCTTACTCCAAGTTTTTCTGCAATATCAACCGGTCTACATAAACCAGTTAACTCTTCAAGCCCCATGAAATAAGTGTTAACTGAATAAGCAAGTCCTTGATTCATATCAAAAACACCTGAACGAGTTGAGTTGTTAACTGTGTAAGGCTCAAATGCTGGTGCACCTTCTTCACAAGCTGTGAAGTTAACAAAAGTTTTTGGTGTGCCAGAATCCAAAACTGTTGCTGGACCATAACCTTGTTCAAGGGCTGCAAGAAGAGTGAAAACTTTAAAAGTAGAACCAGCTTGCATTCCAGCTGTTCCACCATGCAACGCATCAACGTTGTAGTTATATGTGGTGTTACCTAAACCATCTGTGCCCCAAGTTCTGTTTTGAGCCATAGCAATTACTTCACCAGTTTTGGAATTAACCATAGAAATTGCTGCTGCTTTTTGACTTGGGTCATCTCTTGGAATGTATTTGTCCACCGCAGCTTGAGCTGAAGCTTGTGCTTTTAAATCTAGAGTTGTCGTAATAATGGCACCAGATTCTCTTAAGAATCTGTCTCTTTCTTCTTGTGATTCACCAAAGGATGGATCATTTCTTATTATTTGCACAACATAATCACAAAAAAATGGTGCAACAGAACCGGTGCAACCGTTTCTAATTGGGGTTGGATTTAAATAAGTTTTAACAGAAATTTTCTTTAAATTATCTGCTTCTCCACCATCAAGATAACCATTGGTAACCATACGATCTAGCACTTGATTACGACGGTTTTCATTTCGTGCTGGGTTTCTAATTGGGTCATAACCTGTTGGTTGTTGCACAATTCCTGCAATGGTGGCAGCTTCAATAACTGTTAAATCAATTGCTGATTTTGAAAAATACCTTTTTGCAGCAGCTTCCACACCATGTGCTCCGGCGCCAAAGTAAGCAATATTTAAATAACCTGACAAGATTTCTTCTTTAGTATTTGTTCTTTCTACAGCTAATGAATAACGCATTTCGCGAAGTTTTCGCGCAATAGTTTTAGCTTTTGCAGCAGCTGCTTCTTCAGGAGTCTTAGCACTTAAAACAAGCGAGTTCTTAACATATTGTTGAGTTAAAGTGGAACCACCTTGCACAACTCCACCACTAATTTGGTTTGTTACATAAGCTCTTACAGTTCCACGAAAATCAATTCCGTTATGTTCATAAAATCTGGAATCTTCAATAGCAAGAATTGCTTCTTGCATTGGTTTAGAAATTTGGTCAATGGAAACTTCAACTCTGTTTTGTTGATAAAGATCAGCAAGAGCTGTTCCATCTGCATTTAGAATTCTGGTGCTTTCAGGCAATGGCAAGGTTTGTAAATTGATAGGAAGAGAATCAGCTGCGGCATTGGCATTAACAATTGATTGGGAGGCCAGGGCCAAAGCTGGAATTCCTCCGATGAAAAGAATTCCACCGAGCATCAACGTGGCAATACCAAGGAGACGACCAATACTTGACATGTCTTGAGGCTTTTTGCGCCAAAAGTTCTCAATTAATTTATTCATCCCTTCTAACTTATTACTTCAAACCAGCAACAGGTAAAGTCGACTCATGACCAAGTGGGAATACGTGACCGTACCGGTGCTAATTCATGCCACCAAGCAAATACTGGATAACTGGGGTAGTGAGGGCTGGGAACTAGTTCAGATCGTTCCTGGGGCAAATCCAGAGAACCTAGTAGCTTATTTCAAGAGAGCAATTAACTAATTTCTACTCTTCAGTGAAGTTAATTGAATCAATTTTTGCAACAAGATTTCTTTCATCCTCTCCTACTTTGCAATCATAATTTATATCCAAGGTAGTTATAACAAATTCAGTGTAATTGTTTGGCTCCAATGAAACGGGCATTTTGATTGAAGTATTTCTAGAGCCAACTTCAAGAAATTGATTTTTGCCGTTAACACTTATTCTCAACTTTTGAGACAACTTACAAGGATTAGGGCTGAAATTAAAAGACCCTTCATCACCTTTCATTGTTGCTCAAAAAAAAGATGTGGAAACTTTAGCTAAAAATGAATTCCATTTAGCGTATGGTTTTTGGTGGGAATTCCAAGCCCGAATCAATAGAATGCAATTAGAAGTTTTAGAAGTTCCTGTAACGCATCGAAATAGGACACAAGGTAAAACTCAGGTCTACACATTAAAAAAGTTGCCTAAAATAATTCAAACTCATTTAGTTGGTTTATTTAAGTTAAAAAACGAAATAGGATAATCGTTAGTAGTAATCTTCAGAATTACTATTCATAAATTCACAAACATATTTCGCAAAAGATAAAGCACAAGTCCAAGCAGGAGATACCGCATTCAAAACATGAGTTGAATGCTTATCACCTTCTAGCACAAAATCCATTTCTAACTTGTTTTGCTCAATATCAAACAACTGTGCTCTGATGCCACTTTTGCCACGAACATTAAAATCTGAAACGTTTATTCCTTCAGCTAAAAGAGATGCTTGCTTAACTAAATAAGATCTAGAATATTTTGGTAGTTCTTGTCTTAACAATGCACCAAAGTCATGATGTGGTGAAAATGCCATTTTTGGTAAATCTGTGGCAACTTGAAATAATTCTTGAACTTTAAAATTGTTAAGCATTCGATAATTTTCTCGCCAAAGGGCTGGAATTGCAGTTGGCCCAATTTTTACTTTGCCTTCATCGGTAACAGTTAAATGCACACCCAGAAAAGGGTTTCTTGCATCAGGAATTGGATAAATGTGTCTTGTTAATTTATTTGTTTGATTCGGTGCATACCAATAAAGACCTTTGAAAGGAAGCATTCGATATTTATGTCCAAAATTAAATTTGTGTGCAACCTTATCGGCATAAAGCCCAGCACTGTTTATCACATGATTTGCATTAATAGTTGATTTTGTTAAAACAATTCTATTTTTATCATTCTTAACAAAAGATTGCCCTAAAATTATTTCTCCACCTAACTTTAAAAAATCTTTTTCTAAAGCTTTAATAACTTTTTGTGGACTAGCAGATCCAGTATTTGGTGACCATAAAGCTTTTTCATGAGTTTTAGCTCTTGGTTCTAGTTCTTTTAGTTGTTGTTTATCAACAATTTCTATTTCCACACCATTTTCAATACCGCGTCGATAAAGTTCCTTTAGAGCAGTTTCTTCCTTTTCATTTTTTGTCACCACAACTTTGCCCACGTTTTTAACTTCCACATTATTTTCAGCGCAAAACTCTCGAAGTAATCTATTGCCATCAACTGTGAGTTTTGCTTTTAAAGAATCTGGTGAGTAGTAGAAACCTGCGTGCAAAACTCCACTGTTTCGACCTGAGGCGTGAAGTCCAACTTCAGTTTCTTTTTCAACAACTATTACTTTGCTATTTTTATTGTTAATTAATAATTCGCGAGCAATCGCTAAACCAATAACACCAGCTCCAATAACAAGAAAGTCACATGTTTTGTCTGTCATAGGTTTAATCTTTCCCCACTTTTGAGTATTCGACACGCTCAAACAAACTATGCCTGGATCCTGGGTTTTGACTATTTATATAGCGCAATTACTAGTCCTTCTTCCCCCACGGAAATTACAGTATTGCACCCTTAAATGCCCAGACTTTGTGTGTGAATTAGCACTTAGGGCAGGGCCATACATATTTATTAGCCATATCTGTGTCTAAAGTGTCGCGAAGGAAGAAAAACCAAGGAGAAAACGTGTCCCACACACTAATTGCTTCAGGCGCCGCTGACGTCGTCTTGAGCTCAACTGGCCGAAGCCAGGTAATGATCG
>Ga0208481_1000266_pt1 | contig 16132 bp, 15 predicted proteins | sample LakMenEpi02Jun10_FD_150662 | JGI IMG/M metagenome (GOLD analysis project Ga0208481, IMG submission 150662) | Freshwater microbial communities from Lake Mendota, WI - 02JUN2010 deep hole epilimnion (SPAdes) | ecosystem: Environmental > Aquatic > Freshwater > Lake > Epilimnion/Euphotic zone ... | reverse complement strand
AGGAAATACGGTGATCATCGTAGAACACGACGAGGAAATCATCCGCGCAGCCAATCACCTCATCGACATGGGACCCGGCGCGGGATCCGCTGGCGGCTCGATCCTCGCGTCAGGAAATCCGCTTGAAATCTCATCCGCCACCGGCGAATGGCTGCGATCGAAAGGGAAAATTCAATCTGCGGGCAAAACCAAAAAATCCGCAATTTCAACTACGGCGAACATCGTAGAATTGAAAATTCGAAACGCTCGCGAACACAACCTCAAAAACATCGATGTCAGCATTCCGCTCGGCAAGTTGGTCTGCCTCTGCGGACCCAGCGGCAGCGGCAAGTCCACCCTCGCCGATGACATCCTGCGCCGAGCACTCGCTCGCCATTTTCACCACGCCGGCGAATCACCCGGCGCCCACGATGGCATCGACGGACTCGAACACCTCGGCAAATTCATCGTCGCCGACCAATCACCGATCGGCCGCAGCCCGCGTTCGAACCCCGCGACATTCACCGGCGCTTTCGACCTGATCCGCGAGCTTTTCGCAAAACTCCCGCTTGCCCGCCAACACGGGTTCACAGCCTCACGCTTCAGTTTCAACGCTCCGGGCGGACGCTGCGAACGCTGCCAAGGCAACGGCCGACTCAAAATCGAAATGCATTTCCTGCCCGACGCATGGGTCACCTGCCCCGCCTGCGATGGCAAACGCTTCAACCGCGAAACCCTCGCGATCACCTACAAAGGGAAATCGATCGCCGATGTCCTCGACCTCCAAGTCTCGGAAGCGCTCGCATTTTTCCAACCGATCCCAAAGCTGCGTCTCATTCTCGCAACCCTTGATCAACTCGGCCTCGGCTATCTGCCGCTCGGTCAAGCGGCCAACACACTCTCCGGCGGCGAAGCGCAACGCCTCAAACTCGCCCTCGAACTCGCCAAGCCTCCCGCCACCCACACGCTCTACCTCTTCGACGAACCCACCACCGGACTCCACTTCGGCGATGTCCAACTTCTCATCAAGGCCTTCCTCCAACTCCGCGACGCAGGCCACAGCGTGCTGGTCGTCGAACACCACCTCGATGTGATCGCCGCCGCCGATTGGATCATCGACCTCGGCCCCGGCGGCGGATCCCACGGCGGTCAACTCGTCGCCCACGGCACCCCGAACGACATCCAAAAAATCGCCACATCTCCCACTGGCCAAGCCCTCGCGCTGCGGGCATGACCTTCAACTTTTAACCCATAATTCTTAACTTTTAACGCCTACCCCACATCCGCTATTGCGACAAGCCCACCGCTGCACCACCCTTCTGTGCCGCCGCGAACCACCGCCATGTTTTCACCCGAATCGATCCTCGCCGACTTCCCAATCCTCGACCAATCGATCCATGGCCGTCGGCTGATCTACCTCGACAACGCAGCGACCAATCAAAAGCCGCAGTGCGTTCTCGACACCTCGCGACGCTATTACGAATCGATCAACTCAAACATCCACCGCGGCACCCACCAACTCGCTCGCGCCGCGACCGAAGCTTTCGAAAATGCCCGCAACACGGTCGCGAAGCATCTCAACGCCGCATCAAGCGACGAAGTGATCTTCACCTCGGGCACCACCGGCAGCATCAACCTCGCCGCCAACATCCTCTCACTCTCCGGCCGCATCAAAGCCAACGACGAGGTCCTCATCTCCGCACTCGAGCACCACTCGAACATCGTGCCATGGCAAATGCTCTGCCAACGCATCGGCGCGAAACTCAAAATCATCCCCTGCGACGACGACGGCACACTCGATCTCGATGCCTTCCACGAAGCACTCAAAGGGCCAGTCAAAATCCTCGCACTCACCTCGATTTCCAACGCCTTTGGCACGGTCAACCCGATCACCGAAATGACCCGCGCCGCGAAAGATGTCGGCGCCATCGTGCTCATCGATGCCGCGCAATCGATCGCCCACCTGCCAACCGATGTCCAATCGCTCGGCGCCGATTTTCTCGTTTTCTCTGGCCACAAAATTTACGCACCCACCGGCATCGGCATCCTCTGGGGCCGCAAAAATTTACTCGAAGAACTCCCACCCTGGCAGGGCGGCGGTGAAATGATCAAGGAGGTGACTTTCGATCACACGACCTACAACGATCCACCCTTCAAATACGAAGCAGGCACCCCCAATATCGAAGGTGCCATCGCACTCGCGGCGGCAATTGATTATGTGAACCGCATCGGATTGGAAAAAATCCACACTCACGAAGCCTCACTCATCCGCCACGCGGCCGATGCGATTTTCCACATCCCCGGCATTCGCCTCTATGGCCCCGCCGATCGATCCGGCTCGCTCTCCTTCAACATCGAAGGCCTCCACCACTACGACATCGGCACTCTGCTCGATCAAATGGGCATCGCCGTCCGCACCGGCCACCACTGCTGCCAGCCGCTCATGAAACGCTTCGGCATCAACGGCACCATCCGCGCCTCCTTCGCCCTCTACAACACCCAAGGAGAAATCAACACCTTCGCCAAATCCCTCGAAAAAGCCGTTGGGATGCTTAAGTGAAGATAAGGGAGATTGTAAATTGGGAGATTGTGTCAAATCGCTCTTCTCAACTTCGGAGTTCGAATTGAATCACACCCGGGCCTGTTTCCGGTAGGCGGCGGGACTCGCGAGCATCCGGCGGGTGAACATCTTCGAGAAGTGATACCGGTCGGAGAAACCAAGTTGTGTCGCGATCTGGTCAATACTGTCAGAGCCAAACGCCAACAGCATCGTGGCGTTGGCGATGCGGCGTTCGAGAATGTACTGGGCGGGCGTCTGGCCTAGGTGTTGGCGAAAGAGACGCACAAAGTGGTCTTCGCTAAAGTGACAGAGCCGTGCCAGTTGCGCATTGTTCATCAATGTGCCGAGGTTCCCTTCGATGTACTCCTGCGCGGCGGCGACCGGGTGAAGCGCGGCCGGCAAGGCGTCGAACCGAAGTTGCGCGAGCGCCGCGTAGACCAACGCCTTCGCCTGGAGGATTGTGGTCGGCGTGTTTTCCACGAGTCGCTCGGCGCTTGCGATCAGATGCCGGTCGTGAGGGAGGGTGAGCGGTTTCTGAAATAAACGTTGGATGGTGACGCCGGTCACGCCGATGATGTCGAAGTGGATGTGGAGGTTGCCTACCGTGCGGGTGTTGCGGTAGGAGAACCGGACCCAAGCAGGCACGAGGTGAATGCGTCCTGCGGACAGAGGATACCTCGAACCATCATCCAGCACGAGTTCCGCACCGTCCGTGTCGTTGAGGTAGAGGCGCCAGTAGCCGCTGCATACGTCGCGGGCGTTCCAGTTGCGGTCAATCGTGCATCGCGTGGCGATGAAGACTTTGGCAAACAACTGATCGGCGATGGCATTTGGCAGCATGTCGGTATTTGATACAAAGAGAGCGCTCCCATGCATAGACAAAAAACAGGTCGTCATGGATAGTGCGTGAACCATGACAACAAGCACAACCAAACTGGCATCTATGGAATTCGGCGGTAGCCTGACCGCGGAGCAGATCGAGTTCTACAACTCACAGGGTTACTGCATCCTCGAGAACCTGCTGACGGAAAAGGACCTCGAGGCGTGTCGCGAAGCGATGACCCAGAAGGTGGATCAAATCGCAGCCGACTTGCTCGCCAACGGCAAAGTCTCGGACGTGCTGGCCGACCGACCCTTCAAGTACCGCCTGGCCGAACTGTTTGCCGGATTAAGCGACGCGGACTTCCTGAAATACGGACGCGGTTGGCGGGATCGGATCGACGGCTATTTCGTGCTGATGAGCAACCCGAAGATTCTCGACGCGGTGCAATCCTTGATCGGGCCGGAAATCTTCTCGAACCCCGTCTACAACGTCCGCCCCAAAGTTCCGAAGGTAGCGGCGGGCGCCGTGCCATGGCATCAGGACAAGTCCTACTGGCCTGACGCAAACTCGAACCCGGTCATCACCGTCTGGATTCCGCTGGTGGACGCCACGGAGAAGAATGGATGCATTCATCTGATTCCTGGCACCCAGCGGCAGAGGGTCGTCGAACATGAGGTGGAGACGTATTCCGGAACCGGTTTCCTCGCGTTGCCGGAGAGGGTGACCAAAGGCAGGAACGTGCTGCAGCTCCCCATGAGCGCCGGCAGCGCATTGCTTTTCAACGACCGCCTGCTCCACATGTCCACGCCGAATAATTCCGATCACGTCCGCTGGAGCGTGGATCTCCGCTATCAGCCGACCGACCAGGACCCGATGCCGCAGCATGGCATCGGCTTCCTCGCGCGCAGCGCCAAACATCCCGAGCGCGTGGCGACACTCCAGGATTGGAGGGAGGAGCGCATGGAACACGGCTGCGAATCATTCGTGAAACCACAGTAGCAGCGGCGAATGCCGGCTTTCGGATTCCCAGCCATCGTCGGGCATCCGAGAGAGGTCTTGCAATGATTCAACCCGAACTCCGAAGCTTCGGAGTTCGGGTTCAAGCCTCCGCGGGGTCAGGTCTGCTTTGAGTGCCCAACCCCGCCGCGGAATCCTTTGAGGACTGATCGCACTTTCAAACGCGCGGATCGATCCCGGCGGCATTCCACATCTGACGGAGATCCACCACGGAACCGGTGTCCGCGGCTAGGTCGATGCCGAATGCCGTGATCGCGGAGCGGAGTCCCTCGCCGACCGAGGCCAGCGGTTCGCGCCCCTCGAGCAGGCAGGCCGCAAGGTGTACGGCCATGATTTCGTCCCCTCCCCCGTGCATGTCGCCGGAGGGAAGCGTCTTGAAGAGCGTGGCCTTGGACTCGCCGTCGACCTGTATCAACCTCTAATCCGCAGTTGGGATTGAAGACGTGAGGAGCAAGTGCTTATGGTTGCGGCGTTTGAAGACGAAAACGAGCGAATCATTGGTTCACCCACTGGGTGAAGGAGAATTGGATTTCAAATTCCTTACGGGCGGCGGTCAATTTCACCTGCGCAGCAGCGACGAGGCGCTCACGGCGTATGGTGGATTGGTGGCATGGGATCACTTCTTGGGGCGCTGCGGGGTATTTGCCCGGCTTGCTGCAGACTACCCTTTGTCGCGCACAAGCCCTAACGCCACTCCCGTAGCCGACATCCTCAAGGCTTTCGCGCTTAACTGCTTGGTTGGTGGCACTCGTTTCGCCCATTGCCGCAGGATGCAGGATGATGCGGCGGTGGCCAAAATCACCGGCATGTATAAGGCCCGCTTGTGCGGTGAGGATGCATTTCGCCGTCTCTGCGAAAAGCTCGACTCCGCACAGGTCGAGAGGTGGTTTGCTCCCGCCGAGCAAATGATCCATCACGCCATACCGCCCAATTGCGTGGCCGACTGGGATTCCACCGTGATCCCACGATACGGCAAACAGGAGGACACCGCCATCGGCTACAACCCGCAGAAGCCCGGCCGCCCCAGCCATCATCCACTCGCCTGCGTGATTGGCGGCACGCGGCTGTGCCTGCACATGGAATGGCGCAAAGGCAACACGGTGAGTTCTAGCGGCTGGATCGATGCGATGGAAAAAGTCTGGCGCAGCCCGATTGCCCAACACCGCATCCGTCTCAACCGCGGTGACATCGGCTTTGGCCAGGAACCCGTCATGGCCTGGCACGAACAAGGTAAAGGCAAACGCCCCGCTTTCCTCTTCAAACTCAAGCTCACCGCCAATGTCAAAAAGGCCATCACCAAAATCCCGTGGGATGACTGGCAGGGCAAATCCAACGAAGGGCTGGTGCAGATCGCCGAAATCAAACTCAGGCTCAACGGGTGGAGCTGCGAGCGGCGGGTGATCGTTGAGCGAATGCTCAAACCACTCAATCCAAGCCCGCAAGGCACCTTCTGGAAACAGTGTGAAGAAGACTTCAGCGTTTATGTCACCAATCTGACGCCCGAGGAGGCCGATGCTTTCCAAGTCGTTGAACTCTACCGTCAGCGTGCGGATGCCGAAAACGTCTTTGACGAACTCAAGAACCAATGGGGCTTTGCCGGGTTCTGTTCGCAGAAGGCGGCGGTAAGCCAGAGTTCGGCGCGCATGTTGTTGTTGGTTTACAATTTATGGAGCCTGTTTGTGCGGGTGCTCAAAAACCAAGGCGGCCACACCGAGGCCATCAAGAGCCGCTACGAACTGTTGCTCATTCCTGCAAAACTGGCACTGAGCGGACGCCGCAAGATCGTCAAACTGGCCGTCGGCGGCAAGTTCGCCAGCTTCCTCAAACAAGCCTATCAGCGGCTTGAGGAGTGGTTGCGCCAAACTGCGCCGCAGTTGAGCTTGAGCATGGGAAAAGCCCCTCCGTGGCTGCTGTTTGACCCGACGCAAGCTGCCTCATCAGCGGTCACATGACTCACCTGCGCCCCCCATCCGCTTCCCAACTGCGGATTCTAGGTTGATTGATCAGCCAAATCGATCCATGACATACGGCCATGATTCACCCTCAAGAATGCATTTCGCGCGAACCGGATTCTTCAGAATGTAAACGCGCTTTTCCGCTGCCGATTCCCAAGACCTCAGCCGATGATCAAAAAAATCCCGCTGCCAACGCACACCGGCCTTTCGAGAAACCCACGATTTGAAATCAGCAATCACCCTACGCATCGGCCTCGAGCCATCAAAAGCACATAAGAAGTGCAAATGATCTGGCATCGCCAAAAGCAGCGACACCCTCCAGAGCCCAAGACTCTCACGATGCTTCAATGTCTCCTGCAAAACATTCCATGTCTCTTTCATCGCAAGTTGATTGCGACCCCTAGGACTGCAACAAATCGTTATGAAAAAGACTTCAGCCTCACAATTTGGAATCACCTCGGATGAAAGGTCATGAGCTAGCTTTTTGCGACCTATATCTCCATGATTCATGATGCGTTGAACGATACAGAAGCGTTCGATCTTCAATCAAAATCGGTAGGGCGATGCGGCCCGCAGCACCGACTCCCCCGCAGGGGCATTCTTCGGCGGACCGAGGCCGGTCCACCCTACCATTATTTACCAACCGGTAGGGCGATGCGGCCCGCAGCGCCGACTCCTCCCCGCAGGAGTATTCTTCGGCGGACCAAGGCCGGTCCGCCCTACCATCATTTGCCAAGTCGCATATCGATTATGCGCAATGCCACGCGCATCGAAATATCAAGCGACTCGGGTGAGATGATGTTTAGATTATCTCCCGCCGTATGCCACCATCCGCTGCGAGTGAAATCACCAATAATGTCGACAGTCGGAATGCCCGCGAAATTCAGTGGCATATGGTCGTCGATGATCGGTGTTGCGGCCATGCCGAAATAACCCTCGGCTCCCTCGGCCTTGGCGGCGGCAAAAACCAAGTCTTTCAAATCTTCCGGCGTGTCACTGGGCAAGCGGATCGACAAATCCTTGTGGCCCACCATGTCGAGCAGGATCCCCCACTTGGGCTTGTCATCGCGCGCGCGCCAGAAGTTTGCATAGTGACGACTGCCATAAAGCCCGTCCTGCGGCGTGATGTTTTCTTCAAGCGCCTCCTCACCATCGAAGAACACCAACTCAAGCGCCGCCGCCTGCTCGGATTTTTTCTTCGCCAGAAATTCCGCCATCACCACGATCGCCGCACAGGCCGAAGCCGCATCATCGGCACCGAGGAAGACCTTGTCCTCGTAAAGTTTCGAATCGATGTGCGCGCACAACAAACCATCAACCCGGCGCTCCCATGGGTCCGCCCCGCCGACCGCAAATCGCGCGCGCAGGTTTTCAAATCGGATCAAACCCTTCGGCGTCTGCCGCTCGAAGGCCTCGCGTCGAGTCACCCATCCGTTGGCCTGCAGCTGTGCGGCAACATGTGCGCGCACCTCGTCGAGCGCCTTGGACTGCGGCGGTCGCGGGCCCTTTGCAAGGATCGCCCGCGTTTGTTCGTAAGCCGCCTCACCCAAACCCTGCGACCCGCGTGCCTGCCACCACCAAACAACTGCAAGGCCGGCAAGCATCACTACCAAGAGAGGAATCCAACGCGATTTCATGTCATGAAAATTTGTTCCGACACAAAAATGCCAACCTCATTTCGCGCGCAGCAAACTCGCGCTCGCACGAAGGTAGTTCCACCCGGAAAGAAGAGTGAGCCCCAACGCCAGCCACATCGATGGCTCGCGGATCCAGCCGTATGGATGCGACAGCATGCGAAAAAAATCAGCCACCGCACCCTGCGATTCGCTGCGGCTCAACGCCAACCACACCAGACAGGTGATGCAAAAGGTCAGCTGCATCGCAGTCTTCCATTTTCCCCAGCCGTCTGCCGCGATGACCTGCCCCGCCTCGACTGCGATCTGGCGCAGACCTGTCACGAGAAACTCGCGGGCGATGATCAGCACCGTCACCCACACCGGGCAAAGCCCCTGCTCGCTGAGGTACACGAACGCGGCGCACACCAACACCTTGTCAGCCAAGGGATCCAACAGTTTGCCCATCGCTGTGACCATGCCTAGTTTGCGGGCGAGCCAGCCGTCGACAAAATCGCTGATCGCCGCCACCACGAAGGCCGCCAAGGCAAGCCACGGTCCAAAAGTTGCGTCCATCATGGTCGCGCCGATGAACACCGCCGTCAGAACAAGTCGCGAAAGGGAAATGGCGTTGGGTAGGTTCACTGCGGGAGTATGCGCAAATTGACCATGCTTGCAACAAGGGGTTGCAAGAGCGCCCCGTGACCATTACACAGCGGCGCCGCCCGCAAACCCGGCTATCACAACATGAATCAAAGCGACTTCGGACTGATCGGACTGGCCGTCATGGGCCAGAATCTTGTGCTCAATGTGGAATCCCGCGGCTTCCAGGTTTCGGTGTATAACCGCACGACCTCGGTCACCGACGAATTCGTCGCCGCCCATCCGGGCAAAAAACTTGTGGGCGCAAAAAGCCTCGAGGGCTTCGTGCAGTCGCTTGCCACACCGCGCAAGATCATGATCATGGTCAAGGCCGGCGGACCCGTCGATGCGGTCATCGAGCAACTCATCCCGCTTCTCGACAAGGGCGACATCATCATCGATGGCGGCAACTCGCTTTACACCGACACCGAGCGCCGCGACCAATGGCTCGGCGACCTCGGCTTCCGCTTCATCGGTGCCGGCGTTTCCGGCGGTGAGGAAGGCGCGCGCAAAGGCCCATCGATCATGCCCGGCGGCCCGGCCTCGACCTGGGATGTGATGAAGCCGATCTTCGAAAGCATCTCCGCCAAAGTGGACGGCGAACCTTGCGTCACCCACATCGGCCCCGGCGGCGCAGGTCACTATGTGAAGATGATCCACAACGGCATCGAGTACGGCGACATGCAGCTCATCTGCGAAGCCTACAACATCTTCAAGGCCGCAGGCTTCAGCGCCGCCGAACTTGGCAGCGTCTTCAGCGATTGGTACGCAGGCGACCTCGAGAGCTACCTGATCCAGATCACCGCCGAAATTTTCAAGCAGGTCGATGCGGAAACCGGCAAGCCACTCGTCGATGTAATCCTCGACACCGCCGGCCAAAAAGGCACCGGCAAGTGGACAATCATGAACGCGGTCGAAAACACCGTCGTCATCTCGACCATCAACGCCGCCGTCGAAGCCCGCATCCTTTCATCGATGAAGGACCGCCGCGTCGCTGCCAGCAAGGAACTGCAAGGACCGAAGGCGGAAATCTCCGCGGAAAAGGCCGCGCTCGTGAAAAAAGTCCACGACGCACTCTACGCTTCGAAGATCATTTCCTACGCCCAAGGCCTCGACCTCATCACCACGATGAGCAAGGAAAAGAACTGGAATCTCGACCTCTCGAAGATCGCCGCCATCTGGCGCGGCGGTTGCATCATCCGCGCCCGCTTCCTCAACCGCATCACCGATGCCTACCGCGAAAACCCCGCGCTCGACAACCTGATGCTCGCGCCGTTCTTCAAGGAAGTCCTCAACACCTCGCAGCAAAACTGGCGCGAAGTGGTCTCGATGGCCACCCTCGCCGGCATCCCGGTGCCCGCGTTCAGCGCCTCGCTCGGTTACTACGATAGTTATCGTAGTTCCGTGCTGCCAGCCAACCTGCTGCAGGCCCAGCGCGATTTCTTCGGCGCCCACACCTACGAGCGCACCGACAAGCCGCGCGGCGAGATGTTCCACACCGATTGGCCCGAGGTCATCGGGTGAGCCCCCCGCCAAACCTGTCCAATCTTATGAATCAGCAAGCAAAATACCCACTCATGCCCATCGCGTGGCTTGTCTGGATATCGATGTGCATCAGCCAATTGCTGGTCTATTTCGTCATCGGCGAGGTCAAGGGCATTGATGGCATTGAGGCACTCCGATTTATCCCAGTCCTGCCGCTTCTCATGTCCTCGCTTCTGCGCTGGCTGGTCCTTCCAAGAATCTCCAGCAAGGCCAAGGCGCTGCCGATCTTCATAGCAGGTGCCGCGCTTGCGGATGCCTGCGGCATCGCTGGCAGCATTCTGGCACCTGAGTTGAAGGAAACCTACCTGGTGCTCTCCTTCATGGGTCTGGCCCAGTTCATTCCATCATTTGCCCTGCGTCAAAAGGACTGAATCCAGGGCAACGCCTATCCGACTGCCACCCGGAGCGATCGAGATCGGATAGGCCCCAACAAGCCCATTTCGGCCCGTTTTTTTTCGCAAACCCTTGCCATGCGGCGGGTGGTGGTTTACTTCCGCCGCCCTATGGCAACCTATCGCGTGCTGGTTTCGGACCCGATCTCGGAAAAGGGCGTGGACGCCCTTCGCAACGCCCCGGGAATTTCTGTCGATGTCAACACCGGCCTCAAGCCGGAGGAGCTTCTCAAGATCATCGGCGACTACCATGGCCTCGTAGTCCGCTCGCAAACGAAGGTAACCCCGGAAGTTTTCGCCGCCGCCACCAACCTCAAGGTCATCGGCCGCGCCGGTGTGGGTGTCGACAACATCGACCGCGCCGCTGCCACCGATCACGGTGTGGTGGTGATGAACACGCCCAGCGGCAACACGATTTCCACCGCCGAGCACGCGTTCACATTGATGCTCTCGCTGGCCCGCAACATCCCGCAGGCGCACGCCTCAATCATCGCCGGCAAGTGGGATCGCAAGTCCTTCGAAGGCGTCGAACTCAACGGCAAGCGCCTCGCCATTCTCGGCATGGGCCGCATCGGTACTGAGTTCGCCAAACGCGCCCAGGCCTTCGGCATGACCGTTGCCGCCTACGACCCCTTCCTCACCGCCGCCCGCGCGCAATCGCTCAAGGTCGATCTCGCGCAGAGCGCCGAAGAGGCCCTCAGCGGCGCGGATGTCGTCACCCTCCACATCCCGCTCACGCCGGAAACGAAACACATTCTCAACGGGCAAAGCCTCGCCCGCATGAACCGCGGCGCACTGGTCATCAACTGCGCCCGCGGTGGCCTCGTCGATGAAGCAGCCGCAAAAGCTCACCTCGACTCAGGCCACCTTGCCGGCATCGCGCTCGATGTCTTCGAAGTCGAGCCCCCACCCGCCGACTTCGCCCTGCTCGGTGCGAAAAAATGCGTCTTCACGCCGCACCTCGGAGCCTCGACCGCCGAGGCGCAGGAAAATGTCGGCATCGAGGTCGCCCACCAAGTGAAGGACTTCCTCGTCACTGGCGAAATCCGCAACGCGGTCAACATGCCCAACCTCGACAGCCGCACGCTCGAAAGCGTCGGGCCTTACCTCGACCTCGCCAACTCGCTCGGCAGACTCGTTTCCAAAATCGCCCCTGCCCAGTGCGACTCGATCCGCGTTTCCTATCTCGGTGCCGTCTCGGAACTCGACACCGAGCTGATCACGCGCATGGCACTCACCGGTTACCTGTCCACCGCGCACAACGACGCACAGGTCAACCTCGTCAACGCACCCGCCGTCGCCAAAGCCCTCGGCCTGCAAATCACAGAGTCGACCGTCGCGCTTGCCACCAACTGCACCGAGTTGATCGAAGTCTCGGCCATCAAGGGCAACGAAGTCTGCACCGTCGCAGGCACCTTCTACGGCAAGTCCGCCCGCATCGTTCACATCTCCGGCCACAATGTGGAAACCAATCCGAAGGGCCGTTTTCTCTTCGTCGAAAATGACGACCGCCCCGGCATCGTCGGCCTGATCGGTACGAGCCTTGGCAATGCCTCGGTCAACATCGCCAACATGGCCCTCAGCCGCTCGACCGAAACCGGCCGCGCGGTCACCGTCATAGAAGTCGACACCGAACCACCGACCACCCTGCTCGAGACCCTGCGCGCCACCCCCGGCATCATCCGAGTGCTCAGCTTCGAACTGTAAAAATCCGCCGTCCCGCAACGGGAAATTTTGCCAAAGATTCCCGTTGCAAGCCCCCCTCAGATCCCCTAAACTCACCCCGCATGAAAATACTCTCATTCATCGCCGCCGCGCTTGCCGCGCTTACCGTTTTTGTCAGCGCCGACATCCACGCCCCACCAGGATCGACCTACACTTCGACCCGCAAGCTCGGCCGTGCCCTCAGTAACATCCTCTACGGCTTCATGGAAATCCCCGAGCAGATCGTTCGCAAGAACGAGGCTTACGGACGCAAAGCCGGCTACACCTACGGCGCTGTCGATGGCTCTCATCGCGCACTCCGCCGCCTTGGATATGGCTTCTACGAACTCTTCACCTTCACTTGCCCGACCTATCGCGGCACCTTCAAGCCCCCTTACGAGCGCTGCGGCGAAGACAACCGCATCGAAATGAATGTGCACGATGGCCTCTCGGAATTCCCCCCCGAGCTCGGCTTCGAAACCTACTTCGACCACTCCAGGACCCAGAAGTACTGATTCTGTCGAACTCAAGTCTTCCAAGACCAGCACTTGGATAGTACCCGTTTGACAATCAGGATCTCGTTAGCAAAAGCGTTGTTGCCGATGAAATCGTAGGCATCAGCCATAAAATGAGCGTGTTTCGTGCCATCTATCAGGATCGCGAAACTTCGGTCGTTTCCTGCTATCTAACCAATCCTCCCATCAAAGTGGCCCCGCCCGGCCTATCCGCTTTGCTCTAAAACTCAAACTGGGACATCGAAAAGGTTTTGATGTTTTCAAGGAAAACAAAGCCTAGGCCAGCAGCACCACGGTCAAGACCAACCAAGCCCATTTGCTCTGGCTAACCCGCAACCTCATGATTCACCTCGAAGAGGGAATTGGCATGAGCAGCGGCGTGCGCAATGCAGCCGAATTCAAACGCAAATCCAAGCTCACTGCCAAACGCAAATAGCAGCCCAAAAACCCGCTCATATGTAAGGGACCGTCTTTATTATATGAATTATGAAGAACCTGCAATGGCCTTTGCACTGCATCCCAAAAATCAAAAACGCGGGGCGCTTTCCCATGCCCGCATCCAATTCGGGGCGGGAGTATCTGCATGACCTGGTCGCAGTGCACCAGCATCTCTACTCCGGCACCATTCTCATCGGTAAGAAAGTTTTTCGTTTTCGCCCTGGAGATCTGACCATCAGTCCGCCTAGGGTGATCACGGTTTATGATCTTCCAAAGGATGGATTTCATTGGTGCATCCACTTTGAAGCCGCCGCACCGATAGCAGACGCCCTTGGATTCCGCCTTCCCTATCATCTGTCGGGCAGCAGGCGCGGCTATTTCGAGGATCGTTTTCGGGCTATCTCGGAGACTCTTCGTCCGAGGAAAGGGCGACGTTCGGAAACGAAGCTCGCGGCAGCCAATGCCGGTGCGCAGCTCCAGCAGTTACTGCTATTGATGGCCCAACAGCCACTCCATGAAGAAAAAAAGGGCCGGACAAACCGCCGCTCAGACCATGCACTGGATGGGGTCCGCTTGAAACTGGAGCTTGAGTTCCAGCAGTCGCTTGATGTCGCTGCGCTCGCCGCCGACAGCGGTCTGAGCCGAAACTTCTTCGCCGCCCGATTTCGCGAACGCTTCGGCATGACCGTCGACGGATACTTGCTTCACCTGCGAATGGAAATGGCGAAAAACCTCCTCCTTTCGACCGATCGCCCCATCAAGGAAATCGCCTATGAGTGCGGCATTCCGGATTCCAATTATTTCAACAAGCAGTTTCGGAGGGTAACAGGCACAAACCCTTCTCTCTATCGCATCGGCGGGTGAAAGTAGTGAATTTCTACCAGTGATTGAAGGCTTACTACCAGTAGGGTTTCTGGTCGGCACGATGCAGCCGAGTAAGGTGATCTCCGATGAACGAAAAAATCAAAATCAACTGGTATCGCACGCCCGTGGACAAGCCGGTGATGAGCGATCTCATGCGCAAGAGCGACGCCCGTGCGTTCGCCCAGGTCATCCCGCAGCTCGCACTCTTTGCCGTGACCGGCACGCTGGCATTTCTCGCCTACCGGAACATCAACGCCACGAACTGGGTCTGGGCGGTCCCGCTCCTGCTCGCGGCCCTCTTTGCCCATGGCACCAGCGCCTGTTTCTTCGGCGGCACCGCCTGCCATGAACTCTGTCACAAGACGCCTTTCAAAACAGCTTTTTGGAATGAATTCTTCCTCAAGGTGTATGCCTTCATGAGTTGGTTCGACCCGGTTGCCTACAGGGTCAGCCATGTCAAACACCACCAGGTCACTGTTCATCACGACCATGACGGAGAGGTCGAGTTGCCGCAGGGCCTAGACTGGCATGGGGTGAAGTTCGTCCTTTGGCAGTTGTCACCCGTCGTCCACCCGATGGCGCCGTACAATCTTGTGAGGAAATGGATCAAGATCGCCCGCGGTGACCTCTCGGAGGGAAGTTTGTCATTCACTCCGGAATGGACCGCAAAAATCCTGCCGGAGGAAAACCTCAAGCTCCGCGAGGAACACCGAAACTGGGCCCGCAAACTACTGATCGGCCACCTGCTCCTGGCGATCCTCTTCGTGGCCACCGGCAACTGGATCCTGCTCCTGATCGTCACCTTCGGATGCCAGTATTGCACCTGGCTCGGACTGCTCTGCGGCGCGCCCCAGCATGCCGGCATGACGCCGGATGTGCCTGACTTCCGGCTCTGCTGCCGCACGTTCACCTGCAGTTGGTTCCCGGCCTTCCTCTACTGGAACATGCAGTATCATGTGGAGCACCACATGTTCCCGGCGGTGCCCTTTTACAACCTGCCCCGCCTGCGCAAGGCGATCGAGCATGATCTCCCGCCCGCGCCCCACGGACTGCTGGCCACATGGAGGGAGTTGATCCCGATCCTGAAACGGCAACGGAGAGAACCAGGGTATTTCTTCGCACCGCCGCTCCCAGGTGAAACATCAATCGGGACCTTTGTCGGTGACGACACGCTCCGGGCGGAAGCCGCTCAATAAATCCAATCAATCCACAATACCAATACCCGTTAGCAATTAGACTTTACTTCAGAGCGCCAGCGTTTGCTCGATCCCGCATCCAGCCATGGATAAGTGAGCGGACTTTTTCTGGATCAGTCCATTCCCGCGCGACAGCGATGAGGTGATCTTCCAATTGGCGCAAATTGTCATAGAGCCGATTGGCAGTTGGCGCTTTGAGCAGACGCCCAAAGCCTTCCACCGGATTGAGTTCCGGACAGTAGGGCGGCAGCGGCAACAATCGAATATTGGAGGGCAAGCCCTCATCGTCCTTTGGAAGATGAAAGCCGGCCTGGTCCTGGATGACGACATGCAGGGAGTTCGGATCACTTTCAGCAATCTGGCGCAGGAATAGCGCATGAATGTCTTGGTTGATCGCCGGGGTGAAAAGCAGATGCGAGTCGTTGGCCTGACGGAATGCACCAGCTTCCAATTTGGCAACAAACTCTACAGCCACCGCGCCGTGAACAGCAGGCTTGCGTGCTCCCGCCCAGCTGCGTTTTAGCAACGCGTCCCCCCCCTCGGATACGACCTTGTCGCGATAGGTAAAAACCGTTTGGCGACAAACGCCAGCAATCTTCATGATTTGCGCAACGGTGTGTTCATGTTGACCGATGAGCCCCCCTACCAGCAAACGCTTGCGCGCCCAGTCGGGCTGCGGGCGTGTCCAGTGTTCTTCGATCTCTAACAAAACTGCAAGAGATGCTCTGTTGAGCGCTTACAATTTACCCTCAGAGGGGGTGGGATGAAAAACCCTCCGGAGCGAAGCGGAGGCAAAAAGGGGTTCTTCGTAAAACTTTATGGAAAATGGCAGATCTTGATCGAAAAGTGCATGGGATGTATTTCCGTAGATGGATTTCACCGCACACCA
>Ga0208481_1000265_pt1 | contig 16160 bp, 14 predicted proteins | sample LakMenEpi02Jun10_FD_150662 | JGI IMG/M metagenome (GOLD analysis project Ga0208481, IMG submission 150662) | Freshwater microbial communities from Lake Mendota, WI - 02JUN2010 deep hole epilimnion (SPAdes) | ecosystem: Environmental > Aquatic > Freshwater > Lake > Epilimnion/Euphotic zone ... | reverse complement strand
ATCGAACCATATCGGACGGTTGTGGTACCTGAAGCTCCCGTGGAAGCCATTCCACCTAGAGTTGCATCTGCTCCAGGATCCACAGAGAAGAACAAACCTTCTTTTGCAAGCCGATCGTTTAGTGGAATTCTTCTAAGTCCTGGCTGTACAACAACGATTAAGTCATCAGGACATATCTCGACAATCTTGTCCATCTCGGACAGATCCAATGTGATTCCACCCTCAACAGGAATTATCTGTCCTTCAAGTGAAGATCCAACTCCAAACGGAATCACCGGAACGTTTGCTACCGAACACAGACGCATGACAACCTGTACATCGCTGGTAGAGCGTGCCATGACTATGGCATCTGGACGGATAGCCTTATGAAACGATTCATCGCTGGCGTGACGATTCAGCTCAGTTTCATTCTGGGTTACTTGTCCGGGCAGAGCGGCTGATAATTCATCGATTAGTGACTGCGGTGCACTTCTAAGCATTTACTTCTCCCCTGACCGGCTTACCTGGCAATGAGTCTTCAATTAGCTCGCCATTCTTAATGACAAAAACACCATTGACCAATACATGTTCGATACCACTTGAAATTTGAATTGGGTCAGCATAAGTTGCGTTATCCGAAATCTTGTTTGCGTCGAAAATGACTAAATCGGCATCAGCACCAACTTGTATTCTTCCTTTGCGCTTCATTGCTGGCGAAACATCTTTCAAAACTTCTGCTGGAATCAAAGTGCAACGTCTAACTGCTTCAGCCAAATCAAGAATTCCAAGTTCTCGGACGTACCAACGAAAAATTCGACTAAACGTTCCTGCAGTTCTTGGATGTGTTGTAGTCCCAGCTGGCAATGGCCACAATCCATCGGAATTCTCATAGCCATTTGGCAGAACCAGCGGCATGGCGTCGGATGCAACAGCAGTGTCATCGAAAAGCAGTGCGCGAGTTAAAAACCCCAAATCGTCTGGATCTTCAGTTCTTAAGAAATCAACAATCACCATGGCGCTAGGATCAGATTCGCGCAATTCCTGAAGTCGAGCGGTCGTTTGTGGCCTTTCGCCAGTTGCAAGAAGGTAAACGTCACGGGGCTCAAGACCATCGAATTTCAGTTTCTCTGGATCTAAGAACCCGGCGCCGATAAAGGTGGCACCAGCTCCATATGGATATGCCTCAGTCGTTACGCGCAAACCTTGATCGCGCGCTCCTGCTAGCAATAACTGCACGCTATCTATTTGTCTGGTCGATGTGCTGTTCACATGGCAAATATGCATGTGAGCACCAGTAGTTAGTGCCGCAGCGACAACTTCTTGAGCTCCATACAGTCCGCTATCTGGGCGATCAAATTCGCGAACATGAGTAAATGTTGCTGTTCGGGTTTCGGCAGCAAGCTTGGCAATTTCAAGGTACTCCGAGCCAGGTGACTCCATGCAATATCCAAGAAGAATGCCGATGCCCAGAGCGCCCTGCTCTAATTCACTTGCAAGTGAATCGATCATCTGTCCGTGTTCCCGTGGATTCATCACCCGATGCCATTCGGGCGAATTAATGTGTTCTGCAAAGGCATCTAAACCTTTAGAAACATCCAAGCCACAGGATTTCATGCGCGCTAATGCCCAAGAAGCTGAGTAACCAAAGTTATTTGGACTGCCTGACTTAGAAAAGTTTTCGTAAGCTTGATCAACGTTAAGCTGTCCAGCCTCTAGTTCAAGGGCTGTGGTTACTCCATCGCATACTTGAAGCAAACGTGATGGTAGATCATTGCAGTGACTATGTAAGTCAATAAATCCAGGCGCTAGAACTTTGCCAGAAATGTCAACTTCCATTACCCCTACTAGATGGGGATCCCCACCGGGAGCAACGGCGCTTATTTTGCCGTTACTTACTGCGACGTCGCAAACTGCATCAAGTTTGGTTTCCGGGTCAATAGTTCGAGCCCCTCTAAATACAATTTCATTTTTTTCCAATTAATTCAGCTGCTCTCCGATTAACGGCTTTGCTTGTCTAGACGTAGCACCGGCTCAGAAAACCCAAAAAATATCGAATTCATAACAATGGAGCCTAGGTGTCTACCAGTTGCATCCTTACGCTCAATTAATTCTGGATGACTTCGCGCGCGAAGATGTATGCCTACTGAAAGTCCCTCAATGGCCCACACCATGTCCTCGATAGACAAGCCTGGCAACAATCTCCTATCTGCATAATCCAAAATATCCATAAGCATTCTGCCTAGAACTTCTACAAACTGATCGTTTGCACTTTCCTCTGCGCGTCGAATTCGATCGGGTGAGACAAATGCGGTAAGTCCAATGGCTAAAGTGAGTTGATGAGTGGCTGAATCATCATCTGGCGGGGACTGATCGAAGATGGCAAGTACTTCTTCAACTGGTAATTCTTGATTTAGCGCGACGTCGAGACGGGATCGAAGGTCGGATTCCCAAGGTGTCGCAACTTCGTTCATAATTCGTTCCAAAATCGCATCTTGGAAACTCAATTGACTTTTCCAAATTTGGTAGGCCGACCCAGTAGTCATTGGCAATTGATCATCGTTGAGCTTTGAGTTAATACTTGCGAGTACATCCGTAATCCTCAGGGATGCGAGAGGATTCAAGTCATCTGAACCACTTGCCAATCTTTCGATGAGCAAGAGTTCAGCTTCCTGCAAAATCAAGTTTTCGGTTTCTTCTTTAGGGCGTCTACGATGTGTTGGCTTTGTCACGCTCTTACCAGTGTCGGAATTATCATTGCTGAATTTAGGCTTCACAGTTTTAACAATAGCCATCAGAGCGTTCTCCTTCCAGGCACCCAGCCCGGGCCTGGCACACTAGCCAATAGCAGTTTCGTATATTCATGTTTAGGGCTATCCATAACTTGCTCTGTTAATCCGCGTTCCACAACCTGACCATCTTTCATAACGATTAACGAATCAGCAAAATGTCTAACAACAGCCAAATCATGACTGACGAGTATGTAGGCAATTCCAGTTTGCTCGCGAATGTCTACTAACAGATTCAAGATCTGGGCTTGAATTGAGACATCTAGGGCAGCTACTGATTCATCCAAAATCAGACCCTTTGGTTTTGCTGCCAATGACCGTGCAATAGCCACACGTTGCCTCTGGCCACCCGAGAGCTTTGCTGGACGGAAGTCAAGAATTCGATTAGGTAATCCAACAAGTTCCGCTAGTTCACTCGCCAGTTGCTCTGCTTCATCTGCTGGTTTACCAGAAATGGTCAATGCCTCACGAAGTGCTGATCCAATCGTCTGACGCGGATCTAGAGATGAATATGGATCCTGAAAAACAATTTGCAGGTATTTAGCGCGTTCACGGCGTTCTTTTGAGTTTTTTGCAGGCAGTGACCAATCTTGACCGTCGACTTCAATCTTTCCCGAGGTAGCACGTTCCAGGCCAACTAAAACTTTTGCAACTGTAGTTTTTCCAGATCCAGACTCTCCAACAATTCCAATACTTCCATTTTGTGGAAGTTCGAAACTAACGTCTGATGCGGCAACTAAGTCGCCATACTGCTTCGTCAGATTCGATACCTTAACGAATGGCGTGCTCATGCTGAACTCCATTCAATTTCATTAGCTCGATGGCAGGCTACTTCGCTTTCCTGAAATTTCTGGAGCGCTGGGACTTCAGTTCTGCAGATGTCTTGTGCAAATTCACATCGTGCCGCAAAAGTGCACCCTTGCGTCCACTCCAATCCAGAAGCTGGTTGACCAGGAATTGCAATCAGTCGATTTTGACGCCCATCTAAACGTGGCCTGGCATCTAAAAGGGCACGGGTATAAGGATGCCGTGAATGTTCACGAAGATTCTCTGCCGGAAGAGTCTCAACAATTCTTCCGGCATACATGACCAAGATCATGTCGCAAACAGCGGCCGCTAACTCAAGATTGTGGCTCACAAATATCATCGACATACCGCGCGTGACACGCAACTGATCAATCAGAGCCATAACTGAAGATTGCGTCGTTACATCTAATGCAGTTGTCGGTTCATCAGCAAGCAGTAAATCAGGTTGATACAAGAGATTCGACGCAATCATCACGCGCTGCAGCATGCCACCCGAAAGTTCTGAAGGAAAGGCCTTTAACTGCTTCTCAGGATTACTAATGCCTACTTCAGTCAGGACTTCGATTGCTTTTGTTTTTGCATCGGACTTTGACCAACCTAGATTTGTCACGACATTTTCAGTTAAGAAATCCCCAACCTTGCGAACCGGATTGATAGCAGATCTAGGGTCTTGAAAAATCATCGCAACTTGTGACGAGCGGTACTCCAATAATCTTTGGCCATCCATTCCCGAGATCTCCTCTTCCTGGAAACGAATAGATCCGCCGGTGAGCGAGTTCTCAGGACTGAGCCCCGCAATTGCACGCAACGTCAAACTTTTGCCAGAACCAGATTCACCAACAATTCCTATGGATTGACCGGCACCCAGTTTGAGTGATACCTCGTGAATGACTCGAGCTTTTGTCTCGGCCATCTGTACATCCATAAAGAATGATTCAATCTCTACGATGTTCACTCGACTCCCCAAATTCTCGCTAAACGATCACCTAGCACTGCAAAAGAAACCGCTGTGAGAACTAAGCATGATCCTGCAACTAACGTCTGCGTTGGATATCCCTGAAGCAGTCCCGACGCGCCAGCTGCAACCATAGTTCCCCAGTCAGCAGTTGGAGGTTGAACACCAATTCCCAAGAAGGAAAGTCCACCGATGTCTAGAGTTGCGTAACCAAACATAATGATTGCCTGAGCAATGATAAATGGTGCCAAGTTGGGGAGTAAGTGCCTAAATATGATTTGTCTATCGCTAAATCCCATGACCTTTAAGGCCTTTACATAATCCATTCCAGTCTCACGAAGCGCAGAACTGCGTAACAAGCGCGCCAGGCTTGGAGTGTAGGCAAGGGTTAGTGCAGCAATTGCTACCCAAAGGCTTGCGCCAAATACAGTGGCTAACAGAATTGCGAGCAGTAAGCCAGGAAAAGCTACCGCTATGTCAACACCGGCGCTCAATCCCGCATCTGTCCAACCACGTCGCCAAGCGGCCGCAATTGCAATTGTTGTACCAATAACAGTGGTAAGTAACACCAAAACTATCGGTCCAACCAAGCTAGAACGGGCGCCCACAAGAATGCGGGAAAACAAATCTCTGCCCAGTTCATCAAACCCAAGTGGATGACCTGGAATCGGTCCTACGTATGCATACGCCAAATCAATTTTGTTTGGATCATGGGGCGCTAAAGCCGATCCGAATATCGCAATCATTCCAAAAGCGAACAGCACAAATACTGCCAGCCAGCCGAGCCAGCCTAATTTACTAAGGCGCTTTCGGTATCCCCTATTTCTTCCAATCGCAATTTGACCAATTGACATTACGCAACCTCACTTCTTATGCGAGGGTCCAAAATCCAGTAAAGGATATCTACGGCGAGATTTACAACCACAAATGAAATGACCATAATCAAAGTAATTGCTTGTACTAGAGCAAAGTCTTGTTGCCTCGCGGCGACTACGAGAAGGCCGCCTATTCCATTGATTGCGAAAGCCTGTTCAACGAATGCCGTTGAAACAATCAGTCCAACAAAAAGTAATCCACCGAGACTGATAATTGGTAGCAGTGCATTACGAACAATGTGTCGGGATACAACTTTGCGGCGTGGTATGCCCCTAACGGTTGCAGTTGTGACGTGTTCTGAGGAACTCTCCACTCGGATCGAAGCCCGAGTGGTGCGAGCCACAAATGCACCAGCACTAAATGCGAGTGCAATCGCGGGTAACGTCATATGCGAAATTGCTGATGGAAGGCTCCCGTCTCCAGCGCCAATGGCTGGAAACCAACCTAAGTTCAGCGCAAAAACATTTATCAAAATGAATGAGCCAACGAATGCTGGGATTGAAGACAAGATTGTTGCAGTGGCCATTGAGAAGCTATCTATACCGCCTTTGTTCAGGCCGGCAAGAATACCCATAGTAAGTCCAAATACTGATATAAAAACAAATGAAATCAGGACTAAGTAAATTGTCGTAGGGAGCCGCGACGATATCAACGTTGATACGTCAGTATTAAAGGAAGCTGAAAATCCTAAATCGCCCTGAAGTATATCGGATACCCAAGATACATACCGAGTGAAAAATGGATCATCTAAATGAAATTGTGCCCTCAGCGCCGCAACTCGTTCAGGAGTTGCTGGCTGTCCGTTTAGCAAATAACCAATTGGATCACCAGGTGCTAGATAGAGAGCTAGGTGCACCAACAATGTCGTTGCGACAATCGTCAGCGCACCCAGCCCTATTCTTCGCCACAAATATCTTTTCATTCAGTTATTCTTACCTGTTTGAATTTCTATTTGTGATGGGTTACGAGAGGTAATTGCTTTACTTTGCAGTGCCGAGGTTTACAGCCCATGCAGACCAAATGTGTGCTGGTGCGGCAGGCACAATTCCGGACAATTCATTACTAATGAAGAACGGTGACGGATTTGTTGTTGTTGGCAACCACGCGTAATCGGCTACGATCAACTTTTGAATCTCAATCGTGATCTTTGCTCGCTCTGCATCGTCGGTCGTAGCTAGCGCACTCTTGACAAGTTCGTTAACTTCGGCGTTGCTATAACCACCCCAGTTTGCAAAACCAGCCTCAAGCCCAATTTGGGAATAAATGGACAGCGGATCAGAAACAATTGATAGATACGAAGTGCCGAAGATATCGATGTCAGTCTTTACTTCACTGCTATAAATGTCGGCAAGACGATCAAAGCCAACCTTTAGGATCGTGGCATTGAAACCAACCGAATTAGCAGCTTGCTGTAAAACGAGTGCCTGGTTTACAGAATCCGGTAGCTCAGACCACGCTTGAATTACCAACTCTGGATTACTTACGCCAGACTCGGCTACCAATTTCTTTGCAGCTTCTAGGTCTGTAACTTGATCAGGTAGCGCATCCCAAGCTTCTTGGAATGCAGCTTTTTCATTGCCCCATGATCCTGGAACACCTACGGCTTTAGCTGGAATTCCAGCTCCAGCAGTTTCCGTATCAACAAGGTTTGCATAATCAAGGCTCATCGCCAACGCTTGGCGAAGTTTTGGATTGGACATTGAGCGGTCAGAATTCATCACTGGCACCCAAGCAAAAAATCCTGATCCTTGGGCAAATCCCATCTTGCCAACCGTGGATGCCTGCAAGGCCTTAATGCTTGAAGCTGGAATCAAAAAGCCACCATCAAGTTCTCCACTTTCATATCCTGCAACAGCTGCTGCCGGATCCGTTATGAATGAGAAAGTGATCTGCTGTGTAAGCTGCTTGCCTTCACCCTTGTTCCACCAGTTTGGATTCGCCTCAACAACGATTTTCGTGCCAACGGTCCATTCCTTAAGCATGTATGGTCCAGAGCAAACCATCGAAGTGTTGCCTGGCAGTCCAAAATCAGCATTGCCTTCCACGGATGCCTTTGATACCACGGCTGCGGCACCTGTCGACAATGCACTACGCACAAGTGAATTTGGTTCACTTAATGCAATAGTCACAGTCGTTGCATCCGTTGCCTCAACTGATGCAACGGATGCCAAGTCGCCAGCGAACTGCGAAAGTTCATTAGTACGTGCGCGCTCGATAGAAAATGCCACGTCATCGGCAGTTACTGCACTGCCGTCCCAGAAGGTCACGCCTTCGCGCAATTTAACAACAAGTGTTTTGTCGTCTGTGTAGGAGACATCAGTTGCTAAACCTGGTTCTAAACCACCTGTAGGAGTGGTGGATAGCAAGGACTCGCACATTAAATTACCAACAAAATTCTGTGAGCCACTCCAAGATAAGTTTGGATCTAGCGATAGCGGTTCACCGTCTGCCAAATTCCAATTGACATTATCTACTGGACCAACTCCTGCCGGCATCGAGGAAACCAACTCGATTCCCGATGCACTTGTTTGCCCACTTACCGGAGTATCAGGAGCCGCTGCCCCGCCACAAGCAGTTAACAAAAGCATTCCCACTGAACCTGTTGCTAGAACCAATTTTTTCATCTGATCGAACCCCTGCGAATAAAGCCAGATTTACTGGCAAGCCTTTACATAATAATGTTACGATCAGAATCGTTCACTTGTCAGCGTTTCGTAAGAAATTTTTCATCGGGTGTATTTCCCTTAGAACGGGTGGGTTTTCCGAGTAAAGGTGGTTGGTGTGACGCAAATTTATGGCTCAAATTGGATCAATGGGACCCAGTCAACCCTTGGCACTGACACGACAAAAATCTTTGACCCAGCTACCGGCGATTTGGTTGGTCACTTCCAGGCCTCAGATTCAGCTGAAGTCGCCCGAGCTGTCAAAGCCGCAAAGTGTGCGCAATCTGGTTGGTGGGAACTTGGCGCACAACGACGAACAGAATTGTTGAACCAGGTCGCAGATAATCTGCGCAATTCTTCGCACCTTCTGGCCGAAATTGAATCTCGCGAGATGGGTAAACCAATCGCTATGGCCCAAACTGATATTCATGGCTCAGCAGAAGTTATTGAGAACCAGATATCTGGTGCGATTGAATTCTTTGCTGAGTCCAGCTCAAGCACAGGGCGCTTAGTTCGTAGACCATATGGAGTTGCAGCCCTAATTACTCCTTGGAACTATCCCGTTTGCCAAGTAACAGATGTGGTTGGAGCCCTCCTTGTCGCAGGAAACACTGTGGTTGTAAAACCCAGTGAAAAAGCTCCCCTTTCAGTTGCCGCGCTATCGGAAGTATTCGATTGCCTGCCGCCAGGTGTATTCAACATAGTTCTAGGAAATGGTGCGACCGGGTCAGCATTGATTGAAAACCCCGATGTTGACTTAGTTCACTTTACTGGTTCAGTTGCAACTGGAAGAAAAGTTGGCGCTGTTGCAGGCGCCCGACTGATTCCATGCTTCCTTGAACTTGGTGGTAAGGACCCACTTGTTATTGATGAAGATGTGGACATAAAGTGGGCCGCCGAGATTGCAGTAACCGGAAGTCTTTTTAATACTGGACAAGTCTGCACCTCAGTTGAGCGCATATATGTTCACAAAAACATCGCTGAGCCATTCATATCTGAATTAGTAGCTCAAGCTTCGAGTTGGACTATTGGTCCAGGTAGCGACCCAAGTAATCAACTTGGGCCACTAATTGATGGGTCCCAACGGGATTTAGTACATGAACACGTTTTTGAAGCACAACTTAAAGGTGCGCAAGTCCTGATCGGCGGTGAGCCACTTCCAGGACCTGGCTTCTTCTACCCACCAACAGTGGTCCTCAATCCACCAGATGATTCTCGCTTGATGACTGAGGAAACTTTCGGGCCAGTAATTACAGTTTGCGTTGTTGAGTCCTTTGAAGAAGGGATCACTCGAGCAAACTCAACTAGTTTCGGATTGAGTGCGGGTGCATTAACCGCTAACCCGCAGCATGTCGCAGCCGCCAGTCACTTGAGTGCAGGAATGGTCACGATTAATGGTGGTGGCGAGGGCCCAGATGATCCCCCGTTTGAACCAACAAGATTTAGCGGTTCTGGACGGCTATTTTTTGGACCCCGAGCACTTGAGGCCTACACCACTGCATACGCAGTAAACATCGGAGAAGCAAAATGACAAATGAAATTGAGAATGTGCGAAACGTATTGTGCGAATGGTACGTCGCCATGAAAAACCACGATATGGAAAAGCTGGCAGCAGCATTAAGCGATACATTTATCCTAATAGAGCACGATATGTTATTTGAAGGAAAGTATCTAGTCGAGATGCTGTCTCGTGAAGAGGATTCAACGCTCGTAGCCAACCTTCACGATTTCCATATAACTGTTTCTGGGGACACTGCTTGGAGTACCCATCGCAACAGTGAAGTCTTTACTTCCCCTAACAAGGAACCACTTGAATTAGAGTTCCTTGAGACTGTCGTTTTGATCAAAAAAGATGGTAACTGGCTGATGGATCGCTACCACGCCACAAGATTGTCACCGGCTGAAATTTAAAGCGCAAGCCACCCACCATCTACTGGTAGATAGGTACCGGTTATGTAAGAAGCTTCGTCAGAAAGCAAAAAAGCGCACACCCCTGCTATGTCATCAGTGGATGCGGGCCTACCGAGAGGAATTCGCTCGCGCAACCAAGCGCCACGAACCGGATCATCAATCGACGCCTGACTCATTGGCGTAGCAACAGGCCCGGGGCCAACTATGTTGATTCTTACTCCAAACTTTGACCAATCAACAGCTAGGGCACGTCCTAATTGCAGAACCGCTCCCTTGGAGGCTGTGTAGGCAGCATTGCCACCATATCCAACGGTTGAGAGAATTGATCCCAATAGAACTATCGATCCCGAGCCTTGCGGGACCATAACTCGGCCAGCAGCGCGGGCCACCAAGAACGACCCCGTTACGTTTACACGCATTGTCTTTTCAAAAACTTCAAGGGTCATGTCACGAGCGTCTACAAAGGATTCTTCAATCCCAGCGCAATGAACGACACCATCAAGTCGCCCGTACTCTGCAATTGTGGCTGCAACAAGTGCCTCTACTTCAGACTCAATTGTGACATCAGCACCTAGGCAAATACCGTTTGTGAGATCCTTCATTTCTTGTAGTGGTGCCGATGCAAAATCAGTGCAAACTAATTGGTCTCCACGTTCTGCAAGCTTTAGAGCTGTCGCTCGACCAATTCCAGACGCAGCTCCGGTTACTAAGGTTACTTTTTTGGTATTCATTATCTGCTCACCGATTTATCTAAATCGTTAAGGAAGTTCTCAACAACTGGATAAAACAAATCTGGTGTTTCAAGATGAGAACTGTGTGAAGCACCAGGCACCAAGAACCAATCGGCACCAGAAATTCCATTAGCGACAGTACCCATAACTTCTGGAGTTGCTTCGTCAAATTCACCAGAGATACAAAGTGTTGGCACCGAAATCTCCTTAAGTCTGGGCCTAACATCCCAATTCTCAAGAGGTGTCATGGCACCACCGCTATCAAACTCTGATCCGCCTGCCATAACTTTATAAACCTCGTTATCACTAGCCAGTGCGGCTTCCGACAGTTGAACGCAATCTGGAAGTGGGTCAAGGCGGCAAACAAATCTACAATTGTACTCATGTTCAGCCGCTTTGAACTCCGGAGATTCCGTATCGTTTGTTATTCGAGATCTTCTTATCGTTGCTTGAATCTCTTCAGGTAAGGTGGCAACTAATTTTTCCGTTGCAACTCTAAATTCCACAATACTTGCCAAGGTTGAATAAAGGATTAGTCCTCTAAGTCCAGCGGGCTGGGTAAGCGCAAATTCAATTGCTAGCATTCCACCCCAAGAGTGCCCAAGTAAAACGTATTCCCCTAGATCAAGTTCAGCAATTAGAGTTTCCAGCTCACGAACAAAAAGCTCTACAACGAACATTGAGGAATCATGCGGAATGTCTTTGAGGGAAGATTTTCCACACCCAATTTGGTCATACCTAACAACTGCACGATTCGATTTCGCTAATACTTCCATAGGTTCCATAGAAAAGGATGGGTACCCAGGCCCACCGTGTAGCAAAATTACCGGAATGCCATCTGACTGCGGACTTCCAGTGACTTGGTACCAAGTTGAGAAGCCATTGAAGGAAACTCGACCCTCTTTGATGGGAGTGTTGGGTATTACTGGCTGTGATTCATTCATGAATAATCATTTTCCGTCACGATAGAGGTTTGAGGAGCTCACTTCGGTTAGCCATTTTCGTTTCGATTTGCTGCATGATTACCTGCAATCCATCCGAACGTGGCAGCTAAACCTAACGTAGTGCCGCCAGCCCAATAAGCTTGTCCCGCAGGTGAGGCTATGCAGTTACCAGCACCATAAAGTCCAGGAACAAATGATCCATCACTTCGCAATAGTCGAGAATTGATATCGATTCTTGGTCCACCTTTTGTGTCCAAAGTTCCAGGCACCAGCACTACTGCGTAGTAAGGTCCGGTTTCCGCAAATCCATGCATCGTTGGGTTTGGCATATCATTGACTCGCGCTTCACCCGATCGCCGTCGTTCAGTGCTTGTTCCGCCGCGGGCGAAGTCTTCGTCAATTCCTGAATCTGACATTGTGTTCCAGCGACTAATCGTTTCAGCAAGTCCGTTTGAAAAATCTCGGGATAACTTAACGCCAGGCAATAAGTTTTGAAACTTTGAAAGCTTCTCGTCAATCTTTTGCGCTAGTTCATCCCAGGTTTGTGCAACTATTTCGTGCCCTTCGCCTGGAGTTCTCGGCAACGGATTCCCGCCACCGTCAGTTACTGGCGCATCTCCTGGCATTTGTCGACAACGCTGTGAGACTGAATCGTCATAGATCATCACCAAGGGAAAGTTTGGATAGCTTGCAGTCGCAGAGTCCCACTGGAAAAAAGCCCGAGTCATTTCGTTGTAAGTTGTCTTCTCATTTACTGCGCGTTGACCGAATCGATTTACAAGGATCATGCTGTCTCCGGGAAGCCTAAATGCTGCACTAACTGGATATGGCGCCAGATCAAGAACCATAGGGGCATACCAAGCTTCGTTCATATTCGCGATGTCTAGACCTAATGCACCAGAGATGCGAACTAAGTCACCGGTGTTTCCTTCGGATGCTAGCCCGCCTAAAACAGGTCCTCGCAAATGGGAACGAATTAATTCGACATCTCGGGTAAAGCCACCTGTTGCCATAACGACACCCTTTAGGCTTCGCACCAGCATCATTCGAGCTGCTCTATCTCCAGATGAAACTCCAATAACAGAACCTTCTTCATCGACAATTACACCGCGAACTGGACTAGAGGTTCTAACTTGCACTCCTAGCTCAACCGCAACATTTTTCATAGACTCGACAATGTCTGCGCCGGTCCCTTCAGAACCATCGTTGCGAGCGAAATACAGTCCCCTGCCCTTTGGTGTCTTGTTTTCAGGCAGATCTGCGTAATAGTCCAAAGTTTCTTCGAGTGGACGCAATGGCAGTGCACCACAATCACTTAGTGCTCCAATTGCTTCCGATCCTCGATCGTAAAAAGTAACAAGGAGCTCATATTCATCTTGCGGCAATCCTAAGTTTCGCGAATCGGGGTTAAACAATTCAGGACGTGATAGTCGAGCTAAGTACCGCAGTGTTTCATCCTTGGATTCGATAATTCCGAGTTCCTTTAGCCAAGGGTGATTGCAGATCCAAAACCAAGTGCTGGCAATTTCATCAGTTCCGCCGCCTGCTTTTGCAGTTGTGCCACCAATAGAACTTTCCTTCTCAAGCACCAAAACTGATGAACCTTGGAGGGCAGCAGCAATCGCTGCCGACCAGCCAGCGGCTCCCGATCCAGCTACTACAACATCTACTGTGGTGTCCCAAGGGACATCCTCAATATCAGCGAGTTGTACTAGTTCAGCAGTAGAAACATCGCTCATTACAGTACTTCGATCTCGCGCACTATTATTCGTTCGAATCGGGAAACATGTGCCAAGGTGTCTTCTCGTGACTCTGAAGCTGTCGGCCTGCCATACACCTCTTCAAATGCTTCTTCTGAACTAAACCACTGCTCTGCGACACCGTCCCATTCGCAGTCGGCTGTTGGCTTACCTGCCCAATTATCGTCATCCGATGTTCGGATGTTTACTGTGTATTTAACAAGTTGTGGCTTTTGTCTTTCAGCAATCATATGTAAGTGCTCTTCCCACCAAGAAGTAAACTCCTGCAATGAAAGACCTTCGGCTCGCTTTAAAAACCACATAACTTTTATCATTGAAACTCCCCGTCTCCTAAATCCACTTCTTGTTTGTTTGAGATCTTTCTTAACTACTCACCTAACGGCATGATTAGTTTTGTCGGGGAATCCTTGCTGTGTAGCACTCTCAGGTTTACTTCTGGATGATCTAGCAGCCCATCTCCATTAGGAATGATTAACGCAGACCACGGAGATCTCACTGTCAAGCGCAAGCGCGATCCTTGCCCAATTGTGCGAGAACAAAATCTAAAATCATCCAACACAATCACATTACGCTCACCCACGAGTAAAGTCCCCTGTGCGGTGGTGTTAAACCTGCCCAATCTAGCTAATTCACTTGATAAAAATATTGAGGAACCATCTGGTCTAATTTCGTGAAGTAAAACGGACAGATCTGCTTCTGGTTGATCGGGAATGATCTCGAGGCTTAGTTTTGGTTTTCCAACAATTGTTAGTGGCTCCTCGAAAGGATCTGAATGGTAAACCAGTCCATTTCCATTCACGGAAACGGTAAAAATCTGGTTGGTTGGATCGTTACCAGCCTGCGTCAAAAGCAAACTGTTATAAGTAGGAGCAAACAGTGGGTTATCGACATTCGCAACTGGCCTAGGAATCATTTCTAGGTCAAGTGCTCTGGAATCTTTTGGATTGAGAGTGATTACATAATCCGGCCCATCCAATTCATCTGAAGTCAGCCAACCTGAATGGAATACATCATTTTTGCCGGGCAGAGAATGCAAATTTAAGTTCAAGGAATCTTTTGTAGCTCGCTCAAGCGAAGTATTAGTCCGCCACTCTTCAGCTCCAGCCACATAGTAAACGAAGCGATCGGACAAAAGCTTTGGCTTTTCTTCCCCAAACAATATGTGGCGGAACCAATCGGCTCGAAGTGCACGCATTGACAACTTTGCTGCTTCTGCAAATTGCAGCTCGCCTACCGAATTTTCACCAGAATCAGTTCCAGCATGATCCCAGGGGCCAATTAATAGATGGCTCTTAGCCAATGCTGAATTAGATGCTAGTTGCTCAAATCGCTGCCAGTGATAAATCGTTCCCGGCATGCAGTCGTCGTGAGTCCCAGTAATTGTAAATATGGGAACATCAAGATCCTGTAACTGTTCGTCGCTTGAGTACATGTCAAACCAGTTTTCAACACCCGGTGTTTCCATAAACCTACGTAGTGATGCGTTAAATGAAACGCCAAAAGTTTCTCCGGCTGTCCATATCGGTCGCCCCGCAACTATGGCTTCACGAATCTCTTGTGTCCAGAGCCCGTAGTCAGCGCCAGATTGATGATAAGCCGCTTTTCCCCAGACCATCCCAAGCCACCTTGCTTGGTAAAGATTTGGAATTCCGCCTCGCGGAATATCTATTCCTGGCGCAAAGGCCGCAGCAGGTGAAGCGGCCACAACTGCGGGATGTTTTTGACCAAGTATCTGCCATTGATTTTCACCAGTATAGGATCCCCCAAACAGTACAACGCGTCCATCATTCCAATCTTGCTTTGAGATCCAGTCAACAAGGTCAAACCCATCAAGTGAATCGCCTAAGAACGGATTAAGCTCTCCTTCAGAATCACCTCGCCCTCTTACATCCGCAACCACATACGCCAATCCTCGCTTCGGAAAGTACTGGCCTTCGCCGTGGGTATGGTCGATTGTGTAAGGTGTTAATTCCATGACTGCTGGGATTGGTCCGGTTGCATTTCTTGGCAAATACACAGCCACATTTAGATGGATACCGTCTCGCATCGGTGCTCGAGCGCGAATTAGGCGCAGGTTGTGCGATGGTCCGTAATCAATATTGATATTACTAGAAACTGGCATCCGAACTAAACCCCACTTTACAGTTATCGTAAGAAACTTTTGTTAGGAGATTAGCACAGGAAGGTACCTGTGTTTGAGGAATGGCGAAATCTGCTGATTCCGTTACCAAAGGCCAATCAGGCCGAATCAGATGGATACACGTTGGCTATATAGATATGTCTAGCTTTTGATTATTCAAAACTTCCGGGTGAAGAAGCGTTGGGTTTAGTGACTATTTCTTTGGGCCAGGATTTCTTGGCTTTAGTCCTGGGATAAGCGCTGGAACTTTAGTCATGTAATCGGCATAACCTTTGTACTTGGCTGTTAGCAATACTTCTTCCCAGCGCATCTTGTAAGTCAGCAACATGGCAAGGGCTGCCCAGACAAGGATTTGCGCCCAAACACCGCTGGAAACCACAAGACCAAGTGTGACTACTAGAAGTCCTAAGTAAATTGGATGTCGAACGATGCTAAAGATGCCAGTAGTTACCAATTTGCCATCTTCAATTGGAACTGGGTTTGCAGTTAATGACTTTCCTAAACCCTTGAATCCTGCAAAAAGAATGACTAGTCCAATCGCCAGCAATACGGTGCCGCCAATGCTTAGACGTTGGTCAACGGTGGCGCTGTCCGGGAAAAGCGCCAAC
>Ga0208481_1000255_pt1 | contig 16764 bp, 13 predicted proteins | sample LakMenEpi02Jun10_FD_150662 | JGI IMG/M metagenome (GOLD analysis project Ga0208481, IMG submission 150662) | Freshwater microbial communities from Lake Mendota, WI - 02JUN2010 deep hole epilimnion (SPAdes) | ecosystem: Environmental > Aquatic > Freshwater > Lake > Epilimnion/Euphotic zone ... | reverse complement strand
AACCGCGAGTTTATCGCGCGTTCCATCCGCAGCTTCCTGGGCGAGGCTGTCTCGCTCTCCACGAATCTCCCCTCAACCGCGCGGATCACGCTCACAGAGCAGTCGCAAGAAAGCCGCCTTGTCCTGCATCTGCTCTACGCGCCGACCGTGGGTCGCGGTGGGGTGATGCAACTCTCCGGCGGGAATGTCTCCGGCGGCAAGAGCGTGGAGGTCATCGAGGATCTCCCGCCCTTGCATGATGTCGAGGTGACGCTGAGATTGCCCGTGAAGTCCGCGAAGCTCGTGCCGCAGGGAGGAGATGTCACGTTCGATAAATCCGGCGATCGCGTGAGCCTCCGCTTGCCGGAATTTTCCTGCCACCAGATGATCGAACTGAGCCTGTGAGAGGCCAGGGGGGGGTGTGAGTAAATATAAGGAGTCGTGACACTCTTGTCGTGCGCTTCTCAAAGTTTTTTAAATCCATGACTGACCTGGCCGCCATAGCTCGCAGAGCGACGGCGAAGCAAGAACGCAACCATGGACAAAATATTTCGCTCTTTTCCAAAATCCGGCGAAGCCGCAAATTTCTCACACATAACCCCAAGCACCTGCTACAGATTTGAGCAAAATGCTCTAACCGCGAATGAACGCCAACTAGAAGATCGTGGATCGTGGGTTGTTGGATGAATCCGCCGCTTCTTCATGTGGCTGGAGCATCTTGATTCAGTCCGTCCATGGAGCATCTCGCTCCATGTTTTGAGAAGCGTAAGCAGAAGCGGTTTGCTCTTGGGCTTTCGACTTTCGACTTTGAGACCTTCGACTCTCTTTCGCATCAACTTTGCAGAAGAGTACGACAAGAGTGTCGTACCTCCTTAGGCAGCCGCTTCTCCATTTTCTTCCCCAATAACCCTTCGAAAATAACCAATCACTCTTTCTCTCCGCGTTCCTTTGCGACCTTGGCGGCTTGGCGGCAAATCTTTCTGAAAGAGTCGGCGCCGCGAGGCCGCATCGCCCTACCGGGGTGGACCTTTGGGACAAAGGTCCCTGCCTATGAAGAATCGGCTTCTTCATTTTCTTCCCCGATGACCAATGACTATTGACCCATGACCTTCTTCACCTTCTCCCATGCGGCTTCCATTTGCTCGCTAGTCGCGGATTCGAGGGTGAGGCCTTGGTGTTTGAGGTGTTGTTCCATGGCGGCGAAGCGGTGTTCGAACTTTGCGTTGGCGTTGGCCATGAGGAGTTCGGGGTCGGTGTTGCGGAAGCGGGCGAGGTTGACGACGGAGAAGAGCAGGTCGCCGAGTTCTTCGTCGATGTGTGTGGGGTTGCCGTGCGAGTGGGCGGATTCGAGTTCGGCGAGTTCTTCGCGGATTTTGGCGATGATGCCATGTTCATCGGGCCAGTCGAAGCCGACTTTGGCGGCTTTTTTCTGGAGCTTGGCGGCGCGTAGGATGGCGGGCAGGCCTTTGCCGATGTTGTGGAGGAAGGGTTTTTCCTCGTGGCCTTTTTCGCCGCGTTTGATGGCGTCCCATTGCTGAAGTACGGCATCCGTCGTAGTTGCGTCGCTTTGCGCGAAGACATGCGGGTGGCGGCGCACGAGTTTGTCGGAGATTCCGCGCGCGACATCGTCGAGCGTGTGGCGTCCGGCTTCCTCGGCGAGTTCGCTGTGAAAGACCACTTGCAAAAGCAGGTCGCCGAGTTCTTCCAGGAGGTGTTCGTGGTCTTCGCGCTGAATGGCGTCGATCGTTTCGTAGGCTTCTTCGATCAGGTTCGGAATGAGCGAGCTGTGCGTTTGTTCCGCATCCCAGGGGCAGCCACCGGGTGCGCGGAGGCGGTGCATGATGGCGCGGAGGCGGTCGATTTGCCGGTCATTCTCCGGGAAGTGGATCATTTCGGCATCGGTCATGAGTCGGTGGATCGTTGTTTGGCGGCGTCGTGTAGCACCTCGCGTTCGCGATCGGTGAGGCTTTGGAAACCTTGGAGTGAAATTTTGTCGAGGATGAGGTCGACTTCGGAGTCCTTTTGAAGGTCGATGGTGGTGCGGGGCTGGATTTTTCTTTCGGCCGGATTGTTTCGGCGCGGTGTGCCGGAGGCATGGCGACCGGAGAGGAGTTGCGGCCAACGCATGAGGATGGCGCCGATGATGGCGCCGCCGAGGTGGCCGGCTTCACCACCTTCGTTGCCACCGAGCTTGAGGATGATCGAGCCGGCGGAGATCGCGAGCAGGGCGATGGCGAGTTGGCGCATCGAGAGTTCGATCGGCGGAAAGAGCAATGAAACGCGCAGGTTCGGGGCGGTGATCGCAACGCCGATGAAGATCCCGTAGATGCCGGCCGAGGCACCGACGAGGATGGATTGCGAATCGGCGGGGACGATACCGGTCAGAGTGAGCAGCGAGAAGAATGCTGCGCCGCCGATGCCGCAGAGGAGGTAAAAAATCAGAAAGCGTTGTGAACCCCACCAGCGTTCCATCCATGGGCCGAAGAAGAAAATGCCCATCGAGTTGAAGAGCAGGTGGCCGAGGCTGCCGTGGAGAAACTGGAAGCTGATGAAGCGCCAGACTTGGAAATGATGGATGGCGGATTCGATTGAGAACGCGCCCCAATCGACGATTTTTGGAATGTTTTCTCCGTCGAGATTGGAATCGAGGACGAATGGAATGAGCAGGTAGTCGAGCAGGAAGATCGCGATATTGGAGGTCAGCAGCCATTTCACCACCGGGGTGAGGTTGGAGAGGAATCCGCCTTGCGGTGAGCGGTGGTAGTCGCGATCGGCAATGCCCATGGATCGGTTGCTTCTTATGTGAGTGTGAATGGATCCGTAATTCGGAAGTTGAAATGCGATCAAAGCAGATTTGACCACAGATTGCGCAGATTACACAGATGAGGAATAATCGCAAAAGATGCGCCTCTGCGCGAGTTATCTTCTCTTATTTTTCCGTTTAGAATTTAGAATTTAGGATTTAGAATTTAAGATTTAGCAAATTAGTGATTAAACCCGAATTAGGAATTTGAAATTCAAACAAAGAGGTTTGACCACAGATTACACAGAGTGCGCAGATAAAGAAAAATTGCAAAAGATGCGACTCTGCGCGAGGCCATCTTCTCTTTTTTTTCCGTTTAGAATTTAGAATTTAGGATTTAAGATTTAGGAAATCAGTGGTTGAAATGATCTTAATGATGTTTCGGCTTTAGATTTCGGGTTGAGGTTTCAGCTGCCGATCGGGTGCCAGACGGTTTTCGCTTCGGTGAAATCGCGCAGTTGCCATGCGCTGTCGAATGTGGAGTCGAACCAATCAGCGTTGGGCTCGGTGATGCGCACGCGTTTGACGCTGGCCGCCGCGCCTTGCTCGAGAGTTTTGGCGGTGTTTGGATCGACCGCCGCAGCGATCGCGCGGATCTGTTCGTGGGTGGCAAAGGTCGGCGCGAGTTCGGTGGCATCGCCGGTGAGGAGATTCACCACGCCGGCAGGGAGGTCGGAGGTGGCGAGCATTTCGCCGAGCAGGATAGCCGGGTAGGCGTGGGATGATGAAGCAAGGGCGACGACCGAATTTCCGGCGGTGATCGCGTGGAGGATTAGCGTCATCAGTGCGAGCAGCGGATTTTTTTGCGGTGCGATGATGCCAACGATGCCGACTGGCTCGGTGATGGTGAAATTGAAATGCGAAGACGCCACCGGATTCACCGTGCCGAGCACCTGCTCGTATTTGTCGGCCCAGCCGGCGAAGTGGACGATGCGATCGATCGTGGCGCGGACTTCATGCGCGGCAGATTTCGCATCGGCGTTGGTGAGGCTGATCGCCACGGTCATTTCGGCGGAGCGGGCCTCGAGCATTTCGGCGAGGCGATAGAGGATTTGCGCGCGGTTGTAGGGCGAGCGTTTTGACCATGCGGCACCGCCTTTTGCCGCGGCATCCACCGCATTGCGCAGGTCTTTTTTTGAACAAAGCGGAATGTTTGCAAAGAAGGCACCCGAGCGATCATTGATCGCGGTGACGCGTCCGCTTTCGGATCGGATGAAAGCGCCGCCCACGAAGCACTTTGGTGTTTTGGTCACTTTCATCAAAGTGGCGGGCGGCTGGAGCCTTTTGCTTTTAAGCGATGTGGCTTTGATAGGCCGAGGCATCCATCAGGCGTGCCGCGTCGGCGGGATCCTTGACGCGAAGTTTGAAGATCCAGCCTTTGCCGTAGGGGTCGGTGTTGACGAGCGACGGGTCGGCTTCGACAGCGTCGTTGGCTTCGATCACTTCGCCGCCGATCGGGGCGTAGATGTCGGAGGCGGCTTTCACGGATTCGACCACCGCGGTCGGATCGCCGGCGTCGACCTTGCGGCCGAGTGCGGGGAGTTCGACAAAGACCACATCGGTGAGTTCGGCTTGGGCGTGATCGGAGATGCCCACGGTGGCGATGTCGCCATCGAGGCGGATCCATTCATGAGAGGCGCAGTAGCGGAGATCGGCGGGGATGTTCATGGGATGTTGGATGTGCGTGGTGCCAGAATTTTGAAATCGGACTGGGATAGTTAAGCCGTGGGGGCGGGCCGGTAGAAAGGTTTTTTCACCACCTCGGCGGGGAATGTGCGTTCGCGGACCTGGATTTGGAGTCGGGTGCCGAGTTTTGAATATGCGGCGGGCAGGTAGGCCATGCCGATGCCGATCGAGAGGCTGGGCGAGAGGGCTCCGCTCGAGAGTTCGCCGATCGTGCGGCCATCGGAGTCGAGCACCGGGTAGTGAGCGCGCGGGGGCGGGGACTTGTCGATGCAGCGGATCGCGGTGAGTTTCAGTTCTGGGCCATCGGATTTTTGTTGGGCGAGGATGTCGCGGCCGGTGAAGGCGGATTTTTGCAAATCGCAAAAGAATCCGAGGCCGGCTTCGATCGGGGTGCGATCGGGTGCGAGGTCATTGCCATTGAGCGGGAAGCCCATTTCGAGGCGGAGCGTGTCGCGTGCGCCAAGCCCGCAGGGTGCGGCACCGGCGGCGATGAATTTTTCCCAGAACGCGATGCCATCGGCGGCCGGGCAGAAGAACTCGAATCCATCCTCGCCCGTGTAGCCCGTGCGGCAAACGATCGATCCATTGGCGAGGGTGGCGATGCCATTGCGCGGAGGGAGGATTTCGGCAGGAAATACGCGTGCGAAAACTTGTGCGGCTTGAGGCCCCTGGATCGCCATGCCGGCCCATTTTTCGCTCTCATTGCGCATCGTCGCGCCATCGGAGAGGTGGCTGGCGAGCCAGGTGATATCCTCATCGATCTTCGAGGCATTGATCACCAGGAAATACTCATCGGCCGCGCTGCGATAAGCGATAAGGTCATCGATCACGCCGCCATTTTCATTGAGCATGATCGTGTACTGGCCTTCGCCGACCGCGAGTCGTGCGAGGTCGTTGGTGAGTAGGCGGTTGAGTTGATCGAGCGCGCCGGGGCCGCTGATGAACACCTGACCCATGTGCGAAATGTCGAAGATGCCAACCTTTTGGCGGACTGCCTGGTGCTCATCGATGATCGAGCTGTATTGCACGGGCATGTTCCATCCGGCGAAGGGCACCATCCGGGCGCCGAGGGAGAGATGGGCGGATTCGAGCGGCGAATGGTGGAGGTCGGACATCGTTCAAGCGAAGACTGCGGAGCGGCGCAGGGTCTGTCAATCGGGCATCGGGTGGGGATTCTTTACAAGTGGCGTTGTGGTGCATGTCACGGCGATGGCTGCTTGCAAGGCTCACCCCATGACTCTTTTGGATCGTTTGGAAAAACGCTTTGGGTGGTTGGCATTTCCGGGCTTGCTGCGGTTTTATGCGATTTTCCATGGCATGGTTTATGTGTTGCAGTGGTTTCGGCCGGATTTGGGGAAATTGCTGGAGTTTGACCTTGGTCGGATCATGGCGGGGGAGGTTTGGCGGGCGGTGACTTTTTTGATTGCCTCATCGGGTTCGATCGGGGCTGGGTTCTTTGGGATTTTGGCGACTTTGTTTTTCATCATGGTGGCTTTCATGATGAGCGACGCGCTGGAGGAGGCTTGGGGGGTGTTTCGCACGACATTGTTTCATTTGACCGGGTTTCTGGGGCTGATTGTTGCCAATTTTTTGTTTCCCTCGTTGATGCCGGAGTCGGGCACCTTGATTTATGGTGCCGCATTTTTTGCTTTTGCGACGCTGTTTCCGAAGGTTGAGTTTCTGTTGTTTTTCATCCTGCCGGTGCAGGTTCGATTTTTGGCATGGCTGAATGCCGGTATTTGGGTGCTGGCGGTGATGCGCGACTGGAGGATGCTGCCGTTTCTTTTACTTGGTTATGCCGGGTACTTGCTTTTTGCGGGGATTCCCGCGTTGAGGGGGAAGTTGCGCAGCACTGCGGGCGGGCCATTTCTTGGGGGTGCGAGGCGCCAAACCCCTGCAAATGATACAGCTTTCCATGTTTGTGTTCATTGTCAACGCACCGACTTGAGCGACCCCGCGCTCGAGTTTCGCGTCGGACCTGATGGCCAAGAGTATTGTACGGAGCACCTGCCTGATTAGGTCAGACTCCCTGCGGTTGGAGTTGCATTCGTAAACAAGGTAAATCATATTACCTCTGTTCACCATGTCTGTTGAGAGTACTCCTGATCCACCAATTCTGATTCGTTGCCCCTCGTGCGGACAGCGTTTCCGGGTGCGCGATGATCTGGTTGGGAGGCCTGTCGAATGCGGGGCCTGCGAGAATAGGTTCAAGATTACCGAGGATGTGATTATTCGGGGACGAAAGGTTTACCCTGGCGAAAAAAATAACAAGAGGCTGGATTTCTTTCAGCGAGTTCCCAGCGCCGACATTGCCCCCTCGAATGGTTATTCAGCCATGAATTACGACAACTTTACTGACCCTTTGTTTTTCGAACCATCGGCTCCTCAGAGGATCATTGCGGGCATGATGGGTGCGGGGGTGATGCTGTTCATTGCCATGTTGTTGATTTTTGGGGTCTCGCATGGCGGCGTACTTGACGGAATGGTGACGCTCAACCGGATGGTCATGGGCGTCTTTGCCGGGCTGCTAGGTACGGCCCTATTGGCTTATGCCAATCCCAAGAAGCGCAAAAAGGTCTTGGGTATTGGCATACTGTGCACACTGGTGCTTCTTTCACTGCCGTTGTTTTTGAAGGGGGGCTCGACGTCGCCACGTGTGGGGGATGTGGCGAAGAAGGTTGTGGCACCTAAGAAAATCGAGGAGGCACCGGATCTGGTTGAGTTGAGAAACCGTCTTGGCACACAACCGCTTGAGGAGGAAATCGCAAGGCTCAAGGCTGATGGTTCGGCGCGCCATGCAGTGGGGCTCTGGCTTAAAGACTTGCGCGAGCAGAACCGCTTTCTCATTCGGGACTATGTGCTGCGCGTCACCGGTGCTGACCCTCAATCGCACTACTACCCGCGCGGTGACGGCGATTTGCTTATGGTCGTCACGGGCATCACCACGCCGATGGATGAATTGGTGAAATTCTGCAAGCCGCTCGGTGAGGTTGTGATGGTCCACTCGACTCTGCCGATTGTGGAGGTCAAGGTGCGCAATGAAAACTTCGTCGAGAACCCGATCGACAAGCTCAGCAACAAGGCGGATCCGGATTTTTACACGCTCAATCTTGCTGAGTTGAACTCGATCGACCTCGACCGGATGGAAAAGGCAGTGAAGCGTCTGATGGATTCCTCGCCGAAGATCTTGCGCTCCGATATTACCCAAAGGCTCCTTGAGTTGTTGGTGGTGGATGAGGTGGACTTCAAGGCGGAAATTTGTGCGGCGCTCGCTGTTTGGTCTGAAAAGCAAGGCGTGGCGGGTGCGGTTGCGATGAAACAGGCGGCAAACCTTGTGTCGAGAGACCTTGAGGTTCCAAAGGAGATGATCGCTCTCGCGGTTAAGGAAGGTAATACCGATGTCGTCACTATTTTGGACAAGTTGTGGCAGAAAAGTCCGACTGATTGGGAGGCGTTGTATTCGGATGTAGGGCCTGCAGCTGAGCCTGTTTTATTGACCCATGTTGCCATCAATGATGAAGGCCGTCGTCGTTCTTTGGTTCGAATTCTTGGTAAGGTTGGCGGGAAAGACGGCTTGCAAGCCCTTGAGTCGATGAAGGCCACGGCGATAGAGCCAGAGCTCAAAATCCTTATCGATAACTCGCTGGCGGCGATCCGTACGCGTATTTCGCAGTGAATGCGCACGTGCCGCTGTGCCGCATCCGTTCTTGCGGTCGATTGATCCACGGCTAGGATTGGACCCAATCATTTATGTTCAGCGCCAAGCAGTTATCCACCGAACAAGTCGCATCGCTTCACCAATGGGCCGCGGAGGGGGCGTCGATGTACGACCTCCAGCGCCGTTTGAAGGAGGAATTCGGCATTTCGCTCACTTACATGGACACACGGTTTATGGTGCTGGATCTTGGCATCAACCTTGTCGAGGCCGCAGTCGAGGAGCCGAAGCTTGAGGAAAAACCCGCACCGACGCCGACCGGCAAGGTGAGCGTGACGATGGATACGCTTGCTCTGCCCGGGGCATTGGTCAGCGGCAAGGTCGAGTTCTCAGATGGCGAGACGGCGGTGTGGATGCTCGATCAATCGGGCCGCCCAGGTCTTGATCCCGACACCGCGGGCTACCGTCCTTCGCAGCCGGACATCGTGGAGTTTCAAAAGCAACTCCGCACGCTGCTTGAGAGCAGCGGGAGTTATTAATTTTTTGCCGTTCCAACAAACCCACAAACCCACAGACACATGGTCGCGGCTGCGGCTTTGTCCCATGAGCATGCATCTTGAGCGACTGATCGTTTCGCCGGGTCCGCTGTCGGTGGTCTTGTGTTTGTCGCTGCTTGCGGCTTGCAAGCCGGAGCGGCGCGCAGCGGAAAAAAGTGCGGGCCACAATGTAGCTGCGCATCGCGAGAGCGCCGAGTTGCCACTGCGACAAAGTTTGGCCGAGGCGCGGATCGCACTAGCGAAGCAGGTGTGGGATGCGGGCGCGGCGGATCATGCCTTGCTACATGCGGTTTCGGCGTTGGAGGCCGATCCCGCCTCTACCAAGGCGCGTGACTTGGTGGCGGAAATTTTTTCGGGTCATGCCTGGGCGATGCATGAAGTGCGGATCCATATCGGCAGCAAGGTCGACCACCTGATTTATCGCAGACCCGATTGCCTGTGGGTCGCATCATCGAACGAATGGAACACGGTCTCGAAGTGGAATCCCGAGACGCTCACGGTCGAGGCGGTGCTTTTTCCGCTGAAAGGTGGCGCAGTGCGCAGCATGGTTCTTGATCCGAGCGGGCAGTGGATGGTCGTCGAGCGGCATGGCCGCGCTTTGTTGTGTGATGCGCGATCGCTCAAGCCCATTCGCGACATCGGTGTTTTACCCGAGAGCACGACGCCATCCTCGGTCATTGCTTTTTCGTCGGACGGATTGCTGATGGCGCATCCGGCGCTTGATGTGGCCGATGCGCAAAAACTGGTGTGGCATTTGCGCGATGCAAAGTCCGGCGAGATCATTCGGAGTTCGGAGCCCTTTGCCGAATCTTCGCGACGACCGCTGGCCGCATTTCTCGATCGCAAGGAATGCAATGTCATGCATTCCGATGGCTCGTTGTGGGTGATGCCGGTATCGCCGCTGCAGCCATGCCGCTGGGAAGATGCGAAGGAGTCGCTTGATTTGAAGCATGCCAGTTATACGCCGGATGGTCAGTCGGCGCATGTGTGGGCGGAGAAAAGCCCGCATGATGCAGGGCAGGTGATGGTAATGCCATCCGGTGCCGCGCTTGAAGAATCTGCGGAGCTGTTGAAAGAGCATCCGTGGAGTTTGCAGCCATCGGTTTGGAACGGTCTTTACCGTGGTTTTTCGCGAGCGCCGCGTGTTGATGGCGATTGCATGTGGGTGGGATATGGAAATGCCGCGCCGATTCGCTGTGATGCACGCATCAGCGCGGCGCATCAATCGTCCAATCACGTGATAGTTGCCAACGAGCGTGGGCACATTGATTTTTATCGGACCATGGCGTTGCCGCTCAAGCATGGTGGAAAGCATGAGTCGCGTGTGGTTGATGCGTCGGTGTTGGTGTCATTGCAAAAAATCGCCTGCGCGCTCACCGGGCTGGGTCTTGATGCGAAGTTCGGTGAGTTTGTGAACCATGATGCGGAGGCGAGGTTTGCCGCGGCCCGCGCCTGTGATTTTGATTTATTGTCCGAAGTTTTTCCCGAGGTGGATTTCAGCGGCTTTCGTGAAGCGCTCGATGGCATGGAGTTTCGCCAGAGCAATCAGAATTCCGTTTCGATTCTGGCATCGCGGCTGGCCGAGGCCGACCCGGAAAGCGCGGGTGATGGTGCGGAAATTGCGGAGTTGTTAGCATCGGGTGATGTGCCGCGAATCATTGCGTCGATTGAGAGTGTCGATCCAGGTGGGGCCGCGGCGGCGAAGCATTTGCAGTTCGCGTTGGCTTCATCCGATGCCTCGCTCATCGATGCTTGCCTGCGTTACTTTTCCGACATGCCGGCGGTGTTGCAGAGGCTCGCGCATTCGCGCATCGCATGGCTGCAGCAACGCAAGGCCGATGCGATCGCGTCATGGCCCGAGCCATTTCCCGAATATGAATCAATTCGCCTTGCGGAAGACTGGAAGGGTTGGGAACAGGCGGATTTTGCCTCGGCGTTTCATGCTTTGCGCGAGTGTGTGGCCAAGGAAATTGATTCGCTGAAATTACCGCCCGAGCCATCAGTCGAGCAATTGCAGGCATTGGCCGCGCGATTTGAGGATCAGGAAACCATGCGTGCCGTGGGTCGCACGCGTTATGCCAAGGCATGCATCGATGCCGCATTCGGATTTTGCAAATTCAAGGATCATGGCCAAACCGCGTTGTTGCTCGCCACCCGCGCCCGCAACCTTGGGCATGCGCCCGAGCCATGCCTGCGTGCCGAGGCGATGGCCTACACGGCGCTTGGCGATTATCGCAAGGCGCATGATCGATGGTTGTTGTTGATTACCGAATTTCCTGTCGCGGCCCATGAGTCCGGCGACTATGCCGAGGCTGCCTACACGGCCTTTGAGAGTAGCGATGCGCGGCAGGCGATGGAGATTCTGATCACCGGCATGCACCGTTTCCCGCGTGATGCGGATTTCGCGTTGCGTGCCGGATGGATCGCGTTGCTGACGGATCATGATGAGCGGGCCTATCGATTTTTGTTGGGTGGCCAGCAGATTGGCTATCGTGCGGAGAAGGTCGAAAATGCCACAGCCTTGCTTGCGATTGCGGCGATGCAATGCGGTGCGAAGGATGATGCCTCGGCTTACTATGTGAAACTCGTTGAATCAGATCCTGCTTGGAAGGATGCGAAGACGATCGAGGCGCTCGATTGGCCCGTGGAATTGAAATCGGCACTTGAGTCGGTGCGTGCTTCGACTTCGTTGATTCCCCTTACGCGTTAGCGTAGGTTTGCATCAATCATCGCCGAATTTTTGCATTTCGAAAATTCGCTGCTAACATGTCGGCGCGTGAACTACTCCCCCCGGTCACGTTGCATCGCATTTCTTGGTGACTATGTGCCCCGAAGGTGCGGTATCGCAACATTTACTCATCATCTGTGCGAGGCCGTCGCCTCCCATCCCTCATCACCGGCATGCTCGGTGGTGGCGGTGAATGATCATCAAAACGCCTATCGCTATCCGCCGCGCGTGCAAATCGAGGTCGATCAGCATGATCCGGCATCCTACGCGATTGCGGCGCGGCAACTCAACGAAAGTGGCGCCGATATCCTATGCGTGCAGCATGAATTCGGCATTTATGGAGGTCCGGCCGGATCTCATTTGCTGCGATTTCTCGATGCGGTCGCGATGCCGGTGGTGACGACACTGCACACGGTTTTGCCCGAGCCTGATGTGCACCAGCGGCGGGTGATGGATGCACTCATTGCGCGAAGCTCGCGGCTTGTGGTGATGGCGGACAAGGCTGCTGAGATTTTATTGGCCAATCATGGGGTGAAGGATGCGATGATCGACGTCGTTCCGCACGGCATTCCCGATGTGCCGTTTGAACCCAGTGCTTTGTTCAAAGGTGATCTTGGTCTGCAAGGGCGTTCGGTGCTGCTGACCTATGGTTTGCTTGGTCCCGGAAAGGGCATCGAGCACGCGATACGCGCCATGCCGGAAATCATTCGCAGGCATCCCGAGGTGCTTTACATCATTCTTGGCGCAACGCATCCGAATCTGCTTGAGAGTGAGGGGGAGGGCTATCGCGAGAGTCTTGAGGGATTGGCGGACGGGCTTGGTGTGGCGGACCATGTGGCATTTGAAAACCGCTTTGTGACGGCGGGTGAGTTGGCGCGATTCATTGGTGCGACCGATGTGTATCTCACGCCGTATCTCAATGAGGCGCAGGTCACTTCTGGTACTTTGGCGCATGTGTTTGGGGCGGGTCGGGCGATTGTTTCGACGCCGTATTGGCATGCGCGCGAACTGCTGGGTGAAGACCTTGGTGTGTTGGTGCCATTTCAAAATTCAAGCGCGATTGCCGATGGCGTGTGCGGCTTACTGGATGAGCCCGAGCGTGCCGACGGCATGCGGAGAAATGCCTATGAACAGAGCCGTTCGAGCGTGTGGTCCGAAGTAGCGGCGCAGTACATGGAAATCTTTGATGAGGTGGCGGAGCAAAAGTTGGTGGAAGCCAATGGTGCTGCGGATCTCGTGAAATTTGGATCGGCGACGGAAAATTTTTCCGGCTTGAAGCTCGATCATTTGAAGCGTCTCACCGACGACACCGGGATTCTGCAGCATGCGATCTACAATGTGCCGAATTACCGCGAGGGATATTGCATCGATGACAACGCGCGTGCCTTCATTTTGTGCAATCGGATCGAGGCGTATTTCCCCGGCATGCGGATTCCGGAGATCGACATGCTGGCGACGAGGTATCTTGCCTTCATTGCGGCGGCACTTGATGAATCAACCGGGCGCTTTCGCAACTTCATGAATCACGAGCGGCGTTGGATCGAGCCTTTTGGCAGCGAGGATAGCCATGGTCGCGCGGTGTGGGCGGTTGGCATGGGTGCCTCGCAATCCGCCGACAGCGGCCGCCGCAAGCTTTCGGCGCAATTGTTTGAAAACTCGATTTCGGCGGTGACCCAGTTCACCTCGCCACGGGCATGGGCATTTGCGTTGTTGGGGATTCACGAATACGAGCTGACGCGCAACAGCTCGCAAAAAGCCCGGGCGATTCGCGAGTTGCTCAACGAAAAATTGCTCAACCTTTGGAAACTTTGCTCGGAGCCCGATTGGCCATGGTTTGAATCGCATGTGACCTATGAAAATGCGCGCATGTGCCAGGCCTTGATCGTGACCGGTGCGGCGATTCCCGATTCGCGGTCCTTGGAGATCGGGCTTTCGAGCTTGGCATGGTTGTGTGACCAGCACCGGATGCATGACGGAAATTTCCAGCCGACCGGCACCAATGGATTTCATCATCGCGATGGCGAGCGGGCGGTTTTCGATCAACAACCTGTTGAGGCGCAAGCGATGGTCTCCGCCTGCATTGAGGCATTTCGCGCGAGTGGTGAAAGGACTTGGTTGGATGAGGCTAGCCGTGCCTTTGATTGGTTTCTTGGCGCCAACGAACTTGGAATCCCGCTGCACGATGCCACATCCGGCGGTTGTCGCGACGGGTTGCACTGCGACCGTGCCAACGAAAACCAAGGCGCGGAATCCACGCTCGCGTTCCTGATCGCCGCCACTGAAATCACCGCGGCGAAAAGACCGCTATCCCATATCCACGCATCCTAATGAAGCCCCTTATCCTGTGTCGTCATGACATCATTTTGCAGCCCGAGAGTTCGCGGGTGATCATTCGCCCGTTCATTCCGCTCGAGAAAACGCGCATCACCACCATCATTGGCCGCGCCTTGTTGTTGAGCGAGAAGGAGGTGGAGGCCGAGTTGAAGATGATCCGCGAGGAATTTCATGCCCGTCATTTCGATATCGAGGAGGTGATGTTGTATCATTTCCAGATGATCGAGCGTCATGTGTTCACGCAGCGAGAGCTGACGCAGGACCGCAAGCTGCTCATTGGCGCGATGTTTTCCGGCGAGTATGCCTTGGAGTCTGCGGCGCTTTTCAATCCCTCGATCGTGCCTCATCCGGATCAGAGCGATGTACCGCCCGGGGCATTGCGCTTTGTGATGAGTCTTCGCGCGACGGGTGAGGGTCACATTTCATCGATCGAATTCCGATCCGGCATCATTGATGCCGAAGGGATGGTGAGGGTGGATGAGATTTCCAAGTGCCTTACCGTGCCGCATGTGCTGCGTGACCCGAGCTACAACAAGCGGCGTTTTCTCAACAAGCTGCACGAAATGGGTGCCGAGAGTGAAAACGCTTCCGCGGTGATGAATTCGCTGCCGGAGTTGTTCACGCTCACTGATCTCAAAATTTCCATCGAAACGGTCAAGAAGGAGGCAAAATTCCTGTCATTGGACCTGATGCGCGCGATCGAGCGCATCAAGTGGCTTGCCGATTCCAACTATGAACTTCAATTCCCGCTGAGTCTGCTGATGAGCGAGCGGATCATTTTTCCGGTCTCGGCCAATGAGAGCAACGGGATCGAAGACGCGCGCTTTGTGCGCTTCGTCGAGGAGAATGGCAGCGTGATGTATTACGCGACCTACACGGCTTACAATGGCCGCGCGACGCTACCGCAATTGATCGAGACCCACGACTTCCACCATTTCCGCATCCTGACGCTGAGCGGCAATGGCGTGCAAAACAAAGGCATGGCGTTTTTCCCGAGAAAGATTGGTGGCCAGTATATGACGCTTTCGCGCCATGATGACGAAAACCTGTTCCTCATCCGCTCATACGACCCGCATCATTGGGACAACCCCGAGCTTTTGATGCGGCCGTCGGAGATGTGGGAATCGGTGAAAATCGGCAACTGCGGATCACCGATCGAAACTAAGGCCGGCTGGTTGGTGATCACGCATGGCGTGGGGCCGATGCGCAAATACTGCATTGGCGCGGCTCTGCTCGATCTCAATGACCCGAGCAAGATCCTTGGTCGTTTGAAGGAGCCCTTGATCGCGCCGGATGGCAACGAGCGGGAAGGTTATGTCCCGAATGTCGTCTACAGCTGCGGCTCACTGGTGCACAACGGCAATTTGGTGTTGCCCTACGCGATGAGTGACATGGCAACCGCCGTGGTGAGCATCCGGCTCGATGCGTTGTTGGAAAAGCTGCTTGAAAACGGGCCCTCAGTGAGAGCAGCAGCCGCTGCCGCCGCCACCTCCGCCACCGCAGCAACCGCTTGAGGATTCTTCGAGGTCTTCGGCATTTGGCACGCGGCCGAGCTCGAGGGTCATGCCGACATAGCGGCCGATGAGTTTCTGAAGTTGTTCGAGCTCGCGTTGGGCCTCGATGAAGTTGGTGGCGATTTCGTTGGCGAAGAGTGCCTCGCGGGCGGACTCGAACTCGCGGATTTCCTCAGCTCCGAGCTGAATGCCTGCGTGTTGCTTGTGGTGGAGCTCTTCGCCACGCTCGTGCACGCTCTGGTACTGGAGGCGTGCGGCATCGTCATTGAGGAAGCGCTCGACCTTGTCTTGCAGCTGCAGGTAGGTGGGATCGCTGACGATTTGTGAGCAAAGCTCGCGGGTCTTTGCAATCAGGGTGGAGTCATAGGAGGCGATGGACATGTGGGTGAATTAAACCCGATAAGGGGCAATGGCAACGGTGATTTGCCGTAATGTGGGGTGGGTTTTGCGCCCGGAGCGCTTCCGGCGTGACAAAGCGCTCCGTCGGGTCTTCGATTTTCGCACATTCAACGACCCATGGCCATTGACCCACTCAAAGACGGCATTCGCTCCCAGGTGAGGATCGATTTTAGCGGTAATGTCCACAAGCGCCTGCGCGGGACTGATGCCGAAAAGCGCTACGCCACCGAAGTCGAGGTGCTCAAGGTGCTTGAGCAGCGTGGTTGTCCTTATGTGCCGCGCGTGTTGGAGGAGCACCCCGAGGAGCTCTATTTTGTTTCGAGCAACTGCGGCAAACCTGCGACGCAAATTTCCAAAGAGAAGGCCGACAAGTTGTTTGCAAAACTTGAGACCGAATATGGGGTTCGTCATCTCGATGCTGAACCCCGCAACATCACCTATTCCGATAAGCTCGGATGCTTTTGCATCATCGACTTCGAATTGGCGGAAATTTTGCCCAACCCGAACCCGCAAGCTCCGTGTCCGCCGCCCTGACAGTCCAGTGGGCATCGCTCACTCACAGTGGTTCGCGCAAGGCGCGCAACGACGACTCGCTCATCGCCTTCGCATCCAGCCCGAAAGGTGCCGAGACCTTGCCGGCGCATGGCACGTGCTCGTTGGAAAATGACGACCTCGTGTTCGCGGTTTCCGATGGCATGGGTGGGGGAAATGCGGGCGATCTCGCATCATCGCTTTTGCTCACGCGCATGGCGGAGACCATTCCCGAAACTTTCAAGATCGCGGCTGCCGGATTTTTTCCCGATCGACTCGAGTACCTCCGCAAGGCGATCCAGTCGGTGCACGAGCAGATCAACCAAGCGGCCAACAACGACGAGACCCGCGGCATGTCGGCGACGCTGGCACTGACCTGGTTTACGCCGGAAAATCTCTATCTTGCGAATGTCGGCGACTCGCGGATCTATCTATCGCGGGCCGGAAAGCTCAGCCAGTTGAGCGTCGATCACACGGCGGCGTGGTCGAGCTGGAAGCGAGGCGCGATTGGCGAAATCGAGTACCGCAACCATCCGCGGCGCTCGGCGCTTTATGAGGTCATCGGCGGGGGGCACGCG
>Ga0208481_1000253_pt1 | contig 16775 bp, 9 predicted proteins | sample LakMenEpi02Jun10_FD_150662 | JGI IMG/M metagenome (GOLD analysis project Ga0208481, IMG submission 150662) | Freshwater microbial communities from Lake Mendota, WI - 02JUN2010 deep hole epilimnion (SPAdes) | ecosystem: Environmental > Aquatic > Freshwater > Lake > Epilimnion/Euphotic zone ... | reverse complement strand
ACAAAGGAAGAAGCGATAATTGTGGCTTTTCCTAATGGTGCGCGGCCGTCTCCTTCATGACTTACAGATACAAATAGAGAATTATTTTCGCCAATTGGTCTGTTAATATCATATAGAAATTGTAAATGCGGTGGACAATTAGGGGGAATTGCACTTTTATCTACACCTATATAAACCACAAAAGCACCGGAAGCTGGGGGAATTTTTTCTACTCTTTGTTTATATCCTAAAGGTGCATTTTCTCCTAATAATTGGACTAAGTTCTGAACGGTGACGTTAGCAATTATATGATCTGCTGATTCTGTCCAAATTTCTCCGGTTTTCTGATTTTTAATGATTACAGATTTAGCTTGGTTATTTGCAACTTTGATTTTTTCGACAGTATGTCTCATTAATAATTTACCACCATCTCGTTCTAAAGATTCTACCAAGCGATCGCTCAAAACTTGCATACTCCCTTGTAAATGAAATAATCCTTGGGGTAATTGGGATACATTCAAAGCTGTAGCTGCATAAAGTAAAGCGGTTTCTTCTGCACTGACTTGGGAATATAATTTAAGTTGTAAATCTAAAAATGTCCGCAATCTTTTGTCATTTCCTAAACCACATAATCTTAAGGCATCTCCCACTGTAAATAAAGTAAAAGGTGCAGTTAGAAATGTATTCGGACGCACTGCTTTAATTAATTGTTTTAAATCCCATAAATTACGCGGTGGTAACACAGGATCACGTCCTTGAAATTCCCAACTAGCATTAAATAAAGTTGTTAATAATTGCCAAAAAGATTCACTTCCCGGAAACTGTTTTTGGCGTTCTTCTTGCCATTTTTCCGCATCAAGCCAGACATTAATGGGTGTAGACTCTCCGGGAAGATATACCGCACAAGCTGGGTCACAAGGTGTAGCTGCGGGTAATTCTATATTTAATTCCGAGAAAATGCGGTGATGAATTCCCCCAGGTTCTAAACCTGCAACTTGCGTCGCACCAACATCAAAGGTAAATCCTTGACGCTTAAAAGTGGAAGCACAACCACCGGGAACTATTGCTTGGTCAAGAATAAGGACATTATAGCCTCTATGTGCTAATAATGCTCCGGCTGTAAGTCCACCTATACCTGCACCAATGATAATAATACGAGATTTATTGTTTTTATTAGTATAATTTACCACTGATTATTACCTTTAAATTCTTCATATTACTCATTATTAGTTTATCTTATCAAACAAGAGACTAAATATATATTATTAACCTCTGCCATTAAAATAAGAGACATAGAAGTAACAAATTGGTTTATACTGTAAACAGTAAAAGTTTAAGAAATATTAAATTCTCTGTTTTGAGTGTATTTATGCAATGTATTGTTAATCGTCGTGATCAGTTTTCAGCAATTTCTCGGTATTGGTTGCCAGAACTGAGTGAAATCGAGAATTTGCAAAAATTTGGTGCTTACTCGAAATTTCCTGGACACGGACACAACTATGTTTTATTCATATCCATGCTTGGGGAAATAGATGAGTATGGAATGGTGCTGAACCTGTCTGATGTGAAACACGTTATCAAAAGGGAAATTACTGGTCAACTAGATTTTTCCTATCTCAATGACGTGTGGACAGAATTTCAACCAACTCTCCCCAGTACGGAAAATATTGCCAGGGCGATTTGGCAACGTTTAGCACCTCACTTACCTTTGGTTCGTGTCCAGTTATTTGAAAATCCTCAACTTTGGGCAGATTATAGAGGAGAGGGAAAACAAGCTGATTTGACTATTAGAACTCATTTTAGCGCTGCTCACCGTCTAGCGCCTAACCTCAGTGCTGAAAAATATGGTAAGTGTACCAACACCCACGGGCACAACTATCATCTAGAAGTGACTGTAGAGGGGGAAATAGATTCACGCACTGGTATGGTTGTAAATGTAGCCGCTTTAAATCAAGTAGTAGAAGATTATGTAGTTAAAATATTTGATCACTCTTGTTTAAATGATGATATTCCTTATTTTGCCAATATTGTGCCGACAACAGAGAATATTGCCCGTTACATTAGTAATCTACTAGAATCACCAATTGATGAATTGGGAGTGAAACTATCCAACGTTAAACTGTTTGAAAGTCATCAACTTTGGGCAGATTATACGGGTAATGATATGCAGGGTTATCTCAACATTAGCACTCACTTTAGCTCGGCTCACAGATTGGCTCACCCTGATTTGAGTTTACCAGAAAATACAGAAATTTATGGTAAATGCGCTCGTGTAAATGGACATGGTCATAATTATCAATTAGAACTGACTGTTAAGGGAGAAATTGACCCCTCTACAGGGATGGTTATTGATTTAGGGGCTTTAAATCAGGTAATTACAGATTACATTGTTGAGCCATTTGATCACACTTTTTTAAATAAAGATATTCCTTTCTTTGCTAAAGTTGTACCAACTGCAGAAAATATTGCTCTTTATATTAGTAATACTTTGCGATCGCCTATTCAAGAATTAGGAGCGAAACTTTACAAAGTTAAACTCGTTGAAAGTCCCAATAACGCTTGCGAAATCTATATAACTGATTGATAATCATAACAAGATTTTGATCATCTCAGTATACAGCGTTTTCCGCACTGATGAGGTACAAAATTGAATCATCAAACTCTTGTGGTGCGGGCATTTTGCCCGCTAGATATATACCTTGTAAAATGGGGAAGTGCTATATTTAAAACTGAGATTATAGCAGTTCCCATGATCGTTTTCTTAGTTTCTATTCCCGTTGACAACTTCTTTATAAAATGCTTCTAGTCCCACTATACAAGCTTGATCATCAAATAGATAATGATGATTTTGACTCATCATTTCTGAAATACTATTTCGCCAATTTTTATCTATTCCTAATTTCACAGCAATATCAATATATTCTGCTTCATTTTTAGCAATAGTGTCTGTTACTCCTAGTAGTTTTAAAAAACTATCTGTATGACGGCCACGCATAAATTCCCCCGGACAAGTGACAATGGGAAGATTGCAAGCTATAGCTTCTAAGCTAGTGTTACCACCTGACCAAGTAAATGTGTCTAAGTAAACGTCTGAAAGCAAATTAATCATTACATAATCTAGTCGTGCTGGAATATTCAGGTGGACACAGTAATCTTCACTATTTAGCCCTACCGCAGCAAAAGCACGTTCTAAACGAGGCTTTAATACGGTACCTCGTAAAAAGACAAATTTAGCTTGAGAGACGCGACTAGCAATTTCTGCTAATATGAAATCGTATTGGGGTAAGTATTTAAAAGGTGCTTGACAACATAAATAAATTATATCGTTATCACTTAAACCGTAATTTGAACGAGTTTTAACAACTGGGGGAATATAAGGTTCGGGGTAAGCAACACCAATATTAGGTAATAAAATCAATTTTTCTGAATAATGTTCTTGAGCATTTTCTCCTTCCATTAATTGGCTAGATAAAAAATAATCAATTGTTGGTAAACCTGTGGTTACAGGGTGTCCCCAAGCTGTACATTGTACAGGTGCAAGTCGCAACCCTGCCATTTGCATGGTCGGTGCATCCATACCAATTTCAGGATAAACTAAAATGTGTAGTTTATCAGTCATTATCTGTTGACAAACTGCTGGTAAATTCCCAGGAATATGATAGAAAAAATCGCTATATTCTTGAAATTTTTCAGTAATTGGATCTGGTTGATTACCTGTGTAGTAACAGTAAATTTCAAAGTTATCATGATCACAGTATTTTAACCAACCAGTTAACCACAGTGTTCCGCTATAAGAATGTAGATAGTTAGAAGCATAACCGATGCGGATTTTATGATTTTCTTTGAGAGGAGGCATTAATAATGGCATACTCCACTGAGGATAATTAGCTTTCATAATTTGATGAAGCCAATTACCATATTGAGATTGTAAAACTACAACATTATCTGCTTGATAAGGAAGATAAAAGTTTGTCCAACAACTGGTAGCAATGAGGGTATTTTGTTGGTCTTCAATATTATTGAGGGGAATATTATTAATTAAATTATCAAGTCCTTGCTTAAATCTTTTTCGGTAAGCATCAATTTCTTCTACTTGATCATAAACACTAGGTAAGAGAAGATTAAAAAGTAATTGAAATGTGCGATTATTAGGTAAGTTTTCTAAAGCTATATTAGCAGCCCTAATTGCCTCTTGAATACGTCCACTCATTTGATAATTAACAATTACAGTGAAGTGAAGTTTTACATCAAGTGGATATAGTTTAATTCCTGCTTGAAGAACAGCAAAACATTGTTCAAGAAGATTAAGTTGTCTGAAACATTCGCTAAAATTCCAGTAAAATTCAGGATTACCTATTTGAATTTGTTGGAATTTTTGATATTGTATAATTGCTTCTTGATACTTACCTTGAAAAAATAAGCTATTTCCTAGTTGAAAAAAAAACTGTTCTGCACTTGCTTGTTTTAAATTTTCCAGAGAACATAAAGGAATTTGCTCTACTTGTTTGTTGACAATTACCTTTTGATTTTCATGTTGTAAAGAAACTCTCGCATTAATACGAGGAATTAAATTTTGCCACTGAATTTCATTCAAATCAATGACTAAAGAAATTGTTAATTCCTCAGTTATATCTATTTCTGCTTCCATCATGAGATTCATAGCTATAGCCGCTAGAACAATATCCGCTTCTTCTGCGGAAGTATCCCCAACATCAATTAAAAGTGTAATTTTACTTTTATGATTTGCTAAAATTTGAATAACTTGCTGTAATTCCCAGCCTAAATTATCTTCATCTACTGACCAATCTGGGAAAATAACTATATTAATTTCTTGTAATTTCAAGTCATTTATCAGGTTGCTGTTTTGGTATTTTTCCGAATTAAAATATCTATACCAATCTTGCGATAATTTATTTAAGACAGAGATAACATGAGGTTTTCCATGAAATCCAAAGGTGTTTTCCCAAGAGAAGTTTTCAATTTCTTCTATAGTTTGCTCAAAACTAAATTTAATAGCCACTTCTAAAGGTGCAAATTTAATACCTTGATCTTTAAACCATTCATAAAAATATTGACAGATAATCAAATCTTCTGATAATGAAGATGTTTTTGTATGATCAAAATCTAACTTTGAGCATACTTCTAATAGTTTTTTACTTCTTAAAGAAAAACCACCATTACCTACTCTATTTTTATTTAAGTCAAGTATATCTACTGTCTGACCTTGGGAGTTAACTAAATGAGATTGATTACGCCAAGGTGCGCCAATATAATCATAATTTAAAAATTCCTCTGACCACAACTGAGGATTGATAATAAAACCATCTCCTTGTGTAACTAGGCAAAATTCAGTCTCTATAAATGAATTAAGCTCTTTGATTATAAATCTGCTATATTCAACTAAATTCTTGATAGGATGAATTTTAATAATTTCTAATTGGGGAAAAAGTTCCAAATAACTTTGATCAATTTCCTCAGATGTAAAGAACAATACTCTATTAAAGTTTGCGTTTAAATTGGAAATTACTAAACTTAGTAAAGTAAGTTCTATCTCTACGGAAGATATGGTGACTAGAGTTATATTTTGGAGATTGATTTTATTTGTATTTTTATCCAGTAAATGAATAGCATTATTCAATAATTCTGTGATATTAATAGTCTGTTGTGTTTTAGCTAAAGATCCACTATAAAAAGTTCTTTCAGTAAAATTATCTGCTTGGGTATCTCTGACTATGAAAGGAGGATGTTTTAAAGGAAACTGCATTTCTTCAACTGGTATATTAGCTAAAATACTATTTGTATCTGTTGCATGAGTTCCTTCTTTTCCAAAACCAATATTAGAAACTAAATTGATATTTGGTAAAACACTTAAACCTTGATTTATATAACAAGCAAATAACCAAGGATAATCCCAGGTATCAAAACCTTCATACATACCTTGGAAAGTTGCTGACCAATATCTAAATGCTTGTTCATCTTGGAGAATATCAAATAGCCAATTTTCATTTTTAACTAGAGGCCAAAGCTCCATAGTATCATCATAATATTGCCATGCTCTTTTCCAAGTAGCCCATCCCCAACAATGATTATAACGAGAAAAATAATAACTATAATTTCGTCTTTTTTGTCCAAACTGAAGATTTTGTCCAGAAACTAACATGATTTTGGTATTATGACGATACTCTTCTAATAATTCTTCACAAAAGCGAAAGAAACTAGGATCAGGGAGACAATCATCTTCTAAAATAATTGCTTCTTCAACTTGAGAAAATACCCAATCTAGTCCAGTATAAATTCTCTTTCTACAACCTAAATTAACATCAGAGTAATTAGTTAATACTTCACACTTCCAGTCAACTTGATGAATAATTGCTCTAGCAGCAAGACACTTTTCTTGTTCTCCAATTTTATTCGCTCTTGCACCATCAGCAATAACCAATAATTTGGGAGGTTTAGCTTCACGAATTTTTTCAAAAACTCGCTGAGTTACATCGGGACGGTTAAAAATGATAAAACATACTGGAGTTTTTAATTGCCATTCATTCATGAACTTTTACCTTTTAAATTGCAATTACGAGAAGTGAAGCGGGTTTTAATTCTTCTATAGTGTGAGAAGGTAACTGTTCTAATCCTATTTGATTAATAAATTCTTTGTTTTCACCTTCTAAAATAATTCTAGAGTGCAAAACTGGCAATAAACCTTTATATTCTTCTGGTGAATTTGTTTTTAATAAATTAAATTCTGGAGAGTTATCATTATTAGCTTCTATATTTTCCTCATAGCAAAGATTTAGTAAGACATCTGCTAATAAAAATTGTGTATCTTCGAGATTGGTATTTTGGGTATCAATAAGTAAGGTTATCTCTCTACTTTTAGGATGGTCAATAATAGCTTGACATAAATTTACCAATTGTTCAAATATTACCTCCATAGATTGACTCCAATCTGGAAATATAATTAGATTAATATTTCTTAAATTTAGTGGATAATTATTTTCTTCTGATTTTATAGCTTTTAATACAGCATGAACATGAATCACTTGATTTGGGGAATGTATTTCTTCAATGTTAACAATACTAAATTCCCCTTTAAAACCATAATGACTTTGACAACCTGCTAAATAAGGAGGAAATTCTTGGCAATAATACATAAAGGAATTAATATTCCAAAAACTGACATGGGTAGGATCTTGAAATGCCCCTCTGCCATCAGTTGATGGTACACTAATGTCAACTATTCCATCTGGCTTTAATATTCTCCATATTTCATTCATTGTGTGGATTCTATCAGGCAGATGCTCAATAATATCATGTGCTTTAAGAAAATCAACACTATTATCCGGAAATGGAAAATAACCATTCAAATTAGCAATAACATCTACACCATCAGCAGCAACTACATCTACGCCTATAAAACCTTCAGCTTTATGAGTTCCACATCCTAAATCTATACAAATTAGTTTCGATGAAGCCGATAAGTTAGAATTATCCATAATGTCAATTTCTTTTTTTATATTATCAGGTTGTTGTTGATCTGACTGAAGTAAATTTTTTTCTTCTTGCTTACCACAGATTAATAATATGCCATTATTTTGAAAATATTTTCTCCCAGGATAAAAGTGTTCTAACTTACTTTTTATTTCTAAATCAATAGGGTGCGTAAAAATCAAATCAATTTTATCAGTGATAAAACTGCTTTGATTAATATATGCTAAGTAATCTTCTGTAAATAGGCGATTAATATGAGGTGAATGGTAAATATAATAAACCATTAAATTCGCCGTTTCTTTGTCAGTAAATTGACATAGATAGCTGTACATTTCTGGTGGACTCATTAAAAGATGACCCCAAGGAGGTATCGGAGAGTCACCAAAATGAAATTTTTTGCCTTGTTTATCAACAAGATTAGGTAAATGATGTCCATCATAAGCTGACCAGATGGGCGCAAACATTGAAAATAATTTTCCCCCTGGCTTAAGAGCCAGAAACATTTTATCCAAAGCTAATGGTAATTTATGAATATCCTCAAAAGTTGCAATAGAAAAAATTAAATCGTATTGGTTATAATATTCTTCAGGTAAATCTTCAATATTTTCTAAATAAAATTTATATTTGCCTTCTGGTTGATTGTTAAACTTGCAATTAGAAATATTTTTAATATCTTTAATAATTGTACCTGTGTGAGTTATTCCTCCTGTTTCTTCTAATGATTTTTCATAATCTGGTGTTTCAATTCCTGTCCATGATTTCACACCAAGATAATCAAAGACAAAATCAGGAGGTAAACTTCCTCCTACTTCAAGTACATCTTTATTTTCAAATCCGACTAATTGCTGACAAATATGGGCGAAATTGACATGATAGCTAAGGTTGAATTTAGATTGACATTCTTGTATTTGTTCTTGTTTTAGCATTTGTTTCTCAAGATATAAAAAGTATTTTTTTCAATGTAGGTTAAAAAAATGTCAAGCTGTCTATTTGGATGTAATTTTACCAACTTCTCCACCAAAGCGATCGCTTGCTTAACCCCCTAACCCCCTCAATTACCCCTACTTAGTAGAGAGTACCCACAATTTCCAAAAATCTATCACTTTCTGGATATACTAACGTTAATTTTCACAAATCTTTACAATTGACATGAAAATGTCAGTATCAATCCCTTGACTTTTTCTATAATCTATCCATATTTTATGATACAATTATTAACAAATATCCAAGTAATTTTAGAAACGCAATTGATTCTTCTCTACATACTCACCGTAGTCACCGCTTCCATACCTTGTATTTGAGGAATAAAAACTATGACAACTACATTACAAAAAGCTATTGTACCAAATAATCATCTAGTTCTTACGGGAATTACTTGGGAAAAATTTGAGCAAATAGAAACCACCTTTCAAGATATTGAGGGGATAAGATTTATTTATTTAGACGGAGAATTAGAAATTATTATGAATTTAGGACAAGAACATGAATATTACAAAAGAACAATTAGTTTATTGTTAGAAGCATACTGTAGAGAAAAAAGGGTTAGATTTTATGCTGGAGGTAGTGCCACTTTAGGAAATAAAAATATAACTGGACGTAAAGAACCTGATGAATCCTACATTTTTCATAGTAAAAAAGACATTCCCGATTTAATTATTGAGGTAATTTTTACCAGTGGAAATATAAAAATATTAGAAATATATAAACGAATTAGTATTCCTGAAGTTTGGATTTGGGAAGATGGATTATTAAAAATCTATGCTTTAGAAAATGGTGAATATAATCAGGTTAATCAAAGTCAATTATTACCAGATTTAGATATACAAATATTAAATCAGTATCTTGACTACCATGATCAATATGATGGAGTCACAGAATTTATTCATTACTTAAAAACTCAATAAATAACCTGTTCAAAACTATTACTAAATATAAAGTTTAACGCCTCCATCAGTAATTGTAAATCCTCTAATACATAATATTTAACATTCTTAATAAACTCCATTTGTTGCAAAACTGCAAATTCCCATAACTTACCATTAGAAACTATGCCAAATAACCGACTATTTTGATTACTATTCATTTTTTGAGCAGCAACCAGTTCCGCTAAACATTGTCCCCAACCTTCCTCAAAGTTATCTTTTTTAGCTTCCACTATAATCAAATAAGGCTGCTCTAAAATAATTTTACCCCTAGAAGAACGTTGAGCAACCATATAGTCAGGAATACCCGATAAATTCTCGTCATAATTCAATGGTTGATGACTCCAAAGTAATAATTTATCAGCATATTTCCGCCATAATTCTACAAGAATTGGGTGAATAATACTCTCACAAATAGCATACTCTGAATTGAAAACTACTCCTTCTGCTAATATAAAATCTAATCTGTTTTTAAAGTATGGATCGGTTTCAATGGGTATTGATTGAATGAAATTTTTTTCTGTGTAAGTGAGTGGAAATTCCTGTAAAACATCAGTAATACTTTTGTATTTATTATAAGACATAAATCGCCTCTATTTTATAATATTCGTTCAGACTTACAATTTTTTAATTCAACATCTGACTAATCATAATCTCAATATCAGGAAAAGCTAAAGACTTAATTATCGGTTCTTGCCATTTTACTTCTACTAAATAATCCCCATTTTCAGGGTTACGAAAAACTATTAATTCTTGAGTTGATAAATTTATAATCCAATACTCAGTTATTTGCGCTTGGGCATAAATTTTTCTTTTAATTGATAAATCTTTACTTAAACTAGTATTAGCAACTTCAATCAACCAAAAAATATCATCAGGATATGGATGATGTTGATTATATGTGTATTCGGGTAATTTAACAATGGCAATATCAGGTTCTGGTTCAGAATTAGATAAAGTAATTAAACCATTAAACCGCACGTCTGCTTTTCCTTGTAAAAGAGGTGCTAAATAATTTACACTTCTTTTTACAGTATTATAATGTTGCGGCAATTCTGGACTCATTTCTATAATTTCTCCTTCTATCAATTCGCAATTACGACCTGTTAAAATGTCTGATTCGATCATTTTATGGTAGTCGCTAATTGTCCATTTAACTAAAGTTTTCATTGGGTAATATCTCCATATTTTTCTATTATTTGTTTTTCACAAATTGGGGGTTCAGAAATTTTGTAAAAATCCATATCCCTGTTTAGTATAATCTATTTTGCCTCCATATACAAGATTGCTCAATTATCAAATTCAACGCCTAATTCTCGCAATTTCGCTGCTAATTTATCAGCCCGTTGTTTTTCCTGTTCAGCCCGTTGTTTTTCCTGTTCAGCCCGTTGTTTTTCTTGTTCAGCCCGTTGTCTTTCCTGTTCAGCCCGTTGTTTTTCCTGTTCAGCCCGTTGTCTTTCCTGTTCAGCCCGTTGTCTTTCCTGTTCAGCTTGTTCTTCTCCTGTTAATAAAAAATTACCTTCTAAATCCCACCACCTTAACCAAGGTAACTCGACATTTTTATATATTCCTTGCCAAATTCCTAATTCAACACCCATTTTTTCAATTACATAATGACCTCTTACATTAGGTGGCATTAAGTGATATTGTCCTTCGATTAAATGATATAATTCCAGAGATGATTTTTTCTCTTCATAAATACCATAAAAAGGCACTCTTATCGCTTTTTCATAAACCCAAAATTTCCCCTGATATGGAGTTTCGTCTCGTTCTTCTTTACCATTACCTGATACAAATTCAATCACAATTAAAGGAGCTACTAATTCTTGCCACATTACATAAGAACGGCGCATTTGACCATTTAAAGTAGGTGGTACGTCAGGAACATAAAACCAATCAGGTGCTTCTGCTCCTCTTTCTGGAGGGTCTGTAATTCGCCAATAAATACCGCTATCTTGTCCGATACAAAATTGTCTATCTGGATGAATTTCTTGTAATTTTGACCAGATAGATTCTGTTAATAGAATACTTTGAGGATGTTCTTGAAAGTTTTTCACAAATGTTCCATCTTCACAGGGTAACTGATTATGATCTGGTAATTGTATTCCCAGATTCAATTTGAGGGTGTCCATAATTTCCCTTTTAATTTATTTTGATACCATTTTCTTTTTTACATCCGTCAAAACAGTCTGATAATCTTGTCTATCTGGATATAATTTTACCAGCTTTTCCATTAATGCGATCGCTCCCTGATTATCCCCCGACTTTAACCGAATAATAGACAACTTCTCCAGTGCTAATTGATTATTAGGTTCACGCTGTAAAACTAATTCATAACCCTTAATCTGTTTCTGTAACTCGGTTTCCGCTGATTTTACCACTGTTTGCTGAGGCTTTTCCCAAGCCTCTTTAATAAAACTAACTCCCCCGAACAAAATTGAACCACCAAAAGACAGAGCAGAAATATAAGAAAAAATTCTTTTCTTTTGTTCAATTTGCTTACTCCGCTTATTTAAGTAATCATCCCCCGATTTAGCCATATACCAAACATTGCTGTTGTCAAACTTATCAGCATTACTCCTAATAGTATTAGATTACCCAGAACAGGCAAAAAAATATCATCTATCATTTCTAAATTAGTATCTTAACATTTATGCCAAAATTAAACCACTCCGGGGAGGAATAGTTAAACAAACATTTTCACCTTTCTGGATCATTTCCCCATTCCCAAATAAAACTTGATGAGGCTGATTTTGTAAATTACGACAATCTACATTCACCATTATAGATTCAGTTCCCACATTTACAGCAACAATTAATTCTTCCCTTTCTAAACTTCGCACAAATATATAAACTGTTGCTACTGCATAAAGAACTTGATAATTACCAATTCGCAAAGCTGGATAATTTTGACGCAGAGAAATTAATTGTTTATGAGTATTTAAAATCTCTTGATTCCATACAGATTCAGGCGGAAAAACCCGCCGACAATCAGGATCTTTTCCTCCGGGTAAACCAACTTCATCACCATAATAGATACTGGGCGCACCAGGAAAGGTAAATAATAACAAATTACATAATTCTACACTAGTTTGATCCCCATCAGCAATGGTAATTAATCTAGATGTATCATGACTACCAAGCACGTTTAATTGAGTTAGTTGAATTTCCCAGGGATAAAGTTTTAAAATGGCTTGAATCTTATTAGCATATTCAGCCGCATCTAGAGCAGGATAGGGGTAATAACTGTTATATTTCACCTGCTCTAAAACAACCCTATCCCCCACTGCAAAGGCAATAGTAGCCTCATTAAATAAATAATTCAATACCCCATCAAATTGCGTCCCATCAAGCCATTCATGGGCATCTGACCAGACTTCACCCACAATATAAGCATCACTATTAATACCTTTAACTCGTTGGCGAAATTCCTGCCAAAAACCAGGAGTTTTAATTTCATAAGGTACATCTAAACGCCAACCATCAATCCCAAATTCTAGCCAATATTCAGCAATTTTCATGATATACTCCTTAACATCTGGATGATCATGGTTAAAGGTCGGTAAAGAGCGAATTCCTGCCCAAGCATGATAATTAGCCGGTAAATTACCATCATAAGGTGCCAGCGGCCAGTCTATAATTTTAAACCAATTTACCCAAGGAGAATTAGAACCATTTTCCAAAACATCATGAAAAAAGAAAAACCCTCTGCTAGAATGATTAAAAACGCCATCAAGAACTATTTTCATATTGCGGTCATGGGCTGCATCTATTAATGCTCGCAAAGCCTGATTTCCCCCTAACATCGGATCAACTTGGTAATAATCATGGGTATGATAACGATGATTGCTAGCAGATTGGAAAATGGGTGTAAAGTAAATCGCATTAATCCCTAGACTTTGAATATAGTCTAATTGCTCTAAAACCCCCCACAAATCACCACCTTTATAACCCTGATATGTAGGTGGTGCGTCCCAGGCTTCTAAATTGGTATTATTTAAGAAGCCCTGACGAGAACGCTGGCTTCTAGCAAATCTGTCGGGAAATATTTGATAGAAAACCGCGTGTTTAACCCAGTCTGGCGTTTTAATTTCCATAAATTTATTGGTACACTTATCTATTTAATCTAGATTATACTTAACCAGTTCCTCATGGTATATGTCAAGCGCGTTGAACTTACCAATTTTAAATCCTTCGGTGGGACTACTGCTGTCCCTTTACTACCGGGGTGTACTGTCATATCTGGTCCTAATGGTTCTGGAAAATCAAATATTCTTGATGCTTTGCTGTTTTGTTTGGGCCTGGCTAGTTCTAAGGGTATGCGGGCGGAACGTTTACCAGATTTGGTTAATAATGCTCAAAAACATCAGGGACGTTCCGCTCTGGAAGCTAGTGTAACTGTAACTTTTGATATTTCTGATGTCTCTCGCAGAGACGCAAAGACGCGGAAGGAGGAAGAGGAGGAAGAAAAGCCTAAATCCTCTGACTGGAGTGTTACCCGGCGGTTACGGGTGTCTCAGCAAGGAGGGTATACGTCTAATTATTATATTAATGGTGTGGCTTGTACTCTGACTGAGTTACATGAGGATTTGGAAGAGTTGCGGATTTATCCTGAAGGCTATAATGTGGTTCTACAGGGTGATGTGACAAGTATTATCTCTATGAATGCGCGGGAACGTCGGGAAATTATTGATGAGTTGGCCGGGGTGGCGACTTATGATCGGAAAATTGTTCAAGCTAAGTCTACCTTGGATGAGGTCAAGGATAAGGAGGATAGTTGTCGGATTATTCAGACTGAGTTAAGTATACAATGCGATCGCCTTTCTCAAGATAAGGTTAGGGCAGAAAAGTATCAATTATTACGGGTTGAGTTTATTGAAAAACAATCTTGGTCAGCGGTTTTATCTTGGCGTTCTCTCCAATTACAGCAGGAAAAGCTGGTTGCACAAGTTCAAGAGGGCGATCGCAATTTCAGTAATTTTACTACTGAGTTAACGGATACTAATGCTCAAATTAATCGGAAAACTACTGAATTAGATCAGCTAAATCTCCGTGTGAAAGCTTTGGGAGAGGAGGAACTTCTTGCTGTTCAGTCTAATCTCGCTACCCAAGAAGCGGAACGCAAGCAACTCCAACGTCAACAACGGGAGTTAGAAACATCTGTTCAAGAGTCTACAAGAAGATTAAATCAAACTTATCAGGAAATTCAACAATATCAACTTGATTTAGAAGAAGCTAAGAAAAAACAAAATGTAGAAACGGTAAATGTAACGTCTCTACAATCAGAACGTGATACCGCTCAACAAAATTTAGAAACTTCTCGTCAAGCTGCTGCGGAAATTGCTACTGCTTCGGAAGCTTGGGTACAACAACAAACGGCTTTGAATCGGTCTATTGAATCTTTGCTGCATATTGTCGAACCCAAACGCACAGAACAAGCGCAATTACAGGAACGTAATACTCAATTACAATTGTTGATTTCTGAGCAGTCTCAATTAATTGGGACTTTAGAACCGGAATTAGCTGGAAAAAAGGGGGAATTTGGGCGGTTAGACCTGGAATTTCATGCTTCTAGTCAACCTATTCAGAATTTAGCCGAAAATCTGGCCGCGACGGAACAAGAGTTACAAATTCAACAAGATACCCAAAAGCGGCTTTTACAAGAACAACGAGACAAACAACGTCAGTTAGATAAATTAGAAGCACAAACACAAGCACAACAGGAGATCCAAGGAACACAGGCTAGTAAGGTAATTTTACAGTCGGAAATGCCCGGCTTGTGTGGTTTGGTGGTGCAGTTGGCTAAGGTGGATTCTCAGTATCAATTGGCGTTAGAAATGGCTGCGGGTGGACGTTTAGGTCATATTGTCGTTGAAGATGATAGTGTAGCATCAGCGGGAATTGAACTATTAAAACAAAAACGGGCTGGGAGGGCAACTTTTTTACCTTTAAATAAAATTAAAGTCCCTAAATTTACTCAGGATGCAACTTTGCCTTTAGCTGATGGTTTTGTTAATTATGCGGTAAATTTGGTAGAATGCGATCGCCGTTATCGTGATGTTTTTGCCTATGTTTTCGGCGCAACGGTGGTCTTTGCTACTCTTGCTCAAGCACGAAAAAATATGGGACTATATCGTATAGTCACTTTACAAGGGGAATTATTGGAAACTAGCGGAGCAATGACTGGAGGTAGTGGTAGTCAACGCTCATCTTTACGTTTTGATAAAGGAGAAACGGGGGAATCTCAAGAGGTCGCTAATTTGAAATCTCGCTTAATAGATATTGATCGTATTTTAGAGCGTTGTGGAGAAGCAATTTCTACTTTAGCAATTCGTACTAAAACCCTCTCCCTGGAGTTAACGGAAGCACGTCAAGGACGCAGGGAACAACAATTATATTTAGAACAGTTACAAAAAGAGATTAAGAGTTTAACAACGCAGTTGGAACATAATCGCACTCAACTTTCGCAAAATACGGCAAAATTTACATCTGCACAGTCCCGTTTAGAAATTTTAAATCGGGAATTACCAGAACAAGAAACTCAATTACAACAATTGAGACATACTTTAGCTGAGTTAGAATCTTCTCAAACCCCCAGCGAATGGCAACAAATCCAAGCTATTATTAAAAACCAGGAACAGGAATTACAACAACGGGAAACTGCGTTAAGAGATGTTCAACAACAATTACAAAATCTTGAAAATCAACAACAGCGGTTACAAGAAAAAATAGAAGAATCCCAAATCAGAGTTATTCAATATCAGCAAGAAGAGACGACAGGAAAACAGCAACAAACAACAGTTAATGGTCAACTTGAAGAATTAAATGGTTTAATTACCGAAATTCAGACTAATTTGCGGAAATTAGAGGAAAATTTAGGGGAAGAGAAAAAGAACCGAGATACAGTAGAAATAGAATTGCGATCGCTCTTATTGCGTCAACAACAGTTACAATGGGAAATTGAGAAACTACGAGAAACCCAACAAAAACGCCGGGAAGATTTAACAGCACTGCAAAACCAACTGCGAGATTTAGGTGCAGAATTACCCAGTCCTTTACCAGAAGTTCCCAATAAAGTTAATTTAGAAGAATTACAAAAAGAATTGCGGAGTTTAGGCAAGCGCTTACAGGCAATGGAACCTGTGAATATGTTAGCTTTAGAAGAATATGATAAAGTCCAAGGTCGTCTTCAAGAACTTACGGAAAAATTAGAGACTTTGGAAGGGGAACGGACAGAATTATTATTAAGAATTGAGAACTTTACCACGTTACGTCAAAAAGTATTTAAAGAAGCTTTTGATGCAGTAAATGAGAATTTCCAATCTATTTTTGCTATCCTTTCCGATGGTGACGGTTATTTACAACTAGATAATCCCGAAGATCCTT
>Ga0208481_1000247_pt1 | contig 17064 bp, 14 predicted proteins | sample LakMenEpi02Jun10_FD_150662 | JGI IMG/M metagenome (GOLD analysis project Ga0208481, IMG submission 150662) | Freshwater microbial communities from Lake Mendota, WI - 02JUN2010 deep hole epilimnion (SPAdes) | ecosystem: Environmental > Aquatic > Freshwater > Lake > Epilimnion/Euphotic zone ... | reverse complement strand
TCTTTGGTCATCCCAACAAGGTGACATTCTGCCGCTCGAGGCCAAGGCGGGGCTCAACACCAAGAGTAAGAGCTTGCGGGTCTATGATGAAAAATATCATCCCGCTCAATTGCTGCGAAGCACGCTTTTGAATCTGCGTAAGGACGGAAACATTCTCAATATCCCGCTCTATGCGTTGACGGCTCTCGGGCGATTGGCGTAGGGGGGGTGAAAGTTGAATGAGGAGGCTGTTTCTTCCCGTGGCTGGGACTTGCAGTCCCAGTCCGTCGATGGGGACATTTTGTCCCCATGTCGCCTGCGGCGATCGTGTCGGCGCCGCAGGGCCGCGACGCCCTACCGTGGTTTGACCGTGATGGAGTGGCCGATTTTTCTTTCTCTGCCACTTCGATGTTCGAACTCATCTTCCCTCCAAACTCGTCCAGCGTGCGTTGTGATGCGAGCTTTGGACGACGGCTTCGATGAAGGCCATGCCGCGGATGCCGTCAGAGATTTTTGGGTAATCGAGTGAGGTGGGATCGGGCTCGGTGCCATCGATCACGGCGCGGAGGTGGTTGGCGAAATGGCGGTAGATGTTGGCGAAGGCTTCGAGGTATCCTTCCGGGTGGCCGGCAGGCGTGCGGGTATTGGCGGCGGCCTTGGCGCCGAGGTAGCCCATGCCCGTGCGCCAGACTTCGATCGGTCGGTCGATCGATTTCACGAGCAGCGTGTTGGGTTCCTTTTGATGCCATTCGATGCCGCCAAGTTCGCCATAGACGCGCAGGGAAAGGTTGTTTTCTTCGCCGACGGAAATTTGCGATGCGTGAAGGATGCCTTTGGCGCCATTGTCGAAACGGAGAAGCACATTGCCATCGTCATCGAGCGCGCGGCCTTCGACAAACGATGTGAGATCGGCGGCGAGCTCGCGAATCTTCAGACCGGTGACATATTCGGCGAGGTTTTCGGCATGGGTGCCGATGTCGCCGATGCAGCCTGCGGCACCGGACTTCGTGGGATCAGTGCGCCAGGCGGCTTGCTTTTGTCCGCTTTCTTCAAGGCGCGTAGCGAGCCAGCCTTGCGGGTATTCGACCACGACTTTGCGGATTTTTCCAAGCTTGCCCGAGCTCACGATTTCGCGCGCTTCCTTGATGAGCGGATAGCCGGTGTAGTTGTGCGTGAGGCCGTAGGGGAGTCCGCAGCGGGCGACGATTTCGCCGAGCTCTTTCGCTTCGGCGAGGTTGAAGGTGGCGGGCTTGTCCGAGAGGACGGGGAAGCCGTGCTCGAGCGCGCATTTTGCGGCGGGAAAGTGCAGGTGGTTGGGCGTGACGATCGAAACGAAATCCATGCGCTCGCCGAGCGGGAGAGCGGCCTCGGCTTTCATCATTTCCTCAAAGGTTCCGTAGCAACGCGAGGGCGGCAGGAAAAAATCGGCACCGGAATCGCGCGAGCGCTGTGGATCGCTGCTGAAGGCACCGCAGACCAGTTCGATTTGTCCGTCCATGTTGGCTGCGATGCGATGAACGCCGCCGATGAAGGCGCCGCGTCCACCACCGACCATGCCCATGCGGATCTTGCGTTGTGAGGCGGGGAGGGGAGTGCTCATGTGCTTTGAGTGGGAAATTTTCTCATGTCATTTCACCAAGAAATGACGCCGGCAAGTCTCCGGGCGCGGAGGGTGAAGTCAAGACCGGGAAACGCGGCTTGGCTTTCGCTAACACTACGAAGAAGAAACCACGAAAAGCACTAAGGACACGAAGAGGTTTGGTGGTCTGACTGGCCGAATGGGTGATTCTCGGAAATGACCACTGATGGCACTGATTTACTGATTTTTTGATGAGAAGAATTAGCGTTGGATCGTCATCTCTTTTCCATCAGTTCATCAGTAAATCAGTGGTCAAATCAGCGCTGGGCGGGCCTCATTGGCATGGCGCATTGGAAAACGCGTAGACCGTGGTGTGGTCATAGCGTTCGCCGGGCCGCAGGATGATCTCGCCGAGTTCGGGAGTGTGGACGGCGCCGGGGCAGGCTTGGCATTCGAAGCACATCCCCGCGTGCTTGATGTAGGGCTTGCCGGATTTGCCGGTGAGGCTGCCATCGAGCACGGTAGCGGTGAAAATTTGCACCGTTTCCTCCGTGGTGAGTGTGGTCATGACCAAGCCGCTCGCCGGATCGCTCATCACGGCCGTAGCAAGAAGCTCGCCTTTTTCGTGCGATTGGCGGCGGATGTAATGGTTGTCGCCGTGGTGGTTCAGCAGCTGCGGGATCGCATCACCGAGTCGGCGGAGCTTGTTGAAATCATTGCCTTTGCCCGCCACCGGAGCCTTGGTTCCGAGCAATGTCATAGCGGCATCGGTGATCGCGATTTCATCCGAGAAAATCTGCAGCCATTGATCGAACACATCGCCGCTACCCTCGCCGGCGAGGTTGAAGTAAGAATGGTTGGTGAGGCTTAGGGGTGTGGCCTTGTCGGTTTCGGCATCGTAGTGAATGACGAGTTCGTTTTTGCGGCTGAGCGAGTAGCTGACCTTGACCTGCAGATTGCCAGGGTATCCTTCCTCGCCATCGCGGCTCAGGTAGCTGAGTTGCAGCGTCGGGACGCCGTCTTTTTCGACGATGTCCGCATCCCAAAGTTGTTTGGCGAATCCACCCGGGCCACCGTGAAGGTGGTTGGGCGCGTCATTGGCGGCGAGCGGGTAGTCGCATCCGTCGAGATGGAACTTCGCCCCGCTGATGCGGCCCGCGATGCGTCCGACAATGGTGCCGAAATACGGATGCGGTCCGAGGTAGTCCTGCAGATTGTCGAAGCCCAGCACGACATCCACCTCCGAGCCGTCAGCGCGGGTCACCCGCAGGGCGGTGATGATGCAGCCGTAGTTGGTGATGTCGCAGGAGAGCCCGCAACCGTTGGTGAGTGTGAAGAGTTCTACCGCGCGGCCGTCGGGAAGATTTCCGAAAGGGCGGCGCTGAATGGATGCGGTGGTGTTTGACATGCGGGTAGTTGCTCAAAATTCATCGAACGCAATGTGTTCTTTGTCAACGCCCATCCCCTCGAGCATGGTGCGCGCGGCTTGGATCATCGGTTGTGGTCCGCAGAGGTAGTATTCCACATCCGCGGGCTTGGCATGATTGCCGAGGTATTCGCGGCGCAGCACTTCGTGGATGAAGCCGGTGTGCGAGGTCCAGTTGTCTTCGGGCAACGGCTCGGAGAGTGCGACATGGAACTCGAAGTTCTCGAACTTGCGTGCGAGGTCCTCGAAGTATTCCTGATAGAAAACCTCCTGCCTCGAGCGTGCGCCATACCAGAAGCTGACCTTGCGTCCGGTCTGGAGTGTTTCGAAGAGGTGCGAAAGGTGCGAGCGCAGAGGAGCCATGCCGGCGCCGCCACCGAGGTAGACCATTTCGTTTTGCGTTTCCTTGATGAGGAAATCGCCGAAGGGGCCGAAGGTCTTGACCGTGTCGCCGGGCTTGAGGTTCCACACATACGAGGATCCGACACCGGCTTTGCAGTCCTGTCCGCGCGGCGGTGTGGCGATGCGGACATTGAAGCGCAGTTGCGTGTCCTTGTCGGGGTTGGTCGCCAGCGAGTAGTTGCGCCGCAACTCCGAATGGTTTTCGGTTTCGTAATCGAAAACATGATTGGCCCTCCAGACCGCCTCGTAAGGTGGGCGGATCTTGAAACTTTCGAAGGAAATTTTGCCGTAAGCGGGAATCGCCATCTGGATGTACTGACCTGCTTGGTACTTGAGCTTTGGCGAATCCGGCAGCGGCTCGAGGACGACTTCCTTGATGAAGGTCGAGACATTCTCGTTGCTGACGACGCGGAATTCGTAGGTTGTGGCCGCTTGCTTGGCGCCGATGCCGCCGGCCTTGTACACATTCATGAAGATGCGGCCTTCGCTGACGCGCACCGGGTAGGTTTTGAGCGCGACGCAGACTGGTGGGCGCTGGGTGGATCCGTCGCGCACATCGAAGCGACCGTTGTGTTTCGGGCATTCGATGAGGTTGCCTTTTACCAATCCTGTGGCGAGGTGGGTGTTGCCGTGTGTGCAGATGCCGTCGGTGGCATAGTATTGATCCTCGCCCGAGCGATAGACCGCGTAGGTGGCGCCGCCATAGTCGAAGCGCAGCACATCCTCGCGCAGCAGCGAGTCGGTAGGCGCGACCTCGATCCAGCCTTCGGCATCGGCGATGCCGGTGGAAATTACTGTTTTTGCCGCCTCGTTCGCCGCCGAACGAACGGTCGGTGTCGGCAGTTTGCGTTTCACGAAATAGCCGGGGTCCTTCACCTGGCGAAGCACGGCGGGGATGATCTCACGCCATGCGTCGAAGAGGCTGCGGTAGGGCGTGGGCATGTCCTCCTTCACGACCTCGTGGAGCCGCGGCAGATTGTGATAAGGCACCAGCGGGAACATGTGGTGTTCGACATGGTAGTTCATGTTCCAATACAGGAAGCGATTGATCGCGTTCATGTAAACCGTGCGGCAGTTCATGCGGTGATCGAGCACATTCTCCGCAAGACCGGTGTGTTGGGTGAAACCATAGATCGGCATCAGCCACGCACCGAGGAGGTTGGGCAGACCGATGTAGAGCAGCGGCAGGATGCTGCGGTAGTAAATGCATCCGGCGATCACCGCGACATAGATCAGCAGGCTGATGCGGGCTTTGAAATAAATCGTGGGACGCGCCGACTCGGGGATGTAGGTGGCTTCTTCGGCATCAAGGCTGCCCGCGGCGTGGCGGATCAATTTTTTGAAGTACGAGATCGCTGCCGGATATCCAAGAAATGCGGTGATGAACGACTTCATGTCCGCCGGGCGTGGCACGGCGATTTCCGGATCGCGACCGACGACGATCGTGTCGCTGTGATGGCGGGTGTGGCTCCAGCGCCAGACGGTGCTTTCGCGCATCACCATGAATGATGAAATTTCATAGAGCGCATTGTTCATCCAATCGCTTTTGAAGGCGGTGCCGTGGCTTGATTCGTGCCAGCGCGAATCGGAGGTCGTGCCATAGATCACCCAATAAATCATGAATGGTATGAGCGCCCATGCGGTGGGCCAAAGCAGAAATGCGGCGTAACCGGTTATCCCGAGCAGCGCGAACCAGATGATTGTGTCGCGGATCGCCGGGCCATTTTTGCGCTCGAGCAATTCGCGCATCACATCGCGCGGCACGGGGCATTGATACCACTCGGCCTCGGCGAGGCCTTTTTCGACAGCCAGTTTGGAATTCACCCCGACGAGGCTGTAATCGCTCAATTGATGGGGTTTCGCTTCGGGTTCGGCAATGGCGCTCATGATGATGTTGAATGGGTGGGTTGTTGTAGGCTTCGGCTTGTGATTTGAGATGTTTTTGTGAATCCGATACGGACCAGAAACTCTGCATCACGAATGACCCATGATAGACGATCGATCAGATATGCCAATGGGTTTGGCTCCGATAAATATGCACAAAATTCGCATTCATATTTGCCGAACCTTATGCCTCTGTATCCTTCTTAAGGGTGGAAAAGGTAGGCATGGCGGTTGAAAATCGCCTAAATCATCAGGCGTTTTTTTGTTCCGCCATGTCACTGCGCTCCATTGCCGCCGCGGTGAATAAGCCGCTTTTCCTTCCGTATCAAATTTTCACCGCTTTGCCGAGATGGTCGGATTTGATGCAAGCGTCGAGGAGTTTTTGTACTTCGGCGCCGCGGGCGAAGTCGGGTGTGCCCGGTGTGTTGCTGCGGATGGCGGTGATGAAGCGTTGATAAATGTTGGGAGTCTTTGGGGCCTTGAGGGTTTTCCATGCGGCCTTGTGGATGTCGGCTCCGAGGCAGACTTCGAGTTCGTCCATTGAGCGGTCGAGGTCGATGCGCAGCGCGCCTTTCGTGCCGTGGATGTGCAGGTAAAGCGAGTTGGCGTGACCGGTGGCCCAGCGGGTGGTGTGGATGACGCCGAGCGCGCCGTTGGCAAACTCGACCTGCATGATGGCGCTGTCGTTGGCATCGAGCGGGTATTCGCCGAGGCGTTTGCCTTTGAGTGCGGTGAAGGTTTTGAGGCGCGATTGGATTTTGCGGATTGGGCCGACCGGGAACGAGGCGAAGTCGAGAATGTGCACGCCGACATCACCGAGTACGCCGTGGCTGCCGTGCTTGGTGGATAGGCGCCAGAGCCAGGCGGGAGTGGTTTTCCAATCTCCCCAGACCTTGCTGGAGAGCCAGCTTTGGCGGTAGCTGGCCTCGACATGGACGATCTCGCCGAGCTTGCCGGATTGCACGAGTTGTGCGGCTTTTTGCAATGCGGACGCGTTGCGGTAGCTGAGGTTCACCATGTTGATGACGCCGGCTTTTTGTGCGGCGCGGGCCATGCGCGCGGCATCGGCGTGGTTTGTGGCAAGCGGCTTTTCGCAAAGGATGTGTTTGCCGGCGGCGATCACTTGAAGCGAGAGCGGGGCGTGGAGATTATCTGGCGTGACATTCGACACCGCGTCGACATCTGCCTCGCGCAGGAGCTTGGCGAGGTCGGTGAAAACTGCCGCGGTACCACCGTGTTTGGCGGCAAATTCCTGCGCGCGTTGGGCATCGACATCGCAGACGGCGGCGAGCACGACGCCGGGGATTTTGCGAAACGCTTCCGCATGCGCGTTGGCCATGCCGCCGGTGCCGACAATGGCAAGGCGGATGATCTGGCCTCGCTTGGCGCTCGCCTTGGTGGGTGCGGATTTCTTTTTCGGGGAAATGTTTTTCATGTCGTGTGTTGTGAGTTGATACGGGCGTGGCTCAGCGGAAACCTTCGGTCGGGCGTTCCGCGGCCTCGGGGTCTACGGGCAGCGGCTCGATAGCGGGGGAGTTCGGGCAATCGTCGGGAATGCGTACGGTCGGCCGCGCCCAGCACACCGCGTTGGTGATGACGCGTTGGACATCGGCGTTGTGATAGGTCGGGTAGGTTTCATGACCCGGGCGGAAGTAAAACACGCGGCCATTGCCTCGCTGCCATGTTGCCCCGCTGCGGAAGACCTCGCCGCCGGTGAACCACGAGATGAAGATCAACTCATCGGGTGTCGGAATCCCAAAGGGTTCGCCATACATCTCCTCGGCAGGGAGTTCGAAATATTCGCCGATGCCTGCGGTGATCGGATGATGCGGCGCGATGTTCCAGATGCGTTCCTTGTCAGTCGACTCGCGCCACTTGAGCGAGCAGGTGCTGCCCATGAGTCGCTTGAAAATTTTTGCATAGTGCCCCGAGTGCAGCACGATGAGTCCCATGCCTTCCAGCACGCGGCGCTGCACGCGGTCGACTACTTCATCGGCCACTTCGCCGTGCGCCATGTGCCCCCACCACAGCAGCACATCCGTTTGCTCGAGCACCGCTTCGGTGAGGCCGTGCTCCGGTTGATCGAGAAAAGCGGTCGAGACTTTGAGCTCCGATTTGTTGCGCAGGAAAGCCGCGATGGTTTCATGCATTCCATTGGGATAAATATCGGCAACCTTGGGATTCTTTTTTTCGTGGCGGTACTCGCCCCAGACAAGGACATTGATAGTGGAATTCATCATAATACGATTTGCAGTTTTTCGAAAAGCGTTGTCTTACGATCAATAAAATAAGTGGTGATTCGGCAATGTTGCAATAAATCGAAATTGCCACATGGCGACATTTATAGCACTTTTCCGACATCAATGAAAGATGACTCCATGCGTTCCTACGAGGCCGACCTCACGCGCTTGCTTTCGCGCTTTGCCACGCGCCCGCCCAAGGTGGTGATTCCCGAAATGAAGGCGCTGCATCGCCGGAGCCCGGGTGCGCACTTCCACGCCTTTCCTGAGTTTTTCCTGCAGACCGGTGGTGCCAGCGATTTCGTGTGCCCGGGCGGCAAGTTCCGTCTCAAGCAAGGTGAAGTTTGCATCATGCCCGCTGGCGTGGCTCATGCCGAGAGCCCGGTCGACCTTCGCAGCCGCTATGGCATTCTCGTGCTGATGCAGAACATCGACCGTGTCACGTTGCTGCGTGGCATGAGTGATGCGAAGCGAAACATTCGCAGCGCGCAAGTCACTCAACTGCCGCTGCCGACGCGCGCCTTCGATTGCCTCAACACCGCCTGCGAAAGCACCGCGATACGCCGCTCCTTGCGCGGCGCGTTCATCAACGGCTGCGTGCAGTCCTTTCTTGCATCGGTCCTCACCGCCCTGCGCCAGCCCGCGCCGGTGGCTTCGCTGCGCGGATCCCCGCTCGTTGCCGAGGCGGAAAAACTCGTGCGCGTCGACATCTCATTGCCAGACCTCAGCGTGGCCTCGCTGGCTGCGCGGCTCGGCTGCTCGCCCGATCATTTGGCGCGATGCTTCCGCCACGATCATGGGATCACGCCTGTCGCATGGATCACCAGGGAGCGCATCGAACTCGCCTGCGAAATTCTCGCACGCATGGACCGCAACATTTCCGAAGTCGCGTGGAGCTGCGGCTTCGTGACGCCCTCGTATTTCATCAAGGTCTTCCGTAAGAACAAGGGCATGACTCCACTCGCCTGGCGACGCCTGCATGGTGTGAAGGTGTAGGAGGGATGAACATTGAACATCGAACATCCAACATCGAACATTGAAGTGGAAGAGAATGAAGTTGCCGCTTCTTCATGTGGCTGGGACATCCTGTCCCAGGCCGTCCGGTAGGGCGACGCGGCTCGCGGCGCCGATCCTTTTGGAAATTTTTAACCGCGAATGAATGCGAATAAGGAAGAGTTATTGGTTATTTGTGATTGGTTATTGGGTAAGAAAATGAAGATGCCGCTTCTTCATGGGACCGCGGGCATCCTGCCCGCTTGGGCGCCTGCGGCGATGGTGTCGGCGCCGCAGGGCCGCGTCGCCCTACCGGCGTGGAGAATCAAGACTTCAAGAATCAAGAATGCATCTGGAGCTTCAGCGACCCACAATAGAAGCGAAGCCAGACTGGCATGGCCGCAACGGAGTGAAGGCAAACAAGATGAAGAAGATGCTTCTTCTTCGACCTTTGACCTTCGACTTTGAGACCTTCGACTCTCTTCCATTCCGATGCGGCAGAAGAGCACGACAAGAGTGTCGTGCCTCCTTGTGAAGCTTCCTCTTAATCTTCCGCTTCGCCGCCGTGCAGCAGTTTTGATGCGGCGGATTTGCCGAGCTTTTGGAAATCGATGTCGAGCCGTGAGGTGGGCGAGTCGATGAGCCCGGTGCCTTGGGTGGCGAGGAGCAATGGATTGCTTGGCGAGTTGCCGATCGATTCCATTTTTTCCAGTAAGGCTTTGGCGGTGTTGTCCTCGGGGCAGATGAGCAAGGTTTTGCCGTCGGTTTTTTTGGCGCTGCCCGGCCGGATGTGGCGACGCGCTTGATCGAAGCTGGTCCTGCGCACGTCGAGGTGGGCGAGGGTTTGCAGGATCAATGCCACCGATGCATCAATGGCGGGATCGCCTTGGAAGGGGGAGACGACCAGAATGTTTTTAGCGTCGTGCGCTTGGGCGAATCGAAGGGCGCGTTTGGCGGTGCCTTGATTGTCTGGCGCGAAGACCGGCATGTGCTTGGTTGATCCGTGAAGCAGCTGGGCCTTGGGGGTGGTGAGGGATGCGCTCAGTGCGAGCGCGGAGTCCTTCCAAAGGTGGTCGAAGAGGATGGCGCCGCAATGACGCGGGACCGATGGCAGCAGCGCGGCGAGTTCTTTTTTCTGGGTGGCGGTGCTTGCAAAATGAGGTGGCTTTGTCGGGTCGTCCTGGCTGACGAGTGAGGGCGCGGAGAGCAGGATCAGCGGGCTACCATTGGCGGAGCAGACTTCGGAAACGCCCTTGAGAATGTCCTGGTAGAGGCGGCTCCAGTGCCACATTTCGCGGCCGATGAAGCAGACCGGGGCGCCCTTGAGGTTGTGGCTGCGGCCGGCGACGGGGAAGTATCTGCCGCCGGGGCTTTGCCAGACGAGACCTTCGTTTTCCATTTCGCGCAGCATGCGGGACATCGTCGAGGCGTGCAGGTCCCAACGCGCGCCGAGTTCGCGCACCGTGGGCAGCGCCGACTCGGGCGCTAGCTGGCCGATCAGGTCGGCAAGGGCGGATTTTGCCTTGCGGGCGAGCAGGGTGGGTTTGCGCGGCACGGGGGAAAAGTCGTTGCTCTCGATTCTATTTGCAACAAAATAATTTGTTGCATTATCAGTTCGCTCCGGCTTAAGTGGTGGCATCCGCTTTGGTTGTGCAAGGTATGGCTTTGGCGGATTGAGCATAGCGACATTCTTCAAGAAAGATTCATTCAAACGATCCGATTCCATGGCTACCAAAGACATCACCGTTCCCGGGCTTGACCCCCGTTTTTCGCCGCTTGGTTTGTTTCACCGCGAGCAATCGCGTGCGGCCCTGCAATCGGGCAAGGGCAACACCTTGCGTTTGGCATTGGAGCGCGAGGGTGGGCACATCTCGGTGTTTGAGACCGCGATTGGCGATGCGGATGAGGCCGCGACTTTGTTGCATGCCGAGCGGTTGGCGAAGTTCCTGCTTTGGTCGGTGGGCGGTTGGCGTTTGCATGTCAGTGCGCCGCACGAAGTAGCGCAGCATTTGGTGGCGACGTACTCGCGTGGTGGAGCCCGCGGCTTTGATGTCGAGTTGATGGAGAAGGTCTATGAAAAGCCTTTTGAGGTGGTCGTCGTTGAGGCTGGAGAAATGCCTGCCGCGCGTGAATCGGCGATGGCCTTGGGTGGAAATCTTGATGGCTGCCGGATCGGCTTTGACCTCGGTGCGAGCGATTACAAGGTCGCGGCAGTGCTCGATGGCGAGGTTGTTTACAGCGATGAGTTTCCGTGGAATCCGAAGGATGAGGCGGACCCGGAATATCATTACAATCATTTGAACGAAGGCTTGCGCAAGGCTGCCTCGCATTTGCCGCGGGTCGATGCGATAGGCGGAAGTTCGGCGGGCGTGATTGTCGACAACCGCTTCATGGTCGCTTCGTTGCTGCGTTCGATCCCTGCCGACAAGCTGCCGCAAGCACGCGATCTTTTCCTGCGTTTGCGCGAAGAGTGGGGTGTGCCATTTGAGGTGGCCAATGATGGTGACATCACGGCGCTAGCTGGCGCGATGTCGCTGGGCGTCAACGGCTTGCTTGGCATCGCGATGGGATCGAGTGAGGCCGCGGGATACATCAATCCTGCGGGCAAAATGACCGGCTGGCTCAACGAGTTGGCATTCGCGCCGGTCGACATCAATCCCGAAGCGGCGGCCGATGAGTGGTCGGGCGACCGTGGGGTAGGCGCGCTTTATTTTTCGCAACAGGCGGTGAACAAACTTTTGCCCGCCGCCGGCATCGAGGTGGCTGCGGAGTTGGGACTTCCCGAGCGGCTCAAGCAGGTGCAAGCGTTGATGGCCAAGGGCGACCCTGCCGCTGCGGCGATCTACGAAACGATCGGAGTTTACCTCGGACACACGCTGCCGCTTTACTCCGAGTTTTACCAAATCGAGCATGTGCTCGTGCTGGGTCGCGTGACGACTGGTGAAGGCGGCAACATTGTGCTGCAGCATGCCAAGGCCGTGCTCGAGCGCGACTACCCGGATCTCGCGGGCAAGATCAGCCTTCACCTGCCCGATGAAAAAAGCCGCCGCGTGGGTCAAGCGGTTGCCGCCGCGAGCCTTCCCAAGTCTAAGGCGAATGCATAAGATTACCTCATGATTCGCGATAAAGACATCATTCTGTTCCAAGGCGACTCCATCACCGACTGCGGTCGGTTTCGCGATGCCGAGGATACTGCGAACCACCATGGAGGTCTGGGCAGTGGCTACGCAATGATGGCAGCCGCAAACTTGCTTGGTGGAATGCCTGCGGCAGATCTGCAATGTTACAACCGTGGCATCAGCGGCAACCGCGTTGTCGATCTCTATGCGCGCATCCGAAAGGACATCATCAACCTCAAGCCGAATGTGCTCAGCATCCTGATCGGTGTGAACGACACCTGGCATGAGTTCGCTTTTCCTGGGAAAAACGGCGTACCCGTTCCCAAGTACCAACGGGTTTATCGCGAGATGCTCGAGGAAGTGCGCGAGCAGTTGCCTGAAGTGCAGCTCGTCCTTTGCGAGCCTTTCGTCCTCAGGTGTGGTGTCGTGACCGACGATTGGATCGGAGAGATTGACCAAAGGTGTGAAGTCGTCGCGCGTCTGGCACAAGAGTTCGATGCGGTTTTGGTGCCATTCCAGTCGATGTTCAACGAAGCCGTAAAGTCTGCGCCACCAGCCTACTGGGCGGAGGACGGCGTGCATCCTTCCGCGGCAGGTCATCAACTGATGGCACAAACGTGGCTGTCATCTGTCGGAGTATCGATTGCCTGAAAAATTTTCACTCAAACATTCCAACACTCAATCAACGCATCATGAAATTCCACCAAGCCAACGCACAGCTCTTCATTCCCGATGGGCTTGAGGAAACAGCCGCCTTGTCACGGGTCACGCATCTCGGCATCGGCGCGCATCAGGACGACCTCGAGTTCATGGCCTTTCACGGCATCCTTGCGTGTTATCAAAACGAGAGTGACTGGTTTGGTGGTGTGACTTGCACGAATGGTGCGGGCAGTGCGCGCACCGGATCTTATGAGCGCTTCACCGATGCGCAAATGCAGGATGTCCGGCGCGAGGAGCAGAAACTTGCGGCGCGGATCGGCCAGTTTGGCGCGATGGTGCAGCTGGATTTCCCGAGTTCGGCGGTCAAGGACCCGCAAGGCACGGCGCTGCGCGATGATTTGATCGAGCTACTGCGCGCTACTCGGCCGCGCGTGGTCTACACGCACAATCCTGCCGACAAGCACGACACGCACATTGGCGTGACCGTCGCGGCGATTCAGGCGATGCGTGCGCTGCCCGTGGAGCAACGCCCCGAGGCGGTGCATGGCTGCGAGGTGTGGCGCAATCTCGACTGGATGTGCGATCACGAAAAAGTCGTTCACGATGTAGGCTCGCGCGACAACCTTGCGGCCGCTCTCAATGGCGTGTTTGATTCGCAGATCGCCGGTGGCAAGCGCTATGACCTTGGCGTGCTTGGCCGTCGGCGTGCGAATGCGACCTTCTTCGAATCGCATGCGATCGACCGCGCCGACAGCATTGCCTTTGCGATGGATCTCACGCCGCTGGTGCGCGACGAGTCGCTCGATGTCGCCGAGTATGTCGATGGTTTCATCGCCCGCTTCCGCGAAGATGTTTTCACTAAACTGCAAAAACGGCTCGGCCGCTGAATCACCACCATGGAAATCATCATCCTACCCACCGCCGAAGAAGCCAGCGAAGTCGCTGCCCGACTGGTTGCACGTCAGGTCCTCGAAAAGCCCGCCTCGGTGCTTGGTCTCGCCACCGGCAGCACGCCTTGCAAACTCTATGATCTCCTCGCGCGCAAGCATCGCGAGGAAGGTCTCGACTTCGCGCAAGTGACCTCCTTCAACCTCGACGAGTATGTCGGCCTCGGTCCGAATCATCTGGCGTCCTACCACCGCTTCATGGAGGAAAATCTTTTCTCACATGTGAACATTCCGCGCGAGCGCATCCACATTCCCGATGGCCTTGCCACCGATGTGCCCGCTCACTGCGCGGCATACGAAAAAGCGATCGCCGATGCGGGCGGTATCGACTTGCAGATCCTCGGGCTTGGTTCCGACGGTCACCTAGGTTTCAACGAGCCAGGCTCCTCGCTCGCCTCGCGCACCCGCATCAAAACCCTCACCGAGCGCACGCGCAGCGACAACGCGCGTTTCTTCACCGCCGAGGAACAAGTGCCGCATCATGTCATCACGATGGGTCTTGGCACGATCATGGAAAGCCGCATGTGCCTGCTGCTGGCATTCGGCAAAGCCAAGGCCGAGGCGGTCGCAGCCAGTGTCGAAGGCCCGGTGACGGCAAATGTTCCGGGCTCGCTGCTGCAGTTCCACCCGCGCACCAAAGTTCTCCTCGACGCAGAATCGGCATCCCTGCTGACACGCGCCGACTATTATCAATGGGTCTATAAAAACAAACCATCATGGCAAACCGATCTGTAACTCCATCGCTCGAAGACTTCCGCAAGGTCGTCGCTCCGTTTTCCCTTCCCGGCATCCTGCTCGATGGCGAACGCTACGGCAGCGGCCACATCAACGACACCTTTGTCGCGAACTATGATCAAGCCGGCACCCGCGTGCGCTACATCCTGCAACGCGTGAACCATCACATCTTCAAAAATGTGCCGGAGCTGATGGAAAACATCATCCGCGTTACTTCGCATGTGGAATCGAAAAATTCCGCCAACGACAGCCGCCGCGCGCTGACCTTGCGCAAGACGGTTGATGGCTTGCCATACCATCAGACGCCGGAGGGCGATTTTTGGCGGGTCTATCTTTTTGTCGAAGGTGCCCGCACTTATGATGCGGTCGAGCACCCGCGCCAGGCTTACGAAGCGGCGCGCGCGTTCGGTCTGTTCCAGCAAGCGCTTGCCGATCTTCCCGGCGGCCGTTTGCACGAGACCATTCCGCACTTCCACGACACGCCGAAGCGTTTTGAAAACCTTCGCAAGGCGGCCGAGGAAGATGTCGCGGGGCGCAAACACGAAGTGCTCGCGGAGCTGGAGTTTGCCTTCAAGCGTGAGCCGGAAGTTTCGAGGCTGCTCGATCTTGTGGCCAAAGGCGAGATCCCCGAGCGCGTGACCCACAACGACACCAAGCTCAACAACGTCATGCTCGACGACAAAACGGGCGAGGGGATCTGCGTGATCGACCTCGACACCGTGATGCCAGGTCTCTCGCTTTACGACTTCGGCGACCTCGTGCGCTTCGGTACCAACACCGCCGCCGAGGACGAGACCGATCCGGCGAAGATCGATGTTTCGCTGCCGGTCTTCGATGCCATCGTCGAAGGTTATGTCGCCGGTGCCGGAAACATCCTCACCGATGCCGAGTGGGACAATCTCGTGTTTGCCGGCAAGCTCATGACCTATGAGGTCGGCATCCGATTCCTAACCGATTACTTGCAGGGCGACATTTACTTCAAGATCAAGCACCCCGGGCACAATCTCGAGCGCGCGCGCAACCAGCTGCGCTTGGTCGACCGCATCGAGGCCGCCGATGAGGCCCTGCAGGCGATTGTCCGCAAGTATCGCGCGGCCCGCTGAAGGTGCCACGCCGAACCAGGGATTTCCGCCCAGATCTGGGGCGGGAAGACCCGATTTCGGCAGCTCGCAGGCGAAAATTTGACCCAATCGGCGGTATTTTTCCGCATTCTTCTTGACACCATTTCCCCAGAGACCTAGAACCTCCGCCCCACTCAATCCGATCCTCATGGCCAACGCACAAGTCATTCTCAAAGAAAAAATCGAAGGCCTTGGTGCCGAAGCAGATGTCGTCAAAGTACGCGCTGGTTACGCCCGGAACTTCCTCATCCCTCAAGGCAAAGCCTACGAGGCAAGCCGATCAAACCTTCGCCATGTCGAGGCCCTCAAGGCCGCCCGCGCCCGCCGCGAAGCCGAAGAGATCGGGGCCTTCCAAGAGATCGCGACCAAGATTTCCAAACTTTCCCCGAAGTTCACCCTGTCCACCGGTCAGGGCGGCAAGGCATTCGGTTCGGTGACCAGCATCGACATCCACAAGGAGCTCGAAGCCAACGGCATCGTCATCGATCGTCACGCCATCGACCTCGAAAAGCCGATCAAGAAATCCGGCAAGAGCGATGTGAACATCCGCCTGCACCCGCAAGTGGCCGCCATCCTCACCATCTCGGTCGCGGCTGGCGAGCAATCCGAGGAAAGCTAATTTTCGTTGGTGTTCGTGTTTCATGCAAAAACCCCCGACTCGGATTCGAGTCGGGGGATTTTTTTGTCATGAATGATTGAGACAGTGACCTTTTTCGGCTCTTCGTAGATTTTTATGGAGCAAGGGAAAGTTTGCCACAGAAGAAGAGAATTCGGGTTCGGTAGTTTTTGAAGCTTCTGAAGCCTCGGGCATTGGCCTTGATGGCTTGGATTTTGGAATTGATCCCTTCCGAGAAGGCATTGGTGATGTAGCTGTCGAAATAGGTCAGAATATTGGCTAGATGCCTCCTGAGCATTCTTGCCACTTTTTTCATTTCCTCCACACCCGAGCTTGCCACCTCCTTCTCCCAATACTCGAAGTAGCGTTGTGCATAGTCCTTGTCCCGTCGGCTCCAGAAGTGTTTGAAAAGCTCCTTGAGATACCAAGCCTTGGAAACCTCAAACTCGCAACGACCTAACTCTTTGATCTTCGAAAGGGATTCATCGCTGAGATGCTCCATGCCTTTGAGCCACAGGTATTTGGTCTTTGTCAGCGATTCGTCCCCCTGCTTCTGAAGTTTGGCATGCTCGATGCGTCGCGTCTTGTCCACTGCGTTGCCCAGATGCTGGCTGATGTGAAACTTGTCATGAATGATGTCGGCATGCGGGAAATGCTCTTGGATCGCGTTGATGTAGGGTGCGGACATATCAATGCACACCCCGCAGACCATTTCTCTCTGCTTTTCATCTAACCCATTAGTTATCAACTCGCTAGCCGCATTGCCTTCCCGCCCTTCAACCACCTCCAGCACACGCGAATTCTCCAGATCGTTGATCACCGAGATGTAGTTGTGACCCCTGCGAAATGATTTTTCGTCCATGCCGATCCATGCGATTTCCTCAGGCTCTCGGCGTGCCAGTCCTCGTTGGACCGCACGTTCCATGATGGTTTGGATCTGATGCCAATTGATGCCCAGCAGGTCTCCTGCGGCCTGCGTGCTACGACTGGCCTGGAGGACGCGGATTGCAAATGCTTCAAAGAGTAAGGTGAAGCCGGAATGCTTTGCGGCCCATGGCAGGGAGATGGTTTTCACGCCGTGTTCTTCGCATTTGATCCGGGGCGATTGACTGTGTAGGTGGGTGGCGAATTGCATCGTGTCCAGATGCCTCCAACTGCGTTTGGCTGACTGGTCGTAAAGTTTACAGACTTTGCCACATTCGGGACAAGAACCGCTCCCTGATTCGTAGCTCACATGGATGTCCACTCGAAGGACCTCTACATCGAGATCAACACTCGTAACTTTCCATGGGGATTGAAGGCCTAGCAGTTGGGCGTAGTGGTGTGCGGTGAAATCCATCTACGGAAATACATCCCATGCACT
>Ga0208481_1000244_pt1 | contig 17128 bp, 10 predicted proteins | sample LakMenEpi02Jun10_FD_150662 | JGI IMG/M metagenome (GOLD analysis project Ga0208481, IMG submission 150662) | Freshwater microbial communities from Lake Mendota, WI - 02JUN2010 deep hole epilimnion (SPAdes) | ecosystem: Environmental > Aquatic > Freshwater > Lake > Epilimnion/Euphotic zone ... | reverse complement strand
CAAGTCCCCGTGAATGTCGGCCGTAACTATAACGGTCCTAAGGTAGCGAAATTCCTTGTCGGGTAAGTTCCGACCTGCACGAATCGTGTAACGAGTTGGGCGCTGTCTCAACCGGGTGCTCAGTGAAATTGTAATGGCGGTGAAGATGCCGCCTGCCCGCAGAAGGACGGAAAGACCCTATAGACCTTAACTGTAAGCTGTCATTGGTTTTTCGATTTTCATGCTCAGCATAAGTGGGAGGCTTTGAAGCGGCCCTTCAGGGGGCCGCAGAGCCGCCAGTGAGATACCACCCTTGGGTGTTGGAAGATCTAACCTCGGTCCCGTGAATCCGGGCGAGGGACATTGTCAGCCGGTCAGTTTTACTGGGGCGGTATCCTCCCAAAGAGTAACGGAGGAGCGCGAAGGTGGGTTCAGCACGGTTGGTAACCGTGTGTCGAGTGCATGGGCATAAACCCGCCTAACTGTGAGACCTACAAGTCGAGCAGATGCGAAAGCAGGCCCAAGTGATCCGGCGGTTGAATGTGGAATTGCCGTCGCTCAACGGATAAAAGGTACCTTAGGGATAACAGGCTGATTTCATCCAAGAGTTCATATCGACGATGAAGTTTGGCACCTCGATGTCGGCTCGTCGCATCCTGGGGCTGGAGAAGGTCCCAAGGGTCCGGCTGTTCGCCGGTTAAAGCGGCACGCGAGCTGGGTTCAGAACGTCGCGAGACAGTTCGGTCCTCTATCCTCTGTGGGCGCAGGAAAATTGAGGGGTTCGGTTCCTAGTACGAGAGGACCGGAATCGACGCACCTCTGGTGCACCGGTTGTCGTGTCAACGGCATGGCCGGGTAGCTAAGTGCGGAAGAGATAAGCGCTGAAAGCATCTAAGCGCCAAGCTCCTCCCAAGATGAATTTTCCCCGAAGGATCGTCGAAGACTACGACGTTGATAGGCTTTAGGTGCAAGCGTGGTAACATGTTTAGCCGAGAAGTACTAATCATCCGTTTGGCTTGATTCCTGTTTTTGGAATCAGAAATGCCAAGGAAACCGCAGAAACGGTGCTGCAACCAATCTTGCAGCCAGTCAAATCAGACCACACTCCATATGGATGCCAGAGAGCGGGCATCAGGTAAAAACTGAAAAGCTAAAAACCTGAAATGCTGAAATAAAATGCAATCAATTTTCAGAATTTCAGCGTTTCAGAATTTTAGCATTTACCCCTCAGGCCCCCAGAGTCCCAGTTCTCATCGATGAGAATTGCCCTCTGGTGACCAGAGCGTGGTGGAACCACCCGGTCCCATTCCGAACCCGGAAGTGAAACGCCACAGCGCCAATGGTAGTGGGACGATAGGTCCTGTGAGAGTAGGTCGTCGCCAGGTATATGCCCGGCACTTTGCAACATTCGCAAAGTGCCGGGCTCTTTTTTTGCCTTTATGATTGGGGAATGCCTGTTCTGCCTAAGCCCGACTGGCAGCGTGATTACAAATAGACGAGCTCCGCGTGTTTGACGGAAATTAGGATCGGGACAACTTCGGCGTTCGGGTGGATTTTTTGCAGGGTCGATTGATAGGCCTGCATTTGGCCGGAGTAGCGATCGACGAGGTCGTGCGCTGAGGCGACGGCATCGGTTTTGTAATCGATGATTTCCACGCGGGTGACGATGCCTGATGAGTCGCGATGGAGGTGGAGGCGATCGATGATGCCGGTCATGAGTTGACCATCGACGATGGCATCGGCGGATTGCTCGCGGAAGAGGTCGATGGATTTTCCATTGCGTTTGAGGAGGGAAGCGATCGTTGGAGAAGCGATAAGTTTCGCAACAGCATCGGCGGCATCGGATTTGGGCAAGGCGGGTGAGCTATCGTCGATCCATGTGACCTGTTCCATCAGCGCATGAACTTCCGATCCGAATTTCATGCCGCTTGGTGAATGAGTCGGGGCGTGGGTTTTGTTTTTCGATTGGCTTGGCGTGACCGTTGCGCGTTTGCGAACGGGGTTTTGGAGTTTGCCAAGTGGTGAGGGAAGTTTTGCGGCTTCGAGAGGTTCGATGAGGGTGAACCAATTCGATTTGCCTGATTCGAAGAGGATTTCATCGGTGGATTCCGAGTTTTTTGCGGAGTGTTGAATCCAGTTGGAGAGGGAGGCTTTTTCGACATCGGTGTTTTTGCCCGGTCGGTCGAGCAGCACATAGAGTCCGCGTTTGGCTCTGGTGAGTGCGACATAAAGCATGCAGATCGCTTCGTAGCGTTGGGCTGCGGCCCAGCGGGATTCGGCTTCGTCGATTTCTGGACTCATGCGTCTGACCCATGCGGGCGGTGTGTCGCTGATCCATTGTTCGCCGCGGGCGATTTCGAAATGTTGGGTTTGCGGGACGGCTTTGTCCGGGATGTTTGGGAGGGCGACCACATCAAAGCCAAGGCCTTTGGATTTGTGGATCGTCATGACTTGGACAGCTGCTACGCCGGGGCTTTGGGCGATTTCGAGACGCTCGATCCATTCGGTGGCGTCGCGTGGAGACTTGCAGCCGGTCGCATCGAAGTCGGCGAGTGCCGCGAGAAGATCATTGGCACGGCGGCGGCCGAACTCCGACCAGTCGACAGCGATAGACGTGATGACGGCTGCGAGCGGAGTGGAAAATCCGTGAATGGAAATTTCTCGAGTCAGACTTTCCCACATCGCATTCCAGTCATTGCCGTGGAGGTTTCGCAAGATGTCCGCCAAGGGTGACATTTCCAAAACTCCGCGTGCGAAGCGGTCGGCAGGATTGGCAAGCCATTCGAGAATCTGCGTGATGGCGATGCCGGGTTGGTTGTCGGTGGCAGGTTTGCGTCTGCCTTCCTCGATGACATCGAAGCCGTTGGCTCTGAGGTGCTCGCTGATCTCGGTGACCTGTTCGTTGCTGCGAACGAGAACGCCGCAGGTCATGTTGCGTTTGCCGACTTCGAGCTCGTTAAGAATCGCGACGAGGCGATCCAGTCTTCCCTCATCGTTTTCGATCCACTCCACGCGGGAATGTCCGCGCTTGGTTTCGCTTTGGAGGTGAGGGGCGGAAACATGGTTTTCCCATTCCCATGAAGGGCTGGTTTCGCCGAAGAGCGAGTGCATCGTTGCCGTGTCGCCGCAGATTTTGTTGATCAATTCCAGCACCTCGGGGCACGAGCGGTAGGAGCGATACATCGGTGCCGTCGTGATGCCTGGCAGATGTTCATCGGTGATTTTTTTGAAAAGCCCGACATCGCCGCCGCGCCAACCGTAGATCGCCTGTTTGCGATCGCCGACGACGAAGAGGGTTCTTGATGCATCATCGCTTGCCGCTTCGTTGATGAGCGGCCAGAGACCGTTCCAATCGGCATTGCTGGTATCCTGAAACTCATCGAGCAACCAGTGGTCGATGCTTGCGTCGATCCGGAAGTCGATGGCTTCCCGCTTGAGCCGTGCCGCTTCGTTTTTTTTCCATTCGCCCATCAGGTATTTCACATCGCTGAAGCCGAGCAGGCCTTTTTTCCTGAGTTGCGATTCGCAAAGTTCGTCGTAGATCCGCACCACATCGCGTATGGCGGCGGTGCGCCTGAATGCGGCGGTGAGTTCGCATTGGGCGGCGAGTTCGACCATTTCGCGAATGGCATCGCCGGTGGTGCCATCGAGCGTGAAGTCTTTGTATGATTTCACTACGAGCGTATTTGACTGGGTGGCGACCGCTTCGAGAATGTTTTTGGTAAGGCTTTTGCTCGAATTGCTGAGGTTTCCGCTGCCAATGGTGTGATTGCGGATTTCTTCAATTGAGGCCTGCAGAGCATCGGTTTGCCGTTTGTCGGTGAAGATGATGCTGCCGATGCCATCGATTGCCGCATTGGCGAGCGTGTGTTTTTGTTTTTCCCACTCGTCTAGATTCACATGAGCGATTCCGGGTGGGCCCCATTGGACATCATCTGCATTTCTGTATTGCTCGTGCCATGTCTCGATGAATTTCGATAGCGCCTTTAGTACGGATTGGCTTTCGCGTCCCATTGTGGCGCGGCGAAAGGCGTGCAGGAATTTGCTGTCGCGACCTTCAGCATCCAGTCTGCTGCTGATCACGGAGGCCAGAATTTCATCGGCGATTGCTGAGGCGCGCGGTCCTTCGAGTAGGTCGAATTTGCCTCCGGTGATGCCGAATTCGTATTGGAAGCTGCGAACGATTTTGGCGAAAAACGAATCGATGGTGCCGAGGTTGAATCGCGGCAAGGAGCGAACGACGGTGGCGAGTACCGTGTCGAAGTTGGTGGGTTCGAGGCCGATGCGCTGTTCGAGATCGGCGGCTTCGTGCGGATCGGATGCGGCTTTTGCGAGTTTCGTCAGCACCGAGTCGGCAAACTCGCCCGCGGCTTTGCGGGTGAATGTGAGCGCGACGATTTTTTCTGGTTTGTTACCTTTGGCGACGAGGCCGATGACGCGATTGCCGAGTTGATAGGTTTTACCCGAGCCTGCGGAAGCAAGGATCAGCAGGTTTGGCTCGAGGATTTTGATTTGCTCCTCGTCATGCATCAGCGTTTTGGAATGACCAGTGTTTGTCCGTTGCGGATCATGGTGCCGGAGATGCGGTTGGCGCTTTTGATGGCGGAAACCGTTGTGCCGTTGCGGCTGGCGATGGCGGAGAGTGTGTCACCTTTCTTCACGGTGTAGCGTGAGGAGGCGGCCTTTGGTTTGGCCTTTGGTTTTGTCTTGGCGACGCTTGGCTTCGGCTTGTCGGTTTTGGCGCGATTTTTCTCCGCGCGCGCTGATTCCTGTGGTTTTGAAACAGCGACCTTGGTTGGTTTTTCTGGGATGGGCTTGATGGTGCTAGTTTTGGGTTTCGAGGGCGCGGGTGCGCTGGAGGCAAGCGGCGTTGAATCGGCGGGTGGTTGCTCGTTTTTCGCGATCACCGGTGCGTCATCGGATGAGCTTGATGCGGCGCGTCCTGGGCGGCGCCATTTCGATGGGTCGTCCGCCCATTCTTCGCGGTAGTTGCCTGCGCTGTCGAAGGGGCCAGTGCCGGTGGGGTGGTCGCCTGATGCGACGCCGCCGGTATTTGAGCAGGCGGAAAGAAACAGAGCGAGTGCGCCGGGAAGGATGGGCCAGAGTGAAAATTTCATGCCCAAATCATGAGCAAGCGGGCTGGATTGGCAAAACAATCCGTGCGGTTGAATGTGAAAAAATTCACTTCGTGAGGAAGCGGCCGAGTCGGGCAACTTCGAGTTTGACTCGAGATGGGGCAAATGGCAATGGTGGGCATTGAAGTGTGAGGGGCATTAGCTCAGTTGGTAGAGCGTCTCGTTCGCAATGAGAAGGTCAGCGGTTCGAATCCGCTATGCTCCACTTCTTTCGATTTTTGGATTTTTTTGCACGGTGCCCGTGCGGGTGGTGCCGGGAACAGGACTCGAACCTGCACACCTTGCGATACCAGATCCTAAGTCTGGCGCGTCTACCAATTCCGCCATCCCGGCTGCGGCTGGGACGATAGCGTCTGACTGTGGCGCGGGCAAGACATCAATCGACGAGCTGCGGTGGTCCGCTCACTCGTGCGGGAAGAGCCTGCGTGCAAGGCTCGCGGGTTCTTGCGGCGCGGCGTTCGGGTCCCACGAGATTTCGAGTACTTGGAATTTTCCGCCGAGTTGTGCTGGGTGGGTGAGTGTTTGGAATTGGCGGATTTCGGCGGCGGATGGATTTCCTTCACGGCCGGTGAGCCATTCGCGTGCGAGCTCGGTGAGCCACGCGCCTTGGTTGTGGAAGTTGATTGCTTTGCCGCCGAGGTTCATTGCGGCTTGGGCGACGGCGGTGAAATCGACATGCGCGGTGATGTCCTTTTCGCCGGGGGTGGCGAGCGGATCGTCACCGGCGCGGTGATGTGAAAATGTGCGGAGTGTGCCCGAGTGGCGAAGCGGGTGATGCAAGTCGGCGGCAGCAAAGCCGTAATCGATCCAGATCATCAGACCATGATTGAGTGCCGCGCTGAGAGGTCGGAGAAAATCGGCGAAGTTGGTGCGGATTTCGGTGCGATGGCCTTCGGTGAAATGTTCGCCGAGCGGCGCGAGTGCGGCGATCAATGCCGAATTGGTGATCGCGTGGCGGGTCCATGCAAGTGAGGCGTCGCCGTGACGATCGACCCGCAATTCGAGCCAGGATGATCCGTGGCGTTCGACGAGATGGAAAGGCAGCGCGTCGAGGACCTCGTTGCCAAAGGCGATGCCGGGCAGCAGTTCGTCGGCGAGAGCGAATGGACTAGCGACTTGGCGGATGTTTTTTGCGAAGCGTGCAAGTTTTGCGTTTTGTGCGGCGCGCAGGGTTTCGAGCGGTTCGGCGATCGCATATTCGAGTGCGGCTGCTGCTGTGGGTGAGATCGCGTGGATGGCGGTGAGGATGTCGAAAGCGAGGGTGCCATCGTGGGCGCCGGATTCGATGACGCGCCATTTTTGCGGTTCGCCGGTTTCTTGCCAGTACCGCAGAAAGCGGCGTGCAAGCAACTCACCGAAAAGCGGGCCGGTGCTGACGCTGGTAAAAAAATCCCCGTGGCGGCCGATTTGCCGCGTGTGGCGGGCGTAGTATCCGAGTGCGGGCTCATAGAGCGCGAGTTCCATGAATGCGGCAAAATCGAGCGGGCCGTTTTCATCGATTTGCCGAAGGATTTTCTCCGTCAAGGAAGGGGTTGCGGCGCCATCCCCGATCGGGTAAGCCTGTGGGTGTCCCCGACCCTCCGGGAGCGGTGATGGAGATGAATCGGGCATGGCTGCTACCTCAAAAATGAACCAAAGGAAGGACTCCCGGAAGCGTTTTCACAAGCGCAAAGCATTCTTGCCCGTGTTGATTTTCGTCACGGTGGCGACGCTTGCGGCATGGTTTTTTGCCAATCTTTACACCAAGGAATACCGGCTGCGTGCCGCGGGCTATGATCTTGCGAGGATCAATGACCTTGAAATCCCGAGTTTGATCCTTGATCGCAATGGTCGTGAGATTGGGCGTTTTTTTGTGCAGAACCGCAGTGTTGTTTCGATCGATCAGGTGCCGCAGGTGTTTATCAACGCCTTGATGGCCGGTGAGGACTCGCGCTTTGAGTCGCACAGTGGCGTTGACTGGATCGGGATATTGCGGGCTCTCAAACTGAACGCGCAGGGTGCGACGCAGGGTGCCAGCACGATCACTCAGCAGTTGGCGAGGAATGCCTACAATCTCAAGGAAGAGGCTTTGTTGCGAAAGGAATCGACGATCCAGCGCAAGATGGTCGAGGCATTTCTGGCGATGCGCATCGAGGAGAAATATTCGAAGCGGCAGATCCTCGAGTTTTATCTCAACCGCATTTACTTCGGCAGCGGTTTTTACGGCATTCGTTCCGCGTCGCTGGGATATTACGGCAAAGAGCCGATGGATTTGAAAGCCGAGGAATGCGCGTCTTTGGTGACGCTGATCAAGAATCCGAACCGGCGCTCGCCCTTGAATAATCCGGGGATCAACCGCGAAGGGCGCAACTATGTGCTCATGCGGATGAACGAAGAGGGCATGATTTCCGATGAGGAGTATGAGGAAATGGTGCGCAAGCCTTTGGGCTTGAATCCCAAACCGCTGCGGCGTGGCACCTCGCATCTTTATGAGCGCGTGGCGGATGCGGTGGGTGCGGCTTTGGGCGAAGATGCCTTGTCATCGGGTGGCTTCACCGTGCACACGACGATTTTGGCCGAGGCACAGCGTGCGGCGGAGACTGCGTTGCGCGAGAGTCTTTTACGGGCCGAGTCGCGGCCGGGCTACGCGCACGAGAAGCATGACCCGCAAAGAAAGCTCACCGAAAAGCCCGCGAATTGTTTGCAGGGTGCTGTGTTGATGATCGATCACGAGACGGGCGAGGTGCTCGCGCATGTCGGCGGTCGTGACTACGCGCAGGTGCCGTACGATTTCATCGAATTGGGCAAGCGTCCTCTGGGCACCGCGTTTTTTCCATTCATCTATGCCGCTGGATTTGAAAACGGAATGACTCCGGTATCGATGACCGAGGATGAGCCGTTGGACAACCGCTCGGTGATGGTGGGCGGTCGTGAGGGTATTCTTGGCGAGTGGGGCATGGAGCTTGCGTCGCCGGTTTACGAGGGGAGGATCACGCTGCGGCGTGCGTTTGAGCAATCGAAGATCGCGGCGACGGTGAGGTTGACGGATCGGATCGGGTTGAAACGGGTGGTTGATAAGGCGGTTGATTTTGGTTTTTCATTTGGCAGGGCTGAGTTGTTGCCGCGTCTGGGTGTGGGTTTTGAAGAAGCTTCGCTAAAGCAGGCAGTTCGCGCGATTGCGGCATTTCCTCGTGCCGGAAAATTGCCGCCCGAGGCCTTGGTCTATGTTGATCGCGTTGAGAACCCCAAGGGTCAGACCATTTACCGAAGGTCGCGACCGCGTTCGGAAACGCAGGAGAACATCATGGATCCGGCGACTGCATGGCAGGTGCACAGCATGATGGCGGGCTCGCTGTATCGTGGCAGTTCCAAGGGTGTGTTGGATGGCTTGGTCGAGAAACCTTTTCAAGGTGCGGGCAAAGGCGGGACCACGCATGATTTCGGCGACTGTTGGTTCATGGGTTACAACGCGCGGGTGAGCTGCGCGGTGTGGACCGGATTTTTGACGCCGGGCAATGGGGCGATTTACCCTGGAGCATTCAGCCGCGAATTGGCGATGCCGGTCTGGAGTGCGGTGATGAATGCCGCTGCGCCGTCGTTTGGTGGCGGTAAAATTGAAATGCCTGCGAATGTCGTGGAGGTGCCGGTGTGCACGGTATCGGGCGAGCGGGCGACACAGTTTTGCCATGACTATGTGGAGGATGCTGCGACGGGTGTGGTGAAATCGCAATCGACGGCGGTGAGTGAATACTTCCGCGCGGGGGTCGACAAATTTTCATTTTGCTCGCTGCATTCCGGTGCGGGGGCCGACATGGTTTCGCCGGAAAATGCGATTCTCAACCTCCCGGCATTGGATGCTGTGCCCTTACGGCCAAAGGCAGCGGTGCTGTTGGGTGGAGACCCTTATCACACTGAAGTGCCGGGTGCGGTGGTTTCAGATCAAAGCCAGAGTTTGCTGAGGAGGCGCACCACCAATGTGCTCGACAGTCTTGATCTCGGTGAAATTGAGGAGACTATCCCCTTGCGTCAGCCAAGGCGCTTGGAGATCAACGACGAATGATCCGTGGGGCTTTTGTTGCTCAGCCCCTGCCGGAGAGGCGAAGGTTCAGGGCGATCGAGCGGCGAAGCTCGCGCATCACGTCGGTGAGCGATCGGTGTGCAGCGCTGGCAGCGGCGCACTGGGTGTCATTTTGATAATGTCGACTGACGTATCGGCCGATTTCTGAATGCAGTGAGCGCATCTGCGTCTCGAGGTTGCCGGATTCGAAGTACAGCGCGGCAAGTTCCTTGTTGCATTCGCTAATGACTTGAAACGAGTCGGAGGCTATGAGTCTGCGATCCTGCCGGAGGTTTTTGAGCTGCTCATCGAGCGCGTCGATCGCCTTGTCGCCCTGCTCGATTGCCAAGCCGATCTCGATGCGCTTGTTTTTGAGTTCGGTGAATTCGTTTTTGATAGCCTCCAGACGTTGCTTCACCGATTGGATCTCCGTTTCATGTTCCTCCGGGTTTGAAGACTCCTGATTGAGGGCTTCGAGTTTCATCTTAAGGCCCACATGGATGCGCCGGATGTCACTGCCTCGTGTGATAATCCAGTGCCTTTCTACGGCAAGCTCTTCGATTTCCTTAAGCTTTTCGCTGCGTTGATTGAGAATCTCCTCGTTGGTCTCCGGGGTGATTTGCAGAATATTTATGCGTTCGGATTGCGCTGCTTCGAGTTTGCTTTCCGCCTTTTGGATTTTTTCCAAGAGGGTGGCATAGTCCTTACTCAGCCTGCGAAGATTCCAGTATTCTGCGGAAAGGTTTTCGATATCCTTGCAGTTTTCCCAGATGGTCACACCTAGGTGGGTTTCCGCGTCGCGAAGCAGGTGCATTTCCCTTGCGGCATCCCCCGTGCGCTGGGAACCTCGCATGTAGCCGAAGGCTTTTGCGACATTGGCAAAAAAGTAACGGGTGGGGGTCATCGGTGCAGTGGGATGGATTATCCGGAAATTTTCTTTTGAATCGCATCGATGACGGTGAAGTCTTCGAGTGTGGTGATATTACCGGAAACTTTGCCTGTAGTCACGAGCTCCTTGAGCAGGCGGCGCATGATTTTGCCCGAGCGGGTTTTGGGCAGGCCGGGAGTGAAGTGGAGGTCGTCGGGTTTGGCGATGGCGCCAATGACCTTGCCGACATGACTGCGGAGTTCTTCGCGTAGTTCCGGGGATTCCTGATATTTGCCCTTGAGTGTCACGAAAGCGGCGACGGCCTGGCCTTTCATGTCATCGGGGCGACCGACGACTGCCGCTTCGGCCACTGCAGGGTGGGCGACGAGGGCGCTTTCGATTTCTGCGGTGCCGAGGCGGTGGCCGGAAACATTGAGCACATCGTCGAGGCGACCGATGATCCAGAAGTTTCCTTGTTTGTCGCGGCGAGCGCCGTCGCCTGCGGTGTAGAGACCTTCGTAATCGGACCAGTAGGTTTTTTTGTAGCGGTCCTTGTCGCCATAGATCGTGCGGATCATCGATGGCCATGGTTTGCGGATCACGAGGCGGCCGTCTTGGTCGGCTTTGCATTCCTTGCCGGAATCGTCGAGGATGGCGGCATCGATGCCGAAGAAGGGCAGGGTTGCGGTGCCGGGCTTGCAGGGGGTGGCACCGGGCAGGGGGGTGATCATGATCGCGCCGGTTTCGGTTTGCCACCAGGTGTCGACGATCGGGCATTTGCCGCCGCCGATTTTTTGGTGATACCAGTTCCATGCTTCGGGGTTAATCGGTTCGCCGACTGAGCCGAGGAGGCGCAGCGACGAGAGGTCGTGAGCGGCTGGGAATTGGTCGCCGGCCTTGATGAAGGCGCGGATGGCGGTGGGCGCGGTGTAAAAGATCGTGACGCCGTATTCCTCGATGATTTTCCAGAAGCGGCCGAAGTCGGGGAAATTGGGGGCGCCCTCGTACATCACTTGGGTGGCGCCATTGGCAAGCGGGCCGTAGACGATGTAGGAATGGCCGGTGATCCAGCCGACATCGGCGGTGCACCAGTAGACATCCTCATCGCGCATATCGAAGACGTACTTCGTGGTCGAGTAGGTGCCGGTGAGGTAGCCGCCGGAGCTGTGGAGGATGCCTTTGGGTTTGCCGGTCGAGCCGGAGGTGTAGAGCACGAAGAGCGGATGCTCGGAGTCGAAAGCCTTGGCTGCGTGTTTGGCGGGAACTTTCGCAGTTTCCTCGTGCCACCAGGTATCGCGCTTGGCTTGCATGGTGATCGGGTTGCTGCAGCGGTTGACCACGATGACGCTTTTGACGCCCTTGTATTTTTTGAGTGCTTCGTCGACGGCGGGTTTGAGCGCGACGACCTTGCCGCGGCGCCATCCGCCATCGGCGGTGATGACCATGCTGGCGCCGGAGTCTTCGAGTCGATCGACGATGGCCTCGGAGGCGAAACCGCCAAAGACGACCGTGTGCACCGCGCCGATGCGGGCGCAGGCAAGCATCGAGACGACCGCTTCGGGGATCATCGGCAAATAAATGAGCACGCGATCGCCGGCCTTCACGCCGTGTTGTTCGAGCACATTGGCAAAGCGGCAGACATCGCGATGGAGTTGCGCGTACGTGATGACGCGTTTGTCGCCGGGTTCGCCTTCCCAAATGATGGCGGCTTTGTTGGCGCGCGCGCCTTTCGCGTGACGGTCGACGCAATTTTCACATACATTCAGTTTGCCACCGACGAACCACTTCGCGAAAGGTGCCTTCCAGTCGAGGACCTTGTCCCACTTTTTGCGCCAGTCGAGTTCCTTGGCTTCGCGCGCCCAGAACTTGTCCGGCTTTTCAATCGATTCCTTGTAGAGTTTTTTGTAAGCCGACATCGATGGGATGCGGGCTTTGGCGGAAAATTCCTTACTGGGAAGGTGGATTGGCTCCTTGGCTTTGGGCTTGTCGGATTTTTTAGAACTCATGGCGTTAGAGATTATGGGCGGACGAGTGACCGCGTGCCGCGCAGGCTAGAGTGTGATTGCCCGTTCGGCAAGCTGTCACGAGCGCCTGCCGCCGCCTTTTTTTGGCGCGCCTGATCGGTCGGATTGCGGCTTTTCCGGGCTTGATTCGCCCAGAAGCATTTTGATTTCCACCTGATTGAGGATCGCCCAGCGGCCGGGTTCGAGGTCGCCGAGCCAAAGGCTGCCGATGCGCACGCGCAGCAGCTTGGTGACCTGATAGCCGAGCGTGTCGAACATCACGCGGATCTGGCGCTTGGCGCCGTGGTCGAGGACCATGCTGAGGCGGCGGGGCGAGAGTCGCTCGATGGACTTGGCCTTGAGCTTGCCTTCGGGGGTGTAGACGCCTTCGAGAAATTGGTCGAGGTGGGCGTTTTCGAAGGCTTGGTTCGAAGTGACGAGGTATTCCTTTTCCACTGACTTCGACGGGTGCATCAACTGCTGCGAAAGGTCGCCGTCGTTGGTGAGGATGAGCAGGCCTTCCGAGTCGCGGTCGAGTCGGCCGACATGATGGAGGGAATGCATGGTGTGCGGCAGCAGCGCGTAGATCGTATCGCGGCCGAGTTCGTCTTCGCGGGTGCAGACATAGCCGCGCGGTTTGTTGAACGCGACGGTGATCGTTTCCTTGGGCGTGACGCGTTTGCCGTCGACGCGAACATGGTCGGCGGGGCCGATGCGGGTGCCCATGTTGAGGCACGGGTTGCCGTTGACCTCGACGCGGCCGGCTTGGATCAGCTCATCGCATTTGCGGCGCGAGCCGATGGCGCAGGAGGCAAGGAATTTGTTGAGGCGAGTTCCTTCGTTCATGACGCCGTGGGATCAAGCGAAAAAGCGCGGGACCCGAGGGGGCTCCGCGCATTGGAGAAAGGATGGACGGGATGGATCAACCCTCGTGTTTGGTCTTTGGCAGACCGAGGGGTGAGCGGCCGGACTTCCATTCGCCGCGCTCTTTGAGGAGTTTGACGCGTTCGAAGCGCTTGAGAACGGATCGTTTGCCGCCGACCGAGGCGTTGGACTTGAGGCTGTTGTGCTTGGACATCGCGGTAAAAAAGTTAGGGATTCGCGGGGGCGGGGAGACTGGGGGGATTTGCCGCCGGTGGCAATCCGAAAAAAGAAGTTTTCGGGAAAATGTCGCTTCGCGCGTGATTGGTGGCGGATTTCAGCCAAGCAGGCTGTCGATTTGGCGGATTTGTTGCTGGCGCCAATCGGCTGGGGCGAGTGCCACTTTGAAGCCGTTTTTCGCGACTTCGGCGAGGTCGTGGTGAGAAAATCCGAGGTCCTCGGCGAGCAGTTGGTATTCGTCCTCGATGTGATTGCCGAAGCTGATCGGGTCGTCGGTGCTGACCGTGCAGGTGATGCCGGCGTCGAGGAACTGGCGGATCGGGTGGGCTTGGGCGGAGGGGACGACGCCGAGCTTCAGGTTGCTGATCGGGCACATGTCGAGTGCGACGCCCCGATCGCGGAGGAGTGAGATCAATGACGCATCTTCGATCGCGCGAGTGCCGTGCTCGATGCGGTTGACGCCGAGGGTGTCGATTGCGTAGCGGATGAAATCGGGCCCCATAAATTCTCCCGCGTGGGCTTTGGTGAATTTTCCCGCATCGCGGGCGCGTTGCCAGAGGTCGGGTGCCCAGTCGCCGACTGGAACATCCTCGGCGCCGTGGAGATCGATGCCATCGAGATTTTTCCATGTGAGCGCGTCTTCAAGTACTGTCGACATTTTTGCGGTGTAGCCATCGTGATGGATGCCGAGGAAGATCCGCACTTCGAGGCCGGAAGGGACGGTCGCGCGAATCGCATCGCAGACGGCGTGACCATCGAGGTTGAGAAAATCGATACAGCCCGAGGCAAAGCTCGTTTCGATGTAGCGTACATTGCGGGTGAGGGCATCTGCGAAGACGGCCTTTGCGCAGTCATGATAGCGATCTGGCGAGTTGAAAAAATCGGCGGCGTAGCCGAGAAGCTCGGTTTCAAAATGAGCGAAGTTGCGAAAACGGAAATCCGGTGCCCACGAGGCGGGTGGTGATTCGTATTTTCGCGGATGAGCCGTTTGAAGCAGATGCCACGGCAGCGAGCCCTCGATATGAAGGTGGGTCTCGGTCTTGGGGAGTTGATGGATCAGTTCGGCGGTGGTCATGGGCAAGTTTTGAAGGCTGAATTAGGAAAAGCATGGCCTAGCTGCGCAAACTTTGATTTTCCGCCGGATGAAATGAGCGATAAAAGGCATTGCAATCGATCAAAAATAAACAATTATTGAGCGATAAAACCATGTCTCAATCGCTCAAGCCGTGGAACTGGCAACTTCCTGACTGGCCGAATTTTCGTTATGACGAAAGAAGGCTGTTGGCCATGGAGGGTGAATTCATGCGGCTTTCGGGCGTGCATGTGGGTGTTTTTTCGCATTTGGGTGAGGAGGATCGCGAGTTGTTGCGGACTGAAATTCTCAGTGATGAGGCGATGCTGACTTCGCGCATTGAGGGGGAAGTGATGAACCGTGAGAGTCTTCAATCGTCGATTCGGCGTTTGTTTGGATTGGCTCATGACGGGCGCCGGGTCAAGCCGGCCGAGCGCGGGATATCCGAGCTTCAGGTCGATCTTTACCGCGGTTTTGCTGCGCCTTTGACGGATGAGAAATTGTTTGAGTGGCATCGCATGTGCATGCGCGGCCGTTTGGATTTGTCGATGATTGGAGCTTATCGTCGTCACGCTGAGCCGATGAGAGTCGTATCGGGGCCGGTGCATGATCCGGTTGTGCATTTTGAGGCACCGCCTTCGCGTGTAGTGCCAATTGAGATGGAAAAATTCATTCGATGGTTCAATCGGCCGATTGAACCGATGGCGGGTCTTGCCCGCGCGGGCACGGCGCATCTTTATTTCGAGTCGATACATCCATTCGAGGATGGCAATGGTCGGATTGGGCGAGCGATTGCTGAAATGGCATTGTCGCAAGCGATGGGTCAGCCGACTTTGATTGCGATTTCGGCTGTTCTTGAGAAGCGGCGTAAGTGTTATTACGAGGCGCTTCAGCAGGCCAGTCGTTCCAACGAGATTGGTGATTGGCTGGAATATTTTGGCTCGATGGTGCTCGAGGCGCAAAGACTCAGTCTCAAGCGTGTTGAGTTCCTTGTTCAGAAGACGAAGTTTTTCAACCGCTTCCGCGACTTGCTCAATCCGCGCCAGGAAAAAGTTGCGCTGCGAGTTTTCCGCGAGGGTGTTGACGGCTTTGAGGGCGGGCTCAGTTCGCGAAAGTATGTGAGCATCACGCAATGTTCGCCGGCGACGGCGACACGTGATTTGGCGGGACTTGTGCAAATGGGGGCGATGACGCGCAGCGGGGAGCTCAAGCATGCGCGATACTTTTTGAATCTGAGTGGAACTATGTGAGTTGCCGCTTCAGTGCCTCCTGCGGTGGTTCGATTTGCCCGGGGGCTTGCGATTTTTGGTGGGGCCGGCGGGGCTGTGTGTGGGGATTTTTTTCTTCGCGTGTTTTTTGGCGGGTGGAGTTTTGGAATTTTTTGATGTTGGGATGCCCTTGCCGGTGGGTGGGCCTGCGACGCTGAAGTCGACAAAGCGTTTTTCGCGATCGATGGCGGTGACTGTGAGCGGGACGCGCATGCCGAGTTGGATCACGATGCCGTCGGTCGAGACCCATGCCATGCGGTGGGCTTCGAGGCGCCAGCGTCCGGCGGGCAGGTCTTCGCGTTTGACCACGCCGCGGATGCCCATGTCGGGGACTTCGACCATGAGGCCCATCGGGCGCACATCGGTGACGAGCCCGTGGAAGATGTGTGGGTCGTGCATTTCCGCGACGCGCGAGAGGTAATCGAAGAGTTTGATTTGTTTCGTTTCCGCTTCCGCTTCGGCCGAGGTGCGTTCGGTGTCGGAAATGTGGCGTGAGATTTCGCGCATTTCCGCTTGTGGCGGGGTGCGGTCGTGTTTGTGCGGAGGGTTTTCGAGCAGCGGTTGGAGCGCGCGGTGGACGATGAGGTCGGCGTAGCGGCGAATGGGGCTGGTGAAATGGCAGTAGTCGCTTTTGGCGAGGCCGTAGTGGCCGATCGGTTCGGCGGAATAGGCGGCGCGTTTGAGGCTTTTGAGCAATCCGAGCTTGATGATGTGTTCGGCGGGCGAGCCTTTGGATTCGTCGAGCAGTTTTTGGATGTGCGCGCGGTTGGTGAGGTCGCCGGGGCGGTAACCGTGGAGGATGGCAGTTTCGGTGTAATCGACCAGCCGTGATGGATCCGGGTCTTCGTGGATGCGGTAGATCGATGGTTTCATCCGATGGCGAAGCACGCGGGCGACCGCTTCGTTGGCGGCGAGCATGCATTCCTCGATGAGTTGATGGCTTTGGATGTGTTCGACCGGATCGGCTCCGCAGGCGCGGCCGTTTTCATCGAGGCGAATTTTAATTTCCGGCATTTCGAGATCGAGTGCGCCGCTTTCGAATCGCCTGCGGCGCATGGCGCTGGCGAGCTTCCAGCCCTCCTTGACCATCGGCACGAGTGTGGGATCGGAATTTTCCGGTGCTGGTTTACCGTCGAGAATCTCTTGCGCTTGTTCGTAGGAAAGTTTGGCGCGGCTGTGGATCACCGCGTCGATGAACGACGCGCGGATGATTTCGCCTTTGGCGGAAATTTCCATGAGCGCGCATTTCGTGAGTCGGTCGACATCGGGCTTGAGCGAGCAGATGCCGTTGCTGAGTTCCACCGGCAGCATCGGCAGCACACGATCGACGAGGTAAGTTGAGTTGCCGCGCTCGACGGCCTCCTTGTCCATCACCGAGCCGGGCTTGATGTAGTGCGAGACATCGGCGATGTGGACGGCGAGCAGCCAGCCATCGCGTTTTTTCTCGAGCCAGATCGCATCGTCGTGGTCTTTCGCATCGGCGGGGTCGATGGTGATCACGAGCTTGTCGCGCCAGTCCTTGCGGCGTGCGATTTCGTCGCTATCGGGTTCTTCCGGTACGCTGCGTGCGGCGGCGAGCACTTCATCGGGAAACGAGGTGCGCAGGCCGAAGCGGTGGATGACCGAGTTCATGTCGACGCCCGGGTCGCCGGGCCAGCCGAGAACC
>Ga0208481_1000240_pt1 | contig 17265 bp, 13 predicted proteins | sample LakMenEpi02Jun10_FD_150662 | JGI IMG/M metagenome (GOLD analysis project Ga0208481, IMG submission 150662) | Freshwater microbial communities from Lake Mendota, WI - 02JUN2010 deep hole epilimnion (SPAdes) | ecosystem: Environmental > Aquatic > Freshwater > Lake > Epilimnion/Euphotic zone ... | reverse complement strand
GTCCGCCCGCCGGCAACCTGCTCAAGAAAGCCGCCGGCCTCGCCTCGGGTTCGAAGGAAGCCAACAAGACCAAGGTCGGCAAAATCACCAAAGCCCAACTCATGGATGTGGTAAAAATCAAAATGCCCGACCTCAACACCAAGGACCCTGAAGCCGCCGCCCGCATCCTTGCCGGTACCGCACGTCAGATGGGCCTCGAAATCGAAGGCATGTAAGCAATCTCCGCCGCCGTCTCCTGCAAGGGGGGCGACGGCACCCGCAGGAGGGTCCCGTCAATGCGGGATCCGATCGAACTGCCAACCCCAAGAACAATGGCCAAACAACGCAGCAAACGATACAAACAGGCAGCCGCCCTCGTACAGACCGGCAAGTCCTACTCGCTCACCGATGCGATCAGCACGGTGAAACAATTCCCGGCACCGAAGTTCACGCCGACCGTCACGCTCTCGTTCCGCCTCGGTGTGGATCCGCGCAAGAGCGACCAGATGGTCCGCGGTTCGGTCTCACTCCCGCACGGCACCGGCAAGAATGTCCGCGTCGCCGTCTTCGCTCAAGGCGCCGCCGCCGAGGCCGCCATCGCTGCCGGTGCGGAACATGTCGGCTACGATGACCTCATCAAGAAGGTGCTCGACGGTTTCACCGATTTCGACTCCGCCATCGCCACTCCCGATGCGATGACCGAAGTCCGCAAGATTGCCCGCGTGCTTGGTCCCCGCGGCCTCATGCCCAACCCGAAGACCGGCACCGTCACCGACGACACCGCCAAGGCAGTGCGCGAAGTCAAGGCCGGCCGCATCGACTTCAAGCTCGATAAGAACGGCAATGTCTCGGGCTCGATCGGCAAGGCCGGTTTCGAACCCCAGCAACTTGAGGAAAACGCCCGCGCCTTCGTCGATAGCGTGGTGCGCGCCAAACCCGCTTCCGCCAAGGGCAACTACATCCAGGCCGTGACCCTCGCTGCCTCGATGCTGCCCGGCATCCCGCTGGAAGCCGCCACCTACACCAAAGCCTCGGCCTGAACCAGTAACGCCACACGAAAATGAATCCCGACAAGAAAATCATCATCGACAGCCTGCTGGATCGCGTCAACGCATCGCCTTACCTGATCGTCATCGATTACACCGGCCTCACCGTCCAGCAGTTCACCGAGCTTCGCAACCGCCTCGACGCCAGTGGTGCCAGTTGCACGGTCGCCAAGAACACCTACATGCGCAAGGCGCTCGCCGAAGCGGGTCTGCCCGACATCGGCAACGACCTCGTCGGCCAGACGGCCTTCGTCATGGGTGAAAGCGAAGTCTTCGCCGCCGCCAAGGCGATCAAGAACTTTGAGAAGGAATTCAAGAAGCCCGAGATGAAAATCGGTCTTCTCGGCAATGCCGTGCTCGACGGCGAGAAACTCAAGGCCATCGCCGACATCCCGTCGCGCGAGTCGGTCCTCTCGCAACTGCTCGGCACGATCCTCGAGCCGGCCTCGCGCATCGCCCGCGTGGTCCAAGCGAAATACAATCCCGATGGAGACAGCACTCCTTCGTCCGAACCTGCAGCGGCAAGCGCCGAAGCCGCAGCGGCAAGTGCCGAACCCGCAGCGGCAAGTGCCGAAGCACCTGCGGCCACCGCAACCGAAGAACCCGCTGCCGCCGAATAAACAATCTGAACTGAAGGCGTTGGCGACTCCCGCCGCCGCCCGAACACACAATGGTTCCTCGTCGGAGCGGCGGCCGCCGCACTGAAATCCCCGAAGGCTTTGGGGGCGACGATACCGAACTGGAGAAACAAACAAAATGGCAAACATAGACACACTCGTAGAAGAACTCGGCAAGCTCACCGTTCTGGAAGCTGTCGACCTCGTTAAGAAACTGGAAGAAACCTGGGGCGTTTCCGCCGCTGCACCGGTTGCCATGGCGGCCGGACCTGCTGCCGGACCTGCCGAGGCCGCTGAAGAGAAGACCGAATTCGATGTCGTCATCACCGAAGCCGGAGCCAACAAGATCGCCGTCATCAAAGCGGTGCGCGAAGTGGCCCCCGGACTTGGTCTTGCCGATGCGAAGAAGCTCGTCGAAAGCGCTCCCGCAAAAGTCCTCGAAGGCGCTGCCAAGGATGCTGCGGAAGGTGCCAAGAAGAAGCTCGAAGAAGCCGGCGCCAAGGTCGAACTCAAGTAATCAAACACGGATTTTTCCCGGGGCGGAGCCACTCCGCTCCGGGAACTTTCCCTCACCGGAACCGACGCGAGATTCCAATGCAAACCTGGGCTTTCGCGCCGATTCCGATCCACTCTCCCATCAACTGAAATTCAACCGCCTGAGACCGTTCGCGGCTCGGGCTCAACTTGTCATCCGAACCCCCAAACAAAGCCATGGCCGACCGTCTCTATTTCGGAAAATTTGAAGAGGTAATCGAACCTCCTAACCTCATCGAGGTTCAAAGCCGCTCGTATGACGAATTCCTCCAGAAGGAAGTTACCCCGAGCGAGCGCACCGACACCGGCCTCCAAGCGGTTTTCCGTGAGGTGTTTCCTATCAAGAGTTACGACGAAGCAATCGAGCTCGACTTCGTGACCTACGATATCGAGGACCCGAAAATCACCTCGCTCGATTCACTGCGCAACAGCGAGAGCTTCAGCGCCGCGCTCTATGTGACCTTCAAGCTCAAGGACGAGACCGGCAACAAGAAGGAGCGCGTCTACATGGGCGAGCTGCCGATGATGACCCGCCGCGGTACCTTCATCATCAACGGCGCCGAGCGCGTCATCGTTTCCCAACTTCACCGCTCGCCCGGTATCTGCTTCGAAACCTCGCAGCACCTCAACGGCAAGTTGCTTCACTCGTTCCGCATCATCCCCGACCGCGGATCATGGCTCGAAGTGCAGTTCGACACGAACGACCTGCTCTATGTTTATCTCGATCGCCGCCGCCGCCGCCGCAAGTTCCTTGCGACGACCTTTCTGCGTGTGCTTGGCTATCCGACCGACCGCGACATCGTCACCCATTTCTACACGCTGGAAAACCTCAAGCTCAGCGACAAGATGGACGAAGGCGAGCTCGGCCACAAAGTGCCCTTCGAGGACATCCTCGACGGCGAGTTGGTCGTGGCCAAGGCCTACGAGCCGCTCACGATCGGCATCGTGCGCCAGTTGATCGCACTCGGCCACAAGAGCGTCGAGGTGATCGACGGTCGTGAGGACGAAATCCTTCTCAAATCGCTGCGCAAGGACCCCGCCAAGGACGAGGAGTCCGCGCTCAAGGACATCTATCGCAAGCTGCGCCCCGGCGATCCGCCAACCGCCGCCAATGCCCGCGCGTTGCTCAAGCGCCTGTTCTTCGATGCGAAGAAATACGACCTCACCCGTGTCGGCCGTTACAAGATCAACCAAAAGCTCGGCATCACCGTCGACTCCGATCAACGCATCATGGTGCCCGAGGATTTCCTCGCCGCCGTGCGTTACATCCTCAAGCTCAAGAAGGGCGACGGCGTCATTGACGACATCGACCACCTTGGCTCGCGCCGCGTGCGTGCGGTCGGTGAGCTTCTTGCCAACCAGTGCCGCGTCGGCCTCGCCCGCACCGAGCGTTTGGTCAAAGAGCGCATGACCCTTTTCGATGTGAACATCGAAGGCATGACGCCGCAAAAACTGATCAACCCGAAGGCGCTCTCCGCCGTCGTCCGTGATTTCTTCGGCCGCAGCCAGCTGTCGCAGTTCATGGACCAGACGAACCCGCTCGCCGAGCTCACCCACAAGCGCCGTCTTTCGGCACTTGGACCGGGCGGTCTCAACCGCGATCGCGCAGGCTTCGAAGTCCGCGACGTTCATCCCTCGCACTACGGCCGCATCTGCCCGATCGAAACACCGGAAGGTCCGAACATCGGTCTGATCAACTCGATGTGTACCTACGCTCGCATCAACGAGTTCGGCTTCATCGAGACGCCGTACCGCAAAGTGCGCAATGGCAAGGTCACCAACGAGATCGAATACCTCACCGCCGACCAAGAGGAAAATTTCCTCATCGCCCAGGCGAACAACCCGATCGACAAAAAAGGTGGATTCCTCACCGAGCGCATCACCGCCCGTGAAAAGGGTGGTGAGTTCATCGAGTCGCTGCCGGCCGATGTCCACTACATGGACGTTTCGCCCAAGCAGTTGGTATCCGTCGCCGCAGGTTTGATTCCTTTCCTTGAGCACGACGACGCTAACCGCGCGCTCATGGGTTCCAACATGCAACGCCAAGGCGTGCCGCTTCTCGTTTCCGAAGCGCCTCTTGTCGGCACCGGTCTCGAAGCCAAGGCTGCTCGCGATTCGCGTGCGGTGGTGGTCTCCGAAGCCGACGGCATCGTTGCCGCCGCAACGGCGGAAATCATCGTCACGACCACCGACGGCACCATGCCGGTTTCCGAAGAGAAATTCCTCAGCGATCCGGATTCGGTGAAGTCGAATGTTGCCAAAGGCATCATGGCCTACCCGCTGCGCAAATTCATGCGCTCTAACGCCGGCACCTGCATCAACCAGAAGCCGATCGTCAAGAAAGGTCAGAAGATCAAGAAGGGCCAAGTGCTCGCCGACGGACCGAACACCGAAGATGGTGAACTCGCCATCGGTCGCAACGTGTTGGTGGCCTTCATGCCATGGAACGGTTACAACTTCGAGGATGCCATCGTGATCTCCGAAAAAGTTGTGAAAGAGGATGTTTACACCTCGATCCACATTTCGGAATTCGATGTCGCCGCCCGTGACACCAAGCTCGGACCGGAAGAAATCACTCGCGACATTCCGAATGTTGGCGAAGAAGCTCTCCGCAACCTCGACCACGACGGCATCATCCGCATCGGCGCTGAAGTGAAGCCCGGCGACATCCTCGTCGGTAAGATCACTCCGAAGTCGGAAACGGAACTCGCTCCCGAAGAGCGCCTGCTCCGCGCGATCTTCGGTGAGAAGGCCGCCGATGTGAAAGACACCTCGCTGCGCGTGCCATCCGGCTGCGTCGGCATCGTCCAAGACGTGCGCGTCTCGCAAAGCGGCTTCGCCAAGAAGCGCCAAGAGAAGGTTGATCCGAACGAGCTGAAGAAGACGCTCAAGAAGATCAACGACGAGCACAAGAAGAAGGCCGACAAGCTCACCGACGACCTCACCGATCGTTTGTCCGACATCCTTCTCAACGAGAAAATCCCGCTCGATGTCGTCAACGCACAGTCCGGCGAAATCATCATCCCCGCGAACCGCAAGATCACCAAGACTTTGCTGCGCAAGTTGGCATCGGTCCACGATCACATCGAGATCGACCCATCGCCAATCCGCAACAAGATCCTGGAAATCATCGGTTCCTTCGAAAGCCGCTTCCAAGAACTCGACACCGACCGTGAGCGCAGGCTTGATTCGCTCGAGTCCGGCGACGAAGTCGATCCCGGCGTCATCAAGGAGGTGAAGGTCTTCATCGCCGCCAAGCGCAAGCTCTCGGTCGGTGACAAGATGGCCGGTCGCCACGGAAACAAGGGCGTTGTCGCCACGATCGTTCCCGAAGAAGACATGCCCTTCCTTCACGACGGCACACCCGTCGACATCTGCCTCAACCCGCTTGGCGTGCCATCGCGGATGAACGTCGGTCAGGTGCTTGAAACCCACCTCGGCGTTGCTGCCAAGGCACTCGGCTTCAAGGTTGCCACTCCGATTTTCGACGGCATCAAGGAAGAGGTCATTTGGAACTTCATGTCCGAGGCCAAGAAAGTCGACGGCGTCACCATGGTTGGCGGCGGCGAAAACGGCACAGCCCGCCCACGCAAGGCTGGCGAACCTGAAGGCCGCGGATTCACCTGGATCGGTGACGGCAAGGACGGCACCACTGGCGGCAAGTCGACCCTGTACGACGGCCGCACCGGCGAAGCATTCCACAACCCGGTCGTGGTCGGCTACATCTACATGCTCAAACTCGGCCACTTGGTCGCCGATAAGATCCACGCCCGTGCGGTCGGACCCTACTCGCTCGTCACCCAGCAACCGCTCGGTGGTAAGGCGCAGTACGGTGGTCAGCGCTTCGGGGAAATGGAAGTCTGGGCCCTCGAGGCCTACGGCGCCGCCTACACGCTGCAGGAACTTCTCACCGTCAAGTCCGACGATGTCCAAGGCCGCACGCGCATCTACGAGGCGATCGTCAAAGGCGACAACAACCTCGAGGCCGGCACGCCCGAATCCTTCAACGTCCTCATCAAGGAAATGCAGTCCCTCGGCCTCGATGTCCGACCGGGCCGCAAGGGATCGACCCACGGCTCCGGCATGACCGGCGGCTTGGACGATTACTCCCTCGATGACCTCACCCTCTAACCTGAGCCCCGCGAACCATAACCCCCAACATTTCCCATCACATGAATGTCGATAACAATCTTCGCGAACTCTTCGGTGTCGATGAACGCCCCGAAGCCTTTGATCAGGTCTCGATCACGGTGGCGTCACCGGAAATCATCCGCTCTTGGTCCAAGGGCGAGGTGAAAAACCCGGAAACCATCAACTACCGCACCTTCAAGCCGGAAAAAGGCGGACTCTTCTGCGAGCGGATCTTCGGGCCGACCCGCGACTGGGAGTGCGCCTGCGGCAAGTACAAGCGCATCAAGCACAAGGGCGTCGTCTGCGACCGTTGCGGCGTCGAAGTGACCCTCAGTCGCGTCCGTCGCGAGCGCATGGGCCACATCGAACTCGCTGTGCCGGTTTCGCACATCTGGTTCTACAAGTGCATGCCATCGCGCATCGGTCTCATGCTCGACATGAGCGCACGCCAACTCGAGCGCGTGATCTACTATGAAGATTACGTCGTCACCGAGCCCGGCAACACCGCTCTCGAGCGCGGCCAACTGCTTACCGAAAACGAACTCCGCGAAGCCGAGGACACCTACGGCGACGGCTCGTTCAAGGCATCGATGGGTGCCGAGGCGATCCAAGAGTTGCTCAAGCAACTCGACCTCGCCGAACTCGCGGTGAAGCTCGAGGAAGAACTTGGCACCACCCGTTCGAAGCAAAACAAGAAGAAGCTTTCGAAGCGTTTGAAAATCACTCAAGGCTTCGCGGCTTCCAAGTCGCGTCCTGAATGGATGGTGCAAACCGTCCTGCCGGTGATCCCACCCGACCTTCGCCCGCTCGTTCCGCTCGAAGGTGGCCGTTTCGCGACCTCCGACCTCAACGACCTCTATCGTCGCGTCATCAACCGCAACAACCGTCTCAAGAACCTCCTGCTCCTCAAGACTCCGGAGGTCATCATCCGCAACGAGAAGCGCATGCTTCAGGAAGCGGTCGATGCCTTGTTCGACAACGGCCGCCACGGCCGCGCGGTCACTGGTGCCGGCAACCGTCCGCTCAAGTCGCTCTCCGACATGCTTAAGGGCAAAGGCGGCCGTTTCCGCCAAAACCTTCTCGGCAAGCGCGTCGACTACTCGGGCCGCTCGGTCATCGTCATCGGACCCGACCTCAAGCTCGGCCAGTGCGGTCTTCCCAAGAAGATGGCGCTCACGCTGTTCGAACCCTTCATCATCCGCCGCCTCAAGGAGCTCGGCTACTGCCACACCGTGCGCTCGGCCAAGAAGATGATCGATCGCAAAACGACCGAAGTTTGGGACATCCTCGCGGAAGTCACCAAGGGTCACCCGATCCTTCTCAACCGCGCTCCCACGCTGCACCGCCTTTCGATCCAAGCCTTCGAACCGAAGCTCATCGAAGGTGAGGCGATCCGCGTCCACCCGCTGGTTTGTACCGCTTACAACGCCGACTTCGACGGCGACCAAATGGCGGTCCACGTCCCGCTCTCGGTCGAGGCACAGATGGAGTGCCGTCAGTTGATGCTGGCGCCCAACAACATCTTCTCGCCCGCCTCGGGTCGCCCGATCACGGTGCCCTCACAGGACATCATTCTCGGCACCTACTACCTCACCTGGGCGCCGGTGCGCACCCAGAAGGATCGCGAAAAGGCTGAACACCTGCCGCTTTTCGAAAATTCATCCGAAGTGGAATTCGCCATTGCATCCCGCAAGATCGAATACCATTCGTGGATCCGCATCCGCAACCCCGACCACGGCAAGGACTCGGTCTTTGGCTACAAGGGCGAAGAGCTTTCGGACAAGGATCGCAAGGAGCTCACTCCGCTCGAAGCCGCTTTGCGCGAAGGTAAAATCATCGAGACCACTCCCGGCCGCGTCCGCTTCAACGAGATCTGGCCTTCCGGCGTTGGTTTCATCAACCACAACGTCGGCAAGAAGCAGATCGGCGAGATCATCTGGCGCTGCTATCAAGTCGCAGGCAAGAAGAAGACCGTCGAAACTCTCGACGAGCTCAAGGTCCTCGGCTTCAAAGAAGCAACCCGCTCGGGTACCTCGATCGGTATCGTCGATATGGTGATCCCCGAAGAAAAGGAAGAGGTCATCAAAAAGGCTTACGAAGAAGTCGAGAAGGTCACCAAACAGTATCGCAACGGTGTCATCACCGACGGCGAGCGCTACCAGAAGGTCGTCGACATCTGGACCGGTGCGACCGACACGATTGCCAACGCGCTCTATCGCAAGATCGAGCACAACGATGGCAAAGCAAAGGCGTCGCCGCTCTTCATGATGGTCGACTCCGGCGCACGGGGCAACAAGTCGCAGATCAAACAGCTCGGCGGCATGCGCGGCCTCATGGCCAAGCCCTCGGGTGAAATTATCGAGCGTCCGATCATTTCAAACTTCCGCGAAGGTCTCTCGGTGCTCGAGTACTTCATCTCGACCCACGGTGCCCGCAAGGGTCTCTCCGACACCGCGCTCAAGACCGCCGACTCGGGATACATGACCCGCAAGCTGGTCGATGTCGCCCAGGATGTGATCATCACCGGTCAGGATTGCGGCACCGCCAACGGCATCTATGTTTCCGCGATTTACGACGGCGACGAAGAAACCGCTTCGCTTGCGACCCGCATCTACGGCCGCGTTTCCTGCGAGCAGATCAAGGACCCTGTTAGCGGCGAGATCATCCTCGATGTCGACGATGTCATCAACGAAGTGCAGGCAAAAGCCGTCGAGCGTATCGGCGTGCTGAAGCTCAAGATCCGCTCGGTGCTCACCTGCGAATCCGATCGCGGATGCTGCGCCAACTGCTACGGCCTCAACCTCGCCACCGGCCTGCCGGTGAAGATCGGCGAAGCGGTCGGTATCATTGCCGCCCAGTCGATCGGTGAGCCCGGCACGCAGCTCACCATGCGTACCTTCCACGTCGGTGGTGTTGCAGCGGCAACCTTCAAGCAACCGATCATCAAGACAAAGAACGCCGGACGCCTTGTTTACAAGGAACTCCGCACCGTTCAGGCGGCCGATGGCACCTGGGTCGTTCTCAACAAGAACGGTTCGGTTTCGATCCGCGACAAGGCGGGCCTTGAGCTGGAAAGCCACAACATCGTCATCGGTTCGATCATCTCCGTCAAAGACGGCGAGGATGTGAAGAAGGGAGACACGGTCGTGACATGGGATCCTTACAACGTGCCGATCCTTACCGAAAAAGGCGGTAAGGTTGAGTTCCGCGACATGATCCCCGGCATCACCGTTGCCACCGAGACCGACAAGGAAACCGGCAAGAAGGGCATGGTCGTCACCGAACACAAGGAAGACCTCCACCCGCAAGTGGTGATCATCGACGAGAACACCAAGGAAGTGAAAGCCAGCTACTCGATTCCGGTCGGCGCCCACCTTTCCGTCAAGGAAGGGCAGACGGTCACCGGCGGTATCCAGCTCGCCAAGACTCCCCGCAAGGTGGCCCGCACGAAGGACATCACCGGTGGTCTGCCACGCGTTGCCGAGCTTTTCGAAGCACGCAAACCGAAGGACTCCTGTGTCATTTCCAAAATCGAGGGCGAAGTTTCGTTCGGCGCGAATGTGCGCGGCAAGAAACGCGTGGTCATCACACACGCCGAAACCGGCGAGCAGGTCGACCACCTGGTGCCGATGGGCAAGCATGTCATCGTGACTGATGGCGACAAAGTGAAGCGCGGTGACCAGATCACCGAAGGCCCCGTGTCGCCGGAAGATCTTCTCGAAGCTTGCGGCGCTCAAGAGCTCCAGGAACACCTCGTCAACGAAGTGCAGTCGGTCTATCGCGTCCAAGGCGTGGAGATCAACGACAAGCACATCGAGGTCATCATCCGCCAGATGCTGCGCAAGGTGAAGATCACCGATCCGGGCGATGCCGATCAATACCTCTGGGGTGATCAGGTCGACCGTACGAACTTCAAGCGCATCAACGCCGAAATCGTCGCCAATGGTGGCAAGCCGGCGGAAGCGGAGCCTGTGCTGCTTGGCATCACCAAGGCCTCGCTCGAAACCGACTCGTTCATTTCGGCTGCCTCGTTCCAAGACACCACCCGCGTCCTCACTGAGGCCGCCACGCTTGGAAAGGTCGACTACCTCAGCGGCTTCAAGGAAAACGTGATCATGGGTCACCTCATCCCTGCCGGCACCGGATTCCCGATCCACCGCGATTCGGAGTTCGAGTTTACCGTCGAGGAGCCCGAACCGATCGTGCAGACCGTAGAGTCCATCGAGGACCAGGAAGACATGGCCACGGCCTGATCCGCTCGAGTTTGATCCATCAAACCATCATCTCACCCCCGGCCTGCCAGCGTGCAAGCCGGGGGTGATTTTTTGGCGGGGAAATGCGCGCGTGCCGAAACTGGGCGCGGGGCGGTAAATCAATTTTCACTCTTCGACGGCGAGCGTCTCGGGCAGTTGTCCGGTGGCGCCGATCATCCGCGGGTTGGCGTCCCACGCATCGCGTTGACCGATGATGCGCAAGCCTAGGCGCTTGAAAGTTTCGCTCGGGTCGATCGTGGCTTGGCCGGCTTGGCGGAGCTTGTCGTGTGTCTCATCCGGGCGGTAGTCCCAGGCAAAGAGCGGGCAGTTGTCGACCATGCCCTTGCGCGCACCCCAGTTGCGAATTTCGCCAAAACGCATGTCGGCGATCCATGCGCCTTTGACGTGATCGCGTGCGATCCACCAATCGTTGGAAAACCATCGCAGTGCTTTCACTTCGCGGGCCGAGCCAAAATTTTCCACGACATGCGCGTCCTTGGGGTAAACGGTCCAGCGTACGGGCGTCTTCATTGACTCGAAAACCGTGCGATAGCCGATCCAAAGCGAGTCGCCGCAATCGGCAACCGAACGCCAGAGTAGAATGTTGAAAGGGGTGGGGGCCTCCATGCGGCGGATGACTTTCGCATCGCGACGCCCGAGGTCGGCATCAAATCCGGCAGAGGCGATAAACTTCATCGCGATGCTGAGCAAGGCATACGCCGAAGCGATGCCAAGACCCCAAGCGTTGATTCGGCGGCGCTGCGGGATTTGTTTTTTCGTGCGCAAAAATGCCAGTCTCGCCAGCGCGATCAACATCGGCAGGGTGAAGAGCGGATCGACGATGAAGAGGTGGTTGAAGGCGACGCGAGCATCGGAAAATGGCCAAAGCACGAGCGTGCCATAGACTGTGAAGCAATCGATGAGCACATGGGTGCTCCACACAGCGAAGATGAACCATCCGGCGCGCGCGCGGCTGACCTTTTCCTTGCGCCAGAGTTTCGCGAGCCATGGCGAGAGAAACCACGCGGCCAACGCCATCAGTAGTAGCGAGTGGCTAGGGCCGCGGTGCCACCAGAGTTTGGCGGCGGTGTCGAGAAACGGCGACAGCACGACATCAAGATCGGGTAGAGTTCCGAAGGCTGCGCCCCACGCCAGCGCGCGGTTGCCGAGTTTTTTTCCGAGAAACCACTCGCCGACGGCGGCGCCCAAAACTGCCTGCGTGATCGAATCCACGACCCGAGCTTGGTGGAAATTTTCGCCATGCGAAACCCAAATCGCATGACTCGACTTGACCTCGGCAGGAGCTTGTGCGGATGTTTGGCGCGATGAATGACAACACCCGTCCGTTTTCCAGCCTAATGCTTGATGGTCCCGATCGTGCGCCGAGCCGCGCGATGCTTTATGCCGTTGGATTCAAGAAAGAGGATTTCTCCAAGCCGCACATCGGCATTGCTTCGACATGGAGCGAAGTGACGCCGTGCAACATGCACATCGACAAGCTTGCGCGTGAGTCGTGCAAGGGTGCGGATGCGGCGGGTGGCAAAGGCGTGGTGTTCAACACCATCACCATTTCCGATGGCATTTCGATGGGCACCGAGGGCATGAAATACTCGCTCGTTTCGCGTGAGGTGATCGCCGATTCGATCGAGACAGTCGTCGGCTGCGAAGGCATGGATGGCTTTGTGGCGATTGGTGGCTGCGACAAAAACATGCCGGCCTGTGTGATGGCGATGGCGCGAATGAACCGTCCATCGGTGTTTGTCTACGGCGGCACGATTTTGCCAGGTTGCGCGACGCTGAAGGGTGAGAAAAAGGATCTCGATATCGTTTCGGTTTTCGAAGCGGTGGGCAAACACGCCAATGGCGAATATTCCGATGCCGAGCTGGAAACGGTCGAGTCCTGCGCAATTCCCGGCCCCGGTTCCTGCGGTGGCATGTATACTGCCAACACGATGGCCAGCGCGATCGAAGCACTCGGCCTTTCGCTGCCCAACAGCTCGGCGCAAGCGGCGGTGTCCGACGACAAAATGCGCGACTCTTTCGATGCGGGCGCGGCGGTGCTGAACCTCATCAATCTCGGCATCAAGCCACGCGACATCCTCACCAGGGAAGCTTTCGAAAATGCCATCACCGTGCTGATCGCACTGGGTGGCTCGACCAACGCGACGCTGCACCTGCCGGCGATGGCGCATGCGGCGGGTGTCGACATCACGCTCGATGACTTCGAGCGCATCGGCAAGCGCGTGCCGGTCCTCGCGGATCTGAAACCTTCCGGCAAGTATGTCATGGCCGATCTCGTCCGCATCGGCGGCACCGTGCCCTTGATGAAGATGCTGCTCGATGCCGGGCTGCTGCACGGTGATTGCATGACCGTGACGGGTCGCACGATGCGCGAGAATCTTGAGAAGCTCGCCAAGCCCTACCCCGAAGGCCAACAGGTCATTCGTCCGCTCGACAATCCGCTCAAAAAAGACAGCCACCTCCGAGTGCTTTACGGCAACCTCGCCGAGGGTGGTGCGGTCGCAAAAATTTCCGGCAAGGAAGGCGAAGTCTTCACCGGCAACGCGCGCGTCTTCGATTCGGAAGATCTCGCTATGAGGGCAATTCTCGCCAAGGAGATTAACAAGGGCGATGTCATTGTCATCCGCCTCGAAGGACCGAAGGGTGGTCCCGGCATGCGCGAAATGCTAGGGCCGACAAGCGCGATCATGGGCCTCGGACTTGGCAAGGATGTGGCGCTCATCACCGATGGCCGTTTCTCCGGCGGCAGTCACGGTTTTGTCGTGGGCCACATCACGCCCGAGGCCTTCACTGGCGGCACTATCGGCATCCTGCGCGATGGCGATGTGATCATCATCGATGCCGTCAACAACCGCATTGATGTGAAAATTTCCGAATCCGAAATCGCCACGCGCAAGGCCGCATGGGTGCAGCCGAAGCCACGCTACACGCGCGGCGTGCTGGCGAAGTACGCCAAGCTCGTCGCCACCGCGAGCGAAGGCGCGGTGACGGACAAGTATCTATGATCCCAGAACACGCAGAGAGTTTGTATTCGCGATTTGAGCGGGAAAACATCCCTCTGCTGCTCGCAGGCGGTTGGGCGGTGTGCCATCATGGTTATGCTCGTTTCACACGAGACATTGACTGGGTTTGCTCAAGAGTGCATGAAGCTCGAGCCTGCGGCCTGATGCAGGAAATGGGCTTTGAGAAAATGACCGATGGCATGGCATCGCGTTTTGTTCGCGCCAATAGCCCGGGTTTTCCGCCAGTTGATTTGATATGGGTGGACGAGGGCACCTTCTCTCAAATGGGTGCAAGCGATTCCATGACTGGTCGCCATGGAGACATTCCCGTAATCACATTTCGCTCATTGTTGGCTATGAAGTTTTATGCGTTGAAAGATGACGCAGTCAGACAGGGCCGTGACATGCTTGACATCCGCCAACTATTAGGGAGTGTGTCACATAGCATGAGCAAAGAGGATATTCGCTTGCTCTGTGAAAAGTATGCTGGCCCTGGTGTTTTTGAAAACGAGATTGAACGCTACCTATGAACGACAACGATCTGGTTTTCCCTGATTTCTCCGATCATCCGCCTGCGCCGAAGCTCAGTTTCGAGCAGTACTCGGATTGGGTCTTTAATGAAATCATTCCGGAATTGCATCGTCGTGGTGAAATGACCAAGGAAAAGCTGCTCGCTGATTTCATGAAGAACGAGGGTCGGATGACATCGATGCCGGATTTTTCGTGGCTCCAAAACGGGAAGAAGGAGCAGGATTAGGACTTGAGGAGAATGACGAGCGGAGGCTTCGCGTCTCAGGCGGTAGAACTCGCGCTGCGGCTGAAAAACGCGTGCATCGGCGGGGAAACCATGGTTTCTCGGTTTGAGTGAATGGACGCGCGGTGCAACTGGATGGCTTGCGGGCGGTGGCGATGCTGGCGATTTGCTGGGATCACTGGCGGCCGGGCGGTTGGTCGCGATGGCTGCCCTTCGAGGTTTGCCTGTTTTTTTTCCTGGTGATGACCGGTTATCTGATCACCGGTTCACTGCTACGTGAGCGTGATCGCGGCGAAGCGGGCGGTGTGGCATGGCGAGGGAAAATGATGTGGTCGTATCAGGTGCGACGCGGCTTGCGGATTTTGGCGCCGTATTATGTGGCGCTGGCAATCGCATGGTTGGTGGGTGCGCCGGACATGCGTGCGGCTTGGCCATGGTATGCGGGCCACCTTTCCAACATTCACATGGCCTTTCTCGATCAATGGCCTTCCGGAACAAACCACTTTTGGTCGCTCTCGATGCAGCAGCAATTCTATCTCGTGTGGCCGCTGGTGATCTGGTGGCTGCCTCGTGGCCTGATCATTCCCGCAGTCTGTGCCTTTGCGGCACTCGGTCCGATTTCACGGTTTTTCAATGACCCCATGCTCGCTTGGTGCGCGAGGCCGGAGGTGCTGACGATTTCGTGTCTCGATTACTTTGGCGTGGGCGCCTTGATGGCGATCGCGCAATGGCGCGGCATGCTGCTGACGAGTCCGGTCTTGCGCTGGATCTCGATCGCGGCTGTCGCGGCCTACGCGGTGATTTTCGTAGCCCATGCATTTGGCGCGCCGACTTATGGCGTGCGTTTTCTGCAACAGACATTGTTGTCAGTGGGGCTTTGCGGATTCATCTCGAGCGGCATTGTCGGCTTCCGCGGTCGGCTGGGGAAATTGCTCGAACAGCCGGCTTTGCTGCGGATTGGCCAGCTGTCCTATGGGATTTATCTTTTTCACAATCTCGCGCCGCTGGTCGCCGGCAAGTTGATGCCGTTTCTGTGGAATGGTGCCTTTGAAAGCGGCATCCTGGCGCTGCTCAAAGTGAGCGTCTTCGCAGGCCTCACCTGGGGCATGGCCCTTGCCTCGTGGCACTGGATCGAGCTGCCGCTACAGGATCTGCGCACAAGGATGGGGAAGAGATAGGCGTTTTTTGGCAAAGGCACGCCACAGGCAAAGTCGGGCTTTGAGAAATCGCCCCGTCTTGATCCGCAGAGATGAGGAAGAAACGACAAGAGTGTCGTCGCTCCTTAAAAAAACATTCAATTTTCCGGACGAAAAATCTGCTTGTTTCAGCGAAACGCAAAGATGGGGAGGGCGCGGAGGAAGGCGCGGAGTTTTTATGGAAAAAGCCCGCTGTGAGAATCGGTGCCGCGAGGCCAGATGATCCGCGGCCGCGGGTAACAAAGAAACAAAGGGACAGATCTTTGAACCCCGACCTGCGCCGCCAATGGTTTTTGCCTTGGCGGCGCGGGAGGGATCTTCACTTCCAACTAGATGACGCGACGACCTTGGATCACGCGAAGCAGGACGATGATGATGGCGGCTACCAGTAGAATGTGAATGAATCCCCCCAATGTGACACTCGTCACCAAGCCGAGCAGCCAAAGTACAAACAGGACAATTGCAATAGTTACTAACATGGAATTGGTTCTTTCTGTGGATAATATGTGTGATGCTATATGTATGGACTACTTGATGGCGGGGCATGGTTCCAAGCCACTTGGGCTTGGAATCAGTCCCGTCATTTCTAGCCAAGTCGATGCTTTATCTTGTGGAGTCTTTAATGTGTCCGCCGACTGCGCCAACATCACCTCCGAAGCCCCTGACGGTACGACAGCTTGATCCGATCAAAGCCAAAAGCGCGGTGGTCAGAATAAGAATTGCGGTGCGTATTTTGGTTGTTTTCATGTTGTTGAATTGTGGATTCTCCACTCACCGACATTACCCTGGGGATTTTTTAATGCCATGGGGTGAAACCCTACCCGTGTTGAAGGTGGGCGCCTTAGGCATGCGCGATGCCCGTCGTGATGGCATAGCGGGTGAGGTTGGCGGTGTTGTGGATGCCGAGTTTTTCCATCAGATGTCCGCGATGTTTTTCGACCGTTTTGATACTGATGCCGAGTACCTCTGCGGTTTGTTTGTTGGAGCTACCTCCAGCAATGCACTGGAGCACCTCAATTTCACGAGAAGTTAGCTTTGACGTGTCTTGGTTGTTCACTGCCGAGCCATTGTGCCGAAGATGGCATTGGGCGGGAATTTCCGAAATGGCAGGGATGTACACATTGTACCCCTGATCAACCTTGCGGATCACCCGGCGCAGAGCATTCACGGAATGCTGTTTGGGCAGAAACCCCGCAGCACCGGCGTGGATGGCGTTTTTGGCATGCGCTTCATCGGAGTGTGCGGTGAGAGCAATGATTTTGGTTGCAGGTAGGAATTGGTGGATTCGGCGGATGGCTTCCAAGCCATTGCCCCTTGGCATCTCGATGTCCATCAATACCACATCGGGAGAAAGTTCGATGGCAAGTGCGAGTGCCTCGCGTCCATTTGAGGCTTCGCCGATCACCACCAGATCCGCCTCGCTCTCGAGCAGTCGACGGAGCCCTTCTCGAACGATCATGTGATCTTCGATCAGAAGAATATGGATTCGTTTCATGGGGGAATGACGGGTCATCCTGAATGAAAACAAGATCCATGAGTGCGGGGGAATGATAGACATCGTCACGGACGGTTCCCGCTGCTTTCAAACCCATTCCTTCGCTTCGGAAGGGGTTCTCATCCCTCCCGTTCCGTTGGGGGGTGATTGCGAACCAGGGTAGATTTATCAGGTAAGGCCTGATCTAAAAAGTGACCGCGGAACGGGAGGGATTCGAACCCTCGGTAACATTTCTGC
>Ga0208481_1000237_pt1 | contig 17346 bp, 13 predicted proteins | sample LakMenEpi02Jun10_FD_150662 | JGI IMG/M metagenome (GOLD analysis project Ga0208481, IMG submission 150662) | Freshwater microbial communities from Lake Mendota, WI - 02JUN2010 deep hole epilimnion (SPAdes) | ecosystem: Environmental > Aquatic > Freshwater > Lake > Epilimnion/Euphotic zone ... | reverse complement strand
GCTCGGGGCCGACGACCGGTTCGCCATCCGGCAAACGGTAGGTGCCGCGGTGGTTCACGCCTTGAATGTGGGAACCGGTGACCGCCAAATAAACGCTGCCGATTTCCACATCGGCGGCATCCTCGGCCTTGGCGAGCGCGTCGCGCAGGCAGGCGCGGGTCTGCGCGTAATCGAAGATCTCACCCTTGCGCACGCCGGCGCTTTTTGTTTCGCCGATGCCAAGGATCTTGATCGCACTGTCGGGCTTGACCTCGCCGACCACGAGGCAGGTCTTGCTGGTGCCAATTTCAATTCCGACATGAATTTTGCTGCGTCGAGCCATGGGTGTGCGGGCGAATGAAAGGTTTAGTTGCGGGTCGTGGCGGCGGTGGATTTTTTTTCATCCGCGCGATCGTTGGCCGCCGTTTCATCGATCACGACCGGGATCGCTTTTGGTGGCTTGGCTTCGCTGCGGATGGTGATGGGCGTGTTGTATTTGGGAATGAGGTTGATGCTATCAATCACATAGCCGCGGCTGCCAGCGTGAGCAAGCGCCGCACGCAGGTTCTCGATCTGGCGCCGTTGATCGCCAAGGCCAAAGACCGCAGTCGTGCCATCGCGCGTCACCAACTCGAGCGACCATTTGTTCGCTTGGCGGATGGAATCGATCCACTGCATGCCGTCGGCATCGACCTCGCAAATGGCCTTGATCAAGGCGAGCGCGCAACTCAGCTCAGGCTGCTCGATGCGCCGACCGGCGGCAGCGGGCTTGGCATCTTCCGTGGCTGGCAAATCGATCACCGGCAGGCGCAGTGTCGTATCGATCTGGCTTTCGGGGCATTGGTAGGCGATGCCATCCTGATCGACCAGCAGCCCGCCGGCTTTGCGCACTTCGTTGATGCCAGCCTCCTTGAAACGGATCCATGCCTTGGGCACGCGCGGCGTGACGCGCACGACGAGCGTATCGGGCATGTGCCGCTCGATTTTCGCATCAGTGATTTCCGGCAGTGCCTTGAGCTGCTCGGTGGCATTCGACACATCGACGTCGAAAAGGCTTGGGTTCGATGCCAAGTCGATGCCGATCACCGATGCGACGCGGAGCTCATCGATCACCGGATTTGCATTCAGATCGATCACCTGCAGGCGGAAGTCCGGATTGCGATAAAACGCGACCTGCATGCCGCGCCACACGCCCCAGCCGAGCGCGGCGAGAATCGCGACCACGCAGGCGAGCTTGGTGAGGCTGCCAAAAAACCCGAGGAAGCCGAGCCATGCGATGCGCGGGGTCATCACGCGGACTTGCAACACATTTTGTCGCGAGTGGCGTCGGCTTGCGGTGCTTTTGTTTTTCATGGCGGCGGTGCGTTTGGGTTTCAATCGATGGGCTACGATCTCAATGCCAGTGAAAGCTCGGCGATGCGTGCGCAAAGGTCGCCAAAGGAAATGCCGGTCGCGGCCGCGGCCTTGGGCAGCAAGCTCGTTTCGGTCATGCCCGGAATGGTGTTGGCCTCGAGCACGAATGGGCGGTTGCTCGCATCGAGCAGGACATCGACGCGCGAGTAAATTTCCACACCAAGCGAACGATGCGCAGCGAGCGCCGCTTCCTGCACCGCACGAGTGGTCGCCGCATCGAGGTCGGCCGGGCAAATGTATTGGCTGCCTTTTGCGCCGGAAAGCCACGGGTATTTGCTGGCCATGTCGTAGACGCCTTCGGGCGGAATAATGTGCACGACCGGCAGCGCTTGATCATCGACGATGCCAACGGTGAGCTCCATGCCATCGACGAATTCCTCAACGAGGATGTCATCGCCGTACTTCGCCGCATCGGCCATCGCCTTCGCGGCTTGATCCTGCGAACGCACGATGTTCACGCCGACGCTGGAGCCTTCGCGTGGCGGCTTGACGACGAATGGCGCGGCAAACGATGGCAGGCGCGGGCCTTGGGAAACATCGATGATTTCCGCGCGCGGGGTCGGCACGCCGGCGGCGATAAAGGCGGACTTCGCAAGGTTTTTGTCGAATGCCGTGCGACTGCTTTTCAAGCCCGCGCCGGTGTATGGCACACCCATCGCTTCGAGGGTTTCCTGCAATCGACCATCTTCGCCGAAGGTCCCGTGGATGACATTGAATGCCAGCCCAGTGCCCGCCGGAAGATCGATCGTGGTCGAGGTCACATCAACCGGTTCGGCATTCAGCCCGCGCTCACGCAGCGCCTTGAGCACCGCCGCGCCCGAGGCCAACGAGACCTGGCGCTCCGAACCCGGACCACCCATCAACACGGCAATTTTGATCGACTCCAAACTCATGATTGGTCTTTGAATTTTTGATTTAAAATTGGGCTTCATCGTCGCCGATGATTTTCACTTCGGTTTCAAGTTCGATGCCGCGTTCATTTCGCGCGGTGCTGCGAATCGAATCAATGAGCTGCAGCAAATCACTGGCGCTGGCGCCACCTTGGTTGACGATAAAATTGCCATGAACATCCGAGACCGCAGCCTTGCCGCGGTGGCTACCCTTGAGGCCGAGCGTGTCGATGAGCTTGCCGGCGGGCATCTCCTGCGGGTTCTTGAAAGTGCAGCCGGCGGAAGCCATTACCGGTTGGGATGACTTGCGCTTGTCGCGTGATTCGTCCCAGCGCGACTGGATGTTTTCCGGCGTGTCGGCTTCGCCAAAGAATACCGCCTGCAGGGCGAAATTGCGGCGCAGCTCGGGAACATTGCGGTAATGGGCGATCACATCATCACGCTCGCGCGTGCGGATCGTTCCATCCTCGTCGAGAAAGGTCACGCGGCGGACTTGATCAAATGTTTCGATGCCCATCGCGCCGGCATTCATGCGCAGCGCGCCGCCGACATTTCCTGGGATGCCTTCCATCCATTCAAAGCCGCCGATGCCCGCAGCCGCCGCGACGCTGGCAAGTTTCTTGAGCCGCACGCCGGCACCCGCCGTGATCTCGCCATTCGCGCCGACACTCACCTCAGAAAATGCTCCGCCGCTCGGATGGATCACCGCGCCGCGGATGCCGCCATCGCGCACCAGCAAGTTTGAGCCGCGGCCAACCACGCGCACCGGAATGCCACGCTCGCGGCAATAGCCCACCATCGCGGCCATGCTTTCGAAATCATGCGGCTCGAGCCAAAACTGCGCCGGACCGCCGACCAGCAAGGTCGTGTGACGGCCCATCGGCTCGTAAAGTTTTCCATCGATGCCACCGCTCGGCGCGAGCGCCTTGATTTCCTCGAGCGTCTTGAGGTCCCTCGAGATGCGCGTGCCGGCCTCGTGCACATTGCCGGCGCCGAGCGTGATGAGCAAATCGCCGGGCTGCAGGGCATTGCCCACCACATGATGCGCTTTGTCCAAGCGTGGCAAAAATTTCGCGGGCACCTTGCCATGACGCGCCATCGCATCGACGAGCGTCTGACCCGACACGCCCGGAATTGGCGTTTCGGAGGCGGCATAGACATCGCTGATGAAAACCAGATCGGCCGCCTGAAGGACTTTTCCGAAATCGTCGGCAAGCGCTTGCGTGCGGGTGTAGCGGTGCGGTTGGAAAAGCACGACGAGCCGTTTCGGATTGAGCGAGCGCGCGGTTTGAAGCGTGGCGGCAAGCTCCGACGGGTGATGCCCGTAATCATCGACGATGCGGAAATTTGCCGACAGGTAGCGTGTTTCGAATCGCCTTTTCGCGCCGGCAAATGCCGCCAGCGCGCGAGCGACCAGCGAGAACTCCGCACCACAAGCATCAGCCAAGGCGATCGCCGCCAACGCGTTGAGGACATTGTGACGCCCAGGAATGCCGAGCTCGATATCGCCGAGCACCTTGCCGCGCTTGGTCACGGTGAAGGCCGATGAGCCACGCAAGTCGCGCACATCGCTCGCCGTGAAATCCGCATCGGCCCAGCCGTAAGAAATCGTGTTAGAGCGCTTGCTGCAAAGGTCGCACGCGACAGGATCCTCAGCGCAATAGACCAAAGAGCCGCGAGTCTGATCCGCCATTTTCGTGAACACCTCGCGGATGTGATCGAGGTCGCGATAGAAATCCAAATGCTCGGCCTCGATGTTGAGAATCACCGCGTGCTCGGGCCGATAGATCGCGAGCGTGCCGTCGCTTTCATCGCCCTCGGCGACCATGTATTCCCCGTCTTGCGACCACTTGGCATTGCTGCCGAGAATCGGGATTTCCGCGCCGACATAATGGCTCGGTTGCAGGCCCGCTTCGCGCAGAACATGGGCGGTCATCGATGAGGTGGTCGTCTTGCCATGAGTCCCCGAGACCAACACTCCCTTGCGAGTGTGCAAAATCGCCGCAAGGCATTCGGCGCGGCGCAGCAAGGGGATGCCAGCGGCACTAGCGGCGGCGTAAGATGGATTTTCCGGGCGGATCGCCGAGGAATAAACCACCAAGTCCGCGTCCTTCACTGCTTCTGCCGTGTGCGGCGATGAAAACATCAAACCCTCGCGCTGCATGCGCTCGGTTTCCGCCGTGGTCACGCGATCGGATCCACTCACGCGATGACCCATGCCCATGAGCAACAAAGCCAGACCGCTCATGCCGGATCCCGCGACACCGATCAGGTGCACGCGCAGCGGCGGCGAGGGGTCCATCAGGCGTTGGCTCAGTTCGTTCATGGATTTGAAAAAGTGGCCTCGATCGCCGCGCAAACCCGCTCGGCGGCATCGGGAATGGCAAGCGAACGCGCGGCGGCAGCCATGCGTTCGGATGCGGCGGGGTCATTCAAAATCGAAAGTGCCAGCGCGGCGAGTTTTCCTTCGTCAAGATCGCGCTCTTGCACGAGTTTGGAAGCACCCGCGCGCTCGAAGACCTCGGCATTGCGCGTCTGGTGGTCGTCGGCCGCATAGGGAAAAGGCACGAGGATCGATGGCAGCCCAGCAATGGAAATTTCCGTAAGACTCGAGGCACCCGAGCGGGAAATGATCAGATCGGCCACGGCATAGGCGGCGGCCATGCGGTCGCAAAACCCCAGCACTCGATGATTCGCGCGCGCGCCGGCAATCTGCGAAACGCGATCGAAATCAGGCGCGCCAGCAATGTGCAGGACCTGGATGCCATCGGGAAACTTCGCCACCGCGCCGGCGCAAAGTTCATTCAAACGCCGCGCGCCTTGGCTGCCGCCAGTCACCAAAATCGTCGTTTTTTCTGGATCCAATCCAAAGAGCGCCGCCGCCTCACCACGCGTGGGCCGCGACTTGATCTCCGGCCGCACTGGCGTGCCGGTGAGCACGGTAGCCCGACCGCCGAAGAAACTTTTGGCCGCATCGAGACCGAGAAACACCTGCGTGCAAAAACGGCTGGTGAGGACATTGGCTCGACCAGGACGCGCGTTGGAGTCATGCACAAAAGTTTTGAGACCCAGCTTGTGGCCGGCATACACCGGCGGCAACGAGGTGAAGCCACCCATGCCCAGCACCGCATCGGCACCGAATCCGCGCAAAATCCCCCGGCAGCGGCGGATCGAACCCCAAAGTTTCCACACAAATGGCAACATCCGCAGCGAAAAAGTCGCAGGTTTGGCCACCGCCGGCACCGTCTCGAAGCTCAAATGCGGGTACTTCGCCGAGGCCTCGGCATCGACCTTTTTTTCGGAAATCAAAAGCCGCACCTCATGCCCCCGCGCGCGCATCGCCTCGGCCACGGCGATGCCGGGAAACAAATGGCCACCCGTGCCACCGCAGGCGATCAGGACTTTGAGGGACTTGGACACAGAAAAAAATGCGTAAAAAACCGTGAAAATCCCGATCCGGACGGCTCGGAGTTTTCTTCCCCGCTTCCTAAACACTTCTTGATAATACGGCAATGCTCAAAAACGGCGGGACGCCGAAAATTTTGGCATCATGGCTGAAACACCCGCCGCGCCTATCGCATCACATGCTCGAGCATGGCGCTTTGGAGGGCGCAGTAAAATTGCGAGCGCATGAAGGCACCGCGTTTTTCGAGGGGCAGCTTTTCGAAGTCGATGCCATCGCTCGGGCCAAAATGATAACGGGCCTCGAGCGCCATGCGAGCTTGATTCAGCGCGCCATACCACCGCTGCGCCTCGCGGGGAATGACCCATAAAGGCCCCACCCCGCCGGATGCCTCGCTGCGCGCGGTTTCAATAGCCATTTTCACAAACGCCAACTCGGCTTCGAAGCCTTCCTCAAGCTCGGGCACCACCCACTCACTCCAATCGGCCGCTATTTCCCGATCGTCAATCGCGTCGGCCAACCTTGTGGCAAGCCCGCGATCGCAAGACGCCGCGTCCTTCACCACCATGTCGAGCAAATGCCAATCAGCCTCGCCCTCCGCATCGATCCGCAGACCGCCCATGATCGTTGGAGAAATTTTCATGCCGATTTCTCGATCGTCGCCTTCAACTGATGCGCCTGCAATTGCTGGGCATGCATCTCGGCACGCTCGCGCCGGCCGGTCCACACGACCGAGCGTCCCAGCTGGTGAACCTCCATCATGAGCTTCGACGCGCGCTTCTCGTCGTAGCCGAAAATTTTCATCAGCACCATGGTCACATAGCCCATGAGGTTTACCGGATCGTCATGCACGATGACATTCCACGGCACATCAAGCTCGGTGCTTTGGCGCGTCAATGTGAGTGTGTCGGAATCCGCCATTGGCTCAGGCTTCGGTGTTGGCAAGCGCGGGGGCCTCGATCCATTTTCCGTGTTCGCGGATGAGGTCGATAAGGCGCTCGACCGCTTCATTTTCGGGGATATTGAACTTCACCGGCGTCTTGCCGACATAGAGGTTGATCTTGCCCGGTGCGCCGCCGACATAGCCGAAATCGGCATCAGCCATTTCGCCGGGGCCGTTGACGATGCAACCCATCACCGCGATGCGCACTCCCTTGAGGTGGCCAGTGGCCGCGCGGATTTTTTGAGTGGTCGATTGGAGGTTGAAGAGTGTGCGTCCGCAGCTCGGGCACGCGACATAATCGGTCTTGAAAATGCGGGTGCCGGCGGCCTGCAGGATGTTGTAGGCGAGGCGCATCGATTGACCCGGCGCAGTCTCGCCGCGGATCAGCACCGCATCGCCGATGCCATCGCAAAGGAGCGATCCGATGTTGCGTGCGGCAGGCAAAAGTGCGTGCAGGAAATCGCTATTTTCCGTCGGTACTTGCAACACATCCTTGAGCAGGATCGGATGCCGGACCTCCACTTTCGATACCAACAGACGGAAGGCTGGGATGACCTCCATACCAGTGCCATCTGCCACCGTCACGAGACTGGGCTCGGGCCTGGCATTCACCGCCGCAACCGCCGCGTCATCGGTCGGATCGATTTCCACAACGCCGGATTTTTCGACAATGATCTCCGGTTTGTAATCTCCCATCGAGGAAATCTTATGGGCCAAAGCATTCCATTTTTCCTGCGTTGTGAACACACGGACCGTGTGACCTGCCCCGAGCTCGTGACCCATGATCCTCACCGCTGAACTACTACGCCTATCGTAGTTAAAAGGATCGTAGGAAGGAGTGAAATCTTTTGGGGTGGTAATGGTAGTGGCTGGGACTTGCAGTCCCAGTCCGTCTTTGGGGCTTGCAGTCCCAAAGATGCTGCCGGTCCAGATGTCAGAGGCTCTTCCTTTGGTAGGATTGTTCAAAACATAACGCACTTGATGCTTCAAATCCTCCCCGTCCCTCACAATGTGATCGTAGTACTCTTCCTGCCAAAAAGTGCCATTTTTACCGAGGATCCGGTTCGCCTCTTTGGCCGTATTCATCTTCCATGATTGCACAATCTTCTCCAATTCGTGCCCCTCGCGAGGCGCAAGCACAGCATGCACATGGTTGGGCATCACGGACCATGCGAGCAGGTCATAGCGATCGCCATCGAAAAATTTAAGAGCGTCGCAGACGGCTTGGGCGATGTTTGGGTCCGAAAGCGGATGCGGCCCCTCCGCCGCATGCAGCGCAGGCTCGATGATGGTTTCAGTTAGGAGTTCCAACTCGGCGCGAATCGGTAGCAATTCGCGAGTAGCATCACGTGACCCGGCGGATTTCATCACCATTGCCACGCGCTCCAACAAGATTTCTCGCTTGCATCTGTATTCTTCAAGAACTGATGAGGGGAGCGAATCTTTGGCACGAAAAGTTACAGCATATGTAGCACCCGAAATGCGCCAATGCGGGAGGTGCGTGGAGGTACGTTTTTTTAACTGCGACCAATCAGGACGTATGGTCTGGGCAAGCTGGTTGAGGTCGGGACAGGATGTCCCGACGACGGACTGGGACTGCAAGTCCCAGCCACATTTTGCGTTAAACGGCTCCACCAGCGCCCTTGCCACAGGGATCTCATGTACAGCGTCCTCCGTGAGCGAGACTCGGACGGTGTCGCCGATGCCGTCGGCGAGCAGTGAACCGATGCCGATGGCACTCTTGATGCGGCCATCCTCTCCGTCGCCGGCCTCAGTCACGCCGAGGTGGATCGGGTAGTTCCAATCGGCCCCTTCGGCATCGAGCCTTGCAACGAGCAGGCGGTAGGCCTCGATCATCACCTTCGGGTTGGAGGCCTTCATGGAAAATACCAAATCATGGTAATCGTGATCACGCGCGATGCGGGCGAACTCCAGCGCGCTTTCCACCATGCCGAGCGGTGTGTCGCCGTAGCGGTTCATGATGCGATCCGAGAGCGACCCGTGGTTGGTGCCGATGCGCATCACCCGACCACGATCCTTGCAAAACTCCACCAGCGGCGAAAATTCCTCGCGAATGCGTTCGAGTTCCTCCTCGTACTGCGCGTCGGTGTACTCGCGGATTTCGAACTTCTTCTTGTCGGCGTAATTTCCCGGGTTCACGCGGATTTTCTCGACCCACTTGGCGGCTTCGAGCGCGGCATCCGGCTTGAAGTGAATGTCGGCCACCAGCGGCACTTCGCAACCGGCGGCGCGGACTTCGCGTGCGATGTTTTCGAGGTTGGCGGCGTAGATCCGCGTCTGGGCGGTGATCCGCACAATTTCGCAGCCAGCCTCGGCGAGTGCGAGCACCTCGGCGACGCAGGCGGGCGTGTCGCGGGTGTCGGAGGTGATCATCGACTGCACGCGGATCGGATTCAGGCCACCGAGGCCGACATTTCCGACCTTCACCTCGCGGGTCAAACGGCGTTGATAATGGAGCAGGTCCGGGCAGTAGCTCAGGGGCGCGGGTGGATTCATTGCTGGGGCAGCTATAAGCCAGAAATCCGCCTTCGGCAACGCCGCCTTGCAGTAGTTCCGAACCGCCCCCCAATCCTGCCGCCGCATTGACACGCACGACGGCCGCCGCCATCGTCCGCGCATGCCGCCCGCATCGTCGCAACCATCCTCAAGCGGGAAGGTGCCGGCATTCACGATCGCCGCTTGCGGTCTCGCGCTGATGGCAATCGCGCAACTGCTCGTCGCCGGCATGGCCTTGGCAACGCGCTTTGAGGAATCGCAAAAGGTCAAAATCGTCGAAAAGACCGTGGCCAAGCCGGTGATCGTGCGAGTGCCCGATGCCACGCTGGCCAAGCCGCCAAGCACAGCGGTCGCGCAGGCGCCAATTACTCCACCGCCCGCGCGGCCGATTGCGCCGGAGACTCCACGCCGACCCGACCCCACCCCCTTGCGCGAGCCTGAAATCGCCGATCCGCGCGCCGAAAAACTTTTTCGCGAGGCACGCGAGGCACGCGTCGCCGGCGACATGGGCAAGGCCATCGTCAAGCTCGAGGAGGCCGCCAGCCAATCCCCCGAAAGCCCAAACATCCGCTACGAACTCGGCCTCGTTCACGAACAAATGGGGGTCTACGACATCGCGACCTCGAATTACCAAAAGATCTTCGAAATGGGCATTTCCCAAGCGGGAAAATACTACGATCTCGCCGCTAGAAAATTGCGTGACGGCTTCGACAAGCCCGATGCCATGCTCGGCAAACTCTCGCTCGGCCGCGTGCGGATTTTCAAAAACTCGAACTACGAAGATGGCGAGCAAGTCATCCTCACCATCCCGGTGCAAAAGGCCCCCACCGAGGAAATCGACATCGCCGAGCTCGCGGTCTCGGTCGTGTTTTTCAATCGCAACAGCAAGGGCGACATCGTCCAACTCGAGGACAACTCATGGGTCAACCAAGTCTGGACTACCCTGCCCTTCGATTGGGTTGGCAGCGAAGAATCGCTGCGCATGATTTACACCATCCCCAAGTCCGGCAATGGGGTTGATCCGCTCTTTGGTTCCGTGAGCTACTACGGCCAGACCGTTTCGCTTATCTACAAAGGCGAAACCATGGCCGTGCAGGCCTGGCCGAGCGACCTCTACGCGCGCATGCCGCGGGGCAGCGATGGCGGATCCATGCAGCCGGAATTACAAGACTCCCTGCCGCCCGATTTCAACCCCGATGCCCCCCTGCTGCCCCTACTTCCGGAAAATTGAGACGATAAGCAACCCCACCCTTTACAAGGCGCGCATTCCCTGCCAAACCCCGCCCAATTTAGCCGGCACCGCAAGGCCACCCACACGTACCCACCATGCCCAAAGACACCTCGATCCGCAAAATTCTCGTCATCGGCTCCGGCCCGATCGTCATCGGCCAAGGCTGTGAGTTCGACTACTCCGGCGTTCAAGCTTGCAAGGCGCTCAAAGAAGAGGGCTACGAAGTCATTTTGGTAAACTCCAATCCAGCAACGATCATGACCGATCCGGAGTTTGCGCACCGCACTTACATCGAGCCAATCACTCCCGAGGTCGTCGAAAAAATCATCATCCGCGAGAAGCCCGATGCCTTGCTGCCGACTCTCGGCGGCCAGACCGCGCTCAACACCTCGATGTCGCTCTTCAAGTCCGGCGCGCTCGACAAACACCGCGTGCGCATGATTGGAGCGAATGCCGACGCGATCGACAAGGGCGAGGATCGCCAGCGTTTCAAGGAAGCGATGCTCAAGATTGGCCTCGACCTGCCGCTTTCGGGCACCGCCCACACGATGGAAGAAGCGCGCAAGGTGGCTGAGGAAATCGGCCGCTTCCCGCTGATCATCCGCCCGGCCTTCACGCTTGGCGGCCAAGGCGGCGGCATCGCTTACAACCGCGAGGAGTTTGAGGAAATCATCACCCGCGGCCTCGACCTCTCACCGGTTTCCGAAGTCCTCATCGAGGAATCGCTGCTCGGTTGGAAGGAATTCGAAATGGAGGTCATGCGCGACCGCAAGGACAACTGCGTGGTGATCTGCTCGATCGAAAACCTCGATCCGATGGGAGTGCACACCGGCGACTCGATCACGGTCGCGCCGATCCAAACACTCACCGATCGCGAGTATCAAATCATGCGCGACGCGTCGTTTGCAGTCATCCGCGAGATTGGCGTCGAGACCGGCGGCTCAAACATCCAGTTTGCGACCGACCCGAAGACCGGCCGCATGATCGTCATCGAGATGAACCCGCGCGTTTCACGCTCGTCGGCGCTCGCCTCGAAGGCCACCGGATTCCCGATCGCAAAAATCGCTGCGAAGCTTGCTGTCGGCTACACGCTCGACGAACTGCCCAACGACATCACGCGCGAAACGCCCGCGTCGTTCGAGCCAACCATCGATTATGTGGTCACCAAGATCCCGCGTTTCACTTTCGAAAAATTCCCAACCGCCAACCCGGTGCTCACGACCTCGATGAAGTCAGTTGGCGAAGCGATGGCCATTGGCCGCACCTTCAAGGAAAGCATGCAGAAGTGCCTGCGCTCGCTGGAAACCGGTCGCTGGGGCTTTGGCTTCGACAGCAAGGAGCCACAAAACGCAACGAAGGAGGAAATCACCCGCAAGCTGCAAATCCCGAATGCCGAGCGCATCTTCTGGTTGCAAACGGCCTTCGTGAACGGCTGGACAATCGAAGAAGTCCACGCCGCCAGTGCCATCGACACGTGGTTCCTCCAGCACCTCAAGGAAATCGCCGATGAGGGCAAATCTCTGGCAGCGACCGACCTGCGCCGCGCGAAGAAACTCGGCTTTTCCGACCGCCAAATCGCGAAGTCGCGCGGCATCCACGAAGATGAAATCCGCGCCGAACGCAAAAAGGCCGGCATTATTCCAACCTACCGCCTCGTCGACACCTGCGCCGCGGAATTTGAAGCCTTCACGCCGTATTTCTACTCAACCTACGGCGACGAAAACGAAGCGCGCGAAACCGAGAAGAAAAAGATCATCATCCTCGGCGGTGGACCCAACCGCATTGGCCAAGGCATCGAGTTCGATTACTGCTGCGTTCACGCTGCCTTCGCGGTGAAGGAGCTCGGCTACGAGGCGATCATGGTCAACTCGAACCCCGAGACGGTTTCCACCGACTACGATACTTCCGACAAGTTGTTCTTCGAACCGCTGACGCTCGAAGACGCGCTCAACATTTGCGACCAGGAAAAACCCTTCGGCGTGATCGTGCAGTTTGGCGGCCAAACGCCGCTGAACCTCGCCGCCGATCTCGAACGCCACGGCGTGCCAATCATCGGCACTTCGCCGAAGTCGATCGAACTCGCCGAAGACCGCAAATTTTTCTCCGCCCTGCTCGACAAGCTCAAGCTCAAGCAAGCCGACGCCGGTACCGCCACCAACGAGACCGAGGCTCTCACCATCGCCAACCGCATCGGCTATCCGGTGCTCGTCCGCCCCTCCTTCGTGCTCGGCGGCCGCGCAATGATGATCGTTTATTCGGACGACGAACTCTCCCGCTACATGCGCGAAGCGGTCACCGCCTCGCCCGAGCGCCCGGTGCTTGTCGACCGCTTCCTCGACAACGCGACCGAAGTCGATGTCGATTGCATCAGCGATGGCGAGACCTCGGTCGTCGGCGCGATCATGGAACACATCGAGCAGGCCGGCATCCACTCGGGCGACTCGGCCTGCGTGATCCCCTCGTTTTCGCTTAGCGATTCGATCAAGGCGGAAATCGTCCGCGCCGCCAAGGACCTCGCGCACGAGTTGAAGGTCATCGGTCTGATGAACATCCAGTTCGCAGTGAAGGACGAACAACTCTATGTCATCGAGGTGAACCCACGCGCCTCGCGCACCGTGCCATTTGTTTCGAAAGCAACTGGTATCTCGCTCGCGAAACTCGCCGCCAAGGTGATGCTAGGCTACAAGCTCAAGGATCTCGGCTACACCGAAACGATCGTGCCACCGCATTTTTCGGTGAAGGAAGCGGTCTTCCCATGGAACCGCTTCCCCGGCATCGACATCGTGCTCGGCCCAGAAATGAAATCCACCGGCGAGGTGATGGGCATCGACCGCGATTGGGGCATGGCCTACGCCAAGTCGCAGATCTCCGCCTTCAACCCGCTGCCGACCTCCGGTAATGTCTTCCTCTCGGTCTCCGATCGCGACAAGGACCGCGCCGTCGCCGTCGCACGCGACCTCGCCTCGCTTGGCTTCACGATTTACTCGACTGGCGGCACGCACACGCGCCTCAGCGCCGAAGGCATCCCATCAAACCGCCTCTTCAAGCTCGCCGAACAAGCGCGCCCGAATGTCATCGACATGATGAAAAACCGCGAGATCCACTTCGTCATCAACACGCCAAGCGGCCACGAAGCCCGCGCCGACGAGGTCCAGATCCGCGCCACCGCCATCGCGCAGAAGATTTCCCACGCGACCAATCTCGCCGCCGCCGAAGCCTCGGTGAAGGCGATCCGCTCACTCAAGGAAAAGGAACTCACGGTGCAAAGCATCCAAGAGTACCACGCGTGAACGGCGGCATACGGACTTGTGCGATTCCATCCGGGCTGATGTCCATCCGCACATCTTGACCATCTCTGCAATTACGGGAATAACCCACAATACCCCTCATCAATCTGTGGTTTGGAGGGCCAATGGCAGGAACATGTTTCGACATGATCCGACTTCTCTCGTTTTTTTGCATGTCATTGGCATCACTGGTCCTTGTTTCGCACGCTTGCCGCAATCCGAATAACAACCACCCGCCATACGCAACAACAGGCATCTATCCGGTGATTCTCGACGCCAACAAACAGGAGGAGGAAACAACCCGTGAAGTCTGGCGCAATTTGCTCAACTCACTGGCTCATACAAGACAGAGCCTTGAGGCAAATGATGAGGAGGCGCGTCAAAACCTGATGACGATCTTTGGCACCAACAACGAGGCGTGTCGCCTCGCGGTACTTGAACGCATCCGCATGATGGATGAAAGAGTCAGCAAGCAAAAGTATACGATACGACTTTTCTCAGGAACCCCGACAAATTTCTCGGGCTATTTCTCCATGGCGGCATACACAAACCACGGCAGCGATGCCGTCATCCACCTCAACCGCTCGCAAATCAATGGCGGATTTCTGACCAAAGGCTTGCTTGCCCACGAGCTCAGCCACAATGCGGCAGCCACGAGGGACTACGGCTATATCGAACAATCGTATTATCGCAACAGCCGGGGCGAACAGGTCCCAAGGCTCAACTATGTGATCAACGAAAAAAACATGCCGGTCGATTTCTCCAAACGAGTGCGCAATGCCGACAACTACTCGCTTCTTATCCAGCAGTATTGAACTGCCGAATTTTCTTTCGCCCTAACGGAAATCTGACAATTTAGCTATTGCTCAACAAAGCAATACCATCATGAAAAAAACCATCATCGCACTCGCCTCGCTCGCCATCGGATCCGCCGCCTTCGCCGGCAACACCTATCAGGCCACCGGCCCGGTGGTGGAAGTGACCGACACGAAAATCGTCGTCCAAAAGGACAAGGAAAAGTGGGAAATCGCCCGCACCGCGCAGACCAAAACCAATGGCACTCCGAAGGTCGGCGACAAGGTCACGGTTTACTACACGATGACTGCTTCGTCGATCGAGGTGAAGCCCGACAAGGCCGAGGCCACCGAAAAGGAAGCGCCGGCCAAGAAATGATCTGACCACAAGGCCTCACGAATCGTTTGCCATGAGGGGCGGAGTTGTTATGCTCTGCGGCCCGGCTCAATCCGCCGGCCAAAGCAATGAATCCTCCTCATGTGGCAATCGTGGGCGCGACAGGTGCCGTCGGCGTTGAAATGCTCCTGTGTCTTGAACAGCGGAATTTCCCGCTGGGTAAGCTCAAACTTCTCGCATCAGCACGCTCGGCGGGAAAACGAATGAGCTTTCGCGGCCAGGAAATCGTCGTCGAGGAACTGACCCACGAATCATTCAACGATGTCGATATCGCGCTCTTCAGCGCAGGCGGCGGAATTTCGAAAGAATTCGGCCCCTCAGCCGCAGCAGCGGGCGCGGTGGTGATCGACAACTCATCCGCCTTCCGCATGGACCCAGGTGTCCCGCTAGTGGTTCCGGAAATCAACCCCGCCGCCGCCAAAAACCGCCCGCGCAACATCATCGCCAATCCGAACTGCACGACAATCATTTCGCTGATGGCGCTCGCGCCGCTGCACGAAGCTTTCGGGCTCGAGTCGATCATAGCTTCGAGCTACCAAGCGGTGTCGGGCTCCGGCGCTCAAGGGATCATCGAGCTCGAGGAACAGGTCAAAGCGATCGCCAGCGGCCAACCATTCACTCCGAAAGTTTATCCACGCCAGATCGCTTTCAATGTGATCCCGCAGGTCGATGCGTTCACCGACAACGGCTACACGAAGGAAGAACTCAAGATGCTGCACGAAGGTCGAAAAATCATGGATCTTCCTGAGCTCAAAGTTTCCTGCACCTGCGTGCGCGTGCCGGTCTACCGCTCACACTCGGTTTCGATCACCGCAAGCTTCAAGCGCCCGGTCGATGTACAAGCCGCACGCGCCGCCTTCGCCGGCAAGCCCGGCATCAAGGTGGTCGACGATCCTGCCAACAAGCTCTTCCCCGTGCCGCTCGACACGACCGGCAAGGACGATTGCCTCGTTGGCCGCATTCGCAAAAACATCGTTTGCGACAATGCCCTCGACCTCTGGGTCGTCGGTGACCAAGTCCGCAAAGGCGCCGCTCTCAATGCCGTGCAAATCGCGGAAATCCTCTGAGGAGAAATCGCGGCACGCACGGGCGGTCGAAGATCATCACCACCATCCAAGATCCACCACCTTCGATCATGTATCTCAAAACCTACCTCGCGGCACGCGCGGCAAAAGTTGATGCAGCGATGGACCAATTCCTGCCGAAGGCGAAGGAACGCCCAACAACGATCCACGAGGCCATGCGCTATGCGGTATTTGCCGGCGGTAAACGCCTGCGTCCGGTGCTTTGCCTCGCCGCCGCCGAGGCCTGTGGTGGGAAAATTTCAAAAGCCCTCGCGCCCGCCTGCGCGGTCGAGTTGATGCATACCTACTCGCTCGTCCACGATGACCTGCCAGCGATGGACGATGACGACCTGCGCCGTGGCCGCCCGACCTGCCACAAGGTCTACGGCGAAGGCATGGCCGTGCTTTGCGGCGATGCATTGCTCACCGAAGCCTTCATCGTGCTCACGCAAACACCCGCGACGAAACGCTACGGCGCACGCGAATATGTCGCCGAACTCGCAGGCTGTGGTGGCAGCAAACAGCTCATCGGCGGCCAAGTGATGGACCTCGAAGGCGAATCCAAAAAACTCGGCAAGCGCGAACTCGTGCGCATCCACGAAGCAAAGACCGCTGCCCTGCTCACCACATCGCTACGCCTCGGCGCCATGACTGCCAACGCGAGCCCGGCAAAGCTCAAGGCGCTCACCAGCTTTGGCTACAACCTCGGCCTCGCGTTTCAAGTGATCGACGACATTCTCGATGTCACCCAAAGCACCGAAGTCCTAGGCAAAACCGCCGGCAAGGATCAGGCTGTCGAAAAAACCACCTACCCCTCAGTCATCGGCCTCAGCGCCTCCCGTAAAGAAGCGGCCAAGCTCACCAAAGCCGCGATGGAAGCACTCAAACCTCTCGGCAATAAAGCCTCGAGGCTTCAAGAAATCGCAACCCATATGCTCGAACGCGAGTATTGAAATTGGAGAAAAATTCCAGACTTCAAGTTCAGCTGAATACTGAAAAATTGAAACTTCTTCCCTGTTTACGCGATGAGCGATTTGAGCCTGCTGCAAACCTCTTCGACATTCGCGCGGGAGTTGAATGCCGAGATGCGGAAATAACCTTCGCCAGCCGAACCAAAACCAGAGCCTGGGGTTATGACGACTTGAGCTTCGTTAAGCATTTTGTCGAACATGTCCCATGAGCTGAGGCCCTTCGGACAACCCACCCAGACATAGGGCGCATTCACCCCACCAAAGACCGGAAGGCCTGCGGCGCTAGCTGCTTCGCGAAGGAGTTTGGCATTGCCCATGTAGTGCTCGATGAGAGCGGCAACCTGCTTTTTGCCATCTTCGGAAAAGACTGCGGCGGCGGCCTTTTGCACCGGGTAGCTGGCGCCATTGAACTTCGTGCTATGGCGGCGGCTCCAAAGTTGGTGCAGCGGCACGCGGC
>Ga0208481_1000233_pt1 | contig 17440 bp, 15 predicted proteins | sample LakMenEpi02Jun10_FD_150662 | JGI IMG/M metagenome (GOLD analysis project Ga0208481, IMG submission 150662) | Freshwater microbial communities from Lake Mendota, WI - 02JUN2010 deep hole epilimnion (SPAdes) | ecosystem: Environmental > Aquatic > Freshwater > Lake > Epilimnion/Euphotic zone ... | reverse complement strand
ATTATATTCTTTGGCAACGGCCTCAGCAGTTAGCCCCATACTTAAATAATAATCTGGATCGTTTTTTGCAATCTCATAAGAAGGCACTGTTTTCCAACCAGCTGTTGGTACCAAACTCATACTTTCTGTTCCGCCTGCAATGATACAATCCGCCATACCTGATCTTATTTTTGCGGTAGCCATGGCAATACTTTCAAGTCCACTCGCACAGTATCTATTAATGGTAATACCTGCAACATCAACACCAAGTGCGCGTGCAGAAATCATACGGCCAAACTGCAAACCCTGCTCTGCCTCAGGCACTGCGTTGCCTACGATAACGTCATCTACACGTGCTGCTGGAAGTGCAGGCACTGTTGCCATCAACCCCTGAATGAGTTGAACGGCTAAATCATCGGGTCTAAAAAAACGAAACCCGCCTCTTTTACTTTTTGTTACGGCTGTTCTAAATCCGGCTACAATGTAAGCTTCTTGCATAGCTAAGTATTTACCCCTCAAATGTAGTGATTTTTTATAAAAAGTTGTTTATGCAACTAAATTCTTCTTTGCGTCTACAAACCTATCTTTGCCGGGCTATGATGTACCGACTGCTAAGAACCGTTTTATTTTACTTCCCCCCAGAAGCCGTCCATTATTTTTCTATGAATTGGCTGAAGCGTTTATGCAGTATTGCTTGGATCAAAAACTGGCTCACGCAAAGCTTTGGCGTATCCAATCCAACCCTTACAAAAACAGTATTTGGACTTTCCTTTAGCAACCCCGTTGGGCTAGGGGCAGGATTTGATAAAAATGCCCTTTACTTACACGAATTAGAAGTACTTGGTTTTGGCGCCGTAGAAATAGGAACCGTTACCCCGCTTGCACAAGATGGTAACCCAAAACCACGCTTATTTAGACTCCCAAAAGATAGAGCCCTTATTAACAGAATGGGCTTTAACAATGATGGGGCTGATGCTATTGCTGCGCGCGTTGCAGCATGGCGTTCACAAAATCCAAATAGTAAACTTATTGTGGGTGGTAATATTGGAAAAAATAAAATCACCGCCAACGAAGATGCTTGGAAAGATTACCAGATTTGTTTTGAAAAATTATTTGATGTGGTGGATTATTTTGTGGTGAATGTAAGTTCACCCAATACACCTGGGCTTCGCGCACTACAAGACAAAGATGCACTACACGAGATTTTGTCAAATTTGCAAAAAATAAATGCGACAAAAAGTTCGCCAAAACCTATCCTATTAAAAATTGCGCCCGATTTAACCGACGCACAACTTGATGATATCATTGCACTCAGCACCGAGTTACAACTCGATGGACTAGTTGCAACCAACACCACCATTGATAGACGTGGGCTCTATACCAATGAAAAAACAATTGAAGCCATGGGTATGGGTGGGTTATCTGGAAAGCCATTAACCAATAGATCCACCGATGTGGTGCGCTACCTTGCAAAGGGATTAAACGGACAAATTCCGATCATCGCAAGTGGCGGTATATTTACAGCAGAAGATGCTAAGGGTAAATTAAATGCGGGGGCTACACTTATTCAAGTATGGACTGGATTTGTGTATGAAGGGCCGGCTATTGTAAAAAATATTTGTTCAAAATTATAAGGTACGCACATGGATTATTTATTGACGTCAGAGAGTTTGATTAGTTTTTTAGTGCTGGTTGTTTTAGAGATTGTGCTTGGTATAGATAATGTCATTTTTGTAAGCATTATCATGAACCGCTTGCCCAAAGAAAAACAAAAAAGAGCGAGACTCATTTGGATGGTAATGGGCATGTCAACACGATGTGCCTTGTTGTTTGGATTAAGCTGGCTACTTGCTCAAAAAGGCATTACAGTGCTTCGTTTATTTGGCAATGATTTAGATATTGCTAGTATTGTAATGTTAGCCGGCGGTTTATTTTTACTCTATAAAACAGTCAAAGAAATTCATCAGAAACTAGAAGGTGAAGCAGACGCCGAAGCAGGTATCGCAAATAAACCGCTTGGATTTTCTACTGCTATATTTCAAATCATTTTAATTGATATGGTATTTAGTTTTGATAGTATCATTACTGCTGGTGGTACAGCAAAGCATATCGAAATCATGATTGCTGCAGTTATCATTGCCATGATTGTAATGTTTTTATTTAGTACCCATATTTCAAACTTCATTCATAAACACCCTACCTTAAAAATGTTAGCCCTTTCGTTTTTAGTAATGATTGGACTTGTATTAATCGTAGAAGGTTGGGATCCAAAAAATGCACACGAAATGCATTTGAAAAACTACGTATACTTTGCGATGGCATTTTCTTTTACTGTTGAAATGCTCAATATGCGCTTACGCAAAAAATATGTCAAGCCTGTTAGCTTAAGAGAGCCGCAAATAAAAAATGAAGATTAGGTAGTAAACTAAAACGAACAATCATTCGTAAGGTTTTTGAAAAAGATACGGACAAAAAAAGGTCTCACTTTTGGTGAGACCTTAATATAAGCAAGCAATCGAAAAGAGACGTTTTTTGAAAAATGGGGCGTTAAAGCCTCATTTTGAATGTCAATACTACACAATTTTTAGAAATTAACAAGTTTTTTTGACTTTTTTTAGGTGGGTGCACCAGCCAAAAAACAACTTACTACTCTATAAAAAATAGTCGTTTAAGCGCGGCCATACTGGCCGCGCTTAAACCCTCAAAATTTTCCAGCTCATCAAATTTTGCAAAAGCTCCATTTTGTTGCCGCCACCGCACCAGTGTCTGCGCCACAACTGGCTGTAAACCAGCTTTTTGTACCAATTGCAGCACAGATGCTTGGTTAAAATTGGCCTTTGGTACGCGCCCCTCATCTAGGCGCAAATAAGAACCAAGGGCCCTCAGCAGTGTATCTTTTACGCCGTACACCAGTAAAAGGTCTTGGACTTTTACAAAACCACCCTGTTTTTCCCGAAATCCAACAATTCGGGCCGCTAAAACGGGGCCAATGCCCTTAAGCGCCTCAAATTCACTTACGGATGCGGTATTAATATCTATAGGAGCGGCCGTTGCGTAGCTAGTTGCCAAGGCAGTTCCCCAGGTCTTAGATTGGCTGTATTTGCCGCTATTACTGCCTGCCTTAACAAAAGGCGCCAAACGATCAGCCAACAGGGTTGGCATGCCCCAAATTTTATAGAGGTCTTTACCAGATCGTATAACCCCTCCTTTGGCGCGGTAATGATCTAGTGTAGCAGCGAGTTTGGCACTAAAACCAAGTGATTGAAGCGTTGCTACAGAAGCCGTATTGGGGTCAAAAACAAAGGGGTCTCTATCTGTTAAATCGGCTTCCGCTGCAAATGCGTCCCGCATATACATGGTATCCATACCAAATTGTTCGAGCGCAAGCGGTATGAGTAATTCTGGCTTTTGTTGCCATAAAAATTTTGGAAGTACCGCTACCATGCCAATCATGATGAGCAATACAAATGCAGCCCATCTTTCAGGTCTTGAAAAATAGAAATACGTTCGAGGTTTATTGGGATGGATTAAGGGCACATGGCAAACTACAGGCTAATTTGAAGCCCATCGTAAGCCAACATAATATTTGCGGGAAGTTCATTTGAAACAGCTGTATGTGTCCCCAATTGATGAGAAATATGCGTTAAGTATACCTCCGGAATTTCAAGAGAAGTTGCAAGGTCAATAGCTTCTGATAAAGTAAAATGAGAAAGATGTTTTTCTTTACGCAGCGCATTAATCACAAGCACTTTAGAGCCTTTCATTTTCTCCTGTTCTGCTGGTTCAATGTAATTGGCATCGGTGATATAGGTAAAGTCGCCCATTCTAAAACCAAGTACCGGCATTTTATGGTGTACCACATGAATGGGCTGCACATGTATATCCCCTACCATAAATGCGTCATGGTCTATTTTTATTAAATTCAAATCGGGTACACCCGGATAGCGGGTTTCTGCAAATGCATAGTAAAAATCACGCCTAATTGCCTGCTCGGTATTGTCCCCTGCATAAATATCAATGGGCTTTTTTGAAAAGTGATTAAATGCCCTAATATCATCGAGGCCAGCAATATGGTCTTTGTGGGGGTGGGTATATACAACAGCGTCTAAATGCTCGGTTTTTGAGCGTAGCATCTGGTACCTAAAATCGGGGGTGGTATCAATTACGAATTGAGTGGTTTTGGAAGCTACCAATATACTAGATCGTAAACGGTTGTCTTTAGGATCTTGAGAACGGCAAACATGACAGTGACAGCCAATCATGGGTACGCCACTACTCGTTCCGGTTCCTAAAAAATTAATATTTAATGGTGCGTGTTGCAAAAAAATTATGCAGCCACTTCGTCAATGGCTTGCTTTAAAACTAACTCGTATAATTTTTGAGATTCGAGTGTTAATTTATCGTACTCGATATTGAGTTGCGGAATTAATTCAAGTAATGTATTGATCCTTCCTTCCGTATTTAAAAACTTATTTAAGACCACAATTTTTTTGGCTTCTAATAAACACCAGCCACTCTGAAAAGTTCCACGCTCATACCTTACCACATATTCAGATTCTCCTAAAATATCTCCTAACTTATCTAAATTCGATTGTGTGTATTTCATAGTCAATTACAACAAAAATTGTTCTAACAAATGTAAGCGACTATCCCACCAAAACAAGATTTCAAAAAAATTATTTATTCACATTAATTACCCTTGGGAACCATTTTAATGACTGGTACAATCATTTCTTCTAAACTTATCCCCCCATGTTGAAAAGTATTTTTATAATAGCCCACAAAGTGATTGTAATTATTAGGATAACACAAGAATCCGTCTTCCTTTGCAAACACATAACTAGAGTTTACAGTGGGTACCGGAAGCCCAGCTTTGGTGGGATCTTTAAATGCTAAAACATCTTTTGCATCATAGTCTAAATTGCGACCATGCTTGTAGCGTAAATTAGCCGTCGTTTGTTTGTCGCCCACAATTTTACACGGGGTATTTACACGCACACTTCCATGATCAGTAGCTAGCACAACTTTAATTTTTTTATCTGCAACTTTTTTGAGTGCCTGAAATAATGGACTGTGTTCAAACCAGCTTTTGGTAAGGCTTCTGTAACTAGATTCATCACTAGCTAGTTCTTTTAAAACTTCCATTTCTGTTCTGGCATGACTGAGCATATCTACAAAATTGTATACAATAACACTCAGGTCGTTTTGCAATAAATTGTGCATATTAGCAAGCAGCTGTTGTGCATCGGCATGGTTCACAATTTTATGATAGCCCACGCGCAAATCATCTTTTTTTAATTTGGCAAGATGGGCGCGCATAAAAGCCTCTTCGTATAAATTTTTACCCCCTTCATCGTCATCATTTTTCCACTCCTCCTTAAACTTCTTTTCGATGTCGATAGGTAGCATGCCAGAAAAAATAGCATTTCGGCAATAATGGGTAGCCGTGGGTAAAATGGAATAAAAAGTATCTTCCTCTAGTACCCTAAAATATTCTTGAAAAATGGGCTGGATCGCCTTCCACTGATCAAATCGTAAATTGTCAATTAAAATAAAAAATGTACTCGTTCCTTTCTCTACATGCGGTAACACTTTGAACTGCAAGAGTTGATGACTCATAATGGGTGCATCTGATGCACCAGGCGCCACCCAGCGCTCATAATTTTTACTGATGTATTTAAAAAATGCAGCGTTGGCTTCTTTTTTTTGTGCTTGTAAAATTTCACGCATTTCTGGACTATCCGATTTCTCCATTTCAAGTTCCCAATACACCAGTTTTTTATAGATCTCCATCCACTCATGAAAATCAGGATTCTCTTGAAGCTGCATAAATAGCTTGGTAAACTCTTGTTGATATGCAGCCGTGGTGCTTGCTGCTACCAGGTCTTTTTTGTCCATTATTTTTTTAAGGCTCAGCAGGACCTGATTTGGGTTTACCGGCTTAATCAAGTAATCACTTATTTGTCTGCCAATCGCCTCATTCATGAGGTTTTCCGTTTCGTTTTTTGTAATCAGCACCACCGGTAAATGCGGATGATCTAATTTGATGCGGCTCAGGGTTTCAAGTCCGCTCATTCCTGGCATGGTTTCGTCTAAAAGCACCACGTCAATGGCGTTATCGATGGCACTCGATCCCAAGTATTCGACAGCGTCATATCCGTTGGTAAACGTGACTACTTCATAACCCTTTTGTGTTAAAAAGATTTGTTGCGACTGCAAGCTATCTACTTCATCGTCAACCCATAAGATCCTTCCTAATTGCATCAATTGTAGGTATTTAGTTAAAAAACGCACCGTAAATCTATTTCATTCTTTGCTATCGAACTTCTATTTGTATTTTCGCAGCAGCCAATAAGTGGCAGTTTAACAATTTAACAACAGGCATGGGAGCTCCAAAAAGAAAAATCATTAACGATCCGGTGTACGGATTTATCACCATCAATCATCCATTGATTTTTTCAATTCTTGCCCATCCTTATTACCAAAGATTAAGAAGGATTACACAAATGGCCATGGGCCAACTCGTGTATCCGGGCGCCGTGCATACCAGGTTTCATCATTCATTAGGCGCTTATCATTTAATGGGTAATGCAGTAAATGAATTAAGAAGTAAAGGCACTGAAATTACAGAAGAAGAAGAGATCGCAGTAAAGGCTGCTATTTTGTTACACGATATTGGACATGGACCTTATTCGCATGCACTTGAACATGTGGTGGTAAAAGGGGTGCACCACGAAACGCTTTCATTGCAAATTATGCATGAAATGAACGCGGCATTTGATGGTCAATTAACACTGGCGATACAAATTTTTACGGGCGCCTACCATAAACCTTTTTTACACCAACTCATTAGTGGACAACTCGATGTAGACCGCATGGACTACCTGAGTAGAGATAGCTTTTTTTGTGGCGTCAGCGAAGGCGTGATTGGTTATGACCGTATTTTAAAAATGTTGGTAGTAGTTGACGGCCAGCTCATGATTGAAGAAAAAGGAATTTATTCGGTCGAAAAATTTTTAGTGGCACGCAGACAAATGTACTGGCAAGTATACCTACATAAAACGGTTTTATCTGCCGAAAAAATGTTGGTTAAAATATTAGAACGCGCGCGTAGTTTGTACACAAGCAACGATGCTGCCATGCAAACGGGGTCGGCGCTGGATTATTTTTTAGGCACTTTTAATGGTACCATGGATGCGCATGCACTTGCGCAATTTTGTGCATTAGATGACCATGATATTATGCATGCCATAAAACGCTGGAGTACTCATCCAGACAAGGTTTTATCGCTTTTGTGTAGCCGTTTTTTAAGTCGTCAACTTTACAAAACAACCATTCAATCGGAACCTTTTTTACCAGCGACTATTGCAGCCAAACAAAAACAAAGTTTAGATGCTTTTGAATTAGATCCTTCCGAGGTTGACTATGTTTGTTTCACTGGAGAAGCCACCAATACACTCTATCAAACCAAAGATGAACGGATCAATATTTTGTTTAAAGATGGAAGCATTAAAGACATTTCATTAATCGATAATGCCCTCATTCATCAAAACTTATCTGCTGCTATCAAAAAAAATTACATTTGTCAACTACTATAATACTCTAGTATGCAATTCACTGCACAACAAATTGCTTTAATCGTTTCCGGTACCATCCAAGGTAATCCAGACACCATTGTTACTTCTTTTGGAAAAATCGAAGAAGCTGCAGTAGGGCAACTTACTTTTTTAGCGAATCCTAAATACAATGACTATTTATACACCACAAATGCGTCTCTTATTATTGTAAATGAAAGTTTACAATTACAAAAAAATATAACGGCTACGCTAGTGCGTGTTAAAGACGCTTACTCTGCGTTTGCAACACTTTTAGCAACCTATCAAAATTTAAAAGCACAGCAAAAAAAAGGGATTGAAACGCCAAGTCATATTGCAACGAATGCAACGCTTGGCACCGATGTTTTTGTAGGCGCTTTTGCATACATCGGCGAAAAAGTATCCATTGGCAATAACAGTAAGATTTTTCCGGGGGCTTATATCGCAGAAAATGTGCGTATCGGAAACAACACCACCATTCATGCGGGTGTAAAAATTTATGAAGATTGTGTGATTGGAAATGACGTGATTATTCACGCTGGAACCGTTATTGGAAGTGATGGATTTGGCTTTGCCCCCCAACCCGATGGTAGTTACCAAAAAGTGCCTCAAATTGGCAATGTAATTATTGAAGATCAGGTAGAAATTGGGGCAAACACCACAATTGATAGGGCTACTATGGGGTCTACTATCATTAAAAAAGGCGTGAAACTCGATAACCTCATTCAAATTGCCCATAATGTAGAAATTGGTAGCCAAACCGTGATTGCCGCTCAAACAGGTATTAGTGGCAGCACCAAACTAGGGCAAAAAATTATGATTGGTGGTCAGGCAGGCATTGCAGGACATTTAACCATTGCAGATGGGGTTAAAATAGCCGGTGGTGCTGGTGTCACCAAAAATTTAGACGGTGAAGGAAAATCATATGCAGGCTTCCCTGCAGAAGACGCCAAACAGTCTTTAAAAGCCCAAGTTTACACCAGACAGCTCCCAGAATTGGAAAAAAGGGTTAAAGAATTGGAAAAATTAGTTACACAATTACTTCAAAATGGGTCTAAATAGACCAAAACAGTGGTTTAACCACCCATAAATCATATTTTTGCGCTAGATTTTATCGAAATTAACATTCTAGCATGGACCAACATTTTAACCCAGACAAGCAACATACCCTAGCAAGCTCTATTGGTATCAGCGGAACTGGATTACATACAGGCGCACTTGTAGACATGACCCTTAAACCTGCCAACCCAGGTTTTGGATTCCAATTTCAAAGAACCGACTTAGAAGGACAGCCCATTATCAAGGCCGATTGCGACTTGGTAACAGATACTAGCCGTGGTACCACCCTACAAGTTGGGGATGCAAAAATTAGCACGGTCGAGCATATTTTAGCAGCACTTGTTGGCATGGGTGTAGACAATGTACTCATCCAAGTAAATGGTCCAGAAATTCCAATTATTGATGGTAGTTCGGCTCCCTTTATTGAGCTTATCGATAAAGTAGGCGTACTAGAACAAGATGCAACCAAACAGTGGTATAGCATCGATGAAAATATTTTTCATTACGACGAAGACAAGCGTGTAGAAATGGTGGTGTTGCCGGCACTTGATTATCAAATTACAACACTGATCGATTTTAATAGTCCGGTATTAGGAACGCAACACGCAGGTTTAAAAACCATCAAAGATTTTAGAACTGAAATTGCACCTTGCCGTACCTTTTGTTTTTTACACGAGCTAGAAGCCTTACTAGACAACGATTTAATCAAAGGCGGTGATATCAACAACGCCATTGTGGTAGTGGACAGGCCAGTAACAGATAATGAAATGTCGAGGCTTGCAAAAGTATTCAAGCGCGAAAAAATTGAAGTCAAAAGCGAAGGCTATTTAAATAATTTAGAACTCCGTTTTCCCAACGAACCTGCAAGACACAAGCTACTAGACATTGTTGGCGACTTAGCACTGATTGGCTATCCTATTAAAGGTAGAATCATTGCGAACAGACCAGGTCATAGCAGTAACGTTGCTTTTGCTAAAAAAATAAAACAGTACATCAAAAAAAACAAACACGTTAAAGATGTTCCTGTTTACGACCCAACTATTCCGCCCGTATTATCACTGGTGCAGATAGAAAAAACACTACCCCACAGACATCCGTTTTTACTCGTAGATAAAATCATTGAACTAACAGATACGTACATTGTAGGCGTAAAAAATGTTTCATTTAACGAATGGTTTTTTCCAGGTCACTTTCCGGGTAATCCTGTTATGCCAGGGGTATTACAAATTGAAGCACTCGCACAAACAGGCGGAATCCTTTGCATCAACTCCATGCCAGAAGGACTATACGATACCTACTTTTTAAAAATAGATAATTGTAAATTCAAACAAATGGTAAGACCTGGAGATACCATGGTTTTAAAATTAGAATTTACGGGACCTATCAGAAGAGGTATCTGCGAAATGCGTGGAACCGTTTATGTAGGTGGAAAAGTAGCTACCGAAGCTGACCTTGTGGCACAAGTAGTAAAAAGATCCGAAGCACTTTAAAACAAACTCATGACACATCCATACACCTATATAGATCCCAATGCTAAAGTAGCGCCCAACGCAAAAATTGATCCATTTACCGTTATCCATGGTGATGTTCAAATTGGCGAAGGCACTTGGATTGGAAGTAATGTAACCATCATGGATGGAACCCGTATTGGAAAAAATTGCAGAATATTTCCGGGTGCTGTACTTGGTGCAGTGCCTCAAGATTTAAAATTTGACGGCGAAAAAACAACCGTAGAAATTGGAGACAATACCACCATTCGTGAATTTGTAACTATCAATAGAGGCACCACCGATCGTTGGAAAACCAAAGTAGGTAACAACTGCTTGATTATGGCCTACTCGCACGTAGCGCACGATTGCATCATTGGCGACAATTGCATTTTAAGCAATAGTGTTCAACTGGCAGGTCATGTAGTATTGGGTGACTGGGTTTGGATTGCAGGCGTGAGTGCGGTACACCAATTTGTAACCATTGGCCAGCATGCTTACATTGCGGGAGGTAGCCTTGTAAGCAAAGACATTCCTCCATATATTAAAGCAGTTCGCACCCCTTTAAGTTATGGTGGTGTAAACAGTGTAGGACTTAAACGTAGAGGATTTGAACTTCAGCGTATCAATCATATATTAGATATCTACCGTATTATTTTTAATAAAGGGCTCAATACCACACAAGCACTAGAATTTATTGAAGAAGAATTACCAGCGAGTGACGAGCGTGATGAAATTGTAACATTTATTAGAGAAAGTGGACGCGGTATTATCAAAAGATTTGTAAAAGGCGCAAGCGAAGAAGATTAATACCATGCAGATCCAACTCGAGCAAATCGGAAAAAAATACAATCGGGAATGGATTTTTCGTGGACTATCCTTTACTTTTTCGCCAGAAAAAAAATATGCCATTACAGGACCCAACGGATCTGGCAAAAGTACACTCCTACAAACAATTGCTGGTAGCACCGCACTATCAGAAGGCACTGTCAATTGGCTATCCAACAATACAGTGATAGCTCCAGAAAATCACTATCAGCACCTGGGTATTTGCACGCCTTCATTATCGCTAATAGAAGAAATGACTGCCGTCGAATTTTTAGCTTTTCATGAAAGCTTTAAATCTTTTATACCAGGCAACACACCCAGTACAATTTTAGAAACAATCGGACTTTCTGCTGCAGCCAACAAACAAATAAGATACTATTCGAGTGGCATGAAACAACGTTTAAAACTTGCACAAGCCATTTTTTCTGATGTGCCTGTTTTGTTTTTAGATGAGCCCTGCACCAATTTAGATGAAAGCGGTTTTGCACTTTACAAATCACTAATAAAAGATTACGCTGCTCATAAGTTAATTATTGTTAGTAGTAATGATCAAGCAGAGTATGATTTTTGTGAAGAAGTGATTGATATTAAAAAGTACAAATAAACATGAATCCCAATATAGAAGCGCTTTACGGCATTGCCTCTAGTCATGAGAGAACCATTATTGGGCTCATGAGTGGTACTTCTTTGGACGGATTAGATATTGCTATTTGTAACATATCAGGGAGCGGGAAACAAACAAAGCTTACCGTTACACACCACACAACGATTCCGTACAACGCTGCATTTAAAACTGCCATCGCACAAATATTTTCCACTAGAGCCGTAGATTTAGAAGCCGTAACACTGCTTCATGCGCACATAGCAAGGGTTCACGCTACGATGGTTTTAAAGGCACTTGAAAGCTGGGGACTCAGCGCCTCAAGTATTGATTTAATAGCAAGCCATGGTCAAACCATTTACCATGCACCTAAGTTTATGCACCCGCAAAGTACTTACGGTAATGCAACATTACAAATTGGCGATGGCGATATAATCAGCGCAGCAACAGGCATTATTACCCTCAGTGATTTTCGACAAAAACATATTGCAGCAGGCGGTGAAGGCGCACCACTGGCATTATTTGGAGATACCATTTTATTTTCAAGTGAAACAGAAAATAGAATTTTATTAAACATGGGTGGCATAGCCAATTTTACTTATTTGTCTGCTGGGCAAACCACAGATATCATTAGCACAGATGTAGGGCCTGCCAACACACTGATTGACAGCTATATAAAAGCAAATTATAATGGACTGCATTACGATGCAAACGGAGAGATCGCAAGCAGCGGCACCCGCAATGAGGCATTTATCGATGCCGCTTTGGCACATCCATTTTTTAATGCTTCATTTCCTAAAACCATTGGACCCGAATTATTTAACCTAGACTTTATTGCAGCCGCTTGTAAGAAAGCAGGCGTTTCTGAGTTAGCACATGAAGATATGGTTGCATCGCTTAGTTATCTAACAGCCCGTGTTATTGGGGATGCTATCTATAAAGTGGTAGGTGATTCAAATATTGATTTAGTTATTTATGCAAGTGGTGGTGGCATTCATAATAGCTACGTCATGCAGCAGTTACAAAACATCTGCCCTAAAGCATCCTTTAAAAATTTAGAAACACTCGGCGTTCATCCGGATGCAAAAGAAGCCGTATTGTTTGCTGTTTTAGCCAACGAAGCAGTAGCCGGATCACCCACATTAAGTATGGGAAAAATTAGCTTCCCACAGTAAAATTATCTGCCTTACGGTAAGCATTTATAAGTGCAATTTCACCTTCTTTTCCGCCGCCGGCCTTGCCATGTTCCATGCCATAAATACCTCTGAAACCCTTGTTATGGATGTGTTTGAAGATATTCTGGTAATTCATTTCACCGGTACCCGGTTCGTTACGACCTGGGTTATCACCTATTTGAAAATAGGCAGTTTCATCCCAACATAAATTGATATTGGCAATAATATTTCCTTCATTTCTTTGCATGTGGTACATGTCAAATAAAATTTTACAAGACGGACTATTCACTGCTTTACAAATTGAATAGGTTTGATCGGTATGTCTTAAAAATAAATCAGGGGTATCGCTTAATGGCTCTAGCACCATAATTAAATTATGCTTCTCTAAAATTTCTGCACCATACCTAAGTGATTCAATCACCCTTGCCGTTTGGATGCCCATAGGAAGTTTGCGATCAAAATTACCAGGTACGACGGTCATCCATTTTGCACCACATCTTTTTGCTACTTCAACCGAATCTTTACAGTATTTAATAAATTTTTCACGCCACTGCTTATCACCACTTGTTAAAGAAGTTTGTAGCGGCCAGTTATCGTAAGCAATCACAAACACCCCCATACGCATGTTTAAGCTAGCAAGGGTGTCACCAATTTTTTGTTGCATGGCAGGTGTGCGTGACATCATACCATTGTCTTCGATAGATCTAAATCCAACACTATGCGCAAATTTAATTTGCTCAATAAAATCAGGACCTGCGTGCGCACTAAACATGCCATCATGAAAAGCATAATCGGCGGTAAAGGGTTTTGAATCAAGCGTACTAATTGTTGCGCTGGATTTAGTAGTCGCGCTTGAAACAAGTGGCATTGAAGCCGCTGCTATTCCAGCGCCTGCTAAGATATTGCTTTTTAAAAAATTCCTTCTTTCCATGATTTTTATTGTAGCTGTTTAACGCCTGCTGGCAATGATCAAATTAAGGTCGGTATATTTTAAATCAAATTTTTGACTGATATAAAAATCGGTTAAGGCCCCTTTGAATAAATAAATGCCTTCTCTTAAATTAACATCATGCCAAAGCATTTCATCGAGCCCACCTTCATCACTAACCCTTAGCATAAGTGGCATGAGCACATTGCTTATAGCCTGGCTCGCCGTTCTTGCAAAACCAGATGGAATGTTGGGTACACCATAATGAATCACGCCATGCTTTACAAAAGTTGGTTTTTCATGACTGGTTAATTCACTGGTTTCAAAACATCCGCCTCTATCAATCGCAACATCAATAATAATACTTCCAGGACGCATGGCAGCTACCATTTCTTCTGTTACAACCAACGGTGCTCTTCCAAACTCGTTACTTAAAGCACCTACTGCCACTTCACAAGTTTTTAATTGCTTGGCTAAAATTTTAGGTTCTAACACAGAAGTCCAAACACGCTGGCCTAAATTATTTTGTAGTTGCTTGAGCTTATAAATATCATTGTCAAATACTTTTACAGAAGCGCCTAATGCAAGTGCATTTCTGGTAGCGCTTTCACCCACAATACCCGCACCTACAATCACTACTTTAGTTGGCGGAATACCACTAATGCCGCCAAGTAATACCCCTTTACCTTTATTAAAACTACTTAGGTATTGTGCGGCAATAAGCATCACGGCACTACCTGCTATCTCACTCATGCTGCGCACAATTGGATACGTACCACTAGCATCTTTAAAATTTTCGAAACTTAAAGCCGTAATTTTTTTCTCCATCATTTTTTGAATATCCGCCTGTTGTAAAGCAGAATAGTGGATGGGAGAAATAATAATTTGATTGAGTTGTAATAAGGGTAAATCTTCAGCTACAATGGGCGCACTTTTTACAAGAATGGGACACTTAAAAATTTCGTGTCTATCAAAAACAATTTTTGCACCCGCTTCACTATAATCGGCATCTGAGTAATGGCTACCCTCGCCGGCTAAATGTTCAATAGAAACTTCGTTGCCATTAGAAACCAAAACACCAACCGCCTCCGGCGTTAATGCAATTCGGTTTTCTTGAAACGCTGTTTCTTTAGGAATGCCAATATGCAGTTTTGCCCCAAGCGGTTTGATATCCAACGTTTCTTCGAAGGTTTCGTACAAAAAAGAAGTAGAAATAGTTGGTTTACTAGTAGCCATAATAATTTGTATTTGCTAGTGTCTAGCCAGCTTATCTATAAAGTTAACATTTTACAGTAGAATATATATGTCTGGTTTTTTCATCAACCAGCGATAATCGTATTTCAAATACTGGCCCGGTTAAAAGCGCAGGTACATTTTCGGGCCATTCAATAAAACAAGTGTGGCCACTATGTAAATGTTCGTCAATGCCGGCCCTAATGGCTTCTTCCATAGATCCTATTCGGTACCAGTCCATATGAAAAATACTGCCTCCAGTATGCAGGTATTCATGAACGAGCGCAAAAGTTGGACTACTTACGGTGTCTGTGACGCCCAACGCCTCACAAATAGCATGGATGAGTGTGGTTTTACCCGTACCCATGGGGGCATAAAAAGCCCAAATAGATGTATCCTTTCCTTCTTTCCAAACAGCTGCCGCCACCTCCTTAATTTGGTCTAGGTTAAAATTTTGATCCATCAAACAAATATACAAACAAAGGCCTCCGAAAGAAGTAACTTTGTAGCAAAATACGTCTTATGGCAAAAGTGAATTGGAAGGTAAAAGGCATGAGCTGTACCAACTGCGCACTTAGCGTAGACAAGGTGCTTACTGGATCAGGTATGCAGGACGTGAAAGTTAATTTTATGAGCGGCGAAGCAAGTTTTAGCGCGCCAGAAAATGCCAATAAAAAAAACATACAAAAAGAAGTGGAAGCACTTGGATACGAAGTATCAGGAGAAGGTTTAGAAACGGAACAAAAATCAAAAAAAATATTTAGCACGCCGCTACAACGTTTTTGGTTTTGCTTTGTGTTTACAGCGCCCCTCATGTTGCATATGATTCCGGGTGTTCATATTCATTTTCTAATGAACCCCTATGTGCAACTTGGTTTAACCATTCCTGTTTTTATTGTAGGAATGGGATACTTTGGAAAGAGTGCTGTATTAAGTTTATCTAAAGGTATTCCTAACATGAATGTGCTTGTAGCGCTTGGGGCACTTGCTGCATTTGGCTATAGCTTATATGGAACCCTTATAGGAGAACCCGAAAACTATTTATTTTACGAAACCACCGCTACTATTTTAACCCTAGTATTTTTTGGTAATTGGTTAGAAGATAGATCGGTAGAAACCACACAAGCTGCTTTAAAAAAATTGGCCATATCGCAAAAGACAATGGCCAATCTTATTGCCTTTGACGAAAAGCATCAAGAACTTGTTTTTCCTGTAGAAAATACAAGTTTAAAAGTAGGTGATATTGTACTGATCAAAAATGGAGAAACCGTACCCATGGATTGCAAAATTTTATGGGGAGAAGCCAGTATTAACGAAGCCATTATTTCTGGAGAAAGCGTACCTGTTATTAAAAAAATGAACGACCTGCTAATTGGCGGTAGTATGGTAGAATCTGGAACCATCAAGGCTTATATTACAGCTGTTGGAGAAAGCACCGTGCTTGCTCATATTTTGAATCTTGTAAAAGAGGCACAAACAGAAAAGCCGCCCGTTCAACAACTCGCCGATAAAATTAGCGCCATTTTTGTACCTACTGTTATTGGTATTGCGCTACTCACTATTATAGGAACTTATTTTATAGCCTCGCTACCATTTAGCACATCATTACTCAGAGGTATTGCTGTACTTGTTATTTCATGTCCATGTGCCATGGGCCTCGCAACGCCTGCTGCCATTGCAGTTGGGCTTGGTAGAGCTGCACGAAATGGTGTGCTATTTAAAAATGCAAGAAGCTTAGAAATATTTAAAAGTATTAAGCAAGTCGTGTTTGATAAAACCGGAACGCTCACAACCGGGAAATTTACGGTTACTAATTTTACGCTATCTCCTACTGCAACAATTGATGAAGCCACCTTCAAGCAAATTGCTTTTTCTTTAGAAAAATATGCGAATCATCCTATTGCAAATGCAATTGCAGCAGCATGGAAAACAAAAGATGATATCCGCTGGCAAAAAATAGAAGAGCAAAAAGGACTTGGTATGTTTGCCACCGACAAAGAGGGCAATACCTATGTAGCTGGATCATTTAAAGTTGCTACACAACATACCACAGACCATAGTCACAATGTTTACGTTTTAAAAAATAATATTTTATTAGGCTACATAGATGTGGCAGATGAAATTAGACCGGAAGCTAAAGAAGTGATAGCAACACTAAAACGTATGGGCCTTCAACCTATATTATTAAGTGGCGATAAAAAAGAAAAATGCGCAATTGTTGCCAATGAACTTGGAATCACAGCGTTTTATTACGAGCAAACGCCCGCTAATAAATTAGATAAAATTGGGGCCTTAAGTGTACAAGCTCCAACCGTAATGGTGGGTGACGGTATCAATGATGCACCAGCATTAGCGAAAGCAACTGTTGGGGTTTCATTAAGTGACGCTTCACAAATAGCCATGCAAAGTGCACAAGTGGTACTCATGAACCATGGCATTAAAAATTTGCCACTCGCTTTAGGACTTGGCAAACACACCTACCTCACCATTAAAGAAAATTTATTTTGGGCCTTTGCCTATAATATTGTTGCCATTCCGGTAGCGGCATTTGGCTA